>Ga0099798_10001_pt1 | contig 208083 bp, 187 predicted proteins | sample Uncmet_Sort29A_1_FD_89870 | JGI IMG/M metagenome (GOLD analysis project Ga0099798, IMG submission 89870) | Marine eukaryotic communities from CALCOFI LINE 67, Pacific Ocean - CN13ID_Sort29A_1 | ecosystem: Environmental > Aquatic > Marine > Oceanic | place: Pacific Ocean: Monterey Bay | collected...
TGGCATGTCCATTTGTTCACGTAGATATGTATACATCCCAAGGGGATTGTCTTTAAATGTGTGAAAAATACTCATTGTAATGTATTTAAATAATATAGTTTTGTTAATCAATTTTTATATATATGTAATTAAATGGCCGAAAAAAATAATAATATAAGCATAATACTTTTGTTGGGAATAGCAGCGGTAGCAGTATACGCATTAACTAGGTCTTTGGAAGCACCTAAGGATTTAGAAACATCAGGATCTTTACGTCCTTTAGATGAACCAGAAGGAGAGGAACCAGAGGGAGATGAACCAGAGGGAGATGAACCAGAGGGAGATGAACCAGAGGGAGATGAACTAGAAAAACTAAATTCAAATTTAAAATCATCATGTAGTTATAAATATACTAATTATTCTCAATATTCAAGTCATAATAATATATTTTTAAATTTTCTAAATAACGAGCCGTTTCCCAATTATGAAGAGGTAATAAAACAATTTATAGAATTCCAAAAGAAAGAAAATTCTTCCATAATAAAAAAACAATTAGAACAAAATTTTGTATCTGAATGTATTTCAAATTATTTAAAATTAAATAATTTATATAAGGATCATAATGGAAATAAACATACTATACCATATTTTCAAAACGTATATAATGATAATAAGAATTTATGCTGGATAAATTCCTTTTTACAATGTATAATATCATTTCCTAGGCCTGTATTAGAAGAATTAAAAAAGAGTGATAATTGTGATTTTATGCTTAAAAACACAATAACATCTATGTTAGATATTACATCTAACGAAAGTATGAATGACACATATTTTACCAAGTTTTTACAATCTTTGGAAAATTTACGTAAATATATATTTGATAATGTGAATTATAAAAAACTACTTTATGTAAATAGTGACGCAAAAGAACAAACAATAAAAATAAATGATATGGCAAACATACATTCATATATACTTTTGAACACTAGAATGACTGAACAAAATATCATAGACATTCAGTCGTCTAGTTATGGTTCTATAAATATAAACAACTCTACAATTCATATAAAAATAAACGAATTCTCAGGTCTCCCCAAGCAGACTGATCAATTAAACAGGTTTGAACAGTATATATTAAATTTAGAAACAACCAAGATATATGCACTTAATATAGCATTTAATCAACATATAATAGCAGTTGTAAGTAGATATATACAGGTAAAAGGAAATTTACAAAAAGTGTGGATAATTGTAGATGATTTATTCAATCCAGAAAGAGAAGATGATAGTTATATAAGAATTCAACCTTTTTATATAATATATTATATATTATTAACTGATCTATATAATGATATTTGTCACTACTTTAACAGATATAAAAATACTGATAGTAACGCATCATGTACTATAATTAGTTATTCAGATAGTAAACTAAGTGATGATAGGGGAGCTGAAGAAACTAAAGGTGAATAAAAATAAACCATAATCCTCATAAACATATATATATATGTATTTAAAATGAACGATGAAATTCAAACTCTTGTATCTCAACTTGAGGAATCATGGGATCAAAAAAAATATTCCGATATTATTACAAAAATCACATCAGAACAAAAACGTCTAGAGGAGTATATATCATTGATAAAAAAACAACCACAGATTAACAATACAAATATCAATATTTGTGAATGGGAAACTAAATTACAATCTGCATTACATCTAGATGATGAAATCAAGATATATCAAGATTTAATTAGTGCGCTTGAAACTCAAGATGATAAAATGCACATAGAATATCTGGGATAATATAATGAAGTGTGGGGATTGTAATTCTCAACCTTGTAATGGGGAACAACCAACCACAGTACTTATAGCTGGAGATGAATCCTGGAAAATTGCACATTGTAATGCACAAAATAATGAACTACCTACAATTCAGTTTTGTTGTAAAGATAATACATCATGTGAAAACATGTACCTTGATAATAAAGAACTATTTGATAGTTCATCAAATGAAATAAATAGTGGAATAAAGCTATTAGATGATTTATGCAATCATGATGATCATAATCATGATATTAATAATTATAATCATCATAATTATAATTATAATCATGATCATGAGCATAATACCAATAACTATTTTGATATTTATAATCATATTGAGGATCTGCATGAGTGTGCTCATGAAATTAAACAATATAATGATACTCATTATACTAATATTCACAATACTAGACAGATTTGTTCGTTTGCAAGAAATAATTTAGGGAAATGTAATTTCTTGAATAATGTATGTTCTCGTAATAAAAATAATAGAATGTATAGACCAATATTAAATTATATTAGAAATCGTTCAGGTAGAGGTAGAGGTAGAGGTAGAGGTAGAGGTAGAGGTAGAGGTAAGAAAAATTTATCTAAATGCATAAATGAGATTGCATCAACTAATTCATTGAATGTACAAAATTATGCAGAGTTTTGCGACTATATTACACAAGCTGATAATACATCAGCATGTTTTAATTTCAGGAATAGTAATATATGTACCGTTAATAACAAAAAATATAAAAATATTTTAAAAAACTCTGATAATCGCGAGCAAGCAAAAAAAGAATTCAATCAAGATTTTAATAACACATGTAGAAAACGAGTATCAGGAACACTTCATGATATGGCATGTGAATTCAAGATTCAACCTACGCAAACTCCGAAAATTAACTTTATAGATGATCCTAAAATAACATTAAACCCAACTGTTGTTGATAATGTTGTTGATAATTGTACCTCATGGTTAAGACGTTTACAAAATAAAAAAATATCATGTCAAGAGGTAGATACTTTCAAGGCAAGTGCATGTGATGAATTATACTTTGATAATGCAATAGCAAGATTAGAGGCAAGATGTAATGTGAAAAAATAATATTATTATGTATAATGTGGTGTCTAGTAAATGCATTTCTTATTGGAGGAATTTCTATTATAATATTTTTAACTTTACAAAAAGCACTAAAAATTTCAGGTAAATCACCTATTCATTTAAAATATTGGGATCAATGTTTTCAACAGAATAAAGTATTATTAATATTAGGTGTGTTTCTAACAACCGCCGCAATATATCTAGTATTTACATTTATTCAAGCAGATAAAATAAAATGTCGCGATGGATTTTTATGCGGAGGCGCATTTGGTGATTAGAAATCTACCATATCCATTGCATCGTCTGAAGTACTTGTAATTGTACCCACATCATCAATTGGCGGACCAACTTCAATTCCCATCCAACTTCCTTTAATACGGTCGCCGAATGCTTCATCCATCTTTGTACATAGTTCTTTGCGCTGTGGTGTCTTGCTACCAGGGTATGCGTCTTTGAACCAATCTTTGAATGCATCGTATGTATTTTTAATACCCAATGTAGCACCTTCGTTACTGCAAATCCTATCGTTGATAAATTCAGCGAAAATATCATTTTGCTGCTGATAACGACGAGTATACTCAAGAACTTTTTCTGGTTGGTGGAATGATGCAGCCATATGAACATGGCGACGGTAATATTCCACAAGGATACTCATAAATGCAGGAGCCAAATCTGAGAGCCTTTCAGGTAGAGTTGCATCAAGAGGTTTTTCATTAACTTTTGTAGGATCAGGATTATTTACAAACTTGCTTTCAAATTTAGTAACACGGAGACGCCTATTAACTCCTCCATCTGATGGCATATCAGGCATGTTGTTCATAGCCATAATAAGTGTTGCTTGCATTTTAAACTTTACAATATTAGCTGAATAAAGTGTTCGTGCGACATGATAATCATTTCCTGACATTTGCTTGAACAGACTACCGTTAATTACATCATCTGATTCAGGTTCTTGAAATACAATGATTCGTCGACCCTTGAGATCAATTTTATCTGGTGCAGCAGCACTAGATCCCTGTTGTTTACGTGTAAGCATAGTAACACTTGGGCTAGTAAAATAGTCACCAAAGGCCTTGCATATAAGATCAACAGTAAGTGACTTGCCGTTCGAACCAGATCCAGTCCAAAAGTTGAATATTTGTTCTTTTTTATTACCATGTAGTGCACTTGCAATAGTTGTAATAAAAAATTCATTCATTTCATCACTTGTATGAATATCTTTAAGAATCTCAAACACATACTGAATATTAGGATCAATCGCATTAAATTCTTGATAAGGGATTCCTGTTGTAAAGCTCATCATATCATCTGGAGATCCATTCCTAAATTCCATGCGATCAAAATCATATACACCATTATTAAATACCAAAAGTGAACGGTTTTCATTCACATCCTGTTCAAAATTTTCATTGAAGAATAGACGCTTGCACTCCTCCATAATTTCCTTTTTAAAAGATGTCTTTTTAAGCTTTTTTACCAAACTGAGAAATCTCTCTGGGTCAATACCAATTGAATTATTCATATGGCGCATTCCAATATCTTTTACCAAATCATCTGAAATCTTTTTATACAAGGTATAACCTGCCATACGCGGAACAAAACGATTACCGTCAAACTGAAACCACTTGTTGTTATTGATATCACTACATACAAATTCGTCTTTGTAAATTTCGTAAAGAACTGTTGCAATATCAAAAGACGTTTCTGTAAGTGATCCGTTAATAGTTTTATTGATATCTTCCTTTCGCCATTCTTTAAATCTTTGAGGATTATCTTCCTTTGCCCATCGCATTAGATGTTTATAAGAGTAGCCATTCTCAATCGGCTTTAGCAAGGCCCATTGTCTCTCAAAATCCTTGTTATTGAATTTTTTCGACTTTTTAGAAAATTCTTTAAAAATATCTTTTAGACTTCCGTCTGTGTTTTTAGCAGCCATAAGCGCATCTTTCCACATATCAAAATCATCAGCGCGACTTGGTTTAAACATTTCTATCATAAGACGCGCTTTTTCAACAACTTCAGGTGACGCAGAAACATCATTCGATTTTAATTTGTGAGTAGTCTTTAGACGGATATTATATTTTATCTTGTAATCATAAATTTCTTCATCTGTCAATCGTCGTTCTGGTTTATTTACAGATTCCCACATATCTCTTCTCAGGCTATACAAGTTAGATAGCTCGGCACGATTCTTAGTAGGTGGTTCAATAGAATTCATATTATGATCCAATACCCTATTCAATTCATACGATGTAGTGTTCTCTTTAGCAGCTCCCATTTTAAGAATTGGAGCTTTTTCAATGATTCGTTCATCAATTACAGTATCAATTTCATTTTCAATAGGTACCCCATTGTATGTATTGTCTTCGTGTAGTGCTTCCAACAGAAATCCTCTAATAATATATTGAAGTATAGGAGCTGTCCATACATGAGGATAAATCACATGAACACCAAATTTATTTTTATCTGGTTTATTTTTTTGAAGAACATGTGCCTGTAGATGTTCTTCAGATACATTCAATACCCTACAAATACAGGTATTAGCAAGTTCAATAACACGATTAATTACATTATCATCAATATATGTAACACCTTTATGATCCATATCCAAGTAAATAGGTCCTGTTTCAAGATGAGCTTCTGTAAGACCATATTTACCCCAATGTTTATTAATCACGTCATGAAGCTGCTGTTGCGTTTCTGCGTTATCCGGGATATAAAATTTGCCGCGTGGTGCAGTTAGAAGAGTATGTGTATATTGAGCATCATGTCCAGTGACTTTAAACTTGTTAAGAAAACGAATCATTACAATGGTACTTTATTTCCATTTAACCTAGAATAGTCAATTTTTTTAAAATTATTTTTCTGCGTAAATTCGTTAGAGATTTCTTCCTACAAATTAATAATGAATAAATCAACTAAACGCATTCTAACTGATATTATTGAATACAATGAATCACCTATAGATGGCACGCATATATGGTTTGATGAGAATGATATTAGTTTAATAAAAATACTAATCATAGGACCAAAAGATACACCATATGAAGGAGGCTTTTATTGTTTTCGTATTCAGTTTCCAAAGTCCTACCCAAACAACCCACCATTAGTATGTTTTCTCAATATGCATCGTGGGATACGTTTTCATCCCAATTTGTATAGTAATGGAAAAGTATGTCTGAGTATTTTGGGCACATGGCAGGGACCTCCATGGACTTCAACAATGACTTTGACAAGTTTGATTATTAGCTTGAAAAGTCTTTTTGATAATAATCCTATACGTTTCGAACCTGGTTATGAAAATATTAATGTTAATGCTATTATAAATACTAAATATTCATCTGCAGTAGAATATTATAATCTAAGTATGGCTATTAATTATGTCTTGATGATGAATCCCTTTCCTGAATTCAATCATGTAATCAAGCAGTATCTTTATGAAGGTTCATTTAACAAACTAATTGAAAAATTCAAAGCATATGATGATGTATCGTTTTCATGTATTTATTCTATGGTTGTTAAAGCAAATTATCAACACCAAGCTGAAAAACTAGAAAAAATAGTTATGGGGATATAACTATTCAAAGTTTGCAATTTATTCAAAGTTTGGCAATGTATCCCAAGGCGCTCGTGTAACCAAACGATAACACTTTGAGCTACCAGATACACGTGAGTTACGATATATAGCACATATCTGATTTATTTGCATATTATAATGACGCGCTACACGATCTGTTGTAAGAATACGTGGTAGATTATGCTTGTTTTTAGTATATTCTTCTAGAACTTTGGCTGACTCTGCTTGAGATAGAACCACATGATGGCTCATAATATCGCAATCCATAATATGAAATAAAAGTTCTTTGGCAAAAAAGATTTCCGTATCAATATACTCATTACGAATGCTAGCATATGTTTTAGAATTAATATTACTTACCACAACAATATTTGGTTTCCCAATCATCTCGTCTAGAAAATGATGAAGATTATTGGATTTTTTAGTTGTCACCTTTTTGTTAATAAATTTCACTTGATGAGTACCTAGATCAGCCGCAAACGTTTCTTCGTTAAATGCATCGCGCGCTTCGTCAGGAGGCATGACATTTGGAATACCACGGTCCCCAAGCATTCGTGCAATGTTCTCCAATATCAATGGAATTTCACTATAGTGCATTAGTAATATATATGTATATGCTTTATATAAAGAAATCAATTTTATTATATGTTATGTATAAATAATACTTTAAAAGAAATAAAACCTAAATATTAATAATGAGCGACACAATAATACCATGTGAATTTTGCAATCAACAAATACCATTTAGTCAATATACCATTCATGCAATACTTTGCATGGCATCACATGCATCACATGAACCCCATGCATCGCATGCATCCGATCAATTACGTAATATCAATACTAAATATCCTAAATTACCTGTATTAGAAAAAACAGAGTGTCCAATATGTTTTAATATAATAAAAACACACGTACGTGAATTAGAATGTAATCATGTATTTTGTGTTGACTGTATTGACGAGTGGTTTAAAAAATCACTTTTATGTCCTATTTGCAAGCGCTCGGTGTAAATTTGTTGAATTCCATCAGCATCAAACATTAAGTATTCTGTGACTATGTCTTGTTAGCCTATACATGATAACATCAATAGTTTTCCCCATATAATTACTAGGAAACTTTTGCAAAATCATCTTGTGATCCCATGATTGGTTATTAGGATTTTGAATTTCATGAGGGCGTTTCAAACGTAGTTTTTTGAAATCAGCACATGCGATAAATCCACCAAATGCACTTGATTTGGTTACACGGCGACCGCTAATTGAGATACCATTACGGATCTCAGGATCATCAAATAACTTGAAACTAAAACTTATCAAGCCATGTTTCTTGGTATTGAATTTTAAAGTAGCGACTTTACTTGGGGTATCCTTATAAAATGACTTGGCGTTAATCACCTGATCATCTTTTGATGTTTTCATGTACGAGAGTACCTTGAGTTTAAAATTATTAATAGCGTTATTGAATTTACCATTAATAGGAGTAACTTGAGTGAGATTATCTAAATCGTACACCTTCCATTGTCCCTCCCAAAACACAGATGCATACCTCATGTAGGAAAGGATATTACATTTCTTGTTCCAAACTTTATCTGCATACTCTTGTAATTCACGACGTTCTTCCTCAGGAAGCACCCAGCACTTTACATTAAGGATTAACCTTTCATTTACATCCTGATTGTCAAACATAACATAGTTGTTGCTATCACAAGGTAAATCATACATGTGGTCAAACATTGGATAAATAATAGGGTCGCCCGAGCCACCGCCACTTGGAATAGGATAATCCCAAACTCTAACATGTCCGCGATTAGTATTACTGTTATCGTCTCCATCATTATATCTTGTGCCAATTGCAATACGATATCCATCGCTAGACATAGCTACTGAGTATCCTGAATAATCATCAATAGCTTCGCCGTTAATATCATCACCTACTTGAGTCCATGTATTTGCAATCAAGTCATAAACTCTAACATGTCCACTATTTGAACCATTACCATCATTATCTGGCGCACCAATTGCAATACGATAACCATCATTAGACATTGCTATTGAGTAGCCAGAAAAATCACCATCCGCTTCACCATCAATATCATCACCTACTTGAGTCCATATTATGTTGCTATTAACACCACCTGATGAATCACAATAATAAACCCTAACATGCCCGCGATTAGTATTACTGGTATCATCTCCATCATTATATCTTGCGCCAATTGCAATATAATTACCATCGCTAGACATTGCTATTGAACGACCCGAATAATCATAAATAGCTTCACCATTAATATCATTACCTACTTGAGCCCATGTGTTTGCAACCAATTTAAAAACTCTAACTTGTCCACAATTAGTATTAGTATCTGGATTAATACCATCATTATTGATTGCTGCAATAGCAATACGATTACCATCGCTAGACATTGCTACTGAGTATCCGAATTTATCATCATTAGCTTTACCATCAATATCATCACCTACTTGAGTCCATATTATGTTGCTATCAACACCACCTGATGAATCACAATAATAAACCCTAACATGCCCGCGATTAGTATTACTGGTATCATCTCCATCATTATATATTGCCCCAATAGCAATATAATTACCATCGTCAGACATTGCTATTGAACAGCCTGAATAATCATTAATAGCTTCACCATTAATATTAGAACCTACTTGAGTCCATATTCCATTGCTATCAACACCTCCAGATGAATCAAAATCATAAACTTTAACGTGTCCACTATTTGAACCATTCTCATCATTACGAATTGCTCCAATTGCAATACGAGTACCGTCGCTAGACATTGCTATTGAATAGCCTGATAAATCATCAACAGCTTGTCCATCAATATCACTACCTACTTGAGTCCATATGCCATTGCTATCAACACCACCAGATGAATCCCAATCATAAACTCTAACGCTACCACGATTAGTATTACTGATATCATCACCATCATTATATATTGCACCTATAGCAATACGATAACCATTATTAGACATTGCTACTGAGAATCCAGAATTATCCCAAATAGCTTCACCATCAATATCTTCACCTACTTGAGTCCATTGATCCCCTGATCTCTTGGATACCCCTCTAGAGTTTTTTAAAGATGAGTTTTTACTATTTGATGATTTTTTTCGTCCTTGTATACCTCTCTTCATTGTATATATATGATAAATTTATATTAGTCTAAAAAATTACTTTTGTGTTTCATTTTCAAGTATCCTGTCTGACCAATCAAGTTTGCAAAAATTATATCCTTGAAATAGCGCAAAACATATCATAGGATAACGAGAAGGTCTATTCCATTTACCTGCTATTAATGGCGCTATAATATTATTAATTACAAATCCACTTCGTAATATTAATCTACGATGTCGAAACTTTTTGCCTTTTATACATAAACTTGTTCCAATCATGAGAATAGTTATTCTTGTACATATACTTGTTATTAAATCTGCTCCATATAGAGTACCTACCATAGACATTGTTAATACATGATGTACTAATTTGTTATAATGTATGTTTTGCTTTAAAATACACAATATATCCCATATGTAAAATCCCATCATCATGTTGAGAAACATATTATATTTATAAATTGCACATGGAAACAACATCATATAGTGCAAGCGCAATTGCTTTTGCATTACTTGCTCAAGTGTGGGGTCATCTGCCCACATAAACCCAACATGTACTTCTAAAAAAGCCACCCATGCAAAACTCCATATAATATTTTTCATCATTTGATGCATTATATAATACACTTAGATGATAATTATCATCATAATCATAATTATCATGATTACCATTTGAATTTTCGTAACGAGCGTCTTTCATTAGTGTTTTGACTTGTTGACGAGGCTCCCTTTAAAAATTCGCCTAATCCAAATAAAGCCTCAATATCCCTTTGATCTGGACGATTATGCCCTTCTGTAAATTCGCTATAATATGATACACATTCAGTTGTATCCTCAATAAATCTATCGTATGTAATGATATGATTTCCAGCAGCACCGCGCGACCCTCCCCAAGAATTCTTAATAATAAACCCACCATTACCATCAATACAATTACGACCAGTCGATTTCCATGCAAAATCGTCATGATAACCAATCACAACCATAGCATGCGCTTTTCCATTAAGAGTAGCATTATCAGTACCTCTTGTAGATGAATTAAATTTATGTCCCCAAACTTGCCCACTTGTGAAAGAGTCGCCAGATATTTCTAAACCAAAACAAGCAAGTGAATTATAATCATCTTTACTACTTGAATTTAAAAAGGTACGATCATCAGCGCGTGTTTTTATACCAAATAAAACAGGCCCATATTGTAATCTCTCTTTAATAAAATTAACACGATCTGATTTAGACATTTCATCTAGTCTTGCATATCTAATCTCTCGCATTGTTAATCTTTCCAAGCCACCAACACCTGAAGGAGAATAATCATTTGTTGTAGCAGTTGCAGCTGCTGGTATATCTCCACTATTAACAACCGGGTACTTTATCATATTATTTTCTTGATATGGATGAGTTTCTTCGTCTTGATGATATCTCATATAACCTGTATTATCATTATAATACCTAACAAAGTATTTTAGATGTGAGCCATAAGTCGCCTTGCCACTGTCTTCCCATATTTCACGTTTGCTAGATAAACCGAATAAACTTTCAAAAAAACTACTAACAGATTCTAAATAAGGATTATAATCGTCATAGTCTTTTTCTTTTATCTTGTTAAAAACCCACTCTACAGAAATTGTCTCGCCATCATAAGGTTCTTCACCCAATCTAAACATACTGTTTCCAATTCTTAAAAATTCGGCAGCGGCAAAACCCACGCATAATCCTCTACTCATTTGGTCTCTAGCAGGACCAATCCACAAATTACTAGGTACTACTTCTTGAATTTTGTCTTTGTTATTTGAATCAAGTGCATCCTGAGGAACACCTATACACGTACATTTTGGAATACTTCGTTTGCGTCCTCGAAGCATACGACCGAATGATCGAAAAGGATTTCGCGCACTAATCAATATACTTGATGTATATGATGTAGGTTGATTATTTTTAGTATTAAGTATATCGAAACATGCTATATTAAGTTTTTCAACCTCAATATGAATATCATTTAATGTAATATTATTATATATAACTGTATTTAATTTAATATTATCAAGATTAGTATTCCTTGAAATCACTAATTTAGGTACTGTTATTGTTTCAGTACTTACATCTGTTGGTATGGTATCTATAAATTTATTTATCTGTGTAATAGATTTTATACGATTAATATCACGATAATTATTATAATTTTCCACCAAATCATTATTCAAATATAGTTTGTCTGTGTAATGAAAATTATTACCCAGTCCCCATTTAATTGAAATTAAATTAGAGGATGATACTATGTGTGTAGTTGCTCTAGAATTTGCATTACGGATCATTGTATCCAAATTAACACTTACAAACGAATATAAATTATGTGCAATACTATCATCAGATGTATGACGCCAATGATAAGTCCAATAGAACATTTCTTCAGATGGATCCTCTTTAAATTGCAATGAATTAATAGCCGATTTTATTTTATCAATTCCTAAAGAATTTATTGTACTTGTAACTTTTTCACAACCAGATATAATTTGGTTTGCTGTTAAATGATTTATTTTACCATCAGTTGTTGTATCATTTACAAAGACATGTCCTTGGTAAAATGCCTTAATTAACTCGTATAGTGATACTGCAGTTGATCCCATTATAATATTTTGGATATTAATCTTTAACGATCTTTTAAATTCTCTTCATCATCATCATCATGATTATAATCATCATCATCATCATCATTACTCCACTCGTCATCAGTATAAAATTCGGTCTTTTTAGGTAGAACCCGCAAAATACCACCTGTTAATAGTCCACCAACAATTGCTACACCTAGAGATGTTAGCAAGCCTAGTCCTTGAAATTTGCTCTGTTCATTTGCTGTTCGCCCATCTGCCATACTTGGATAAATATCCTCAATATTATCCCCATAAATATCACCATCGGCAAGCACCCATGTTGATAGTGCTCCGCCTAGACCACCAAGCATCCCTGGAATTCCATGAAGGGACGCAACACCGCAAGTATCGTAAATTCCTAGCTTTTCCAAAAATCCTTGAATATATTGGTATCCAAAAACACTAATAAATCCGCCAAGCATGCCAATAATTATTGCAGTTCCACTGCCAATTACCATATCACTGCTACTTCCAACTATTACACCGCCAGCCAAAGTTGCATTTGCAACATGCACCATATCAAATTTCCCTTTAAAGTATCGGCTTGTTAAAAAAGCACTTACACAGCTAGCTGATAATGCCAATACTGTATTAATAATTACACGATGTTGTGAGTTTCCAACAGCTAATGCGCCATTAAAACTCCCCCAAAACATCCACAAGAATATACATCCGATCATGGCAAAAGTTTCACTAACACGGGTCGTTGTCATATTATATAAATCATCTGGTTTTCCAAGAACCCATGACACTGCTAAACCAAATACAGCTCCAAACATATGTACGATAACCGACCCGCCCATATCAACTGCATCCCACCATTCAACATAAATATTTTCACTTGCCGCAAAGAACAAGCACTCTAGAATTGCCATAACAAGTAGCTGTTTGTAAGAAACTCTTCCAAGAACAGCTCCAAATGAAATAAGAGTCGCGGCTACAGCAAAGTCGCCGCAAATCAAACTAACAATATCTAAATGAATTTTTTCCCATTTGTTATTGAATAAACAATGCATTCCACCATTAACAAGAATAGCCCACTGTAAAGTAAAGGCACTAATTAAGAAATTTAGACCAACAGATGAATACATATGCTTGTAAAGATAAGTCATCAAAAAGCCAAAACCAACAAAAATCATCGTATGGACGTGAATAAAAAATCCATAGTATTGTTGAATGTATTCATTTCCCATTGAAATAGAGGTGGCATTTGTAATTGCATCAACACTCTCATCATAAGTCGTAAAACACCAAAAGAGAGCAGCCATTGCGGATTGAAATAAACCCAACATATATCGTAATATATTATGTTATCACTAAGGGGTTGATCATGTTATGTAATTCATACATATTATGCAATTCATACATGTTATGTTTCAAATAATTTACCATAATTAATCCCCTCATTAATATTATTATAATCAACTAAATCCCAAAAGAATGCCTGTAAACTTGTAACTATAGGCATTCCGATATCCTTCTCCATATTAGTTATTTCATTTATAACATTAAAAGCACTACATGCAATAAATATTACCCCGTCATGCGATGCTTTATCATGTAATGTATGATATAAATCCACCAACCCCCGTACTTCAATATGTATATTACATGGAGAAAAAGCAGAAGTTACTTCATCAGATGCAAAATTCAGATTTTTAGATATAGCTATATTATATTGTTCAAATTGCTTCAAAGTGCATGCATGAGTTTCATCATTATAGGGGCTTAATACAATAAGATTTTTCCTTCCAATCGTTGCAAGTGCCTTAAGGACGCTATCCATCATATTTATATATATGGGCGGATGATTGGTATCAAGCGCTCGCATAAATACATTATCAAGACGTTCCTTTCCAAGAGAAAAACATAAAGAGGTGCATGCTATTCCCCATATATCAGGAGACATTTCTTGAAGAGATCGTATGGCTATATCAATTGCGTGATTATTGTAGGTTTGAATAAAAGTATCCATGTGTATAACATTATTAGGTAGCTTTATTTTTGCGATAATAATATTTACATTAATGATTTTTGCAATAGTTTTTGAGATTTCTTCTATAATTAAATCACTATCGAGAGCGATCACACCGAATGTAAGCATTACAAGATAATTACATATTATATAATAACAAAGTGATTAATCATATTATGTAATTCATACATATTATGTAATTCATACATGTTATGCAATCTTGTGAACCACTGAAATATTATCATGTAGCATTTCAAGGATATCTTCTTTATCGTATAGTTGGATATTGTGCTTGTAAGCATAGGCACGCGCCTCCTCACCAAAACTACCAAAGGCAACTACATATTTAACATAATCTCCTTCAATTTCATGCATTTTTTTAATTACCCGCTTGCTCACATCATAACACCAATTCTTACACTCAATAATAATTTTATTATTTCCCTTTACACCTTCAATATCAATACCACCATCACCACGAGTCCCCGATACATGTGCACCCATTAGTGTACCCTCGTCAATCTCATTTGCCATCAAAAACAAATCTAGGATAAATCCCTCAAAATAATCTCCATTACGATGTCGCTTTTGATGTGGTGAATCAACTGGGGCTGCTTTTACCAAAAGTTGATGCAGAATTTTACACAATCTATATGTGGTTACACATGAGTAATGTTTAGTCTGTTCTAGAAAGTCTTCCAATTGAGGGTCAAATGACAATATTTGTTTCTTCAAATAGTTGGTAAATTCAATAATAGGAATTTTTGTATAAGGTTGCTTTTGTAGAAATAGACTGCGTGTTCTCATTTTAATTCGTATAAATTAGCATTAATATGAATTCAATTTTTTCAATTCATTTGAATGCTAATTTAATTCATTTAAATTATTTAATCATCTAGGTTGAAAAATTAATCTATTTTAATCATCTAGGTTGGATATTTTAATTGCGTCTAAATATCATATTATTTGAAAATATCATATTATTTGAAAATATCATATTATTTGAAAATATTATATATATGTATAATATATACAATGGCCTATATAACATATAACGGTGATACCGCATCCATTCTTCAACCTCAAATCTCTACTGATGGAGCCACAGAGTTGGTTGGTTTTAAATGGAATGTCGGCGCTGGTCAAGAGCAGTTTGATAGCGCAATTTCTGAAATGCCTTTAAATCATTTATTTAGAGTTATTCATGATACTATGAATCCAGCCGATACGAATCCAACCGATACGAATAATCTCGACCGAACTATTTATTGGGGTCTATCACAAGACACAACAATGGCTGATACTACTGGAATTAATCTTCCATATAATAAAGGTAAAGCTATCAATTCAAAAGCAGACAGTTCAGAATCTCCTGGTGATGCTTTCGCCGAGTTTCGTGTAGATAATTCGCTTAATCGCTGCACTCATATTCCAATTGATACACAAGATAGCGCTAATGCAGATACAGTAGTGTTTGTTAACTTTTGGTATGTAGATACAGACAATACCGATGCAGCAACAGATCTTGCTGTTACTCGCGATGAATCTTTTAACATGGTTTATCTTGGGTATATTAGATACCAAATAAATGCTACTCTAGCAGACGGTAATGTTGTAGTAACTTCTTCGGGAGTGGTTCAAAATGCAACTTTGGAATCTCAAACAGATGGTTTGGTTCTTGAATTTTCATGGGCAACTTTGTTTGCTCATGGTTCAACTAATATTACCACTAGTGTAGGATTTGATAGCGGTACTGATTTCAATCTTCAAAACATTGTATCTAACAGTAATAAAGTTTGCGTCGGTTCAGGTCAAACAGTAGACGTAGTAGTAGGAGATTCAGTCGTAAGAGAAAATTTTGAATTAGCCTATAATCTAAATGCAGATAATGCGGACACAACCGAACAAGTAATATTTGAAAGAGCTGCTAATAATAATTTAAATGATACTAATCATACATATGACCCTGATAATCAGACTCAAACCAATTTCTATTTATACAATCTCAGATTAGACGATTGCAAGAATAGTCTTGCAGCGGTGAATTTATTCATGGAAAAGGTTCATTATCAAAAATCTACTGAGACAATAACATTTACATTACCAAGAGTAAATTTATTAACAACCCAAGAAGATGATGATGTTGGTATGCGAAGAGATCCTGCACACACTCGATGGGAAGTATTAGAAGCTGTTAGTAATAACACTGGAAATGCGATTCCTTTCGGTTTTAAAATATATGCAGACGTAAATAATAATGATACAACTGATGCTACTGTTCTCAGATCCAGCAGATCCGGAGGCATACAAAATGGTGCTATATCATTGAAATCAACAGCTAAATACAGTGGACTCAAACCAAAGACTGCCGCAGGTTTGGCTGTTGCAGGTGTTCTTGCATTGAAACTTGCCTCTCGCAGATAAATCATCTATAACATAATTTATAACATAATTTATAACATAATCTATTCAATTAATCGTTTATTTTTCGACGCTTGTTTATTTTTAAATCCAACCATTCACCTTTTTCGTGATGCTTGTTAATTACATCAATTGGGGCATTACCCCAACGGTCTTGTAGAGTAGCATCAGCCATATAATCCAAAAGTATTTTCACACACTCGTAAGCGTTTTCTTCACTTGCAATATGAAGAGGACGTCGGTCATCATAATCTCCAGCATTCACATCAACATCATTTCCCTCAAGGAACTTTTCTAATGCTTGGTAATTATTTGTTTTACACATATCAAATAAACATTGACTAGTCAAGTCACCCGCAATACCCTTTTTTTGAGTCCCTACCCCAACAACCAAAGTATCAAAAATATGTACTTTGTAACGCCTTACCAACTCTTGACAAAACTCTACCCCCCGAACCGAGTTACCCATTTCATCTAACCGTGGACTGTAAATGCAAATACCACATACTTTCGGTACTACTACAAAGATACTTCCTGATACACCAGATTTAGCAGGCAAACCCACCTGAAAACTCCAACGCCCACTATAATCATACATTCCACTTGAGTACATTACACATAGAACATCTTTAACAACATCTGGAGATAAAACACGTTCTTGGGTATCAACACAGATTCCACCATTCGCAAGCATGGCAGCAAATTTAGCCATACTATGACAGTTCATAGTAATACTACAGGCTTGAAAGTACAACTCGAGAGTCTCTTGAATATTGGTATTTTTTGGAAAAATTCCATTTTCCATCATTAGGTTTGCAAGAGCATTATTACGATAAGCGGTATTCTTCTCACTCAAATATACACTATTATCAAAACCTACATTATCCCCTACAATACTCTTCCACTTGTTAATAATATGCTCATAACGGTCGACACTTGGTAGATTAGGTTTTACCAGAGAGCATGCCATAATTGCCCCTGCATTAATAAGAGGATTGAAAGGCTTGTTCTCACGATTAAAAGTAAAACTGTTAAAAGAGGCGCCAGAAGGCTCACGCCCAATACACTCGGAAACCCTATCCAAGCCATGCTCTTCTAAAATCATGCCAAAGGTTAACGGCTTTGAACAACTCTGAATACAAAAATCAACCTCGTAATCTCCATTATTGAATTCGCGTCCATCTACATTGTATACAGATACTCCATACAAATCAGGATTTACTTGAGCTAGCTGAGGAATGTATGTTGCTTGCCTACCATTATTATTATTTTTAAGAGAATCAAAAATCCCCTGTACATCTTGACAAAAATCGTCCCATGAATCCATATTAGTTATATATTACAAGATACTTCATATATATTAATAATATCATGATATTAAAAAACTGAATATCTTTTACAGTGTATGTAATATTTTATATCATGTCTTCATTAATGCGTCCATCTATGTATTTTGATTCGGGAGAAAAAGTTCATTTGCCAAATGGTGAAGGTGAGGCGACTGTTGTACGTCATATATCACAATATATTATATTATGCGTGTCCCCTTGTGGGGATAATATCTATATAAATACCCAATACATGCCAATCCAAAGAATTGCCGAAACTAGATGGAGCACTAAAAAGCTTGATGCTGATATTCAACAATATTACACAATGTCATACAATGAATCATTAGAATGCAAGGAAGACTAGCGATTAGCTTGCTGATTAGCTCGCAACTGTTCAAGAATTATTCTATTGATTCCTGACTGGTAATATGAAAATTCTGGATCTTGTTCATCTACACATTTCCAGCATACTTGATGAGAACTCAAACAAACATTATTTTGGCATCCATTCTGACTACATATGCGCCTACTTTGACGAATAAGGATTGGTGCTGATGGATAGTCGTTATTTTGGTTTCTTTCAATCATAGCGAGTTTTTGATACTTTAGTATAATAAACTATTAATTTAATTTCATTTTTTATTATATCATGTGATAAATATCATAAATATCATATTTATGAATATATCATATATATCATATGATGTTTAACGAAATCCCTCAAGATATATTTAATATAATTTACAGTTATACTTTTATAAAACTTGCTTTAATATATGTTAATAAAGCAACACATGCAATGAGTTATGAATTAAATTTATCGCGACAACACTCTATACAATATGATGGATTATCCATGTTAAAATGGTTTCTTGAAATAGGTTGTCCCAAAACCCCTTACCTGTACATGTGGGCGGATTCAGAATGTATATCGTATTTAGAGCAACAAAATGTTCTAAAAACTAGTCATCCGTTTATAATTAAAAACATACTAGTTAAAGATGATCGTATAATGGAATTAATTGACGAGGGATTTCCAGTTGACGATCATGTATGTCGCTGTATATTAAAAAGAGGTAGCATTGATATTATTAGCAGAATAAAAGATGTATTACCTATTGATGCAACCGAATGGGTAAATTCAATTGATATAATTATTATGCTAATGGAAATGGGTTTTCGTGTAGATCAGAATAGTGTTATGGCAGCTGTTGATGCTAATAATACCACCTTGGTAAAGTTTTACTATGAAATGTTTCCAAATTTGTTTTCTAATTTATTAGGTGAGATTGCTGCTGAAAACGATCATATGGAATGCTTGATCTTGCTAAACGACCTTGGATATGTAGATTGTTATGCTATAATTGGAGCTATTCGTGGAAATCAACAACGTGCTCTAAATTGGTTAATTAATCGGTATCTACCACCTGCAAATGCTTATAATGCGTGTCTACGTTATTGTAGATTTGATTTTTTAGAATTATTTGCACCAGTATTACCACTTGATGTTTGTGTATGGGAAGGCGCAATTAAAAATCGTGATTGGAATGCTCTACAAATGTTATATGATATGGGAGCACCATTAGAAGAGATTGTAATGGTCTTTGCGGTTGAAGCAGGAAATGATGTTGTTGAATGGTTTTGTGAAAAGGGGTGTCCAAGTGGTAAACGCGCAGAACAGGCTATGCGATTGCTTTGGGGTCCACATAAACAAATTTAAATTTCAAATTTATGTTTAATTTTATTATCCAGGTACAAATTATCAAGATCAGATAAACACGTCTTTATTTGTTCTTGAATTCCTTGTATAGATAGGCTATTAGGTATTTCAACAATTACATGAATATATTTAATTTGCTTGCGTATAAAGTATTTGGCATTATGTATAATTAGCAAGATAGGAGTTCTTGTAAATTCTGCTGCTTCGATTGCAATTTTTAAACAATCACTGGCATTATTAATAACGCATGTTGTTGTTTTTAAGGACTCGCAAATATGATAAAACATATTTTCATGAGGTGAATCAATATTATGATATTTTAATCCCATTAATGTCTGTCCTTGAGTATATTTTACTTTTATAAATCGGTATGATATTTTTAACAAATTACGCAAAACAACATGATCTAAGAACGCCCCATTGTTATATATAATTAAATGAGGAATATTGTTCTTATTTATAGGCGTTAATAAATGTTTATTCTTAATTTGATTTTTGAGAAATATACCATTAATACATGTCAAGTAGCCATTTATTAATTTACGAGGAAGATGCCTTTCACCATAATAACCAATTGCATATAATGGACATGCTATAAGCATCCGATGATTAATACGAGCAACGCGCGAAACCCCATTTAATATTAGTAATAATAAAACACAGAACTTTTCAACATTCATTACATCATAATATGAAAATAATTTAATATAATATTACACATCATATGCATCATGTTTAATATCAACATCGGCAAATGTCTTTGTTAAATTTACCCGTGTTTTGTATTTTTTATACCCGCGAATCCACTTTATTAATATAGAGTTTTTCTTACAGTAAAAAAAGAGACTTGGCGAACGCTGATCTAGTTGATTTCCCAAGGTAATTCCATTCATCTCAAATAACAAATCATTCTTTTTAAGCGGAAATGGTGATTCTTTATCAACACGTGTTATAATTACACCCTTAATAGGCGGATTCTTTTTTTTATAATACTTTTCCAAATCAAAAGCTGATACTATACGATAATCAATTCCTAGAAATTTCTTTTCACGATAATCTTTTGATTTCAGGTGTTTAACTATATGCCGACATATCAATGCACTTGGCCCTCCGCCCATATTATCAGTACGTGTAAAGCCCAAGGTATAAATGCCAATAATCTTGTTTCGCGAATCAACAATCGGTCCTCCTGAATTCCCATATACTCCTGATGCATCTATCATTATTGTCTCAACTTTTGGCGCACCACGACCTTGTCCGCATACAAATTTATTGTCACGAACGACGCCTCTAGATATACTTAGAGCATCAACACCCATTGGATTTCCACATATATAACATGTACTCCCAATTCGTGCATAATAATTTGCAAACTCAAGATAGGGGGTCTTGGCATTAAACTTTACAATAGCAAGATCTGCAACTCCATCAATATAAATTTTATTAGATGTATATAATTTACCCCCTATATAAGTAAGTACTCGGGTTGCCTTTTTCTTTAAACTAGTAGAAACAACATGAGCTGCTGTTAACAAATGACCCTCGTTTGTTATAAAGACACCCCCGCCTACATACTGCTTACCATCTACCTCAGCATAAACACATGCACTCGCTTTTAATGTTAAATCTAATGGCATTTATAATAATAATTATAATAATTATGATCCCATTTCAGGCGTACCTACGTGTAGGTTGCGCACTTGTATATAATGATACACAGAAACATTACAAAAATATATTATCATCACATGATTATGCCATTCATAAATTTAAAATAAAGAGATTAAATCGCCTATTAAGTAATCTAGTAAAAATAATCCGTCTATCGTACACTGTAGAAATATAACATAATTATGATAATTATGATAATTATGATAATTATGATAATTATGATAATTATGATGCGAATTAATAACATAATTAAATTCATGTATTAAATTAAACTAATGTTTCGTATGATAAGATTAGGAATTAGTTTGGCTGCAGGAATTGCATTAATGAGAATAAAAAAAAATCCTAACGCATTAGATACTATTAATAATATAGACGATTCAAAGAATATTCTGCCTAAACTAGTGCTAAAAAAGCCACGAAAACATCATCTTGTATTGATAACTAATTCACTTGTTACACCTAATCAACAGGATACAGCACATTTTATTGCTATAATGGAAGTTTTTTTTAACGAATTCAATGTAGAGGCGATAACATGTGTTGGCATTACACCTCAAGATAAATTTCTCGAGCAGTATTTGGATGATTGGCTTGATTATGTAAAAAAAAATCTTGGTATTCAAGTACAGGTTTTAGATTCACCTGAATCATTTCATGCAAATAAACCTAGACTGTACGTGCTTGATCAATATGTTGCAAATAATACAAGATATCCATTTGATGCTAAAGCAGTAATACTTTTTCAACAACCCACTGATGTTCATTGGGGGGTACTTCCTCTTGAAACATTGAATGCTAAAATTGTTCGTCATGATGAAACGTTCTCACAATTAAATAGACAAAAACTTGAAAAGCTGTTTTTTCAATGTGTGTAAATGAATATGAGGAGATTTCAACGATATAAAAATTGAATTTATATACATTATATCACATAGATATCACATAGATATCACATAGATATCACATAGATATTACAAGATGACTACACCTGTCTATCTAGAAACTCACATGGGAATGCTTTTACTCGATAATATTGTTGCGACCAAAGAGGGTATTGGCACCTGGCCTCCACGATTTAAGGTGAAATACATGAACCAAGGAGAACAAGTGCATTATCCTGCATTTTGCGAGCTTGTCGTAGAGTGCGACAGTGAGCACACTGAATGTTTTGTTCATATGGGTAGGTACTACCGACGTCTCTTTCCGATTTCAGCAGTGAATATGACCACAGATCTTAGCAAACCCGGACGCAGGGACAGGCTAGATGGCCACAAATTCGTCCTTCAGTACTGTAAGGATAAAAATGTATCGATTACCGTAACACCAGAGCTATGTGAATATTTAAATAGCTGGCTAATTGGACCATACATTGGAATGTTCAGCGATACAAATGACTTTTATATTCCATCTAATGTGATCGAGGCTGCAGCAATATCTAGAACTGCGCTACAGCTAGCTGTAGACGAAGAACTGAGAATGTAGTAGATGATGTCTAAATTAATAACTCATATATATATCTAGATATATAATTATTATTATAAAAAATTCAACCAATCCATGTATTCACTTTATTACTTTCAAATGCAGCTCTTCTAAGCTTTACCGTACATGGATTATCAGGATTCCACCACCACTCTCTAACGTGAAAAGCAATAAATGCACAAACTCGCATTTTGTATCCACGTAATTTATCGCGAATCCATAATGCAATCTTTACAATTTGCCTGTACTCATCATTAGCTTGATCTTGTAAATAGCGTTGAGAGGGACTTGGTAATATACTTACATACTCTAATGCCGAACATTGATTATTATCAAGAGCAAGTGGATTGCACCCTCCACGTACAAGCATCTTTACAATAGTTAGAGCATCATCACGAGTGTTTAAATCTTGATGATTTTGAGTGAATATATGGAGAGGTGTTTCTCCCATATTATTACGTATATTTGGATTTGCTCCACACTTTAATAAACATTTAATATGATGCATACCATGAACACCACATATACATATCATATGTAAAGCTGTGTTTCCATTATCATTTTGTTTATTAACTATATGCATTATATCACTATTTGTTTTTTCCATTAGGATATTAATCAAGCGTTCAAATATACTTGAGGATAAGAATGCTACTTGAGAAACATCTTTATATGATGCATATTGTTTTAATATTGTATCTAAAATATCAGCAGGTAATTTATTGTCTCCTAACATTAACAAGAGGTCTTTTTTAGTTATTATGGGTTTAATACCACACTTGTACAAGTGCGATAAAACTTCATAACACGAATTATACGCGCACAAGTGCCCAAAATCTACATTGTAAGAATCACTAAACTCGTTATACATTCTACAAATAAACGGTTGAAAGCGAGCTGTAAATGCAACTAATATATGTATATTATTTTTTGGTGGATGACGTATATGCATATTAAGGGCAAACATATGTTCCATCATGTTAATATTATTTGATCCAGCAATATATTCCCACATACACGAGCAGTCATCAATATGAGCAAGAACTGTAGGAATCGCTTGAGTATATCCTAATTTAATTATTGCTTTTAAAATGCGAGGGCGTTCTTTTGGACTAACAAAAGCAATACGTTGTTTAATCCACGTAATTATCATACCAAGAGTTATATCATATGATGGTTCTCCTAATATTTCCTTTAATTCATCCATATGTTAATAATAAAAATAAATACATAATATGAATTCATTTTTATATATCATATAATGGCTAGTGAGGATGCAATCAAAGCAGGAGAAATCCATCGTCAGGTACGTAAATATGTATATGGGTTGGTGAAACCGCCTTGTGATGCTTTTCAAATTACGCAATGTATCCAAGGTGAAATTAAAAGATTAACAAAAGATTATCCTAATGCAGGGATTGCCTTTCCTGTTGGATTTTCAATTAATGATTGTGCGGCACATTGGACGCCTTCACCAACAGATAACCGTACGTTGTTATCAAGTGATATTGTAAAAGTTGATTATGGAGTTCATATTAATGGTTGTATAATTGATTCAGCCTTCACATTATATTGGGGTGATGAACCTCCTGTTGTAGCGGCATCCCGAGAAGCTTTAGATGCAGCTATAAAAATGGCATGCCCTGATACCTTGTTAAGCGATATTGGAGAAAATGTAGAAGAAATTATCACTTCATATGATGTAAAACCCGTAAAAACATTAAATGGTCATCAAATTCTCCCGTATAGAATTCATGGGCCAAAAATTATACCTAATATAAGCTTTCCACAGTACCGTGAAAGAATGTCTGAAGGAGAGTATTTTGCAATTGAGCCTTTTGCCAGTACTGGAGCTGGAATAACTGTAGAAAGAGGCGAAACTACACACTATATGGTTGCCCCAGAGTACGTTAATAGTAAAATATCAAGTTCTCTCAAACAGTACATGGGGATGCCTTTTAGTAGCACATGGGGATTGCCAAAAAAGTTTCAGCGTCTTGTAAAACAAAAAATAGTTCAAGCATACCCTCCATTGTACGATGTTGGTGGAGGTATAGTAGCTCAATTTGAGCATACAGTTTATATTGGAAAAACAGCGTACGTCCTGAGTTAATCGAATACTTTGGTTACTTTAATAGGTTGGAATAATACATATGCAATATATTTCAATAGTTGATTTCGTTTATTATATGTGATGTATGCTTTTATATCATTTAAAAGAATTTCAATTTCGTCCATCTGGATATCAATAGTAAACCCCAAATCCTCCGATTCGTCTATTGGTATAACTTTTATATTGGGTAAAATTTCTATATTAGGATAATTAGAACCACATAATCTATATATTTTGGTCATTTGTTCTTGTGTTATTGAATCACGGTACGTACTTTTGTATTTAAGGGTATTTTTTGGATAATTTGTAAAATCCCTTACATAAGGATTATTTTCAATACATTGAATAAAAATATCATAAATTCCCACAATACATGCAGTGTTATATTGTAGGTTTTCATTGCGTTTTATACCATCATAATGAAATTGAATATTTTGTTGAAACATTACTTGAAAGTGTTTGCAAATACTTGCTTTTGTATTTATTACTTGTTGTAAAGTACCAAGTTTTTGTATAGGGGGAAAACATATCATAATGATAAATACCGTACATAGTATGTATACTATGGGATGAATTGTGTGTAAATTTGGATATCGTTTTTTTATTTCATTGAATATAATCTCCATTATATAAAGAGAATTTGAATTTATCATCCTATTATATTTAGGAAACAAGATATTTCCACGATAAGATTTTCTATTGATTGATTCTGTTGATCAATCCATTGTTTATTCAGCTTGTCCTTTAAATAAGGCTGAATTTTATGCTTGGCATAAGCATGGGAACATAAATTTTTATGAGGAGGAAAAATCCGACACCCCATATCGTGAAGTACTGCTGACATTAAAATTTCTTCGCCATGAAATATCATTTGGTATTTATCTATATGGATACGCTTGAACATTTCAAGTGCAGTACTATAGTAAGAAAAGAAAAAGCACCCTACTGCAAATCTTTGTTGTTTTGGAGGAATTGAACCATCTATATATTTGCTTGTAATGATAGGCAATCTATTGTCATCTTTTGATGGAACCCAAAAGTTTGTATATGCAACTTGTTGAGTATCAAGGGTATCTGCAGGATGAAATGATATTATGGGATTATCCCCACATGTATAAAAACACGTCATTAAATCAACATCCCAATTAGAGATAAAAGTAGTATGAGCGTCTATCTGCAAAAAGTAATATCTTGGCGTAGCAGTCATCATTATATGATGTCTTGCTACTAATGGACCTTTTGCATTTGTATAGTGAGTTTCTTCCACATGGACATTATCATGATATTTTCCCTTATATAGGGGTTCATGAAGAGTTTCTCCTTGCCAATAAACCCAAGTATAAATACGATGAGGGAATTTAGCCCCTGAGTACAGTGAATTAATAGTTGCTGTGATACGAGGATCGCGATAACATGCAATCGATACTAGTATATCCATTAACATTATATTATAGTAAAATGCTAACGGGTAATAATACATTGGTATTAATAGATTGGTATTAATATATACCAGTTGCAAATAATTATATATTTATATTATTTTATACAAGGAACATCAGTAAGGACCAAGATACATAAATAAGCAATATAACATAAAATATATTCTATTCATCTTTACTTGTCTCCCTTATTTTGTTTACTTGTTCTGTTATATTTTAATTTTTTATTATATTTATATAATTTAATTAATAGATGTTTATTTTCATGAATAAAGTATTTTTTTGATGTAAAATTTTTAGAGATTTCAGTTAATAAACTTGCCTTTGTATACATTACTTTTGTAATATTATTAGGAGTTGGTATTCTTGTATATTCATGAGCAAAAATTTTTCTGTTTCTATTATTATTAAAATAACTTGCAAATGTAGACATAGTTGAATGTGATAAAATAATGTTTTTAAATCTAGTCATTAAGTAAAAAGATTCACAAAAATTCAAATCCACAATATGATATTTATGTTTTATTCCTCTTGAATAAAATTTTTTAAAAATATTTGGACTGTCTGTAAATATATATAGAATCATATTCAGATTAAATCTTTTTAAATGATCACTATAAAATTTAGGTGTAAAGATAGTAAATGGATAGATGTTTTTTTTATTTAAAATTTCTCTATCGTAAATTAAATCAATTTTATCACCCAACCTTAAATGAAGAGCTATTCCATTATAATTATATTTTATATCTAATTTTTTATATTCTGGATTAAATATATATAATTTATGAAAAAACTTGTATGACTTGAAAAAATAATCTTTGGAAAAATAATAACCTCTATATAAAAGAGGTAATTTAATACCTGAATAATTCCTAATTTTAATATTTGTAATTTTTTGTCGAATTCCTTTTTTTAGTACCCTATACTTATCCCAATCTATCCATTCTAACCATGTTTGCTTTTTTAAAAGTGGAAACATATTATAAATCTTTTCTTCTTTATTATCTTTTTCGTGATGACTAATCATACTAATTAAATAAAGTTTTTCTATAGTTTGATATTTTTTAATATTCAAGTAAATATGTATATAATAAGTTATACTATACAGTTTATTTCCTATTCCACCAGGTAAAATCCCTAAAATATACATTTATATAGTTTATATAGAAATTTTTCGAATATATTATATATAACCAAATTATATTTATTATTCGAATTTAAACTACTGGGTAACTTGGTTGCATAGCAACACCACAAATACCATCGTCATCAGTTTCTTCGGAACGTTCAATTCTTAGGTATCCAGATTCTCCCCATGAATCTCCCCATGAATTTTTTACCCACCAGTATTTTTTGCCATCTTCTTCTCCATATCCTACTACAAGAACACCGTGATCAAGATTAGTTCCACATTTTTTAGAATCAATGATACCATTCTTGTAAAATTGGAATACCATGGTATCAGCCTCAATAGCAATTGAAACAGGCTGTAAAGCAACAGCTTGCATCAAGTGCATTTGATTACTTGGTGTAACATCTACACATGATGAAATATTTGCAATAGATTTACATAAAGTACATGTTCCTTCCTTGGCTATGTATTTATAAGTATCCTCCATACATAATCCATTATCCATCACGTACTCAAAACCGTAATCCATTAAACCACCATTGCAACCCATATTGCCATCATGTGAACAGTCAACTAATTGTTGTTCAGATAGGCTAACCAATTCATTCCCTGCAATAGCATGAGCGCCTTCTACAGCACCACTAGTTGAAAAAGCCCAGCATGAACCGCATGAACCTTGATTCTTCACAGGCGTAACAGCCCCCTCATCACGCCAATCTATAGATGTAGGAAGAGTTGAATTGTTAAGAGCAGCTTTACTGGTTGAAAAATCATCACAGGTAAAATCCTGCTCTAGATTACTCTTGAACAAAGCATCAAATTCCTCTGCATGTAGATCTGCATATGTATTGATCTCAAGTTTATAGTTGTGATTATTGCAATTATGTTCTCGGATATAATTGACATTATCAATAAATATCTCAAATCGTTTATTATATTCATCTGAATCGTACTCTTTGGAGTACTTTTCAATGAAATCTTCAAAAAGAGGGCGATGGTTAATCGCATTGAGTTTGTTGCAGCCCAAGACAGAACTTAGTCCAAGCAAAGTGATGAATGTTTTAAACATGTATATAATAAACGAGATAATTTATTTGTAATTAATTTTAAAATCAAACACTGCTATATATTAGTTTAATTTGATATCATAATATAATATATTATACATAATATAATAAAAAATGAATAAATTATATATTACGCCAAAATTACAAAAACAGCAAACATACAACATACCTTTTGCTATAATTGCACATAATATACCTACTTTGGCTGAAAAAGAACTGCGAGAATTGCTCAAAGATCCGCGGTGGAAAATACTATTAGTTAAAACACAAGAATTCATATCATGATGAATATGATATAATTAAACAAATCCAGCAATACGGCGAAAAATTGCTTCACCTGGGTGTCCCCGTTTCATCAATTCTTCATATATATATATATCATATTCATTCATATGGTTAGAAACAACTCTTGGAATTTTATTAATAATATACGGAGGGGAAACCATATCTCGCTGAATTTTGCGATAACTCGATACAAGTGCTCGTCGCCTCTTGAGAACAAATTCTAGCAATTCCGGTTTATTCCAACGCGAAACATTACCATTGAAACTAGTCGCGCCCTTAAATATATTATATATTTTGCAATTATCTCTGATTACCCATCTACTAATATCACTATTAAATGCATATGCATTAGCAAACATATAACTCATATTCATTACATTATGAGTATCCCAATTACTAATATTCTGATTAAATACATTTGTCCCACCAAACATATGATACATATTATTAACATTTGATGTATTCCAATTACTAATATTCTGATTAAATACCTCTGCACCCCAGAACATACAAGCCATAGTAGTTACTCGTGATACATCCCAATTACCAATATTCTGATTAAATGTACGTGCAGAAGTAAACATATAACGCATATCAGTCGCCTGTGATGTATTCCAATTACCAATATTCTGATTAAATGCACGTGCGTGGTAAAACATATGACTCATGTTAGTAACCTGTGATGTATCCCATGCACTAAGATTCTGATTAAATACACCTGCATGACAAAACATATGACTCATGTTAGTAACCTGTGATGTATCCCAATTACCAATATTCTGATTAAATGCATGTGCATTAGCAAACATACGACTCGTGTTAGTAACTTGTGATGTATCCCAATTACCAATATTCTGATTAAATGTACCTGCATAAGTAAACATATAACGCATATCAGTCGCCTGTGATGTATCCCAATTACCAATATTCTGATTAAATGCATGTGCATATGCAAACATATGACTCGTGTTAGTAACTTGTGATGTATCCCAATTACCAATATTCTGATTAAATACACGTGCATCAGAAAACATATGACTCATATCAGTAACTTGTGATGTGTTCCATCTACTAATATCAGCATTAAATTCTCTTGCCGCATAAAATAGGCGACTCATATCAGTAACTTGTGATGTTTCCCAATCACCAATATTACCATATTTGGATTCGCATGCAATAGGGTCATCTTTATACTCCTGAACTGCTTGGCGCAGAGTATCATTATTTGGAGTAAAAACTTGCATTTGATGTGTTTTTTCAAATAACCATATATATGATATAATAATTTCAATTTTTAAACAAATCCTGCAATACGACGAAAAATTGCCTCGCCATTCTGTCCAGATTTCATCGATTTATGAAATAAACTATTATAATCATATTGTTATTCACATACAATGAGATCATCCATATACATACGTACTACATCGTACAAAGACTTGTTAGCAAAGTAATTACCATATGGAGTTATTGAACCACCTAATTGCAATTCTATATATTTTTGTTTATATGTCATTATATATAATTATCATAATTTAAACTAATTCTCGCAAGGAAATTCTCTTGTGGGGGAAAACTTTTTTATTGAGGTTATTCAATCCATCAATATAAACTCCAAAGAAATTACTCTTTTCAGTTGTAGCATATGCTTGAAACTCGTCCATATGTACGTGTGGTGGGTAACCACAACGATTAAGAAAACCAACTATGGTAGTTTGTTGTTTACGAGTTAATTCCCTCCATAGTTTATCAATCTTGAAACGATATTCTGCATCAATATGATATCTTGCATGAGCCAATTCGTGTTTTAATGTATGGACATCGCCTCTTTTAAAAACAACTATATATGTAGTGTTAAACTTTAACATGGCATTTCCAAGTCGTCTTTCTATGTTGTTTAATGTAGAATATTTCAGGGTTTGTTCAATTGTATTACGATCAAAATTGTGTCCAGTACGTACTGATGATAGTTCACCCTCGTAAAATCTTGAAAACACATCAAAATTATGCATCCCCCTAGTACATTCTACAGCCAAAACTAATCCATGCATTATAATGACAAATATTATGAATTTATTTCATTTTGATGCAATCAATTTCATTTTTTATGCAATGTATTTAATATGATTATTTTTTTGTATTCCGATTATATCTAATACCATATACTACAATTATTATCATCATAATGATAGCAACAGGGAACATAATATCAAACGTCGCAGCAGTTACTCCAATTGTTGATATAAGGGTTGTAGCGAGTGAAAAACGTGAAATACCCATCAACACTTTACTTGGAGTTGAATTAATATACACATTTACCAACCCCAATATTCCTCCAGTTAATCCACATTTTAATACCTGTGGGAATTTTAACTTGTTTTTTTTTATTCCATTCATAAGAGTCGCCCAGCGATATATAAAACCTCCATTATACATTAACAGAATATTCATTATGTTCAAGCCTTTAGATGTAGATGTATATATTTTGTTACGCACAAATCTAGCTACACCTGCTGAAAGAACACAAGCTAATCCCATATAATACTCAACATTATCTTGAAATTTAAAATCAATATTGTATATTTTAGGAAGAGTATTACCAAAGAAACTACCAATAAATGAATATATGGATATAACATTCATTGTGGTTGATATAAGAGATGGTTCTAATTTTAAAGCATGATATAATGTTCCTAAGAAAAATGTCAAGTATGCCTGCGAATCTCCAAACACTTGATTTGTAATCCATGGACGATCATAGTATGGTTTTGTTTCATTCAATTGAGATGAATCAATTAATATATTTGAATCGTCTTGAGATGAATCATTCGGTTGAGATGAATCTATTAATATATTTGAATCATCCGATTGAGATGAATCATTATTACGTTTGATATTTCTAATATTATTTAGAATTAATTTACTTGTGATTTTAATTCTCCTACTTTGAATAGCATCAAGAGATTTAAAATCAGGTACGTTTGATAATTTATATTTATATACAATATATCTTTGAATTATATTTATAATTTCATCTTGATTTAATGTACTTAAAAAGGTGAATTCTTCAAGACGATCTAACTCTTCTTTTTCACTTTTATTTAGATTTGATTGAGTTTTTAATTCATCATAGCGATTTTTATAATCATACGAATAATAAAATTCATCTGTAGTATTGCTATCTTTTATCATTATGCTACTATTTGTTATATTGATTTGTTCTAATATATATATCATTGAATTATCATTATTTGCAAGAACAAGATATGTATTGTTAGTTTTGGCAAAACTTAATTTTTCATTCCCTTGATATTGTTTGATTTTATCAAAATTGTTATATTGATTATGTTGATTATATTGAGTTGCATAAGTTAAACTAGTTGAAGAAACCATGAAAATAATAAACATAACAAGTGTCACTGTTGATTTAAACGTTTTACTGCTTGTGTTTCCTCGCAACATTATTGCAATAATTACAGCAGACAAAACTTCCCAGACTCTAGAGTACCCTCCTTCAGGATAAAATGTTCCAAGAGCAAAAAAACATCCAAGGAAAACCGCGCCTATTATAAATATTTTGAATTCCTCAATAATCAATGACATTATAATATGATTATGTTTAAATAACATTATGTTTAAAAAACTGAAATCATTATAGACAATATATACTATGTAGATATATGCCCAAGTACAAACATAGGTGTGAGGGATTAGGTAGAACAATAAAACCACTCAAGGATAAAATTACACGCACTAAACGCTTGAATTCAATGATTTCACTTCAAACAAAAGAACGTATATATGATATTGCGATGCATGTAAATAATTGTTATGATGAAAAAGTAAATGTATTTCAAGCAGCTCTTGATCAAGGAGGTGGTTGTGCTAAATGTTGTACGTCTCTGTTTTGGAATGATATAAATTTAGATACCCCATGTACATGGGTATATACTGGTGAAATCATCTGTAGTGTATGTGCGAAAAATTGATTTTATAAGGATGTAATATCATATATATATATATATATCAAAATGATGTCAATTGGCAACATCCTCATTACTATAAAGCGTGCTATTTTATTTTCGCATCGTAATATTATTTGTCGCGAGTTCTTTGCAAAAAACCTGATTGGGGGAAAAAAGATTACTGGGCATGATTTTGCTATGCGGGCTTTTAATGGTACACTTTCTACAACAATTAAATGGGGGAAAAATGTAGGGTTTGTCAAAAAACTACGCTATGTTATGGCTTTGGCGTGTATATTGTTTCCAGAGTATGTATGTGATGAATTTATCCGTTCACGTGCACAGTATGGTCTATTCTGCGGTTGTGTCGATATATTAGTTGATAATGAGATGGCTACACCGCACACATATCGTATGCTATGTAATGTGTATTTGAGGTGTGATAATGATATAGCGTATCGCCTCAAACAGCGCTTGCAAAGACTAACTGATGTATTGGGAGCAACTCCTGAAATGGTGGCTATTGCTACACGAATTAGAATTAACAATTCTCATCCGATTAAACGTATTCGTATGCAAGAAGAACAAAAGCGGATTCGTGAGATGTCTGTGGATCACCTAGATAACATCATGTCAGGCATGAACATCAATGAGGATGATTCCATGCAAATACTAGGAGATATCGAACGAATTAAACTTTAAATTCAAGTGAATTTTGTTATATAGATAAAATATTTTAATCTTGTTAATGCGAATAAGTACTGAATTGATCAAAGATATTGCAAAAAAATTTGGAACGCCTTTTTATTTATATGATGAAAAAGGCATAAGAGAAACATGTTTTAAACTATTTGACGCAATGCGACAGGAGAATATTAACTATAAAAATTATTTTGCTGTTAAAGCATTACCAAATCCGCATATTTTAAAAATTTTACATGAGGAAGGAATGCTTTTTGATTGCTCCAACAAAAATGAAATAAAGTTATTAGATTTAATTCATGCAAATAACAATTCAATAAATTCATACGCAGGAAATTTTAGTACGGATTTCAAGTATGCTCAAGAAAGAAATTATCATATTGTATTTGATGATCCAGTTTCTCAAATACCTCAATTAGATGTTATTCCGAAAAGCTGTAGTATTCGCGTTGAAACCGAATATAAAAAATTTGGTATCATGGAAAAGGATTTAGATGCATGTATTAAAATGTTACAAGATAAAACATCAATATTAGGAATTCATTCTATGGCATGCTGGAATGAAATGCAATATGAGCAATGGAATAACCACGCAAACAATTTAATAAAGTTAGCTGAAAATTCATCTATTAATCGTTTAAATGTAGGCGGAGGGTTTGGAATAAATTATCACAAGATGGATAATTTTGGGATTGATTTTTACGATTTAGCTAAAATTTTTAGTAAAGCATTTAAAGGATTCGATGGTTTAATTGCAAGTGAATTTGGACGTGCGATTACAGGAGAACATGGCATACTAGTCGCAAAATGTACTAGTAAAAAAGTGTGTTCCACAAGAGGAGTATTTTATGGTTTAGATGCATGTATGTCACATTTAATGAGACCAGGAATGTATTCTAGTTATCACAAAATTACGATACCTGAAAGACATACCCTTGAACATGAAAAAGCTAATGTTGTTGGGTTTTTATGTGAAGATAATGATTGGTTTTGTAAAGATAGAATATTGCCACGAGCGCAAGTTGGAGATTTATTTGTAATTCATGATACAGGAGCACATGGACATTCTATGTGTTTTCAGTATAATTCTACATTAAGGGCTCCAGAAATATTATTAGATTTATCCGGTAATCCACGTTTAATACGTTCACGTGAAACCTTTAATGATTTAATTTATAATATTAATATTTAAAAAAATGAATTATTATATATGATATTCCTGTTATTTAATAAATATCAAGTATGCATATTTACACTGATATCCCTATTCTTTTTTGGGTTTGTTATGTTTTACTCACTAATCAAGATAAACATATGATTGGAAATGTAATTCTAAATGCATTTATTCATTGGATTGGAATAGGTGTTTGTTATGTTTACTTTCAAAATAAAATTTTAACTGCTAATAATACTACAGATATCACTACAACAATGAATTCAATGTTCTACTATTTGTTAATAGCATCAATAATTCAATATATAAATAATATTATATTAACTATTGTATTCTTTTGTATTACAGTTTATTTCGCTATGACTAATTATCACTTACAGACAATTGCCCCAAGTATTAATTTGCATCAAATCGGAACATCAATTACTGCTGCCGCGGCGTGATTTTGAACTCTACAAAAAATATTATATTGATATAATATGTATTTAATATAAAGCAATCCGTTGTCTTGTTCAATAATCCAATCAGCTACTTTCAAAGCACCATCTGAAAAAACATCATGTGATGTTACAGTATGTTTAATTTTAATACGTTCGTCTTTGGATGCCAGATAAATGGTATGTTCTCCAGGTATATCATTAAATCTCAAGCAATGAACTTGCGGAGGATCTAATTTCACCAAAGAACATAATTGTTTAGTTGTCCCACTTAACCCTATAATTAACACAATATATTGTTTTTTAATTGTAAAATGATTCCATACTTTGTAAAGGCAGTGAAAACCCCACTGCCTTGACGCCAAAATACCATTCATGGCATGGCAGAAAGTATTGACGCATTTCATTATATGGGGTTGTTATCAATTTCTTCGCGTTTTCATCCCCATAGAGCGCAACATAATGTGATATTTCCCGAGGATTCATCACAAAGTTAAATCCCCTCATCATGTACTTGTGGATCAAATCCTGAGGCAGGTGCTTTGTTGAACAAAATCTAATGTCCACAGAAACCATTGACAAGACAGATATCACTGCCGATGGAAGTAAGGTAATTTTATAACCGTCCCACCACCCCCGTACAAATCCAAAGTGATATTTAGAATAGTGGTCCGCAGGCGATAATCCGTACACGGAATAATACTCTATCGTAGGAAAGCGCGCCCACCTTGGAGTGACAATTTGTATGCGATTTTCTTTTATCGCCATACTAAAAATTCCACCGCGTGCATTATTAAATGCCTCATTAAGAATATCTATTTTTCCTTGAACGAATGCTTCGAGGTCATCAACAAAGACTGCGCAATCAATATCGCTGTCTTTGTAAAACTCTTCAACATGAGATTCAAAATCAAAATCGGGCGACCTTGGAGCGAGACAGGCAGCGAGCATGCTCCCCCCGTATGTGCATTTCGTATCTCCCACATCAAAAAAACGATCGTATGTATCTTTATCTAGGAGGGAGAATAACCCGTAGGCGAAAATATCGAATCGTTCAACAGCTTTTTCGTATGTTGTCAAGATGGCGTCATCTTTAATTTTTTTGTAATTAAAGATGAATGAATCCTTTAGATCGCATATCTGATTTATAAACGGGTGCTCATGCTTTAGAAATTCTTTATGAGGGTAATTGCCTTCATCGTACGTACAGTCCTTGTACAGGGGGATGCCCTCCAATTCCTCCAAATCAAAAGTTGGAATACATTTAGAGGATTTCGTATCGGATTGCATCTCTCGTACAAGCAGACCATGAAAGGCATCTCGTATAACGGGCTCGAGATGAGAGGTAGCACCTCGCATAAAGTAGTCGTCCCCAAAATATGTGAATGCATTACGGAGATATTTGTTTCTCAACAATGCCTCGCTAAACATAGGATTAGCAAGAAACTTGTAATAAAGCATTTTACCATGATCAAAAGATATAGATTTGATATTATCTACTATCGTGACGATGGTATTGGAATCATACGACGACTCTGCAAGACGCTCTGTAATGTTAAGATTTACTCTATCGTAAAATATATTGGGATGTTTGTATTTTGATCTTCCCTCGTACAGGGGGTAACTACATGCCGCCGAAATCCTACGAACAGTTGCCAATTTATGAGCTTGGATCTCATCAGTATCATCGACCCGTACCTTGTCATAGTCATCGCATCCATACAAGCGCAAACGAAAGCCCTTATTCATAGAGGTAAACTCCAACGGACTATGATCGCCAAGATCGCGATCAATAAAATGATTCATAATTATCATCGGTAACTCTATATTATCTACAGATAGACAGTGAACATGCTGCCATATAATTGCTTCCATAATGGATGGCATGTCCATAAAGAGCAGCGATGCTGTAGTCAATGAGCAATTCAAATCTAGTCGTCCTTCTGCGGTTAACATTTGCCCAAGTTCTTGGGGGATGATACTACTATCCACCGTAATGGACTGCGCATCTACCATAATTTGGGGATTCTCTCGGTGAATCTCTTCAATTTCGTCGATCGTTTTCATTAGTATGGGGTTGTTATATGATAGTAATGATAATAATGATCATGATCATGGATACCAATATTCAATTTTAATAACATATACATGAAACGAACAATTGATATAATTTCCCTGACCCCATTAAATCATCTAAACGTGCCTCAAAAGCGTATTTTTTGGAAAAACTTTTTCTTTTGTTTACTCTTTTGTTGCGATTTTAATTTCTCAATATTGCGACGTTTCACTGTTGGGGTTTCCTTGTGCAATGCGTATCCATGGTTTTTATTACGAGCAATCAAATAACGATTGTGAATCAACATTGACATTTGAGCAACAGTTCTCACAGTGTCTTTTGTATTTGATTTACCTAATACCAACGCAACATTATACATATTTCTATATGGCTCTACCACTACTTTAGCGTCAATTGCACTTGCCATTTCATTGAGAGTATCAATAATATGAGTTAACGAATCTTTTACCTCTTGATCGAGTGCTTTATCTTGTGGGTTTTTCTCTGGATCGAATTTCTTTAAAAATATTTTAGAGCCTTCTGCGCAATTCACCTTTTTTACTCTCATCGCCGCACTGTAGGCAAATTCATCCCTAGATACATCAGGGCCATATTTTTCTTCCAAGCGTTTGAATAACTCTTCTTGTGTCATATGATATTTTTCGCAGAGTGCATCAATATGTTTTAATTGTGATGTATTATAACATTCGTATATTTTAACAAGTCGGGCGCGCATTTGTTTGTGTTGTTTTGACATTTATATTATATCATTAGACGAGATAATCATATATATTATATCATTATAATATATATTATAATCATAGTTTATTGCTCTGTGATGCATTTAATCAAAAAAATTGAATTGAATTACCTACTTAGATATTATTTATTTTATCCCATAATGACTTCTATTGGAATTGATCTCGGAACTACCTACTCTTGCGTCGGCGTTTGGCAAAACGACCGCGTTGAAATTATTGCTAATGACCAAGGTAATCGTACCACCCCATCATGGGTAGCGTTTACAGATGAAGAACGTCTAATTGGCGATGCCGCAAAAGCGCAAGTATCAGCCAATCCTACAAATACAGTATATGATGCAAAACGTTTGATGGGTCGCAAATTTAGCGATCCCATTGTCCAGACGGAAAGAGCACGCCTTGCTTATAAGGTTGTAGAGAAGGATGGCAACCCAAGTATTAAAGTGAATTATAAAAATGAAGAACAGACATTTACACCTGAACAAATTTCGTCCATGGTATTGGTAAGGATGAAAGAAATTGCAGAAAGCTATCTTGGTGAAAAAGTAAAGGATGCTGTAATTACAGTTCCTGCATACTTTAACGATGCTCAGCGCCAGGCGACTAAAGACGCGGGTGCAATTGCTGGACTTAATGTTACACGAATTATTAATGAACCTACAGCTGCCGCAATTGCATATGGTCTTGATAGTAAAACAAACGAAGAACGCAATGTATTGATTTTTGATTGTGGGGGAGGAACTCATGATGTAAGTTTGCTAACCATTGATGAAGGTATTTTTGAGGTGAAAGCAACTGCAGGAGATACTCATCTTGGCGGAGAGGACTTTGATAATCGACTTGTAGAGAATTACTGTCAAGAGTTCAAGCGTAAATATAAGAAGGATCTTAAGGAGAGCAAGCGTAGCATGCGTCGCCTTCATACAGCTGTAGAGAGGGCAAAGCGTACCCTATCCTCATCTACCCAAGCTAGCATTGAATGTGATTCTCTATATGAAGGAATCGATTTTAATACTACACTAACACGAGCAAAGTTTGAAAACCTATGCATGGATCTGTTCCAAAAAGCAATGACACCTGTAGAAAAGGTGCTCAAGGATTCTGGTATTTCTAAATCACAGGTAGATGATATTGTATTGGTGGGAGGATCAACACGAATTCCAAAAATCCAAAGCATGTTGAGCGACTTTTTCAATGGAAAGGAACTATGCAAGAATGTTAATCCTGACGAATGTGTTGCGTATGGAGCAGCAGTCCAAGCATCTATTCTTGCTGGTGTAAAGAGCGACAAGACAAACGAAATTCTTTTGTTGGATGTCACACCGCTATCTCTTGGAATTGAAACTGCTGGACAAGTTATGACAGTTCTTATTCCTAGAAATACAACTATTCCGACGAAAAAGACACAAACGTTTTCTACATACAGTGATAATCAACCAGCTGCAACTATTGTTATTCTTGAAGGCGAACGAACTATGGCACGAGATAATCGCAAGCTGGGCGAGTTTAATTTGGATGGAATTCCTCCAGCACCTAGAGGGACACCCAAGATCAATGTCACTTATGATCTAAGTGCAGATGGTATTTTGGAGGTTTCTGCAGATGTTGATAACAGCGGTGTTAAGAACAACCTCAAAATTACCCGAGACAATAATAGCCTATCTGATGATGAAATTCAGCGCATGGTTGACGAAGCCGAAAAATTCAAGGCAGAAGATGAAGAGAATCGTGCTCGTATTGAAGCAAAGAATTCTCTTGAAGGCTATCTATATGGAGTCAAGAACTCTCTAACAGACGAACTCAAGGGCAACCTAGGAGATCAAGCTGATACTGTAGTATCTACAGTAGATGATGCTCTATCATGGATGGAATCATCTCCAAATGCTACTGCCCAAGCTTTTAATGATAAAAAGGACGAGGTTGAAAAGGTTGTATCTCCTATTCTCCAAAGTGCTATGGGCGGTGCAGACGGAGCTGGCGGAGGTGGTGGTATGCCTGGCGGAGGTGGTGGTATGCCTGGTGGAATGCCCGATCTTTCTAACATGGATCCCGAGATGATGCAAAAGATGGCTGCTGCTATGGGTGGCGGAGGAGGTATGCCTGGTGGAATGCCCGATCTTTCTAACATGGATCCCGAGATGATGCAAAAGATGGCTGCTGCTATGGGTGGCGGAGGAGGTATGCCCGATCTTTCTAACATGGATCCTGAAGTGATGCAAAAGATGGCTGCTGCTATGGGCGGTGGTGGCGCACCTGCTGCAAGTGCACCTGCTGCAAGTGCACCCTCTGTAGATGAACCAAAAATTGAAGATATTGATTAAATATAATTAATTTCAAAAATAATCAATTACTATAATAAATTTCATAATATTAATAAATATTATAATTTACAGGCACAATTCCTTATTTTGAAAACAGTATCACGTACTGTTGAGGGTGTATAAATTGTAATTTATTAAATCATACTTATGAATAATCTTGTTATGTATAACAGAATGACATCAACACGTATTGCAAAAGTTACACTAGAAAGACAAAAATGGAAACCATTTGGTAAAGCAGTCAATAAAGATAATTCCGCATGCACCTATGTAGGTGATGAGGTATTTATCAAAATGCCCAAAAAAGAACATAAAGTAATTCAAACAGATGCCCCTGCATATAAACCACCAGCTGCTCTACGTGATACGTCCAGAGCACGTGATACGTCCAGAGCACGTGATACGTCCAGAGCACGTGATACGCCCAATGCATCAAATGCATATAAACCCCAATGCAAATCTTACGAAGCTACTCTTAAAATATCTGGTTATTATTCAGATGAAAAACAAAATCTTGAAAACATGATAAAACAAGCGCTCTCACAATATATATCCAATACAACTCGTATACGGGTCAATTTTAGCAAACGTATAGATAATAATAATTCACCTGTAATGGCTTTTGCAAGTCTAAATGGAAACAATGCACATAATGACGCTAATACAATACTCGAAAAGCGTATTGCTTTTTTTAACTATCCCGAAAATATTCTACATATTCAGAAAAAGCGTAATTAATATCACCATATAATACAAATGTATGTACGTGTAATAATTATAATTATAGTTATTTTATTATTATTGAGACGAAAATCTAACACAGGTGCTAAATTCCCAAAACACTGGAAATCACCGCCATCTATACAAACAGCTGATTATCGTCAATTTCCCCCTCCATACGAGAAATATTATGGTTCATCTACAATGGTTAACTGGATTTTAAATAATCAAGAAAATGACCGTACTTCCCCCTGGGAAAATTTAGTAGGATTTCAGGCTGCATATGCTAAACAAGTTATAAATGAAAATCGCCCTGACTTGCAAATATATGTAATTAATCAAAATGATTTAGTAACTCAAGATTACCGTACTGATCGGGTTAGAATTTTTGTTGATGAGTATCAAATTGTAGTAGGGGGGAATAAAACACCACAAATAGGTTAAAATTATATCCATCTTGCACGATGAGATGTTTCATGCATCTGTTCAATTGTCTCATTTGTTTTATCTAATGCATCATCAAGGTATTTATTATGTTGGGTCAATTGCTTGTTTATAGTACCTGCAATTGTATGTAGGTGCTTTAATTGTTCTTGAGATGGCAAGTCAGGTTCATTATTAATTGATTCGTTATTGGGTTTTATAGATTCAATATCATGTTTTATAGATTCAATATCATGTTGATCATTGGTTTTAAATTTAGGATGTATTGGAAGAGGTTTAAAATAATAATATAATCTCCACCATACGCTATGCATACGCTGTAAATGAATTTTTGACATTGTATTTAAATATGTTATTTCTTCCATCGTTTTCTTATTATGGTTAAAACCCTCGCTATTTTCTTCAAAAGTATTTATTATGTTTTGTCCTATCTCAATACATTCATCAAGATTCTTTGATATTTCTTTTGATGTATCGGTATTCTTCATTAATATAATAAATATAATATATATAATATATATAAAAAATTCATATTCATTATATGAATTCATAAGAGTCATCTTTTAATTCATCCTTCAATTCATTTGTATTATTAATATTACTTGCATCTGATGTAATTAATTGCGCTGTTTTCTCTACAAGTGTTGCAACAAAATCAAGCGTATTGTTTTTAAATGCAGGATATCCGCCTCTATCTTTAAAGTCTTGACAAAGTGCTTGTATTGAATCCATCTGCCAAATAATACATATAAAATAAAATATATTAAAAATTTCAATTTTACATATATGCATATTACGTACATATTATATTACATACATTAATGAGATTACATGAAACATTAGGGGCGATTGCAGTAGGAGGTTTAATTGGGTATACTGGATATTACATGCGATATCCACATAATACCTTTGATATCCAAGTTGATGAATTTATGCAGGCGATTAATGATATAATATCTACAGATGTAAAATATAAACATGCAGTTGCAGTGGATTTTCCTAGAACCCGTATTTTCCAAGATGGTAAAATAGTTTCAAGTCCAAAATTCAATCATCCAAACAAAAACCTAATGATAATGTGCACCCAAACCCCTTTAAATATAATGTATATGTGGATATTAAAAAATAAATCGCGTTCATCAAATTGGATGCTACGTCATGTTAATGGGAATGATTGTATAATTATAGGAAATACTCTTACACGAACTGTTAATTTTGAGTGGATAAACACAAATGACCCTATCACAGTTGGAAAACGAATAACCGCCAAGTTATTTATTAAATGGGATGATAATAATCATATTATTACAGTTAAATATAAAATTGATTAATTGTGTATATTATGCATTTTATGAATAACACATATGAATTATATTAATACTCCTGATATTGAACGCGAGTATGTTTTGAATTGCTATAATATAATAGCAGAGAGATTTTCACAGACACGTGGATACTTGTGGAAGGGTGTGAAAAATTTTGTTAATGATATTCCAACAGAAAGTAGCTTGCTTGAGGTAGGATGTGGTAATGGAAAAAATCTATACCGAAAAGATCTTGACGTACACGCATGTGATATTTGCAGTAAATTTTGCGATATGGTAAGAAATACTAAACCATATGTTAAAATATTACAATCATGTAATCTTGATTTGCCCTATCAAGATGAATCAATGGATTATGTATTATCAGTAGCAGTTATTCATCATTTTTCAACACATGAACGACGACATAGAGCTATAAGTGAATTGTTGCGTGTTTTAAAGGTAAATGGTAAACTTTACTTGCAAGTATGGGCAGTAGAACAACCTAAAAAATCACGCAGAAGATTCTCACATGGAGAAAATCTTGTACCTTTTAATCCTCCAAATCACAATTCCCCTCATGATGTTAATCACCGTTTCTATTGGGTGTTTAAAAAAAACGAGTTGCGAGACATGTTTTTGAATTATAATGTTGAAATTAATAATATTTTTCTTGAGGAGGGCAACTGGGTCGCTATAGTAACAAAACTATGAAAATTTTTTATAACATATAATCAGTATAATTGTATTTAATAAAATCATGCCATTACTTATTACAACCGGATATTTAACATAATCGCCTACAATACCATACATCAACATAAAAATACTTGATATTACCTGTAAACATAAAAAACCTATTGACAAGCTTGAAACATCTCTGCATTTTAAGGTGGTATAGACTTGAGGAATCATTAACATAGATAGAAAAACACAGCCAATATAACCAAATAATTCATCATTCATATAATATATATGGCAATCATCCTATAACATTAAAATGATAATATTATTGGATTGTATATGTATGATGTTAGGGGCATATATATATGTATTTTTTCACGAGCTTGGACATGCGCTTGCAGCAAAAACATGTGGATTGCACTCATATATACGTATTGGCGAGCAATCGACTATTTTTATAAGGTATAAATTGAACATGATAAATATAAATATAGGATTCCCTCCTATAATTGGTTCAACAAAACATACATATACATACAATAAAGTAAAACAAATATTTATATTAGCATCAGGCAGTATAATAGGATTAATATCAATACCGATATGTTTATTACTTTATTCATATATCAAGCCATCGCATTTTATATTATACATACATTGGTATTTGCAAATAAATCGTTTTCTTGCAGGAATATTACCATCTCTAGGTTCTGGAGTGTTCCACCAATTAGGACTTTTATTTTCCACAAATATAAAAATTGCTGATGGAACAATAATTCATAAATTATTATTTATACAGGAAAAACCATATTTTGTTATTTTGAATATTATAATTAACTGGATATGCTGTATTATACTAATATATAATTATTTTTATAGTTTACAATATGATTTTATAATCTCTAGTTTTTTTTCTATTAAATAATAATGTTTAATAATGGCGGAAGAATTGTTTCAGATGGCCAAGATTCTTTTAATCAAACGTACAGACAATCCCGTTTAAATCGATCTAAAAAATCTTCGCGATCTAAAAAATCTTCGCGATCCAAAAAATCTTCGCGATCCAAAAAATCTTCGCGATCCACAAAAAATGTAGAGCCACGAAAAGTATTCTCTAATATGCTTGCTATCTACATGACAGATAATAAGTATCAGCAGGCTGTTTGGAGTAAATCAACTTCTGATTTCAATAGTATTGCCAAAGCCATACAAAAACCTGAAGAAAAACCAAGCACCGTAATGATGAAAAAATATAATATAAAGAGTTTGCCTGAAAATTTCCTAGAACGCATAAGTGAGCCATGGATAGCATCTATGATTATGTGGCAAGCAGAATATTATGCTAAAAAATTAAATATTAATATGTCTAAATACAAAACTAAAGTTTTGACTGACAAGTTAATTCTTAATTCAAATTCATTTAAAAAAGGAGAACATGAACGTGAAATGTATAATGCCGAGTTCCTATTGATGGCTACTAATGCTTATCGTGGTTTTATTAGCAAGTGGTTTCACAAATTTATGGATGTTATTAAAAATTTAGTATGTATGATTATTCCCAAGCAATTTATTATTTTGAGAAAGTACATTACACTTATTATTGTTTTTATATCTGCAATAACTGGCTTTTCCCTTTTGGCATGGGCAGTCGGTCATAGTTTATATAAATTAATCCCAGGTAAATTAACATCTTTGTTTGGATATTCAGAAGCTGGAGAAGTACTAACTGACGAAGAGATGAAAACAAGAATTGCTACAAGAACTGGAAATAGTATTGTAATGGCATTAATGGGATTTTATGGATTAGTTATTAAAGCGTGGCCAACAATCAATAATTTATTATCTTCAATGGGACAAAAAGGCGGTGCTGCCACTAATGATTATATAAATGAAATTGAAACTGATTTTAATAACATAACAAATGAAATGTTAACAAAAGTACGTGCTCATCCAATGTATTTAAAACTTGTAGAGCAATTCGGTGGTGCAGATGAAGAACAAAAATCTACAGATGTTGCAGATACACCTGTAGGTGAACTTGAAATAGCCACTCTACGAGACAAATCTGATTCTGACAATTTCAAGGCAAATACTGATAAATATACTGGATCGCATACTAAACTATATGAAATGAAGCAGCAATTATTTGTTGATATGGTATCTATGTATAACAATTGGGAAGCGTTATCAACAAAGACTAATAAAACAGATAACTTGTTAAATAACCCGTTAACCAAACTGTATGAAAAAATAATAGGAAGGTTGAGTGAGGATCAACAAGGTATCAATATTATACAAGGTGATGATGAAGATAATTTTTATAATTATTTTAGTGAAATGTTATATAAATTCAATAGTGATTGTGATGCACACATATTAAATATTCAAGAGATTAACAATTTTTATAAAGCATATAATCGGATGTTAAATATACAATTACAATCTAGAGAGAAAACCCAAAATACCTCTCCAATTTACATTAAAAATTCAAAAATGTTTTTAAATGTTGAAAACGTATTAAGAATATTATGTTCCCCTAATATATCATTGGAAGATGCAATCAAACAACTTTTACCAGATAAAGAAAACGAAAAACAAACTCTAAATCCAAAGACACCAGATGATACCCCAGGTGCTAAAACAGATGATGCAGCAGATACTACAGCAGAGGCTACAGCAAAAACTAGCGAAAATTCGCATATATACAATTTTTTCAGAGAAATATTATTAAGAATCGCAAAATTATGGGACATGATATTTACATATGGTTTAATAGGTAAAGTTCTTTCACCTATATACAAAAATGTAAAAAAAATTATATTACGCCATAGTTCAATAATAGCAAATTTATTTACTCAATTAACTGAATTAATTTCATGGAATACAAATGAAGAAAAAGATGGACCATTTTCAAAAATGATTAAATATATATTTACCCCAACATTCTCCAAAGCTATTATTCCAATTATTTTATGGTTATTAGATGGACAGGGAACATTGTCGTCATTATTATCAGCATTTATGGGTGGTGAACTTTCATCATTTATTACTCTTGCATTAAATTTCTTACCTGGCATGATTGGTCTTGATAGTGTTAATGTGCTTCGGGGAGGTTATTATATTCCCGATGAAGTACCCTTGCATATTAATATGCGCGGAGGTAAAAGGGATCCTAATGACAATGATTTAGAACGAATTGCTAAGAAAATGCAAGAGAGTTTTGGTAAAAATAATGGTTTAAAATTCGAAGCAAAACATTTAGGACATGCTGTTTTTGTATTTAACGACTATTTACCAAGTTTGCATAAGGGAGCCGGAGCAGACTTTCGCAATGATTACATCTATGAAGGTGCTAATATAATGATAGAAATGCCTCGGTCTAATATATCTAATAGTAAAACAACACAAGATTTACATAATATTAAAGGTGGAAATCCGGATAGCGAAAGCGTAGCTCGTTTTATAAATGATGTAATTAGTACTGTTACCATGTTAGGGCGAGATAATACTCGTGCTCGCGAAATGATAAATAATATTCGTCAGATTAAAAGTGAAAATATTTCAGTCCCTATACAAGTTGATATTACCGCAAGTAATATTGATAGATCTACAAAACATCTCTTGGAAGAAATTCTTGTTAATCCAATTGCCTATAAAATTATATATAGCAAAAAACACAATCAAACACTTGATTTGGATAATAACATGAATATGGGAGAACTTGGACGCTGGATGAACGATATAAAATCCCGTGCTACACAAATTAACCAAGGATTAGATAACCCATACAATAAACTTGCAATCATGGCTAATAATACTTTATAAAAATTTCAAATTAATCATATCCTCGATAAGAAACTAAATCAAATTCTAAATTTGGATTACACATCAACTGTTGTTTAAACGCATAATTTGAATAAAATTCAGAACGATGTTTATAACGCAAACCTCCTATTACACTTTTGCATTTCATACATACTCGTGACTTGAAGCGCCCCAGCCATATTCCATTCACATTTTGCTCATAAATATAATCTATAGCATCAGGTGGAGTCATCGTACGTCCTCCTATTTCTATATCAAACATACATCCACATAAAGGACATGCTATTTGTCCCATAATATAGTGAATTACTTGATGATCATTATGAAACCAAGCATACTCTTTTCGTGCGTTGATATGATTACTCCATTGATTAAATGTTTTGCTTGGAACCATCATTTTAATATAATATTATAATATTGCATTAAATATCATATTGTGTTAAATATCATCGTGTTGCGTTACATCTTTAAATATTATTTAATATATATTATATATGGATAAGGTAATTGCAAACGAATTTAAAAAACAAGATTATATTATATGCAAAAATACTAATAAATATCGTCAACTACGTAAACAAGAACCTAATATGCAAAAATACAAATATTTTACAAAAGTAAATACATCTTCTAATACTATCTTGGAATACTTGCTTGGGGAAAAAACACATAGTGCAATAATAGAAAATCGTATTACCATTAATGATACAAAAACCCGTACTGAATATATGAGTATGAAAAATCCTGCCGAGTTTATGGTTGATTTTGATTCTGTTGTAAATGTAAAACACTGGGGGCATAATATTACCATGAATTCTATTGTATCAAAAGAATATCCAGAAGTAGATACATATGATAGAATAACTATTGATGGTATTGGCGTTCGTGTAATGGATTGTGAGGAAGGATCTATGGTATGCATAATATGTATCATTATGGATGATAACTTGCATTCTAATTTAATTTTATATCATATAACTAGCATGATAGAACAATTAAATTCAAAATTCAATTCAAATTCCACCATATGTTAAAAGTAATTTACGACTATGTGCAAAATCTGAATTAGTTGCTAACATAGCTAACGTACCTTCTCCACAAAAAACGCTTATTTCAATATTAACAAAGACTGCCCGTAGTATGCTATTATATTTGCGCATTAAAATCATTAAATCGTACATGAAATTCATACAACAAGTAATTTGTGATCCATAGGCAATTTCAAATAAAGCAATACATTCTTGTTTAAATGAATCACTAGTAATAACAGGAGATGCAAATTTATTCATCATAATATCAGCACCTTTATTCCAATTTTTATTAACTATAACATCACAAAACTCCATGTAATTTATAGCATCTTGATGTTCTATTCTAGATACTAAACCAAAATCTAATATTACTAATTTGTCTCCTTGTATGAGAACATTACCTGGATGTAAATCTTGGTGAACCCATCTATACATAAATGTACATGAAAATAAAAAACTTGTAAATAGTTTTGCCATTTTTTTATTTGGGTGAACACGCTCCCCTTCAATATAATCCATTACAATTACATCATTTGTAGTAAATTCTGTATTAATCTCGGGAATAATTATATGAGGATTTTTCTTGAATATTTTGTAAAATCGTTGCGTGTTTTCTACTTCTTTAATAAAGTCAACTTGAGATAATATTATTTCACACGTATGATTAAATCTATCTAATATAGATAGAGTTTTAAATATAGGCAACCAATTAATAACCTGTAAAATAATTGATAATTCTCTAATATTCTTTTCTATACGTTTTTTTATATTTGGTCTTTTAAGTTTGAATGCATAGGTTTTTCCATTAATTTCACCCTTATATACCATAGCTATACTTCCAGATGCAATTAATGTAGGTGTGTTATCTAGAGGTAGTCTCTCGAAACAAAATGATGAATCTTCAATAGGTACTGAATCTTGAAGTTTAACAAGTTCATCTTTTATTATATCACTTGTAATTGATTTTGTTGATAGTATTTGAGCCATTTTTATATAAACAGGGCCTAATTGCTCACATGTTTCTCTGATGGCGATAGCAGTAGTTCTTGTGTTTTTATACCACCAATGCATGCATATAATTTTTATGCTGCTTAATAATAAAAATATCATTATGTTTATAATAGGGGATAAATTATTGTGCGTATATTAATTACATTACATTGCAATACATTACAATATTACATTACATTGCAATACATTACAATATTACATTAAAATGATTAACGCCTACGTTTTTCTTTCTTTTGAAAAACATAGTATCTATTTAGTTTACTCATTTCAAAAGATGCATGATCTTGATGATCTTTATTATCATAATTTTGATAAAGATTTCTGATTCCCTTGAAATATGAACCTCGCAAATAATCACTTGTTTCCAATTCAGATACATTTGTAAAAAAGTTTTTATGCAAATTGAATAAATCCTCAAAGTCCATACTATCTATTAATTTCAAATTACACTGCTCATCCATCTGTTGTTCGAACCACTCGGGATATACTAGATATTCAGTTTGGAATGTATTTTCATCCATAAAACTAGCTACATGCACATCAATAGCTTGTCCAAGTGATGGTTTATCCTTAATTGAAATATCTTTTATAATTAAGAATGAACGACGTTCATTTGATTCTTCATCAAGATATGTTATAGTGCGTTCTTTTTTGTTCCCTAGGAATTGTTTTACTCTATCAGCATTAAATGTTGTTACTATTATGTATCCTCCGTCTTTTAGATACCGATTAATATTTTTACACATGTTATTAAATACATCTTGTTGAGAAAACAAATAATGAATCATAAATTGCATATTAAAACCATCAAATTGTGATTTACTGCCAAATTTTTCAATAATATTTTTACGATTATTCTTTGTCATACCACCCAAAATCTTTGTTTGTGTTTTGGCATCTAATGGATATCCCATATCCATATTGATAAATGTCATTGGGGTGGTTTTTGGTGTTTTTTTTATCCAAGTGTTATAACGGACTGTTGCAGAGTTTGTTGCAAAAAACAAGCCATGTGCATCAGGATCAATTCCTACACTTTCACGAACTTGCGCGTGAATTAGCTTTTCAAAATCACCTCCTCTTCCTGCACCTACATCCAAAATACGCTGTTTATATGTAGTTATGGCACCATTAATAGCTCGTTGTTTAGGTGCAAAGTACTCGTAAATAAGCAAACTTTTAATATAATTGTGAAACTGTCTTTGATTTTTACCCAAATTTGATGTTTTTGCATAATATGCCATTTCTTTTTTAACATCATCAGATATAAGAGCATTTAATTTTAATGCTGCCTCGTGATACTTATCTATCTGATCTGTAGCCAACATGTTAAAGTATTCAAACTTTACAGGATTATTAATACTCATCCATACTTTTGATGCAACTGTCTCATAATTTCCGTATTGCCTGCGATGTTTTTGAACTTGTTCTGTTTTGTCATATCTTGTTCGCATAATGCTCCAATTATATTGCGGTGATTCACTTCCATTAATGTTATAAACCATTTCAACTACAGTATTACTCTGGACAATATTACCCATGGTATCACGTAGCACCCCATCTTGAATAGGAATATATGCTTTGTGAAGATTTTGCTCTTTCATAAATGGATATGGTTCTTCTTCATTATTTGTTGTTTTTCCAACATATAAACTTGTAACACGAAACACCTTGTTTTTAACATCATCATGTAAAGTATTGTCAAATATATCCATATACTCGCCAGTTTCTGGATCTCTATCCATTACAATGTAAAAATCTAACGAATTCATATTTTCTGGTTTCCATTTGTATGTAATTTTTTCTGGCGACTGGCTATAGTTCTGTTTAATAGGGGTAAAAATCAAACCATCTAATTCATAAGGCATTTGTAACAAATTATTATATCCAATACTTGCTAAACCAGCAACTTCTCCCTTGTACATTCCACATGGGAAAAGAAAATACTTTTTCTCAATAGATGTTTTATTACTTTCAAATAATTCCGTCATATGTAATACATATGATTGAATCTCTTGCTGATATGTATTTTTAATTTCTTCCAATGATTCACTATTTGTAAATTCAGATGTTGAATATTTATAGTGATTAGGCGATATAACATCTAATACTCCATCAAGTGCATTTAATCTTACATCCAGAGGCTTTTTTCGTTGATCATCACCATTTGCAAAAATACAATCAAAACACATCATCTGCCTGCGAACAAACTCGCCTTCTAAAATAGTTAGATTTGGAAAAGATGAATCCTCAAGACCTGAAAACCGTACGTTCATATTATTGTCAATATAGTATATCTTGTTATTATGAATAAATAGTTGATTCTTTTCTCCATCAGCCTTGTCAGTAACAGCATAATTTGATGGTAGTTTATTTATTAGATTTTCTAATTCAAGTGAGCGTGGTTGCATCGAGTATAGTTTAGTAGTATCACCCTTATATCTTCCTAGTAATGTTTTATATTCATTTAGAATATTATCTTTTTCAGTAAGTGTTAAAAGATTATTACTTTTTTGAATGACTTTTGTAAATTCTTCAATGTATTGCATAAATTTTTTAATACCATCTTTATCAACACCACGATTACTCAAGCCTTCGACTTCTAACTCAATTTCATATGCATGTGTAGCATTCAAAGATAAAATATCATTTAAGGAACGAGCTGACCGTACATCAGTAATATCAATCGACATTTTGTAATCAGGTGTTTCTTCAAGAAGTACTGATACTCGTGATTTATAACGAAAGTTAATAGATTTTTTCTGCTCTATTGTTATTTCTTTAATAGTATTTGCATTTATAGGAGTTTCTGTAGACAGACGACATCTCAACATATATTCGGAAATATTAATTGTATGTTTGTCTTTAAAAGCATCTTTATGTTTTGTAATTAGTTTGAATATAGTATCGTCATCAGCGCGTTTTAGTAAATTTGTAAATATATCTACATTAGGCATTTTGGTTAATGCCTCGATATGATTATTTAACTCTGATACACTATCGCCGCCAATAACCGACATTCGGATAACATCACTATAAGTATTTGGAAGTTTTATAGATATATCTAAAGAATATTCTTTTGTAGGAATCCCAATTTTATTGCGTTTAATATGTAATGCACAACGCCTAAACTCTTCCAATGTTAGAGTTGTTTTTTGCTTGTTGTATCCAAACATTACCTCATACTCTTGATTACGTTCCAACTGAGTTAGTGTTGTTGAAATTTTCTGCATAGCTTTTGAAGGTAAAAACATTAGTTACTATATGTATTTATATTTTTCTAAGTATAAAATAAAATTCAATTTTAAATGGATAAAGTATTTCAAGCAATAAAAGAGCATAACGAATTAAAAGCTATAGAATTAGTACATGATACTCTAGATATTAATACAAAAGATAGCAATAATAACTATTTAATAAATTATGCAGTATCATTTAATTATCACAAATTACTAGTTATTATTTTACATAAACATGCAAAACTAGATTGCATAGATGGCGAGGGGAAAAGTATTTTGTATGCTCCAATAAAATTCAATATGATTGAAATTTTAAAAACATTATGTGAATTTGAATATTTTGGGATTCCAATATACGATATTATAGATAATGATGGAAATACACCGCTCATGTATTGCTGTAAATTTAATAACTATATGGCATTTGAAACTATAATGACATATAAACCAAATTTATTACTAATAAATTTACAAAACAATAATTGTCTTAATGTCGCTTTATTTTACAAACGCGAAAAAATAGCACTGTTTTTGTTGGAAAAATTCTCTTATCTTTTATTACAAGTAAATTTATATGAAAATACAGCACTTCATATAATAATTCAAAATAATTTAATAAAATGTATACCATATTGTAGGTTAATAGTGAATAACTATAATTCTTCTATGGATACCGCATTACATTATAGTATATCATTACATTCATTAAAAGCAACTATTGAATTACTAAAAATAGGAGCTAATCCTAATATTCAAAACTTTTATGGTAAAACAGCAATCCATTTAATATTGGATGACGAGTATTTATTAAACAAAAAAGCTTATATAGATATACTTATTGAAAAAACAAATTTAGATATTTATGACTCTAATGGTAAAACTGTTGCAAAATATTTATTTGAGGAAAATTATCCTTTGGACAATTATAAATATAATCCATCATTATGTGACAAAAGCGGGAAATCAATAAATAGTATACTTAATAAACCCGACAAGAAATATAATATTAAAACTATACATTTAACTTCCAATAATGACCCTATTTGGAGTGGGACTATGCTTGATACTTTTTTTGGTTTATATTTAATCCGTAATCATATAGATGTTCAATTATATCATGATAATATTATAACGAATATAAACTTGCAAAAAGTATTTAATGAACAGGGAATTAATAATCATGTTGTTATATTTACACCTTCAAATATTTCAATGCAATGGATATTTGATACTTTTATAACAATTCAAGATCATATTATTAATACTAACAAGCGTTTTTCATGTATTACATTGGGTTTGCAAAATAAAAATGGTGGACACACAAATATTTTAATCATTGATCATAAATTACGTGAAATTGAACGTTATGAACCTCATGGAAATAATAAATTTATTAATAATAAATTTAATTGTTCTTATCTTGATAAATATATTTCTCAATATCTTGTTAATATATTACCAAATTATACATATTTTTCACCAGATAAATACCTACCTACAATTGGTTTACAGATATTGGAAGCAACAGATATCGAACAACAACGTCTATCTGATACAGATGGATTTTGTATGGCATGGTGCTTATTTTGGGCATTACATAGAGCACTAAATCCACAAATAAATCGTGAAAATTTAACAACATATATTACGCAATCGACATGGAGGAAAAAATTATATTTAAAAAATATAATCCGTAGTTTTTGTGTAAAAATTACAAAAGAAAGAGATAAATTTTTACGGTCTATAAATATGAACATTAATGATATTATTTACAAAAACATTTCTGATAAACAAATGACAATTATAAATAATGCACTTGTAAATTATATACGATGAACTTATAGCTTTACAAAATATTATTAACAATGCAAGTCGAATTCAAGTTCATAACTATTCGCGGTAAAATTCCATTAGTGCATATTCAAAGACTTGATGACTCTGTATTTGGAATTGATATGATGAATTATATGGTAATTCCCAAGTTAGAAACATCAAGTTATAAAAAAATTTCACATTGGGATATTAAAGTAGTAAAAATTAATACATTTTTAAATTATGTATGCTTGGAATTTAATACAATAATAACGCCTAAATTAGCTTTACCAAACATCGTACTATCTTATTTAAAAAAAAGATATGAGGGTGAAGCGACATCAATGCCGATACATAATATTCCAAATTGGATGAGTAGAATAGAAAAATATAAAACGATGACTATGAATTTACATAATTATATTCAAATTTTGGATAGTGATTATTATATTGATATTTTCAACCCATGTAATATGTATACGATTGATGAACTTAATAAAACAACTTTAAATATACCTATGTATGGCGGGTTAATTTTATATGAAGATAATATTTCAGTTGAAGAACGAATAGCTGAATATTGCATACAAAGTAAACAACGAACTCTTGTATTGACAACGACATCTACATTCAATAATTGGAAAACATATGAAAGTAAATATCTTGATGTAGCAAACTACATCAATTATGATACAAGTTCTTACGAACGAATTATTTTATGTAGACCATCAAATTATATTTTAAGTAGATTTCATCATGTTGAAAAACCATTTTGGATTTTGTCATCAAAGATGCCAGATGACAAATTTATTGAACAAATATATTCACCACGATCATTATACTCAGATGATTTATGCAACTCGATAAAAACACGGCGAAGTATTCGCTGTGGTCGGAAATGGAGTATTGATATTCAAAAACCCAAAGTTATTATTCATCGTATTAAACGAGTGTCATCTAAAATAAATACATTAAATACATTAGATATTGAAAAAGATATTGATATTCAACAGTTGATCCACGATGAATTTTTATTAGCATTTAAAATTTCAAGCGAATTTCACAAAGTTGACTTTTTAACAGTACCTTGTATTGGAGACAAGATGTGTAATATTTGTTATGAGGAGGCAAATTGTATAACAGTATGTAATCATTCTTATTGTTATTCATGTATTATAGAATGGTGGCGTAAAACAGAAAAAAAAACATGTCCAGTATGTCGTGGATCAATGATACCAATAAAAACAACATATCCAAAAGTACCGCAAAAGATTGATTATATTAAAAAACTTGTTTCATCACTTGAAAATTGGATAATGATAACACCTTTAATGGCAATTCATGATATTATTAAAAATGAATTACCAGACGCAATTATTATAGACCCCCATACTTGTAAAAATAATATGCATTATAACGTTAAACATTTGATTTTCCTCCATCCTCTTATTGACTCAAAGGGACGCCAAAACAAGGCCTTTGAAGAAAGTATAATTAATACATATGATGAAATGGACAATAATATGACAGTACATTACGTTTTAGATGAACAATTCAAAGAATCTCAAGTTTTCGAAAACGAACCATATCATTGAATTACAGTTATATTATATTTTATGTTAATGAAATGGTATATTGTATTATATGCATGTATGCTTGTGTATTGTTTGAGTGTATCGTGCTGGAATTTTATATATATTAAAAATTTGAATCAAACTAAAGCAGGTATAGTATTAGCAAGTAGTGTAATGGGCTTTGTATTTAGTTTTAGAGGGGTTTTTTATAATACACGCGCTACAGTATGCGAACGAGTGTTTGGTTTTATTGTTTCTGTTATTTTAGCATGCACATGGATAACATTAATGTTTAAATACTGGATACAAAATTTATGTATGTGTGTGTTTATTGCATCAAGTTATTTATTTAATATATTCCGATATATGTATACACATAGTTATATAAATGTTTTATCTACAAGAAATAATGTTTTGTCTACATTAGATATTGAATAAATATATTTTATTTCCCTGCTCGTATTCGTGTTTTTGCAATCTCAAATGTTGTTTTCGGACCAGCGCGATAGTTCTTTTTTTTATGTTTAATATAATATCCATACTTGCCATCGATTAAAAACACTGGTTTTCCACTATACATTCCCAATAATTTAGTTTTCTTTCCTGCCTCAATTACTTTTTTTAAATTTTTAGAATCAATGCTAATGAAATCTACTGCGTCCGTGTTAGCCCACATTCGCATTACATAATTCCCAGAATCATTCTCTTTCAAAAGATAAGTATTTCCATCTTTATCTTGACCCAAATTAATTCCATTTGGAACAAGTTTATGTCCAGTAGATTTTATCTTTATTACATTTTTATGAAATTTATCATAAATATTATTTAATGCATCTTGCCAATTCATATTACCTTTTGCAATATCATCAAGTGTTTTTTCCATTTCACTAGTAAACTTGAATTCCATAAGATCATGGAATTTATCCACCATAAAGTCAGTCACTTTAATACCCACTTGAGTAGGAACAAATCGTGCCTTTTCTCCACCTACCTTTATTTGTTTGGATTTTTCTTGTAAAGTAGGTTCTTGTGTTAGTTTAACATCAATTTGAGTAATATCCTTTGGAATACCAGTAATATTTTTCACCTCTACATATTTACGATTTTGGATTGTTGAAATAATACTTGCAAATGTAGAAGGTCTACCAATACCTAAACTCTCTAGTTTCTTAACAAGCAATGGCTCTGAATATCTTGTTTTATTAAAGACAAACTCTTGTGTTGCTTTTAGCTTTTTCATAATAACAGGTGTTCCTTTAGAATATTTAATTAGCTCGTTGATGTTATTTTCATTATTATCCTCATCATCCCTATAAATCTTTAAAAAACCATCAAAAATCAACACTTTACATGTAGACTCGAATGCGTACTTTTCTATTTCAGGGAATGTACGTGTGGGTTTAATTTTTATATCTTGTTGAAGATATTCAGCAGCCTTCATTTGTGATGCGATGGTCCTTCTCCATATTATCTGATAAAGACGGGCTTCTTCTGCAGTTGTATTATTTTCAATAATAGATTCATCAGTTATTGATATATCAGTTGGACGAATAGCTTCATGTGCTTCTTGCGCTGATTTAGAGTTTTTATGACTACGCTTACAAATATAATCACAACCAAAAGTTTTATCGATATAATCACATATAGTTGAAATTGCTTCATCGCAAAGATTAGCACTATCAGTACGCATATATGTGATAAGACCTTTTTCATATAATTTTTGAGCTACTTCCATAGTCTTTTTAGAATTCATACGCAAACGATGACTAGCTTCTTGTTGAAGTACACTAGTTATAAAAGGTTTAGGAGGCTGTTTGAAAGTAGGTTTTTCAACTACATTATTAATTACATAGGTTTCTCGTATATCATTATGTGCTAGCAATAGCAAATGTTGTCTAGTTGTATCTTTACTTGTAATAGAAGGTATCAATTTACAAGCAATTTTATCAGATGTTTCTGAATTAATAAATACAGCATCTACTTTGAACCGACTGGTTGAATCCAGGTTTTCAATCGCTTGACTAATCTCTTTTTCTTTTTCAACAATTAATCTTACAACTACACTCTGTACGCGTCCTGCTGATAATCCAGTGCCTAGCAATGGAGAAATTTCATATCCAACAAGACGATCCATCAATCGCCGTGTCTTTTGTGCATTCACCATATCCATATCAATAACACCTGGATTAGCAAGAGCTTCGTGTAGAGCCTTTTTTGTAATTTCATTAAAAGTAATTCTAGTAGGTGATTCCAAATCAAGAACTTGGGCTAGAGAATAAGCAATCATTTCACCTTCACGATCTTTATCTGCCGCTAGAATCACCTCGTCAACTCTAGACAGGACAGACCTTAGATTTGAAACAACTTTACGCTTGTCGCTTGTAATTTCAAAATGAGGTATAAATGTATAACCCTGATCTTCTGCTGATTCTACAATATCAATAGACATTCTACGCGGATTCAAATCTTGAACATGTCCAATAGAAGCTTTAACAATATAATTACTGCCCAAGTATCCTTGTATTTTTTTAATTTTACCAGGTGATTCTACAATTACTAATTTCATTAGTTGATAGTGATATTAATTACCTAAATATAATTTTCAACTTTTTACATTTAAATTTTATTAAAAATTTCATAATTATTATATAATGTGTGGAATTATAGCCTGTGTAATTGCATCTAATGATATTAACTGTTATAATGTGATTTTAAATGGTTTAAAGCAATTACAAAATAGAGGTTATGATAGTGCTGGAATTTGTATCAAAAGTGATAATGAATTCATTATTTCAAAATACGCATCGAACGAAAAAACAGCAATAGAATTATTAGATAATGAAAAACATTTGTATAATGGTGATATTTGTGATATTGGTATAGGACATACACGTTGGGCAACACATGGACCAAAAACAGATTTGAACTCGCACCCACATGTGGATATGACAGGTAAAATTGTTCTTGTTCATAATGGTATAATTGAAAATTATAATGAAATTAAAACTGAATTAGAAAATCATGGATATTCTTTTAAAACACAAACAGATACAGAAGTAATAGCCAATATGATATCTTGGTTTTTATCACGTTCAAACAATACATTAAAAGACGCATTTAAATCAAGTATTAATTCAACCGTACATATGATGAAAGGAACATGGGCATTATGTATATTACACAAAGATATTCCGGATACATTATATGTTATATGTAATGGTAGTCCCATTTTAATTGGTATTAAAAATGATATTGCTATCGTCGCATCTGAAAGTAGTGGATTTTGTAATCATATGAATGAATGTTTTTCTTTAAATGATAATGATTTATGTACAATATGTAAAACAGATAAAATAGAATTAACTACAAACAATAAATATACAAAAATACCTATATCAATATGTAATTACGCAGAAACACCACAACCTTACTCCCATTGGATGTTAAAAGAAATATATGAACAAAAAAAATATGCATTAAAAGCATTATTATTAGGCGAACGCGTACTTTCAAATAAAATTCATTTAAATGAAATGAATAATTTCATATCAGTGGCAAAAACAATAGATAATATTATAATATTAGCATGTGGAACTTGTTATTATGCTGGAATGATTATAGCTGCATATTTTAAAGATTTAACAATTATGAATACAGTTATGGTGTTTGATGGAGCAGAATTCACTTCTAGCGATATACCAAAAAATGGTAAAACAGCATTTATCATAATATCTCAAAGTGGTGAAACAAAAGATTTAGATACCTGTATTACAATTGGAAAAGAACATAATATATTTCAAATCGGGTTAATAAATAAAGTTAACTCAATGATTGCACGTAAAGTTGATTATGTATGTTATTTAAATGCAGGTAGAGAAGTAGCTGTAGCGTCAACTAAATCATTTATCAATGGGGTAATCGTAGGCTCGCTGCTTGCAATATGGTTTGCTCAAATACAAAAAACCAATATTGATAAAATAAATCAATATATTAGGGATTATAATAAACTTGCTTTAGATATTCATAATACTATTGAGACATCATTACCAATTATTATTGAATGGAGTAAACGTATTGCTAAAAAAAAAAGTATGTTTGTTCTTGGAAAAAATAATACTATTAATATTGCAAAAGAAGGTGCACTTAAAATAAAAGAAATAGCATATATTCATGCAGAAGGATATTCAACAAGTTCTTTAAAACATGGGCCATTTGCATTAATAGAAAAAGACTTTCCCATAATTATGCTAGATGATATGACTAGTGTACCATTATTAGAAACTAGTTATGAACAAGTGTCATCTCGTGGAGCTACCACATATATAATAACATGTAATCCAAATCATAATTTTAAAGGTTGTGTTCTAGTATTACCTGGAGATACGATATTTGCCCACTTGTACATGGTTATCCCTATGCAATTATTAGCTTTTTATATATCACGTGAAAAAAAATTAAATCCTGATATGCCACGCAATTTAGCAAAAGTTGTAACAGTGTTTTAAAAAATTGAAGCATTTAAATATAATTTTAATAATTATTATAATGTCTTTTATTGATATTGAATCTTTACATAATTCAATTAAAGGTGATCATATTATCGACCTTTTAAAAAAACAAGGCATATCTACTTTTGAAGTATATATCCCTAGTACAATTAAACAAAAGTATACTGAGAGACATAGAAAGCAAATTGAAAACCACATATATAAAAAAGATCAAAGAATTAAAAATAAAAAAAATAAACTTGTTAGTAAAATAGATTACTTGATTCTAGGTGAATCGCTAAAGCAATATTTGAAACATCCAAAATTTAACAATATTGAAATTATTGATGAAAAATGGTATCCAATTAACCTAGCGTGGAAAAAAATAACCCATACAAAGAAACCACCTGCCTTTTTATCATCTGGATGTAAACTCTTAAAAATTCAACTATTAAATGCATGTCAAGAATTAGATGTAAGGTGGGGATTCATTCTTGGCAAGGAAGATATTGTTGCGTGTGTTGATACTGATAATGAATCAAAATTAATTAACCAAGCACTTGAATGCGCAACATGGGTACGGTATGTTGATAGAACTCATACAACAATGCGCCTTGATCCTCCTAATCATCCACTGTTATATCCAAACATGTGTATTAATTCTAGTGGCGATGCAGGTAAAATTAAGGCTCGCTATGCTTTGACGATGAAAGAATTAACTTGTATTAGTGGAATTGATAAAAAAAACCGTGAAAAGGCACATCAACATGGGATTACTCAATACGATGACAAGCGTTTGACATGTCATATGATGGGTATTACAGGTTCAAAGAAAAGACGTATCGAGTGCATTCTCAAAGCTAATCAAGGTTCACCACATGAATATCCAGTTATTAAAAAAATTAAAAGCTGTTCTGGGGACTTTTTTATTGATATTGAAACTATCAATATAGATGATAATGTATTTATCTTTATGATAGGTATTGGTTTTTACAAAAACAACAAAGTAGAATTTGTATGTTTGTGTGCAGATAGTCTTAATATGCAAAGCGAACGCAAGATACTTGATGATATGATGCATCTACTTGAGGCAGAAAATGCAAAAAGACTTTTACATTGGGGAAAGTTTGAAGTAGATGTATTCAAACGTGCAGCAGAACGTCATAATATGAATATCTTTTTACCAGAGTATACTTGGGTTGATATGGCAAAAAAGATAGAACAAGCTGATTATTGCCCTCCAGGGGCTTTGACTTTTAGCCTAAAAAGCTTTGTTCCAGCAATGCATGCATTGGGTTATATTAATATTACATGGGACTCGAATTGTAAAAGTGGTCAACAGGCTATGACTGACGCCTATAACTATTATCAAAACGGAGGGACATTAGACGATATTATTGCATATAATCGTGTGGATGTTATTTCTACAATGGAAATTCAGCGCTACCTCATGACAATCGGAATTTTTATCTAGATTATTAAATTTATTTCATGCTTGATTAAATTTATTTCATGCTTGATTAAATTTATTTCATGCTTGATTAAATTTATTTCATGCTTGATTAAATTTATTTCATGCTTGATTAATAAAGGAATGAAGTATAATGTTCACGAGTTCTTACAGCGTATAATAAATAATAAAACACCTATTTTATATCAACAGTTAAGGAAGGCAATCTCAGAGCGGTCTTCGTGTGAGTGTAATAAAATATTTTCAAAACATATAGATATATGTAAAGCCCAAAATGCCGCAAATAATGCAACAGATGAATCATGTTATAAACAAGCTTTTAAATCTACAATACAAGAAATAATTCCAATATATTACTATGCGGATTATATTCAAGATGATGTTTGTAAATATGGTAAATTTAATGGCAATACATGTACACAAGCACAATATGGTACTTTAGCATTACCTTTGGTATTATTAATCATAATAGGATTTGTAATACCATCAACAAGTTCAATTGTAGGATGTTTATTTATCATAGGATGTTTCATACTCGGAATGTACATGTTATATAAAGCATAAATTAAAGTAATTCGTAATTTATATGAGGATATTCTGGTGGTCTATTTAATATCTTTATACATTGATATGTATAATAACCTAATATTAATTGATATATAATAGTAATACCTACGATAATAGCTGGTATTTTTGGCAATGATAGGCAAAGTGCCCCTCTGATTATAATACCCCCGCTAATATGAAACATATATATTTGAAGATTCCGCTTGCTAGAATACATACAACCATACCAACCACATAAACACGTTAAAAATAATAACGCATAATAAGGCAATATATAAGAAAAGCTAGATATAGTAATAATTTCATAAAATAAAGAATATGTTATAAATTTATTCATTAGTATGTATATGCAATGGGGTTTATATGTATGATTTAATCATAATTGCGTTTAATATCTATATCTAGGATAATGGAAAGTAAAAAATGCGGTAATTTTGCCTATATAAAAAATGGTATTATGCATAATAACGATCATATAACTATAGTTACAAATGATAATGATAATTTAAATATCAAACATGATAATATCTTAACTAGTTGTTCTATCCCATTATTTCATAATGTTGATGAGAACATCTATAATATAGATAAAAAAGGTTATGTAGTTTTAAATCCTAATGACCATCCACAATACTGTAAGTTACTTAACAAGAATCTTGATTGTCAAGATGAGATAACTAAAGGGCATGAAATAAGTAATAGTACTTTTACACGTCTTTCAAAACAATGTTATCGTCAGTTTACAGCTAAAAAACATACAATGTTGGAAAAAAATAATAAAGCTAAAAAACGTAATATTGTATTCAAACAAAAACCTACATCAATCCCAATTGCTGACGATATGATGTTTGAATTTACATATAATGGTAATTCCACTGGACGTATTATAAAAGATACCAAATGTCTAAAAGATGGCGAATTTGTTACATCAAATGATTGTGATATTTATACTCTTCAAGAAGGAAACCTTTGTGGAAACAAAAGACATATTATTTTAAAAGATGATGTAGATTGTCTTTATCCACATTATGTTTTCGATGATACTGTTGATAAATATCATAAACGCATGCATATGAAATGCATTCATGCTGTTGCACTAGATGACATTCATAAATTGAATCCTTGAATGATAATTTCATCTATATGATAATCTAGAATGGCTCAACTTTTTGGTTTAATGGGCGCTATAACATCATGTATTGCATCTCTACCTCAGGTTATTACTTCTAGTAAAGTAGGTGCTACAGATAATCTTGACATTCGTTCTATTTTAGTACGGTTAGTATCTGGAATTTGTTGGGGGATTAATGGTATACAAAGCGATAATACTATTCTTGCAATTGGAAGTTTTTCGGTTGCTAGTATGGAAGTAATTTTATTAGGATTTAAAATCCGAGATTCAAAATGCATTAAAAATCAAAACCCCCTATAATAGAATAACAATTAAATAAATTACTATGAGAGATTATGTATTTCTATTACCAATGCTTTTGACGTTATCACCTTGTATATGTTTAGCATTATGCATTGGAATAATTCGTCTATTTAATTATATCAAGGTATTTATAGTTCAATGCTTTCAATACTATACAAGTAGGATTCAATCAATATATATCAATAAAACAGCAGTTACGCCCTTGTGAAAAATATTTGTTTATTTTTCTAGTTCATGCATAGTAATACCACATTCCCTAGCGATAACCTCATTTACATGTCTGCCATAGTCATCATTACATTTAGATTTAATCTCCCCGTACACAATTCGCTTGATTCCCACCTGTGCCAAGCGACGCATACAATCACAGCATGGTTCTCCAGTTACATACACTATACAATTGGTTAGATCTTGGCGAGCAAAGATAACAGCATTATCCTCTGCATGAATCATCCATCTGTATTTATTTGGTCGCATCCAGTCAATCAATTTATCATTCATGTTAGCGACAGGTCCATTGTATCCCGTTGATATGATTCTATTATTCACATCCACAATGACACAACCATGCTTTGTGGAAGGGTCTTTTGATCGCTGACTGACTAGTTTGGCAATCTCCATAAAGTAGGTATCGTAATTCATGATATCATGTGTTTCTTTCACATCATGTGTTTCTTTCACATTGTACTGTTTTGCAATTTCCATAGAGTATTCATCACAATCCATCGTACTAATATAATTGTATAATGGATGTATTATTTCATTTTTATGATTATTCATACATAATCATAAAAATTGATTGAATGGATGACCCCATTCATCTTTAGAACCAAATAGCCATAACGCATGTTTGGCACGGGTTAATGCAACATTCATACGGCGTTCGTCCTGCCAAAATCCCATCTCTTTATGACGTACCACAGTAATGAAAACAACATCCGCCTCTTGTCCTTGGAAAGAATCCACAGTATGTACTGGAGTATCGAGTTTCTCCTTGTTGAGTAACTCCTCAAGATAACGCTGTTGTGCGACATACGGTGCTAACACTACACAATTTACCCCATTTAATTTTTTCAGCTCTTGTACGATAGCAAGTGCTTCTTGAGGATTTTTCCATGATGTTTGTTCACGTTTGGGTGTCCCCTTAACATTAACTATATGGAATGCTTCCATATCAAGAGGTGAACCACTATATTGTGTTTTTAGACGCCCATCATACCACCATTTGTTTGGATTTTTCACTATATTAGGGTGCATACGACGCTGGGTATTTAGAAATTGAGTTGGAGCACCCAAGCCAATTAATCTTTCCATCATACTAATATTATAATTACGCATTGCCCCCTCTTGAGTTGTATTAGCAGGTAACTGTTTTGGATCTCCTGCTAAAACCAATTTAGTTGTTGTGTAATTAAGTAGTCCCCAGATCCAAGCCTCCAATACTTGGGATGCCTCATCAACATAAATACTTTCAAAGTTCTTTGATCGTATGGTACGGCTATTACGCATCGAGATAGTTGAAAAAATAACACGATGTTTATCGCGATGCATTATTTCTTTTGCTATATGAGTATTTTTAGGTAGATTATTCTTATTCCCCAAAACAAGCTTGCCCGGTACTCCTAATGAAACAGCACGATTATATGCATTTATAACAGCAACATTTGTACATGCACAAACTAAAATACGATTATTGTGAGTTTCCATCAACTCGTCGCGAATCATATGGATTAACTTTGTTGTCTTGCCTGTTCCAGGTGGTCCATGTATAATTTGACAAAAATCATCTTTGGGAAGAATACCTGGTGTTGGCTTGCCCATTAATAACATATTATGTAATAAGGGATTTGGATTGCAATTATCCAATGCATCAATATGTCTCATATGAGGAATAGGAGATTCATAAAATACAAGTTCATCAATATGTTCATCTTGAATATCAAGAGGTTCATCTTGAATATCAAGAGGTTCATCTTGAATATCAAGAGGTTCCTCATATGCTATATTAGTCTCGACGAGTTTTTCTAAAAGTAATTCAGTTTTAGGATCTAGTGGTGGATCATTAGAGGGATCTACTTGATCATTAGATGGATCCACTTGATCATTAGAGGGATCTACTTGATCATTAGAGGGATCTACTTGATCATTAGAGGGATCTACTTGATCATTAGATGGATCCACTTGATCATTAGAGGGATCTACTTGATCATTAGATGGATCCTTAGGTTCTTTTTTCTTACGGGGTTTACGCGATGCGGCTTTTGCTTTGCGTTCTGCTTTTATTTTATTTACTTTCTCAACTAGCTCTTGTTGATTAAAAACAGCCGCGTCAATTTCTTCTTGAGGTGCTTTTTGTTTCTTCATTTCTTTTACTTGTTTTATTGAGTCGCGATGATTTTTCATAGTAGTCCTCTCTTGCTGTAATACATCTTGGCGTTGCTTTTCCTTCTCAACTCTTTCTAATTCAAGCTTGCGTCGTTCATTGTATTTAATTAATTCCTCATCTGGAGTTTTACGATTAATTTTGCGCTTTTTTTTTATATTTGATTTCCCTCCATAGTATACCTTGCACATGGATGCATCTTTATCATATGATTTTATAATGCCAGGTTTCACATCTACATTAACAAGCTTTGCAATTGGATCTTGAGGTTTAGATTTTGGTTCACTGGCACTATAATAAAACTCTACTTCTAATTGCTTGCGAAATTCATCAATAGCCGTACTTATGTTTGGAAATTTGCTTGGCATAACTTTGTTGTCGCTTGGTTCTTTTAAACTCTTGTATCCACTGATGAGGTGGCCTAAATACATGTCATCCAACTCCATATTATAAAAATATCATATAATACATATTAGGCGGTACTGCGTTTATATTACATTTGCATCAAATGTGCATCAAATTTGCATCAAATGTGCATTAGCATGGTTTTAATTTTATTGTACCTTGGCTAGTTTCAGCTAGTAGTGTATCACTAGTATTAATATAATCTAGTTCAAAATCATAAATATTATATTTATCAAGTGCATCTTCAACACATGTATCATCTTGTAATAAAATTTGAGATGTGGTTTTATCAAATTGGTATTCTTCATCACATGAAAATTTATCTGTAATAAGAGTCGCCTGAACATGCAAATGATCAACGCTAGATATATTGATTTGTAATAACTTGAGAATAGGTTTGAATGACCCGCAATATACTTCAAGTGGTAAAACCATTATATTACATATATATTAAAATTTATTTCATCTAGATTACTCTTAATGAATAAAATAGAAATTATTTTAATTCTATTTATGGGTATATCCATAATATCTATACCTCGTTATACACCTGTTAAAACAAGCGTAAAGTGTCCTATTCGGGCAAATAAAAAAAGGTATTTAATATATGCATTTTTTTATAATTTATTTAAAAAAATTACATATGAATTTTATATATTACAAATATTAAATTTATTAAACCTCAAATGGTTATTCTATAAACAAGACAAATTATATATTACTCCATTATATCAACGTACGTTTGGTTTAGAATCCAATAAAATTCATTGGGTAGATTACGAAAAAAGAATCAGTGGTTCGAAAAATTACATGTCTTTATTTTTAGAAAGCGATTACTTGTTGAGAAAAAACCAAACTATTATTACTCCAAGTATAGCAAATTTAGAACAAAGTTTAATTGATATAGTTCTTACTTCGCCTCTATTTTGGCAGTTTGATCCTACAAAAGAAAACATATATAATGTAAAGATCGATATGGAGAAATTCTCATATTTTACTTGGGCGCATTATGATTGTCAAGAAATCGAATGCACGCCTGCTGATATGAATGAATTATCACGAAACCCGAATAAATGGATGATAAGTATTAAAACAGAACGCTTCTCAACAACAACTAATCAAAATCCAACTGATGAACATCTTTATAATTTACAACAAGCTATATCAACCATTGCATGGTTAATTCCAGGAGGATGGCATTCATGGGTTCACTTTCCATATGCTGATTTTTCATCTGCATGGGTATGTCATCAACAAGATAATAATAATACAGACGGGGTATTTTATAAAATTATGTATCAACATACCATAAATACTAAATTCAATACAATAGCTGTAAAGAGTGGAAATTCGTCTACACATACTGATTTTGATGCCAAGAGTAGAACCTCGCCATCAACATCTGCCTTTCCTGTTCAATCCCGCGAATTATTAAATATAATTATGGATTATAGCGCTGATTTTCAAAATACATTAAAACACCCAATTTTATCATCGTCAGTCAAATCTCCATTTATAGATATTTATAGGAAAGCATGGATGGCTTTTCAAGTATTTATAGATTCAATTTGGGACAAGATAGAGGAACAGGCAATGGATTTTATCGAATACATACATATGAACTCTAAAGGCAAGTTGGACTTTCGAACAAATGCTAAAGAATTCATTATACGTGTTTTAGCGTCTGCTGGTGCATTTCATGCATTTGATCATTTGTCCATGTCAGTATCATTCTGTAAAAATCCAGTCGCCCGCTCTATGTACGAGGCTAATATTTCTCCAGAGTATCCTGATCAAGAATGGGCGAAAGAACAGATACACCACAATGCAAAAAGATATAAAAATTTTATCATGACATTTGTAGTATATTCGCCTACAGGTGATACTGTAAATTATAAAAATCTGGACTATATGTGTAAAGATATACAAACACAACAAGATACCCTAAAAACCACAATGACAAATATAATAAAAGATTTGAATAACTTTTATATAAATATGGGATTTTCAGATATTTTAACCGATGGAGAAATTTTAGTCGAGAATATTTCAGCATCTATTGATCATTAGATTAATCAATCATTCATAAAACCATAAGTAATTTCTTCATTGCATAAATAGTTATCTCCTTTTAAGAACATGTTAATTTTACTCGGTGGAATTTTAAAAGATACATGCGGAGATTTACGTGTATAAAATTTAATACATACAAAGGGATCATTTTGACCACCAACAAACCCAACATTAATTGTTATTTTTTTGCCATTTACATCGTCACGTCTTCCACCTATACGCTGATCAATGTCTCGTAACATTGCATCATCGCCCATAATACGTACCCATGAATCAGTTAATTTACAAAATTCACGTACGTTTTTATTTTTAATAATATTAATTATATTATGATCATTATTGAGTTTCTCCATTACATGTGTCATTAATAGTTCAAAACGTACTACTGTTGGATGACAATATATTTCACGATACGAGCGATAACGAATGTAAAATAGATTGAAAATATCATCCTTAATACGATCACAATAACATATTTCATTATTAATAACACGAATATTCTCAATAATACGATTCATATTAATATTAAGAGGAACACCCATTGCACGATTATCTCTAATCAAGTAATCCAGTTTGTCACTATCTATACCATTAATAGGATTATGAACAATACACCACCACCATGGTATATCATTAGCATCTACGTGAATTAAATTACAAATCAAATCTACCTCACTGCTAGTTAATGCAATATTATATGTATATGTGATATAACGAAAAATATCTTGAGAACGTTTCTCGTGATGACGCCATGGATATTTTTCAATATCTTTTTGTTTTTTCAAAAATAAATTATCAAACATATGACTGTATGCCCCATGTCCTAAATCATGACATAAACCCGCAATTTTGACACATTCAATTGTTCTATCACATATACGTGCATCATCATGTAGTATGGAATTTAATTTATTAACTATAACACCGCTTAAATGATAAACACCTAAACTATGTTCAAAACGAGAATGTGATGCTGTTGGAAATACCTTGTACGCTAATCCGGTTTGACGTATTTCATGCATCCGCTGAAATTCTGGCGTATCAATAATAGATATAGCTACATCAGATATAGCTATATCCCCCCAAATAACATCATGACAAATTTTCATTATAATATATATTAATCCATTATTTAGGTATATATTCATTTTTATACATTTCATTTATCATAATACATTTATATTTATCATAATACATTTATATTTAAAAAAATTTCATCCCATTGTCTTGGTCTCTTGATGAGTTTTGCGTTTAACAATTGGTTTACCATTCAGAATGCATACAGGGGATTCTAGTCGCATCTGCATGCGTTTTTGCTGATTAATATAATCAATTGAGTTGGGATCAGGATATTTGCTTGCTATATACTGACGACGCATAACTTCATTTTTAGCAAAACGCGGCAATGCTGGACGTTGACCAGACCACTCACAAAACTCAAGTTCTAATTGGTAATAGTATTTTTCATCTTGACGCTCGCGTTCTTTTTCACGAGCTTGTTTCTCAAGAGCTTGTTCAGCTTGACGCTGGTGCATTTGAATCATAAAACGTTCGCGTCTGACCGCATCTTTACGCATCTGCTGTTGTTTTTTAAAATATCTAATCTCTTGTTGAATTGATTCATGCTCTTGTTGTGCTTGCATACGATCTTGTTGTGCTTGCATACGATCTAGTTGTGCCTGCTTGTACTCATCGTTATTATTGTCATCATCTACATCACATGATTCTATATAGTTAAACATTTCGGTATCATGCATAAAGTCATCTTCTTTATTAGATTCAGAAAAAATATCAAATGATGATTCAGACGACGAATCATTTGAATAAAAGGAAATAATTGGTGAGCTCATGCTTTTAAATGTGTGTTTTTTTGTTATAATTATGTCTATATTATGTTAATTAATTTCATTTTTTTCATTATATGATTCACATGTAACATGATTCACATGTAACATGATTCACATGTAACATGATTCACATGTAATATAAAAAATTGAACTAGGGGGGATTTAATTATATTTTTAAATAATTATGCATTATACAAACGGATGTCAGTCTGTTGATCAAGTAATTGATCATCTTGAGGAAAACAAGCGTTGGATTATTAATAATCACTGGCGCCCTCTTCCTCAGCTGATTGATGGTTTGACATGTAACATTGATTGGCCTAATAATAGGCTACGCGAGCTTGTATCCAGAGATCGCCATCATGTTATGCAAAAAGATAATGATGGCGGGTACTCAAGACGTTACAAGTATTCTAAGGAAGAATGTGCCATCCTACGCCCAGTACTAACATCTTTTGTATCAGGGGATTATCTAGAAAAGTATTACAAGTTTAACGAAGATCTCACCCCCTCGTGGGATTGTAATACAAATACTCGTCCAAAAACCAAGCAATTGATGGAAAATATGAAACGTATTAATATTAAATTGAATAATCAACAACAATTTCCGCACATGGTTAACGATTTGATGAGAAAGATTTCCCCTAATGATTTGGAAAAGAACTTTTGCGTAGTTGCAAACAGCTTGGGAGAGGAATTTCAATCTAATGTATTTGATGAATTTTTGGATTGGGTTGATAATACACTTATTAACCCATCTAATGAAATTGATCCCGAAGAAGAGTACAATGCTCATCTTGGGTAAATTTGATATTAAATAATTTATATAATTGTTATTCTTGATTCCACAAAACTTTTAATAATAATAATTGCGTCTGATTTTAACATCTAGAAAATTTACAATACAATAATAATTATCTCCTCTAATAGTATATATGCCAAAGTACAATATTAAAGTGGACGATGATAATAAAATGTACGTTAATAACGAGGGTAAAAAGTATTGTGGAATCAAGAATAAAAAATTCACTTGTGAATTTAACCACGATGATGATGCAGTTAATATACTCACTCAAAGATTTAATAATAAAACTATACCATGTAAACTTGACAATAATAAATTAAAATGTGATTTTAGAAAATCATCAAACATAAATACAGACAATATAAATTATGATGAAAGTAAAAATGATATATTAACAATTAATACAAACAAACACTGTTCTTATAATGATAATAATATCATAGAATGTCGTGAACCTGAACCTGAACCTAAACCTGAACCTGAACCTGAACCTAAACCTGAACCTGAACCTGAAAAGAAAAAGAAAAAGAAAAAGAAAAAGAAAAAGAAAGGTATATTTAAAAAAGTAAACAAGAAAGGGAAAGATATCGGAAAAAAGATAGACTCACGTCTAAAATAATTTATATAATTGTGATTTTACCAAAGATGATGATGCAGTTAAGACACTCACTACAAGATTTAATACAAACAGTATACGATGTGAACTTGACAATGATGAATTAAAATGTGATTTTGGAGAATTATCAAACATAAATACAGACAATATAAATTATAATGGAGACATGTTAACAATTAATAAAAACAAAAGACACTGTTATTATACAAAAGATAATGACATAAAATGTGATTTTACTCCAGAACAAAGAGTACACAGATGTTATAAAAAAAAAGATTGTAAAGCAAAAAGGTGGGCATATCAAAAAAAGTCATGTAGAAGAGAATGTAGGAATCTACATGGTTAAATTTTATATAAAAATTGATTAATATAATATTTAATTAAGAATAAAATTAAGACTTGTTCCAAACGAATTAATCATCTCATGGAAGATCCTATGGAATGGAGGCTAACACACCCCCAAATAAGTAATACCAAGTACTCCAGAATAAGAAGTAATATAAAGAATCGTATCGCTCCACAAGCGTCATTTGATTCATCTAATATAACACCTAATGAGTATATCATACAAACACATACACCCATATACAGATATTTAGGCGGGATGATTGAATCACCAACTCATGATGATATAATTAATCAGTTGGTTACATGTTATTTATTGCTACCATATTGCTGGATTTGTTTTTCTGAGGGAGAATGTATTGTAGAACATGAACATGATTTGAAAAAACCAACTACATATAATACATTTACTCAAAAACCTCGCGGGTACGCTGGAGTATTTCGTGCGCGTGCATGTCGTAATTGCAATGCATATGAAAGCTATGCAAAACATATCTCTTCAAAAAACATATGCGTGAATTACTGGTATAAAAAGCACACTAACAATGGACGTACGTTAGATAAATCACGTCTTGAGGAACGACTATTAGTATTGGGTTATTTGAAACACTGTGTTGATGTATAATATGTATAATATCCATGATATGCATAATATCCATGATATGCATAATATCCATGATATGCATAATATCCATGATATGCATAATATCCATGATATGTATAAAAATTGATTTTATTTAGATCAAGTATAAATAATTATTACTATCTCATACAATGAGTGAAATAGATTACGTTGACCAAGACGAAGACGAGTACATGTATTCTGACGATGATACAATGGAATTTTCATCCTATTCTACTAAATCTCTACCAATTGACGATTTTCAGCTATTCAATAAACCATTTATAGTTCAAAAAGACGTTAATATGATTGCTCACCGAACTATACTAGATCTTAATGGGTTAAATCTTTACTTGTATATGGGCGAAGATTACGAGAATGCAATAGTTCGTATCGAGTTACCTGTTGATTATCCAGCTTGCTTTCCCACCATTCACCTGGAAAGCCAGCATTCACATGTCGCAAGATTGCTGATTTGTGATTTGCCCATATATACTAACTATGGATGGAACCCATGCTTTGGGTTAAATAATATTCTTACATCAATCGAACAAGCATTTCAAATTTCCCCGCCTCCTCTTGATGCGGAAATTGAAAATGACTTGTATAGGTTAGCAAAGTTATGCAAATGCATGCCAGATGAGATTGATAGAATTACAACTTTGCCAAACTTTGGTATTAGGGATGAATTAGATGAAACAGAATCTACAGGTGCATGGAACCGAGGTACTGGTTATGGTTCGCGTAATGATACAAATACCTTTGATCCAGTTGAATATGCAGGAATGATGGATCGCCAAGATGAAGAATTCCGAAATATATTAATTTCACTGGAGGATTATAAAGATGAACTCGGTTCAACTATTTTTAAAAAAATTATACGTATGAAACACACACAAGCAAGTCCAATTGATCGTATTCGCTATGAGAGGACATTCGAGTTGATAGACTCGTATATGGAGTATTATACGAATAGCGAAGAACCAATGCAAGTAGATGATGATAATGATGATAATGATGATGATGATAATGAAGACTATATCCATATTATGGATAATATGTTGCATCGCTCATTAGATATAACCACAATGACTAATGGCTTTCGTAAAGAATCATCTGGGGTACCGCCACCCAAGCTAGCGCGTCGTGCTATGGCTGAATTTCAAAATCTCAGAGGCTTGCCTCTATATGATACTGCAGGTGTATTTATTATTCATAATGAGGCGAACTTTTGTGAATTCAAGTTTTTGATTATTCCATCTAGTGATCCAATGGACGATAACCCTTATGCATTTGGGTGCTACGAGTTTGGCGTAACTCTTCCTTCGGATTATCCTGCTAGTCCTCCAATTGTTGAACTTTTAACTACCGATGGCGGACGCATTCGCTTTAATCCTAATCTGTATGCAAATGGCAAGGTCTGTCTTAGTTTGTTGAATACATGGAACGGCGCAAAGGGCGAAAAGTGGGATCCCGCAAATTCAAACTTGGAAACAGTTGCTATTAGTATTCAAAGTCTAATCTTTGTTTCAAGACCCTACTTTAACGAGCCAGGATACGAGGCATCTATGGGAACTGAACAAGGCGAGGAGCGAAATCTCGCATATAATCAAAAAATACAGTATGAAAACCTACGCGTGGCTATTATTCAGCAGTATAAGAGATCGTCGCCAGAATTTCGCGATGTAATTCAAACTCATATTCGCCTAAAGCATGCGGATATCTTGACGTGGGCACATGCTAAACGCCAAGACATTCCTACTACTAAGGCAACAAAATGGGATAACATGATTCAAGAACTTGAGAATCTTGTATAAAATATATATTATGATATATAAATGAATATGATTCTCCAGTAGTTAATTTATATTATTTTATAACATATGTACGTTTATTGGCGTTTTAATTGTTCAAAAAGTTTCAAACCCCTATTCTAAGAACTTGATTTAGATGTGAATAAAATAAAAGTATATATAATATGGTAAATTTAAATGATCGGATTGTTGGAAGAATTAATGCGCCAGATTACTTTCTAGTTGTGATTGTAAAATCAGGAGATACTCTATGGGAATTTGCAAGACATTTTATTGGTGATCCTTACCAATATACAACAATATTAGATCTAAACAGTAAAAACTATCGTGTTTACACATGGACTAATAACAAAGTAAAGTCCCCAAAACACCTGCGAATAAACAGTGTCCTAGTTATCCCACAGTTCAGCATGCAAAATGGCAACTGGAGCAGTTATAATTTTTACCCAAGTAGTGAACTGGTTCAACAATGTAGAGATTATGATAATTATTTGCGTGGACCTATTTATGAGCAAGAGTGTGAATTAAATAAAACCTTGCAAAGTATAAAAACACCAGATCGTAGAAACCCAACTCTCAAACAATTAGAAGATGATTTTAAAAATATATATGATGACTATAGATACAAAAATCGTATGTGTAATCCAACATTTAAACATACTATAAAAGAAATAAAGTATGAAATGATTCCAATCCCCCCATACCCAGTATTGAAAATAGTAACGAAATTAACTGCAGGATTAACGGGAATTACAAAAGGATGCGTCCCATCAATTTATTTAACATCAGATGGCAAGTTAAATCTCCACACAAAACAAACACAAAAAGCTCATGAAAAATCACTATTTGATGCCTTTTCATCAGGAACTATTACATACGACACAGCAAATGCTGAAAAAGCATTAACTAATAGAAACAATGACTTTACAAATATGCCTCTTGGTAATGTAAGCTTTTCAGTAGGACATGGAATTAAAAATAATATAACTGGCCAAGTTACTAAAGTCCGTATAGTAGGTCAATTCCCAGCTACTATCAAAATTGTTTATTCATTCAGTAATCCAATCAAAATAAATATAGAGAGGATGGAAATAATTGGTACTGCAGCGACTACTATAGAATTTTATTTGGCTCCATATCCACCACCGCGCGCACCTGTGCCTGTTCCAAAGCCCCAGCCTCATTCAATACCTTGGAAAGAGATAGGTACTGGTGTAGTAATAATTGGAAGTGTAGTAATAATTGGCGCATTAATTATTGGTACAGGTGGTTCAGGTTCACTAGTACTTGCACCAGCAGCAAGTGACAAAAAACTAAAGAAAAATATTACATACTATGGCGAATCTGAATCAGGTATCACAATATACAAATTTCAATATATAGACGAAATAGATACAACACAGCTTTGGTATACTGGTGTTATAGCACAAGAAATTCAAGAAAGGTACCCAAGTGCAATTCATGAAAAAGACGGGCACCTATATGTGGATTACGATATGATAGATGTTGATTTCGATACACATCATGATGCATGCGATGATGCATGCGATGATGCATGTGATGATGCATGTGATGATGCATGCGATGATGCATGTGATGATGCATGTGATGTATATTAAAATTGAATAACAATTTGTTTACTACTATATGTATTATATATATACTTGATATGCAAAAAGAACAAACTTTTTATCAAGCAATTAATATTGATCAAGGGGATATTTGCTATGTTAGGGAAGGTAATTCCCTACCAACATATAGAGATCTACAAGATCAGGTTAACCTCTTAATGAGAATTAATGGTAGTTTAGATATGCCTACTACTGACACTTATCGTCTTCAGGTTATCGGGCAATTACATGGTGCAATTGATGGGCTCACTAAAAAGGATCCCAATTGCCCTTGGATGCATGAACTAGCATTGTCTAGTCTTTTCGAGCGACTTGTTAAAATACTTGATGAGGCAGATTCGCTGCATCTCCAAGCACAAATGGCACAAGCGTGGCTACATGCATCTGCACAAAACATATAGATGAAATATTATTTTATAATGTATTTAAACTTGATATACATTATATTATAATGTGTCGTTTATTTGCGTATTTTGGTAATGTTGAAAAAAATCTATATGAATTACTAGTTGACGAGAAACATTCTATTATAAAACAAACCTGGAGAAAACCTTATGATTCAAATAATCCGCGAGATCATGCAATAAACTATGACGGCTATGGGGTTTGTGCATGGATAGATGACAAAGTATTCCTATATAAAACACCTCAGCCGCCAACTCATGATGAAAATCTTCAAGTATTAAAATTTATTACCTCATGTAGAATTATGGCACATATAAGAGCTGTAAAACCATTAACAGAATCACCAATTCACTACTATAATTGTCATCCATTTATTGCTAATATTGGTAATATTGCTAATATTAGTGATTTTGATGATATTGATGATATTGATGATATCAATAATACGTATGCTTGGATGCACAATGGTAATATTGAAAATTTTCATACTTGTAAATACGAATTATTAAACTATATGTCAGAATATGCTTTTAGATGCATAAAAGGAAATACTGATTCTGAGTTTATGTTTGGTTTATTTTTGAGTAACTTGGAGTTGGGAATGTTAGGCGCGTTATTAAGATCTATTGAAATTATGAAAAATGTATGCAAGGGAGTATGTTCATGTAATATCATATGCAGTGATGGTTATACAACTATAATAACAAGGTATATAAATACATTGGAAGAACCTCCTTCTTTATACTATTGCGAAGAACAAGATGCCCTGTACGTTGCATCTGAACCAATTAATGATAATATTTGGTTACAATTGCCAAAAAATGAATACTATGTATGGAGTAAAAATTAATAATAAGGTAGCAATTAATTATTTCAAAAATTATTATAAAAAGCAAATATATTAAATTTTTATATGAAATTAAACTTTGAGCTTTTCAACCCGATTGCGGTATCTATTCACAATCTGCTTGGTCTCGCCAGACGCTGTGCGGATTTCATATGTGGTAGGAGTAGGAAGCTTTTGTTGCTGTCCGACATAGGAGTATGTCTTTTGCTTGCTACCACGGGTAGTTTCCTTGATCGTAAATTCAATCTTGCCAGTTGTTGGCTTTTTATTAACACGACGCTGCTTAATAAGACGAGTGAGAGCCTTGTTAGCGGCTTGCTTTGGTGTATTGCCAGTGATGCGCGAACTGAATTCTCCTTCAGATAGCACAATCTTGAAGGTGCGCTTTTTATCTGGTGATGGTGAACCAGCACTCTGTGTTGTTGCAGTCTTTTTGACCGGGGTCTTTTTGACAGCTCCACCTGTCTTTTTTGCAGCGGTCTTTTTTGCGGCAGTCTTTTTAACCGGGGTCTTTTTGACAGCTCCCCCTGTCTTTTTTGCGGCAGTCTTTTTGGCAGGGGTCTTTTTGACAGCGCCACCTGTCTTTTTTGCCACAGATTTTTTGGATACTGCGGTCTTTTTGGAAACATTCTTGTTTGCTTGTTTAGCCATATATTATTATTATGAGATAATTCTTTAAGTGAGTGCATGCTTTTTAATTAAAATCAGTCGCGTTTCATACGTTTTAAACGCAATAATCTTTTGTCTCTAGTGTTAAATGTGTGATCATTATAAAATATTAGTTCTTCAAGAGTATTTTGAAAAATATAATAATATAATAATATCTTTACAAAAACATTTAACATATAATTCAAATATTTTACAATCCTCAAAATATAAACATTATGCCACATTATCAGAAATATTAAAATATTTAAATAAATTATATAACAAAACACTTATTGAAGAGACTATACCAATACCTAAGGATATATATATTGATTTTACTAATAAAAAATGGTCTAAAGTACAATCCTATATTAAAGATCATCTTGATCATGATTATTTTGAACATATTTCAAGTATGTTAGAAGATCTTTATTATGAGATAGGTTGTGCTAATATATATACGTGTTTATGTGAAATTACAGAGGTACGGGACCAGGATAAACAATATTTAAATATGCTTGATAGTATATTTACATGTACAAGTGTCGATTCAGCAAATACATTAGATGTAAATTTAACTCCAGATATTAATATTCAATTATCTAAAAATGAAACCAAGTATCCAAATAAAGAATATATTATTACAGTTGATTCTATTAATAAAAGAATATCTTTAAAAGGATATTTTATAGATGATACTATTAATACTATTATTAAAGGTAGTAAATTGATTCATCCATATTTGTATCAAAAAAAATGTGCTTTTGACACTGCACTTGCTGATATTGATATTGATATAAACGATGCTTTTCGTAATACTATGAAAAAGAATATTATATTAGAAGACTTGTTTCACCCAGATTATACTGAATTAATCAAACATTATTATGATTTATATTTAGAATATTCATCGCACAAACATATACTTGTTAATAAATTCAGTATATCTCATACATTTGATATAATATATGCACTTGTTATTGGCGGTAAAGATGAAATAGCAAATAATTTATTGTATACATTTAAAGATACAACTCTTATAATAAATCATTTACCAATAATTTGTCAAAGCCGTTTAAAGGTAATTAATGATAAAACAAACAAATTAAACCAGGCAATACCAACATATACATACAGAGAACAAATAATTAATCATGCTTCAATGCCAGAAAAAGTAAAAAAAATAGCAATTGAAAAATTAGATGAAACAACCGTTCAGTCAAATGAGCATTATAAACAAATGTCATATGTTAAGGGATTAATAGAATTTCCATGGAATACACCAGATGATAAATTTTATGAAATTTCACAGGATTTAAATAATTGTGCATCATTTATAAATAATATTGAAAAACAATTAAAAAATTTAACATTTGGACATGTACTTGCAAAACAAGCAATATTACGTATTATATCAAAATGGATAATTAATCCAACATCTGATGGATGTAGTTTATCTTTTATGGGTCCACCTGGTGTTGGCAAAACATTACTTGCCAAATCGCTTTCAAAAATTCTCGATATTCCATATATACAAATAAATCTAGGTGGGCAAAACGATGGTGAATTATTATGTGGTCATGGATATACATATAGTGGAAGCACCCCCGGGCTTGTTATACGTAAAATGATTGAAATGAAAAATGATCGGTGTATAATGTTTTTTGATGAACTTGATAAAACATCTTGTAAAAATACTACAAATGAAATTCAAAATATTTTAATTCATCTTACAGACCCTAATAGTAATCGAAATTTTCAAGATCGTTTCTTTCAAGGAGTTGATTTTCCCCTTAACAAGGTAATATTTTTATTTGCATATAATGATAGACATAATGTAGATCCAATATTATTAGATAGATTTCAAGAAATACAAATAAAACCATACACTTTAACTGATAAAAAAATAATTATGAAAAAATTTTTGATTAAAGAACTATGTAATATGATTAATTTAGATAAACAATTAGTAACATTAACTGATTCAACAATTGAATATATTATAAAAAATTATACATTTGAAGCAGGCGTCAGGGGCTTGAAACGTATTGTTGAACAGGTATTTTTACATTTAAATGTTCGTAGATTGAAAAAAAAAATAAAAAGATTTAATATTACTCCCAAAGTAATAGATAATATAGTTCAAACAGATAAAAGAACAAAAACTGTGATTTTCAATAAACCACAAATAGGAGCAATTAATGGATTATATACAAATACATATGGGGACGGGGGAATAACAAGGATACAGGTACAAAAGAATCACACAAGTTCAACATTTAATATAGAAATGACAGGATCTCAAGGTGAAATTATGAAAGAAAGTGTATTATGTGCTTTTACAGCAGCTGCAAATGAAATAAATACACCTTGGAAAAAACGTTTTACCGGCGGGTTTCATGTACATGCTCCAGAAGGAGCAACAAGTAAAGATGGTCCTAGTGCTGGGTGTGCATTTGCATGTGCTTTTTTTTCTCTTATTACAAATAATACCATCCCAAATGATATTGCTATGACAGGTGAAATTGATATATTTGGGAATATTACAAAAATTGGTGGACTTGAATATAAATTACTTGGAGCAAAACAAGCTGGTGTAAATACAATTTATATTTCAACAGAAAACCTTGCAGATCTTGACAATATTGATCCAATAAAAGATCAAACTATAATTTCGGTTAATAATTTAAATGAATTAATTAAATATGTGTTTCCATGTATAAAAAAATGAAATTCATGCTTAAATATATATTTTTTATCCAGTTCAATGAATCAGGATTTATGTCAAGACTTTTTAGATGGTATTTTAAACAATGATTCGGTTGCTCCCAATAAAAATCTTTTTTTCAAATGTAAAGAAGATACATGTGATGGTAATTTAATTGAAACAAATGAAGGATTGTATATATGTGAAGAGTGTGGAATAACAAATCATACATTAATTGATCACACTGGAGATTATAATGGAGATAATATAAATGGTGGTATTATTAATCCTCATTTTCAAAAGTCATCATTAGGTACTTCTATTGATGCAAAAAGCTATCATCCTTTAAAACGAGTAAGTGTATGGGGATATCGCCCTTATAGTGAAAAATCATTATGTGATATATTTACAGAGATTGAACGAATTTGTATGATTCATAACATTAAACGTGCAGTTATTGATAATGCACAAATAATTTTCAAGAATATAAGCCAAGTTAAACATCAGTCCGGCAAAAATCAGGGGAAAAAAATAATTCTGCGAAATCAACGTAGGAGAGGTTTAATTGGCGCGTGTGTATATAAAGGTGCTTTATTGCAAAAACAACCTCGTTCAGAAGAGCAAGTTGCATCAATGTTTGACTTGACATTACAACAATTGCGACAAGGTATTAAAATGATAGACACGTTCTTAACAGATAATTTCTCAACAGATCCGCAAGAAGAAATACCTAGTTTTGTTCAGAGATTCTGTCATGAACTTGCACTTGATACAGAAAAACAATCCATGGCAGTAAAAATTGCTCGTAATATATGTAGATTACAAATAACTTGTGGTCATCAAAGTACATCTGTGGCAGCAACAGCTATTATCTTGATGGGAGAAAGACTTGGTGTTACAATTACTAAAAAACAATTGCAACAAGTCACTTTTACAAGTGATATTACGATAAACAAAACTTTTAAACTAGTTCATACATATAAAAATATAGTTGCTGATGATTCACATACAGATATATATTTACAGTTATTACATAAAGCACAAAATGAAAGAAACATCTAGTTTAAATATATTATCAATAATATATTAATATGGAAATTACACGGGATATTGGACGTTTTATTAAAGCTTGTTTTGTTTTATATATTCAAACAAAATTTTCATTTAGATTTAATATTTTGTTACTCGCTATTTACGGATTGAAATACAAATGTAAATCTATAGAAAAATACTATAGAAGAAATCGAAAAAAAGATTCTTTGTGGGTTTTTGCAGCAATGTGTGTTATTGCTATAACAGAAGTTATAAATGGAATTATAGACGCAGCTTCAGAAGTAAGTGAAATGTTAGATAGTGCTATTAAAACAACGCCAATATTATCAAATATATATAGATGGACACGTAAACAGTGTGCTAAATTTGATTCTTCTTATATTCAAAAGCGCGATAATGTAATAAAATCATGGTCATCTTGGGCAATGAATGCTACAGTTGGTGCATTATTCAATCCAGATGATGATATGGATGTATCAAACATGCAGGATATGGATTTTATGTTTAATGATATGAAACAATTCAATGATCAAGCAATAACAACTATTAGCGAATCTGAAAGCTTGGAGAATAAAGATATTATTTTCAAATTATTAGGAAAAAATAAAACTACAAATATTATATCTATGGATGCAGGCGATTTAAGTAATGATATGTTAAATACCTCTAGTATAAATACACCTAGTACAATAAAACAACCAATATCACGTAAAGCTCGTCTACGTATGGCAAAAGGATAAAAATTGAAATACATATAAAGAAACATAGGTATATCATATTATCATGCTTTCTGAACAAGATTTGTGGAAATTAATTGATTTGAATTTTGATGAACCCGGAGTGTTATATTCTTTTCATCACCATAGTTATGCGGCTTTTATCAAAATGTTTGTTCCTGCTATTATTGCGCGCAATAGTGATATTGCAACACGTTATGATGATAACAACGCCTACATCAAATACAATTATAGATTTGTATTTTCAAATATTAGATTTCGTCCACCAACAACTGAGAATGAAAAAGAATATTTATCTCCACTTGAGGCATCATCCAGGGCTATTTCCTACTTTGGAACTCTCTGGGCAGATGTAAAACAGATTAAGGAAACTATAAATCTAACAACAAACGAAAAAACTATTGATATTATTAACGATCATGTAGAAACTATCATGTTATGCAAGTTGCCTGTTATGATTAAAAGCGAGTTTTGTTCAAGTCGTTTTGTAACAGATATTGCAAAGCAAATCTGCAAATATGATCCCGGAGGATATTTCATTGTTAATGATAATAATCATCATAGTGGAACAGAACGAGTGGTTATTATGCCTGAGATCGTTCAGCCAAACAAGTACATGGTAATTGAAAAAGGCAAAGGAAAAGACAAAACGTATCAAGTTCAAGTCCATTCGCAACAGAATGAAATAGAAGGAATGGTATTTAAAATAATTACAACTATTAAACAAAGACCTAATGGTGAAATTGTAATAAGTGCTCAACAATTTAATGAAGTGCCTATTTTCGTACTATTGCGAGCCTTAGGTATGTCATCTGATAAGGAAATTTTTGATGCTATTTTGATGCAACCATTTGAAAATAATGTAGAAATGGGTAATTTGCTAACACCATCACTTTACCAAGCCATTGATGAAGAAGGAACCCCAATTCGTTCAATTGAACAAGCAAAGAAATTTCTTGCTAGCAAACTTAAAATGATGTTTTCCGCTGCAATTACAGAGGAAGGAAAGGAAAAACAAAGAATGGATTATTTGGAAGTAATTTTAAACAAAAAATTTCTTCCTCATGTTTATGAAAACGGTGTTATGGGTAAAGCTCGTTATCTATCAAAAATGATTAATAGTATGTTCAAAGTAATACTAAAACAGACAGTTCCAGACAATCGCGATAGTTATCTAATGAAACGTACTCTTATGATTGGTCCGCTATTAGGAATGCTATTTCGCCAATCCTTTAAAAAGATGATGAATGATGTCACAAAAGCATTTTGTGATCGCATGAAAAATCTAACAGATGCTGAACCTGTATTAGTAATCAACCAAATTAAGCCTCTTACTATTGAACAGGGGATTAAATCTTCTCTATCGACTGGAAATTGGGGATCCAACAAGACATTCCGCGGTCTATCTAGACCACTTGAAAGGCTTACCTATATTAATACGGTATCAAACTTTAGGCGTATCATTACTCCAACTATTGATGAAAAGAATAACAAGATTGTCACAATGCGTTTTGTTGATAATGCTCAATATGGATTTTTGTGTGCGGCTGAAACTCCAGAAGGCGCTCGTGTAGGTTTAGTAAAGAACATGGCAATTATGTGTAGTATATCTAGTTATCAAGAACATTCTAACAAGCAATTACGCGATATTATCAATAATGACGATAGATGTACTCCACTATCAAATATTCACCCATATGAACTTGAAGATATGTTCAGTGTGTATGTTAATGGAGACTGGCTTGCTTCGACAAGTCAGCCGATGCAATTGTACGAGTATTTGATTCACTTGAAATTGCATCGTGAGATTCATCCTCATACAGGTATAACAATTGATATTGATAGACAAGAGATTCGTATCTATACAGACAGCGGGCGTTATATTCGTCCACTATTGCGTGTAAATCCAGATACTCTTGAAACCTACATTACAAATGAGATGATTAATGAAATTGATTCCGCCAGTACTAATAAAACAGCAATCAAGACTTGGGATCAATTCATGATCAAGTATCCAGAGGCCATCGAGTACGTGGATGTTGAGCAAACAATATCCATTCTGTCCGCCATCACCTATAAAAGTCTACAAGATGCCAAGACAATGATGCACTCAAAGCTTGCTCCAAGCAATTTGAATCGCTACGCCAATAGCTATTCACCCTATACACATTGTGAGTTCCATCCTTCAATGACACTTGGAATTACTATCTCTAATATTCCTTTTTGCAATATGAATCAAGCACCAAGAAACACTTTCCAGTTTGCTCAGGCAAGACAGGCGATTGGTCTCTTTTGTACAAATTGGCGAAACCGCTTTGACTCGAGTTATCTATTGAATAATCCCCAAGTGCCTATGGTAACTACACGATCAATGAAATATATTGGTACGTGTGATATGGCATCTGGCGAGAATGTAGTTGTAGCTATTGCTCCTTACTCTGGTTATAATCAGGAAGACTCGTTGATCTTTAATAGATCATCTGTAGATAGGGGGCTATTTGTTAGCACAACTCTTAAAAAGGTCACTGCATGTATCTCTAAAAATCCTACGACTTCACAGGATGATATTTTCACAAAACCGGATAAGAACAAGGTTGTAGCAATGAAGTTTGCGAATTATGAAAAACTAAATGAGAATGGTTATATTGAAGAAGAAACACCAATTGTGGATGGAGATATTATTATTGGACAAATCTCTCCAATTCAGCCGACAGGCGATTCTTTAAAAATGTTCCGCGATAAATCGCAAGTGTATAAAAATACAGAGCCAGGGTGTATTGATAAAGTTAATACAACCTATAACGAGGATGGCTATGCTATGTGCAGTGTTAGGATTCGCAGTGAACGCATTCCTCAAACAGGCGACAAGTTTTCATCACGACATGGACAAAAGGGAACCATTGGTATTCTCTTGAGACAAGAAGACATGCCAGTAACAGAGAGTGGAATTACACCTGATGTTATTGCTAATCCTAATTGTTTACCTAGTCGTATGACAGTAGGACAGCTTTTGGAAAGTGCGCTTGGCAAGGTATCTGCAGTAAAGGGTGTATTCTCCGATGGCACCCCTTTCCGCGAAAACTCGGTAGAGGATACAGTAGAAACTCTCAAGGAATTGGGTTTCAAGGATGGTGGCTTTGAAACAATGTACAGTGGGGTAACAGGTAAAAAGTTTCAAGCGAGAATCTTTATTGGACCCACATATTACCAACGTCTCAAGCATATTGTTGCTGACAAGATGCATGCTCGCGCTACAGGTATGGCACAGAACTTGACTCGCCAGCCTCCGGAGGGAAGGGCAAAGGATGGAGGATTGCGCGTAGGAGAGATGGAAAGGGATTGTTGCATTGCACATGGTGCTGGAATCTTTTTGAAAGAGCGTATGATGGAATGCAGCGACGGTTGTACCTACCATGTATGCGACAAGTGCGGTATGTTTGCAAGCAAGCTCAAGAACAGAGAGATCTGGGGATGCAATGCCTGCCAAAACTTTTGTGATATTTCCTTGGTTAGCATGCCCTATGCCTTTAAACTGTTTATGCAAGAGTTGATGGCGATCAATATTTACCCGCGCATCGTGACGGAACGTGGGGAAATTGATGAGATTTGATCAAGATATATAATAATCTACATCAAGCAACTTGAAGTTTTTATAAAAAAATTTTATTTCTTAATTAGAATAAATTAATATTATTTTCCATATTATACTTTAAACTCTTGTTTATTTAATCATTATATGAAGTTAATACCAATCCCAGGATTTCCAGAATTACAACCAAATGAGGAAATTGTCATGCAAGGGGTGATGGATAAAATTAAAATCATCTATCAAAGATTTGGTTTTATTCCTCTTGATACTCGTCTTATTGAGCTAGAAGAGGTTCTTGTGAAAAAGGGTATTGACAACAAGCAGGTGTACTGCTTGGGCAGGCTCAAAGAAGGACAAGTTGACATTGGACGTGAAGAACAGCAAACACACGCTCTACGCTTTGATCTCACAGTACCCTTGGCTAGGTACGTGGGACAGAATTATAAAAAACTGACATTCCCATACAAGCGCTACCAGATACAAAAGGTTTACCGGGGAGAATCGGCACAGCACTCTACTGGACGTTACCGTGAATTTTACCAGTGCGATATTGATATTATTGGACGCAACAAACTCAGCTTTACCTACGATAGTGAATTGCCAGCAATAATTTACATGATCTTTACTCAAGTTTTGAATATCGATCGATTCGTCATGAGAATCAACAATCGTAAACTGCTAGAGGGACTCTTTATCGAATATGGAATCGCGAGCGACGGAATCAAAAGAGCCATCAAGGTAATTGACGATATGGAGAAAATCTCCCGTGGTGAAATCTGTGAACGACTTGCCGAGGTTGGTTTAACAGGGGAACAAGCAGAAGAGCTTTTAGAGTTGTTCAAGGTGGTTCGTTCGGCGCGTCCTATGGATGCCCTAAAATTACTAACAGAGAAAAACTATCAAAATGAGATGCTGCAACAGGGGTTGGCAGAACTTGCTCTTGTGATCAAGGGTATCGATTCTAGTGGAGTTCCAGATGAGAACTATTGCGTGGATCCATCCATCGCGAGAGGACTAGATTATTACACCGGAACAGTATACGAAACTAATCTCTTGGATTATCGACACTTGGGTAGTGTGTGCAGTGGCGGGCGCTATTCCGACTTGATAAGCTCCCTCATTGGTAACGATACAAAGTACCCTGGAGTAGGATTATCTATTGGTTTGTCAAGATTAATACCAGCTCTGATAAAGTCGGGACACCTTCCCGCAACTGTATGTACATGCGCACCTATCTTGGTAACAACTCAGGATATTGAGATGCTCGAAACATACCAACGAATTGCTACTATTTTGCGATTGGAAAACATGAATGTCGATGTTTTTTACGATGATGTCAAACTAGCAAAGCAACTGAATTACGCAAATAATAAAGGACACCGGTGGGTTGTGATTGCGAATCGCGGTGAGCTGGAAGAAGAGACTGTAATTGTTCGTGATATGACGGATAAAACCCAAACCACTGTGTCATTTAATAACTTGGTGAATTTCTTCAAAACCCACTTAGAGAGTGGATGCAAGTCATTTTAATGGATGATGATGTAGAAAATATGTATGGCGCGTCACGGTTTAATTTTGGAGGTTGGTACCCTTCAGTGACAACAATTGCGCCCACACCACCCGTAGATGCACCGACACCTGTTGAGGATGCACCACCTGTTGAGGATGCACCACCTGTTGAGGATGCACCACCTGTTGAGGATGCACCACCTGTTGAGGATGCACCACCTGTTGAGGATGCATCTTCGCTAAACACTACGATTGATGGTTCGAGCCTTACTATAGAGAGTTTTAATCTCTTTGGACGAGATCCCAGCATCAAGCTGCAATTGGATCTCACGCATATTGAAAATGCACGCAAGTCCCTACTTTCCTTTGGAAAGGATAACCGCACTTATGGTTTGAACACGGGCGTAGGTAACAATGCCGATATTCCCCTTGATGGCGATGATGTTACTCTTTTTCAAAAGAACCTAGTGCGGTCACATGCAGTTGGGGTTGGAGATGCACTTGATCTGCAGGCGACACGTAGGATGATGATTTTGCGTCTGAATGTCCTGGCAAAGGGATACAGCGGGATTAGTGTTGAGAGTGCCATGCACCTCTTAAATGCTATCAATGTGGGGTTTTACCCCAGAATTCCTCTTAAGGGAACCGTAGGAGCTTCAGGCGATCTTGCTCCACTCTCACATATGGTATTGGGATTGATTGGCGAGGGACTTGCGTGGGATGATGAGAGCGAAACGTATATCGACGCCAAAACAGTTCTTGAAGAAAAAGAACTTGAAATTCTAGAGCTACAGGCCAAGGACGGGCTCGCCCTGATCAACGGCACCCAGTTCATGATGGCACTTGCTGTAGATAACTATGCACGTGTCAGTCGGCTAGTTGAGGTTGCCGACCTCGCAGCAGCCCTTACAATTGCAGGTACCAATGGTACCAATAGAGCGTTTGAGGCGTGTGTTCATGAGGCACGCCCCCATGCGGGTCAAGGTGTAAGTGCTGCCAACCTACGCAAGTACCTTCCTGTGGATACCGCTTATGGGCAGACTCAAGACCCGTACAGCTTTCGATGTACTCCGCAGATTCATGGACCCACCCGTGATACACTAGCCTTTGTACGAGGGGTTCTAAATGTAGAAATTAACTCGGCTACCGACAACCCAATGGTGTTTGCGGATCGTGAAGAGGTCATTTCAGGCGGTAATTTTCATGGACAGTACGTTGCCATGGCTATGGATATCTTGGGGTTGTCTGTAAGTGAACTCGGTAGTGTATCTGAGCGTCGCAATGCATTCCTGATCAGCGAGCCTCATAAGGGAATTGATGGGGTTACCCAACTACCCGAGTTCCTTACAAATGATAATGGTCTGAACAACGGTTTTATGATCACTCAGTACACTGCAGCTTCTCTAGTTAGCGAAAACAAAGTGTTGTGTCATCCATCGTGTGTTGACTCGATCCCTACTAGCAACGGTAAGGAGGACCACGTATCCATGGGAGGATTTTCTGCTCGCAAGTGCAGGAATATTCTAGACAATGTTGAATACATTCTAGCCCTTGAACTGATGACAGCAGCCCAGGCCATGTGGTTTCACAAGGAAACGCTAAAAGAACTCCCTCACTTGAATGCTCTGTACGATAAGATTCGCGATAAGGTTGATCCCCTAGAAGGAGATCGCTACATGGGAGATGACATTCAAGCGATGGTTGATATGGTAAAATCTGGAGACATCCTTGATTAAATGATTTATTTGATTATGTCAAGTTATGTTGTTTTATGCTTGATATTTTGTTTATATGTAGGGGAATAGGATACAAGTATGCAAACGTACAATTCAGCGATGATTTAATTGAAAAACGCCATGGTCATTTAATAGCAGGTAAAACAACACAAGAAATATACAATCTTAAAGATATTGGTAGCAAGATTAAACAAATAGACGATAAAATAGCAAAATTAGGATTTTTTGAAAAACGTAGTCATCGGGGAGTAGCATTAGAAGACAAAGTCATGAAGATTACAGAGGGCGAAACAAGTTCAGATTTCGAAAAACGAACAAAGAGAATACTTCGATTGGCTTGACGGAATAGAGGAAGAACCGCATCTGCCATCAAATGCAAAACTCGAACATGTTTAAAGTTACAAATATTTTCATCACTTGTAAGTTACTTTTATTAAGATAATATTTTGGATATTTCTTTGTAAATATTATTACTTGTAGTATAATAATAATTTATTTTTTTAGCATGTTCTTTGTCTTTTTTTAATAAACGTTCAAAATCTTTAGCACCCGCACATTCAAATCCGTTTCTTATACCAAATTTTTTGCAAAAAATCATATGAATTTTTTCTGGATTTGTTCTGCTATTCAATAATTTTTTTATTTCATTAAAGTTTTTATGAATACAAGTTGCAGTTCTCAAATTGTATTGCCTCCATAATTTTTCAGGTGATATTTCTATCATGAAACCTTTATCGACCTTTTTCTCTACATGCGACATACCATCATGAAAAAATCCAGCAAATATAATATTTTTATCTTTATTGTTCTTTATTATTTTATTAATATCATTCTTATTCATAACTGACACTTGTTTATCAACATCTTTAGAATCTTTTTTTTCATTAACAAAAGAATATTTTTTTATTGCTTTCAGACAATTTGGATCATCAATATCGTCAGTATCTACAACAATTGTATTTTTATATTTCTTTGCAATTTTGTTTGCAAGTGTAGTCTTTCCTGAACCAGAAGGTCCTAAAATATGAATAATCATTATATATATATATATATATATAATTTTCCTTAGTGGGTTATTTTTCTACTGGTTAAGTGTATTTAATAAAGCTGTTATAATTTGCATGCTGTGTAAAGCGACAAAGGCTTCCTATAAAGTAATGTTTGATAAATTCAACCATGAGGTAGATTTCAAGGTTTTATTTGATAGTAATGCTTTTTTTGTTGTTAAAGCAAATATATCATAATAATATTTATTAATCATGAGTAACTATTAATCGTATTTACATCATAGCGACATAATTTCATTATATATTGTTTCAATTGTATCTATATTATCCACAAGCTATCATCATGGTGTGTAAAATATTCGTATGCAGTTAACATATACGAGTTATATATATGTAATGGAGTTTGTTCTTGTGTAAACAATAACCAAACATCTATATTATTACGGTAGTAATATCCAAGATAATGATAACATGTATTATTTTTACCCAATACTAAATATGAATGATTAAAATCAACATGATTCATATATTTGATGACATTATTATGTTGGTGATTCTTCAACTCGCGAACTATTAACAAAGCAATATATTCAGGTGGATATTTTAAATCAACCGCCATATCCAGTGACATACCACTAATAGCTGCAATATGTGCGTCGCGTGTGGTTTTTGCACGTACATATATTGGAGTGTTTTTTGATTTTATGAATAATACATATGAAACACCATATATATGACATGAATAGCGTGGGACAAGCGTGTTAAATTTTGCAATTGCCTTTTTTACTCCTTGAAATCCATAATCATCTCCAACAATAACAGGATTGAATTTCGCCAATTGCAATAACAACTTTAATAATCTTTTAAACGATTTTTCAAAATCAATAAAGTACATATCAGCACGTTTCAAAGATTTTAAAGTATCATATATCTCACCTCCTTTAAAAATTACTGTTTTGTTATTCAAATCTTGTGATAAATTACCTATACATGTTTCAATTCTTGGAACATTGAAATAAAACCGATCGCCACAATTGTACGTGGTAAATCTTTGATTGGAAAACACAAGAGGTGTAAATTTATCACACAAATATAATTCAGCATTAACATCCATATATTGTAGCAAAACTTGTGAGCTAGTAGCTAGCCACGTACCCAACTCGATAATAACTTTGGGATTGAATGATTTAATTGCCCAAATCAAATTATGTTTTACACTATTATCCATCCATCCATGAGAGTACGTGGGTAAATTTTTATTTGCAATCATTTTGAAATCACATGTAAATTTATGATTCATATAATTTATATTATTATCAAGTATCATAGAGTTTTCAACTATAGCCATACCCCAGCGTTTAACACATTCTTTATATAAATCCTTCATAGTATTTATTTTTGATATTGGTAATTGTGAAATCAAACAACCATTCAGTAATATTTCATCTCTTGATAACATTATTGGACATATTGCTTGAATATGACGAAATTCGCGTAATAATGTATCGTGAGTATCATTATTATAAGAATCTCCATGAACTAGATAAATATAATTTGGATCAACCGATTTACGCAAATTACAAATGTTAATAATATCTAATTTAGATTTTGCTACATAACATACTTTGATTTTAGATTTAAAATAATCATTATTCTTTCCTGTAAATGTATGAATTTTAAATTTGCTACTATATAAGGGAAATAACTTCATTATAATATATCAAATGGATAAATATCTTGAGATAAACAATGGAGCTTAAAATATATATTAATAGGGAAATACCATGGGCACCGCGAATAAGTAAAACAAAACAGGCAATTAATACATATAGCGAATCAGTATATCCAAAACATCAACTATTAATAAAGTCAGATGTTATTAACAAATTCTTCAATAATCATAATCATGAGAATAATCACAGTCCCGAAAAATATCTCATAAAAAAGGACGGTAAATATGTTGAATTCAACTATGTAATGCGTTATCTGATTTTCACAAACTTGCAATACACATGTAAACGGATGGCATGGTTATTTACTCATGATAAAAATCCTGATACACCTATTACGCATATGGAGAGTGCAACTGGGAAAAAAGTAAAAGGAAAATTTATAAAAGTGTCTCATGTAGATGATGTTAAATCACTTGATGATAAATTATTGTACTCCCCTCATACATTTGACCTTGTATATTACATGCCTTGGTCGCATAACAAGCATAACCATATAGCGGGTATTCCTGGAATAATCAATCAATTATATATTTCATTCCAAGCTTTGAAAACAAACAAAAGTACTTTCATATGGATTATATATGATTTATCTATATGGATATTGGAATTAACAAGTATAATTTCACATTATTCTAGCGCATATTTTCAAATATTACCTTTTAACAAGGCATTTTGTCTCGTTGCAACAAACCCAAAGCCAAAATTACTCACAGTACTAAAAAAGCTCAAACATTTTACACCGCGTGATAAAAATCAGCATATGCTAGAAAGCATCTCGCCAAATGTAGTAATGGCATTGCATGCATTCAAAACAACAACCGATTTACTACAAAAGAAATATAATGAATCAACTAGTTTGAGTATAGTACTGAAAACGTTATTACATAATAATACAATTACAAAAAATCCCTATATTATAAAAGAGTATTTCAAACCTATTAATAAATACATTCGTGGTGATATTCATTTGTTATATCCAAAAACATATGGAGAGTTTTTGAAAAATAGTATATCAAGTTGGTATCCCCAAAATTGTTATATATGTGATGACTATAAATCAAACACAGGTTTGAAAAGTAAATCTACAAAAACAATACTTATTGTAGACCCTGAGTATAGTGGGTTATTTTTCTACTGGTTAAGTGTATTTAATAAAGCTGTTGTAATTTGCATGTTGTGTAAAGCGACAAAGGCTTCTTATAAAGTAATGTTTGATAAATTTAGCTATGAGGTAGATTTTAAGGTTTTATTTGATAGTAATGCTTTTTTTGTTGTTAAAGCAAATATATTATGATGATATTTAAACAAATCGTATTTACATCAATATAATTTCATTGCATTTAGTCATCATTGCAAGAAATATAGCATTTATTTTGAGAAACTTGCTATTAATTTCTGATGAATGTTTATCCTTTCTTGTAATAATGTTATTATGAAAACATTGCATTTGCTTGTGCCTTTCTATTTCCAATTTGAATTTGTTAATCTCATTATCATTATAACACCGCGAAGACAAGATTTTTTGTTCGATTGAGGAAATTTTTTTGTTTAGATGCGTATTTTTAGCTTGATAATGTACAATAGTGTCTATATTTTCTTTTTTTTCTTTTTTACACTCATCATAGATACTATCAAATTGATCTTCAAATTGTTTTAAAATACAATTTTCCCCGAATGAGAACGTTGTTCTAGGTGTAGATACAGGCGTTGATATAGGGGTAAGAGTTTTACCACAGTAAAAGCCAGCTGATGCTGGTGCTGACCCAAACGCTGACGCAGGTGCCGGTGTAGGTGTATCATTTACATCACAGGTACGTTTTTTGCAAGGATTCTCCTCGCTGGTTACATCATCATCTGGATGGGGTCTTTTAGACATTTCAAAGAACTTGATAACATATATAGTTGTTTATATATAGGTTATTTCAATTTTTCCATATCATGTATATATTAATTAATTAATTTATTTAATTCTTACCATTGTAGGTGTTTTACATCCTCTACAGCAGATAGTTACTGTCTCTCCCGGCTCATTATAAGTAGGTTTTTTACCGCATGGGCATTTGTTATTCGCCATCACATACTCTACAATGTACGCGACATCCACGGTATCATTGCTGTATGCAACAGTCATATTACAGCCATCGACATTAACTCCAGTCACAGTGTCATATCCCACTGGAGCGAAACGCCCGCTCCACTTTACAGCGGGCTTGTTGGTAAAGTAGGTATTACCTGCTGCAACCCTAACAAGCAACATTTCAAATTTTGTTTGCTTGGGTTGTTTCCGTAAAAACTTGTCGTGAGAATAACGGGGATTGTCGCTCGTGTATATACCTTCGCCAAAATAGTTGTTTGCATTTGAATAACGAATATCCAAACGATTGTCGGTTACTGTCTTTACCGGTGTATCCCATGTCGCATGCCACTCCAACCGTACTCTTCCTACTGCAGATACTCGGCTCCACCACTGCAAAGCAGCTATATCATTCATCACCTTTGTAAGACCAGTTAATTGCAATCCAGTTTTAACGAGCATATTATGTACATGCCCCCACTCGGGGGTAAATTCATGCATAGCAAGATATTTTGTTTCCATGGAAATTATTTTGTTTGCCTGTACGTTCAACATACACTGTGGGATTGTCTTTTCAACATATGTATCAGCGAGATGATTGTGTGATGTATTTGAATCAATAATATGTATCTCACGCCTTTTTCCAGTGGATGTTCTTACTTGATACATGGGTTGTGCTAACGTACCATCATAATGAATCTCATGCACTCCAATTACGATTTTCTCAATTGCGATACCTTTTGTGGCAGTATTTGATTTACAAATTTGGTGAAATTTAACAATTATTTCAGATGCTTGTGCGGTATAATCTTTAAACATACCATCATCATCTTGCCATTTAGCAATGAGATTACATTTAGATGATGTTGATGTAGATGATGTGGATGATGTGGATGTAGATGATGTATCTACGGATGTAGATGATGTATCTACGGATGTAGATGATGTAATAGCCTGTAAACCTTGTTGGACACATGACGAAATCAAATCCATTGTATCAAGTTGATTTGCAAGATCATCCACAGTTGTTATTTTCTGCTTTAGTTGTTCGATACGATTGATTTCTGCTGCGATTTGTGATTCTTTTGATTTTAGATCTACTTCACGCTGATCAAACGCTCTCTTACGCTCTAGCTCTTCTGGTGTAAGATTATCACTATTCAGCAATTCCATATTAATAATTGGTTGATGAATACGACAATAACCATTATATTTACCAGCATTTTTACATGGCGTGTTTTTTTTTGTTACGCCTTTACACGACATAATAATATATGTAATAGTATTTTTTACCATATTCATTTTTTTAAATTAATTACATATGTGATTTTGCCTTTACAAGATGATCCGGTGTAACCACATTCAGTTTGCTTTTTATGCATTCAATCAACTTTTTAGGCTTGCCCTTACCTGGGGTAATTTTTACATTCTCATGATAGCGCGCTACAGAATAGGGTGCTAAAATTAATTCATGTGTATCTTGCCTCCAATAGTACCCCATTTCCAGTTGAGCGACTGAAGTATAGTTGCGTTTGCCACGTACAATGAATGCCCCCTTGCACAAGTACTCGCCACTTTCAGGAGTTTTTGATACCTGAGTAGGGAACACCCAATAAGCGCGCCATGCAATGTTTTCCTTCCATGCATTGCTATGGCAGATAACACCCTGAGCAACCTGCTCAAGTTCGCTTTCGCTACAATCTTGTCCATGCTTCAAGATGAATGATCCACTACCTGCAGCCTCAGAATGAAACCACAAGTCCATTGGATCCATGTGATGCTTGCACAAGTACTCGCTTTGCTTGGCATTCTTACCGCCAATTACCAAACGATTACCTGTGGTGTAAAAGTAATGATATTTATGCCACCAATGCGTATCAAGTTGGCGCTTGGGTTTTGAGGTAATCTTTGTGTGTTTGATCTTGGCAAGCTCGGGTAATCGTGCACGAGTTTTATCTAATTTAGTTTGAAAGATTTTTATCTTGTCCCACAATAGTTGCTTTTCAAGGTGTTTATTGTAGGGCATGATATCTATCTGCTGCTTCCATCTATCAATTTGTGTTTCCATCTTGTTTATACGAGTTTGAGTATGTGTAAGGATTGTTTCTTGCTTTGTAAGTTTAACAGTTTTATTTGATGTTTCCTTTGTAGGAATTTGCTGTAGAGATTCAAGTGCCTCACTAAACGTACTGAAGGATTTAAAATTTACATGATATTTGCTAGTATAAGAGTATGCACGTCCATCACATACACAAGCATTATAAGGTAAATCTAATGGTGGAGCATCCCCATTTCTCAATATAGACTGTGTGATATTATTCCTATCAATGTATTCTTTTATTGCTATTTCGCCCCATGAATGAATAGGCGAATTTTCATTATTTAGTAAATCGAATAGCAACATGTTCGTATTATGTATGCAATAGTCTTGTATTAGTAAATGTGCGGGAGTTTGTGGCTGCCCCGTATATATATTTCCTACTGATGTTGCATCTGTATTATATACACGTTGAAGAGCCATAATTCTGTACGTGTTATCACACAAAATCATATTACCTCGCGCATACATCTCTACAATGAGATGAAATCTTGGTTCATCGTACCCCCATACAAAGTCTACTGTACGGTCATGATTTAGTGTTTTCACGCTCAGCAAACGGAGACTCTTCAAGTGCTTGCGTAATTTGCTACAAAATGACGATGGAATACGCTGTCTCTGTTGAGGTAGATTCTTACATATAAACATTTGATTATTCATATAAATGCTTGTTTTGCACTGAAACTTTATAATATAATGGCGAGTTTGTGGAATCTCGTACACCATCTGGAGTCGTTGATTGATAAGTGGTTTGAAATCATATTTTAAAAGCTGCTCTAGATCGTATAATGGTAAACGTGCCATTTTCAATTAACAAGTGTATCTTTTTATATTATATTTCATTATTTTTTTTTAAAAAAATTGATTTTATATAAAATACATGAAAATACTATAATAATATGTCTACCTTTACATCTGCAGACGGACAAAACTATATCTATGCGAGTTATCCATTTAACCGTGGAACCACCCCATCATCTGAATATGAAATTAAAAATTATGGACGCGCACAGCGTATTGAATGTCATCGTGAAACTATGCGTAAAAGAGCTATTGCAGAAAAGGCAAGTATAAAATCTCGTCGTGTTGCACGTCAACGTGCACGTGAATCTAGACGAAAAGCCCATCATCAACAACATGAAATCCGTATGAAAGAAATCACACAAAATATTTTTAAACAGACACAAGTATTTAAGGATACAATTTCAGCCATGCAGAATTAATTTTGATTTTTTTTATTGTGCATATAGTTCATTATGTATATTAATATACCTCCTACAAATAATCCCTGAATAAAAATATTACGTCTCTTTGTTGATTGTTCTTTTTTTATTTGTTTTTGTTTATGTGTCAAAGAATCACTAAAAGGTGTTCCAAGATTACGTGTTGATACCATATAGTATAAACATGCGAATACAAAGCATGCTGAAACCATGCTAATGGTTTTGTACATTACTATAGGTTTGAAAATATTTAATTCTATAGATAAACGTAATCTCTAACTTGAGAATTCAAATCAATCATGTTTTTATATTGGCGTTTAGCGCGCTTGCTTTTCGCTTCAAGATGTTTCATCTTTTCTGAAATTAGGGTTCTTACCCTGGAAACATTGAATGGCGGAAGAATTGGTATACCCTGATATTCTTTTTGTTTCATGATGTAATCCATTTCAAAATCCTCTACGAGAATATCCTCAAGTTGCTCATCTTGAAATAATGTATTAAAAGGGGCTGGGAGAATATCACTTTTACTTGGTGGAATAACCATAAGCAATTGACCATAGGGCGTTACTGGCTCTGATATCTCAAAACGAATCTTGCGCATCATTTCATTATCTAGAAACCATGCCAAAGAAACTGCAAGTGGTGCATGATCATAAGGATACCACCAATCCCATGATACTACCTGATCAAAATAATATTTTGTTATCCAAAATAATCCTTTAATATACTCTTGGCAAATACGAGGCACTGACTTTTTTGTATCGCTGAAAAAACGATTAAAGTTTTCCTCATAATAACGTCTATTCCACTTGCGGGGAGTATCACTACCAAGACGAATCTTGTCATCAATTTCGAAATTTAAATTTTCAAAATTCCATGAGGCCTGTTCATATGGGGAACCATGTGGAGGTACCTTTTTTCGCTTGCTTTTAGCCCATCTCTTACGTAGTGTTGGCTCTTCATATTCTGCTAAACCTTTGCATATAGCTTTGAAGAATCCCAATTTTATTCCACCATTTGGTTGAACTAGATAATGTCCTCTAAAACTTTCTATATAAGTTTTTAACAAAATATCTATTCCCTGGTGTCTAATATCAACCGACGGAATATTTGGCAAAAAATCATTTCCGATTAAATAACACAAAAATATATAATCACGAACTACAGCTTTGGTATTTGGATAATCAGGTGTAAACCCAAAATCATAAAACATCTCTACAATGCAGCGACGCAATTCATCAATACGTACCCATGTAAAAGGTTCATCGCTACTCATAAATATACTTGATTCTCTCAACAAATACATGTTTTTACGTTCCAAAGCCAAACTCAAAAATATCAAATCAGCATCCAATCCATAGATAACTATATGTTTATCCTCCTGTGATCCACCCATAAATTCCATTACATTACCGTCTTTCAAATATTGAAGGATCTTGTGCTCTCCTTCCCCTGGAGTATTTGCAGATGAAAATATTACTTTCAAGTTAGTACTTCCAACAATATCTTGCCAACGTTTTTGATTTTCCTGAATATAAGTATTTATTTGAGCTGTAATCTTTCCCATGAACTCTGTTCCTGGTGTAATTGAAATATTACTCCATTTTGGAGATTTATAGAGTTCATTATGAGTCTCTGATAACTCCTTAATATTATTCGTATCTTTGACTGTTTTATAACGTCTCATACGTTGCTGCTTTATTTTTGCCATAGGGGCAACACCATCAACTGCAATATACAAGAGTTCCTGTGGTTTAACTGTATCAATTAAAACATCTAGATATTCTGTTATCGCTGTTAACATCTTGTTTTCTAATACTTTAATACTTGCATTTGGATTTTCTTTAAGAACATGTAAACATGTTGGATGTAAAAAACAGTTCGCGTCAAGCATCAAATAATTAATAACTTGATCAAAATTTGTGTCAAGAATACGATCGCCATATCTTTTTATCAATTGTGCAAAAAATCCTGGGACTCCCATTAGTATTTAAATATTCAACCCTCTAGATTAATCTAATCATTTTTTTCTCAATGTGAATAATGAGCAAGTTACAAGAGTTATCTTTTCAATTCCCAGATGAGCTATCACTTCAAACTCCACGAGAAATTAGATCTCGATTAGAGGCTAACGGAGGTGGTGTTAACCCAATTAATTTTGATCTAATGAATCAAGGTATAAATAAAATTCAACAAAACAATGATACTATTAATACAATTGATTTAGAGCATAAATTAAATGATCTATACACAAAAATTACAAATGAACATTCACTTGATAATGTATCTACTACATCTGTCATGGATTATTCACTTGATAACGTATCTGCTACATCAATTTCTATGCAAGGCGGTGATGCATCTTTAACATCTCCCATGGAACATTCATTTGATAATGTATCTGCAACCTCTTTATCTATGCAAGGCGGCAATGCATCTTTAACATCTCCAATGGAACATTCACTTGATAATGTATCTGCTACATCCTTCTCTATGCAAGGTGGTGATGCATCTGCTACATCTGCTATGGAACATTCACTTGATAATGTATCTGCTACATCCTTCTCTATGCAAGGTGGTGATGCATCTGCTACATCTGCTATGGAACATTCACTTGATAATGTATCTGCTACATCCTTCTCTATGCAAGGTGGTGATGCATCTGCTACATCTGCTATGGATTATTCAATCGCTGATGTATCTGCTACATCCATCTCTATGCAAGGCGGTGATATGATTGGAGGAGGTGATGATGACATAGCTAATAATTTAGAAGATATATTCAGTAAAATTGATAGTCGTCAAGCAAACCATATCCCCGATATAAACAGTGTATATACTTTAGCTCAAAATGGAGGTGGACCACTCTGGGCAAAATACTGGGCTAGTAAAGAACATGGTTTAATTCCAAAAATATTAAATAATAATCCCGATATTAAATTTAAAGATGCTGCAAAAATAGCAAGTGCTGTAAAAAAACAATTTGAAAAGAAATTTGAAAACAAAAAATGGGACAATAATGAACACAAATGGAAAAATATGGTTAAATACTATGTTAGTAATAGTAAAACATTTGATAGTTTGAAACACAAACTAAATAATGCACCAAATCGCAAGTCTAAAAAAACACGCAAATCTAAAAAAACACGCAAATCCAAATAAAAACTTAAGATCTAGATAATTATTAGTGTAAACAATTATCAAAATATGTATAATGCAAACTGAAGAATGGGGTCCTGGATTATGGCATTCCTTACACTGCATAACGTTTAATTCTCCAAATTATATTAATAAAAATAAACGTAAAACATATAAAGAGTGGCTAATTCTAACAAGAAAAACTCTTCCGTGTTATTACTGCAGATGTTCTTTTAAAATATTTATGTATTTTTTACCTATCGATGAATTTATTGATACACGCGAAGGCTTTATATACTGGATGTTTTCAATACATAATATGGTTAATAGAAAATTACGTCATCCAATTTTTGAATTAACTCAAGTCCTTCATATATATATGAATATAGCTAGTCAATGTACAAAGAACCGTACTAATATTAAAAATATAGAACAAATTATTAATCAAAATTATTTCCAACGAATGCAAGCATATGAACAAAAACTGTTATATGTTTTAAATGAATTTAATTGGGACTTTGATCACCTGTACTATTCTATATTTGGGAATGATGAATGCTAAGTTATTTATACGGAGGAACATCTTTTGAAATAGCAAACAAATCAACTGCCCCTAAAACACGCATACGACAACAATACTCAGTAATACCCAAATCATCCAAGAGTGCTGTTCGTTTAGCAGCTTTTTCATCCTCAGTTATATTTGGATTATTAATAATTATTTCTAAACGTTGTTCCCACTGTATTTGAATATCAGCTAAAAGACTACCACATGTTGGACATCGTGGATATATCATGTATAATATTATATATATTATATACTTTTAAATCATTTTTTTTTCAATTGCTTTTGAACAAGTTCAATATGTGGCCTATCATTATGATTTAACATAATCATATTATTTATAATAGATGATTTTACATAACCATTTTGTTTAAAATCCTCAAAAGCAGTTAATTTTTCCATTTCTGTTGAATATCCTTCCATAATTTCTATAAAAATTAATCCAAGGCTATAAATATCAACTGCTGTTGTAGACATACCATTTAATAATTCGGGAGCCATATATGAATAACTGCCTTCGTACGATTCAAGAAATTGGTTCGACATTAAATCAGTATCACAAGTACTAATTGATAGACCAAAATCAGTGATTTTGCATTGTATATTAATTCCATCATAAAGCAAAATATTTTCTGGTTTTAAATCCCTATGAATAATATTACGAGAATGCAAATAATTAACACCATTACAAATATCTTTTACAATATGTATTTTGTTTACCATGTTTAATTTTTCTCTATATAAGTATTCTTTAAGATTAATATCCATAAATTCCATTTGAACATGTAAATATTGATGAATTATATCTATATTTTGTGAATCATTGTCTGTAATGTGTGTTAAAGCAAGCATTGTTTCATTTGATATGGTTTGAGTAATCCAACAATTATAATACCTAATAATATTAGGATGATCACATTTTGCAAGTAAACGAACTTCTTGAAGTTTTTTTTGAATATTTGTTTGTTTTATTGGAATTACTTTAATAGCATATTTTTGCTTGTCAATTGGATGCGTAGCTGAAAACACACAACCAAAGCCACCATTTCCAATAATTTGTTGAGTAATCATTGTTTATATATATATGTTTCTTTTTATATTGAATGTTTTACAATAACATTCGCATATCCAGAAAACCAGCGCTTTGTATTCAAATATACATGATATCCAAAACGAGTTTGTTTAATATTTTTAATAACATACTCGTGATTTTTTATTATGATTTTCATATATAATTTTATATCAATTTTTGGTTCCATTTTTAAACATGAATAACCATAGGTTGATCCACCGCATAAATATATTCTTGAAATTACCTGATCTTCAAGTGTATGTTGCCATATAATAGAATATGTTTTTGCATCAAAACAACATGCGTATTCATTACATGTATAAATACGCGCATCTGGTGTTGAAAATGATAGTATGCTTTTATATTTATTGTTTATTTTTTGACGAATAGTAACACTATTTTGCATATCAATTTCAAAACTTCCAAATAATTCAAAAGATTTACGAGATTTATGTGAATTATTTAATTCATGGGAATTATTTAATTCATGGGAATTATTTAATTCATGGGAATGTATATATGTATATTTTCTTTCTTTAACCGTACATAAAGTACCTAAAACTGGCTGAGTTTTAATAAAATCATCATATACTGTAAAAGAAATCATTATATTATCTACTTTTATCCATTCAATATTTATTACATTATTGCGTGATATAGTAATAATATTATTAGAATATATAAATACCAAATCAGGAACGGTTATTGGTATTTCTATACTTGGAATTTTAGGCAATTCTTTAATATTAAAACTTGATCCATACCATATATTAGTAGTTTTGTTTTTGAATAATTTTATAGGGGCACATATTATTAATGTATCATTTGGATGAGATTTTATTATTTTTTCATCACATATACCATTACACAGGTATTCATTAATAAATATAGGGGGTGTGTCAATTACTTGAATTTTTTTTTCACATATAACATGATTTGTTATATCATCAATTATTTGAATTATTATCTCTTCGCCTTTAGTATATATAGTAATTCCTCTGTCATGCTTTGTATATAGTGCATTTTTAATACATATATGGGTATTTTCAAGTTGTTTTAATGGCATATAATAAGGAAAATGCTTTCCTGAATAAATTATATTTGGTAAATCGAGCGGATATTTTGTTAAATGTAATATTATATAAAACTCTGTGTCTTTATATTTGATAGTCATTACTTTTTCATTTGTGAAAATATATTTAAATTCGCCTACATTATTTTGAAATTTAAATACAAATTCATCATCTAAATAAACTGTAATAGGTGCATCTATAATAGTCGTACTATGAACATTTATTGAAATAATCTCTAATTTGTTCTTAATATATTCATTTGCACAATGTACATATGGTATTGTATTATAATGGTCAAATTCTATTTTTTCTAATATATTTGATAACTCTATATCATTATTGGTATTAATATCAATATATTTTATTTTATTTTTTGAACTATAAATATATGTTTTATTAATCTTTTTCATTTTAATATTTTTAAACGTACTTGTATATGCATTCACAGGGTATTGCGTACGTAATTCTATACATGATTGTTCTTGAATAAATTCTAGAGTAAATTTGTTATTTTTTTTATGAATTTTTATACAATGTTGATGTTCAAGTTCAGTACCTTTATATATTGTTCGCGGTGTTTTCTCTATCTTTAATATCCACAGTGTAATTAACACGCAACATAAAATTATTTTTTTAGCATGTTGCATTACTTGTATTAAGAATATTAATTTTACTTTTGTTCTATAACTAGTAATAATTATCTACTACCTTAGTTGGTATCTACTACCTTAGTTGGTATCTACTACCTTAGTTGGTATCTACTACCTTAGTTGGTATCTGTGTTAGTATCTGTGTTGGTGTCTGTGTTGGTGTCTGTGTTGGTGTCTGTGTTGGTGTCTGTGTTGGTGTCTGTGTTGGTGTCTGTGTTGGTGTCTGTGTTGGTGTCTGTGTTAGTATTGGTATCTGTGTTGGTATCTGTGTTAGTGTTAGTGTCTGTGTTAGTATTGGTATCTGTGTCTTTATTTTTACGTCTATAATAAAGAGCTATTACAGCAACACATATAGCTACACCTACTATACTTGATCTAATAGGGAACTTTGACTTTTGTTTGCTCATATATTAGTAGTTTAGGTGAAAATTTCATATCTAGATTTAATTTATTTATAAATCTTAATGGATGAAATATATAAATTAATTGATTCAAATAAGATCCATAAAATAAAATCAAAATATTGGGAAGAAAAATTACCAAACTCAAGTTATTTAATCCACTATCTAGCTGAACGCAACGATACAAGATTAATATCAATATGTAAAAAAAATCCAAAATTAACAATGCTTCGTGATAATAAAGGACGACTTGTAACACATATTCTTGCACAGAAACGTTATTATACTTTGACATGTAAATGCCTAAAAGAATTAAAAATTTCACCACAAGAGATAGACTCTAAACATAATACTTGCTTGCACTATTTATGCGATGTTCCAAATGCTGTCAAACAAATACTTAAATACAAAATGAATATAGATATTCGTAATCGCGATGGACTAACACCTCTACTTGTAGCAACATTGAATAATTCTTTTAAAAGTTTTAAACTTTTATTAGAAAACAAAGCAAATCCAGAAGCAGGATTAGATTCACTTGCTGTTTTTATTTTAATTTGTAATAACGATGAAACAACAGCATTAAAATGGTTAAAATTAGCGCATAAATACAAATGTGATTTAAATCGTGTATCTCCAGGTGGAGAAACTGCTATAGCTATTGCTTTTGAAAACAAATATACAGATGTAATTGATTTTTTAATTGAAAATAATGTAGATTTTAATAAAGGCTATCCACCACTATTATTCACACTTTTAGACATGCAAAAATATACATTTATACGTAAATATGCTCATAAATTTGACTTTACAGTACGTGATCATCAATGGAATACATGCTTGCACTATTACTTGCAAACTTGCACTAATATACAAAAAGATGTATGCGTGTATCTTGTAGAAAATTTAAAAAAATCAAATATTAATGATCAAAATATTCATGGAAACTCAATATATCATTTAATTAAATCTGCAGATGTACTTGAATTACTTGTTAATTATCTTTACATGGATGTAAATTTGAAGAATGCTAATCAAGTAAGTGTTTGGGATCATATAAAATCATTTCCAAATGCACAAAAGTGCCTTAAAAAATCTGTAGGGGTCTTTTATCCAAAATTTTTAAAGAAACAAAAAAAAGATTTACCACAATTAACGAGAGGTTGTACTGTTATTAAACCCCCATCACACACAAATCATATATATTCTTCAGATTTAATTTATATTCCATATTATATTATATATATTTATAAACGTTATCAAAACAATATATTTATTTCTACTAAAAAAGATATGACAGTTAATATTGGTAATGATATACATAGCAAAATGCTCAAACGGTCGTTTAGAGAAACTTTAAAATATGTGTTATCTTGTAATGCAGAATTTACTAATTTTGGTATTTTTTTTAATAAAACAACATATTGTTTTCCAAAATTAGAAGCGAAATATCCTAATAAACTATCATTTTATTTTATATTTACTCGTGCAAGTGATACTAATATGCATACTAATATTCTTATTATTGACCCCAAACAAAAAATAATAGAAAGATTTGATCCAGAAGGATATAAACCCGCATATACAGAAATGAATAATGTTTTAAAAGAAATATTTTTAAAACACCCTCAATTTAAATCATTCAAATATATGTGGTGCTATGATTGTTATAATGAATACAAGTATCAACTATTAGAAGAATCTAATTTTGAACGTCAAAATGGAGATCCAGGTGGATTCTGTACTATGTGGTGTATATGGTATTTAGAATTACGCCTAATACATCCAACAGTGCCACCTAAACAGTTATATGCAGATAGTATTAAAAAACTTTTATCTTTTGATCAAAGCCTTCGCGATTATATTCGTGATTATAGTATAATGTTAACAAAAATTAAAGATCAAATGTCTGAAAAACATATAACACCCATAAAAGCTTTTACAGTATTAAAAGCCTCTAAGGGGGGTAAATCCCCATAGGAATAACTAGATTTATATTAATAATAAATGGATAAACGCAAACAAAAGAAAAAATCTATTGCTAAAACCCAAACTTTAACAAACATGTCTCTCAATAAAGAACAATCATTAATTGCACATATACCCCTTTATTCAGATGATGATTCTAATGATGATAATTCGGATATAGAAGATGAGAAACCATCATGTAATTCATATATTGATTTTGATAGTGATATTGTTCAAGACTTGGAGCAAGAGAATACCATGTTAAGATCTCGTGTCGAAGTATTAGGTAAGAAATTGGTAGCACTTAATCAAGAAACTCTTAATAATACTAGACGACTTGATGTTACACGTTTATCTATTTCACATATGGATAATTTAGAAAATCCTAATAATATAAAATGCTGGTGGTGTTGCCATGATTTTGATAATATCCCAATATATTTACCTCAATCAAAAACAGGTATGACTTTTCATGTTTGGGGTAATTTTTGTTCTTTTAATTGTGCATGTGCATATAATCATGATATGAAAGACTCGCATGTCTGGACACGCCATCATTTATTAAATCAAATGTGTAATTTATGTACATGTGATGATCAGAAAACAAAAATTACACCATCTCCTCCAAAAGAAATGCTAAATGATTTTGGTGGAAACATGGATATTGTTGAATTCCGGCACGAGTCAATAATATTGGAAAAGACAAATATTATTTTTCTACCTCCTATAAAGCCAATTGGTTCTCATGTTGAAAGTCAATTAGGGGATTATGATAAAACATACGGGGGATCAAAATACGTCCCTCTTGATAAAAAGATGGTTGCAAAAGCTTCGCATAATTTAAAACTCAAGCGTACAAAGCAATTAAAAAAAAAGCACAGTAATATTGAGGATGCTATGGGTTTAGTTAGAAAAAATTCATCTCTTTTCAAGTAATATAATGAAAAAAATTGCTTTTTATGGTTAAAGAGTATATATATTATATAGAAATGAATTGGAAAGAACAATTAAAGGAGGAATGTAATACTATTATTCGTGTTGAAGATTTCGAAGAAAATTTAAATGTCTCAACGATGTCATTTACTATTAATATTAATGTTAATATTAACCTTGAAAAATTAGCAGATTATATGATTTTATCACCAAGTGGAATTCAGAGTATTATGTATAGGGGGAAATACCGTACATGTAATCAGAATGAAAAACGTAAAAAGAAAAAAAATTTCAATAATTCAGCTAGTATTTATGTCAATTTGCCAAAACGTGCAAATGATTTAAAGCAGCGCCGTGCATCAGCAAAGTTGTTTCATAATGGAAAGATTCAAAGTGCTGGTAGTAAAACAACGGATGATATTATTTACCTTGTTGAATGTATTATAACTCAATTATCAACATGCTATGTAGATAAAAATACACAAGAAACTATTACATTTATAGATAAACCAATAAATTTATATCCTAAAGAAAATGAACAATTAGTTTATGTGGATAAAATTACACAGCAAGTATTAAAGTTAGATGTATTCACACCCAATACGTGTCAAGATTTAGTTATTATCAAAGATGATGAAATTATTTGTGAAAACGAGTTTTGTAAACTCCACAAGATAAAGTCCCGAGCTTTGCGATGTCAGCTTTTAGATCAAAATATGTCTATTTTTAAAGGATATGAATTTCGTATTCAAAATAATAAAACTGGTGAAATTATTCATATTGAAGAACGTTATGAGAAGAAAACTGTTAATAAGAATCTAAATATTTATTTGATTAATACTGACTTTAAACTAGGATTCAAGGTTAATCGCGATAACTTGTTTAAGATAGTTCGTAATATAGAAACCCCATGTCAATTTGTTCGTGCGAGTGTTGATATCCGTTATATGCCAAAATTCAAATCAAAATCTATTCTAGTTGCAGTATTTGAAGGTAAAAAAAATCAAGGTGGTAGTGTATTAATCACAGGCGCATCATGTGCAACACATATTAAAGAGGGTTATGCATTTATTAAATCACTTATTGATAATAATCCATCTATTCAACAAAGTTTATCTGCTAATGACAAACTAAGAATTGCTCTTCAAAGTAGTGAACTCGCACATCTTTTGGTTTAAATAATTTAACAGCGAATTACATAAGGATTATCTTTTAATGTTGCTTGAACATTACTTACGCTATCTTCTATACGATTTATTGATAAATCATCCTTTAGTCTAACATATCCACTTTTACTTATTTTACTCTTAAATACTGGTAATGCTTTGCGATCACTTTGAGTTGTTTTACGTAATCTCATATAACCAACAGCAGTTGATTTGCTAGGTGGCATCTGTTGTTTTACTGTTGTTGGTCCACGGCCATCCATACGCTCAAATGCTTCTCCACGACATCCATCTATCTGAATATTTTTCTTATCCAGTTGACTATTACGTTTAACATTAGATGCCGCAGCACCAACAATTTCCGCACTTGTTTGTTGTCGGTTGGTTGCAGGAGCAAATTGAGGATTACTTATATAGCCATTAGACTGTTCTCTGCTTGCATGAGCAATCTTGTTTTTATCTATTATAGTCTCGCGATGTGTCATTGATGCCTCCATATTATCCGCCGATACAATATATCCAGTTCCTTTGTTATCATGTAATCCCACAGTTGTCCCGCCTTTTTGATAAAAAGATGATCCAGTTGTTTCACGGTGAGTTTGTTTAGCATTATTATCTTTACTTGTGATGTAATTTTGTGATTTTGAACTAATAACACCATCGCGTGTTTCCTCTGTCATAGTTTGACGCTGAGTTTCTTTTGCTTGTTGTTGATTATGAACACGATTTCCTACACCTACAATTGCTGAACCTACAATCTGATTTGTTGTTGTCTGACGCTGTGTATCTTTTGCTTGATCATTTGCTATTACACCAAGATGAGCTCCACCAACACCGCCTGATACAATTTGAGTATTTGTTTGATCACGTATAGTTGCATCCAACTTGATGTTAACATTAGATGTAGGAGCATTTGCTCCTTTTATAACACCACCTATAACTTGTTCAACAGTTGTTTGTCGCTGTGTCTCTTTTGCCTCGTTATTACATATTCCACTTGCTCCGCGATTTACTCCAATAATACCACTGCCGATTACCTGTTGAGTGTAACCCTCACGTTGAGTATTCTTAGCTATGGTTTTATCAACAGATGGTGCGATAACATTATTAGAAATCACACCAATTGATTGTTTTGTAGTAGTATCACGATTAGTTAATTCTAAATTTGGTTTTATATTAAGAGGAGCCTGAGTTTTACCATTTATATTCGTTTGATGAGTTATTTTACTTGTGGTCTGACGAATTGTATCTTTTACTTGATCCATCTGAGGAACATAAGATACTTGGGACATTTTAACAGCACCTTTATAATGATTTTCAGCATCTATCATACGATTAGTAATTGCAATATTATAATTCTTTTCGGTTGGTTGCTGTGCATGACCTGTTATGATAGTATTAGTGCTTTGAGGAAGAGATTGCTTTTGAACTCCATCATTTTTTGCTACATATATTAGTTCATTGTTTATACCATTTGTTTTATTTGCATGTCCTTGAATAGTTGTATTTTGTTTAGAACGATTATTATATTCAATATTCACATCTGCGTGCTGAGCTCCCATAGTATAGGTTGACCGTGATTTTATAAAATCTTCTGGGTCTATCTCAACATTACAATCATGTGTTCGTTTTTCTACTAAACCAATAACTGGTCGATCAGCCCCGTACTGACCCTGTGTGATACGATTTGCATATTGTTCATATGGATTACTCTTATTTCTCATGGTATCTAAATTTGGAATAAATCTAGCATCCTTAATAGGGTTTCTAGTTTTAATTTTTTTACTTTCTACATCATTACGTCGTGATGTAGGTATAGCATAAGTTCGTTCTTTGTTATGATTAAATGTATTTTGATCTCTATCGTTACGTGTTTCATTATGTAAAAATAGAGGTCTATGAGTTTTCACCAACTGAGGAGTACGTTCTGACCAGGGAGCATCTCTATAAGAGGTATCATTTACATATGTTCCCATCATATTAAATCCTTCTAATTTACCAAAATTCCCCTGATTAAAAAGATTATTATTTGGAGCATCTGGTGCATCAACTCCTAAAGTATAATCATGATTACTAGTAGAAAAGTTATCATACGATTGATTTGGGGGAATAATTGGTTTTGCCATCTTGGACTCACCATATCTATATATTGAATCAATAGGTTGAGATTTTTCATCTAACATGTTATTAAATGCATTGCTTAATGGCGGGGCATTTATAGGTGTATGATTGCTTAACTCTTCTATAGTATCTTTTAATGATTTACGTTTGTATGGGGTTGCCGGAATAACATTCGCGTAATATTGAAATAGTTCCATATAATTATAACTATATAATAAATCAAAAATTTATTCAAATATTTTCATCTATACTTGTAATTTGGTTTTAATAAAAGTTATATAGTTATAAATATTTCCAATATAGAAAATCTAAAGTATAAAAAAAATCTACCAAGAACTAAAAATATAAGAAATTGTTATCATATAATTTTGTTTAAGGCAAAACCTTTATTTCATCATTACACATACGAAGATCAACACATGAATCTGTTTTTACATTGTCAGGAGTTGGTAAAAATGCCATTTGATCAAGTGGTGTAACAGTTCGGTTTTTCATATATTCCTCATATTGTTCAAGAGCTAAATCTTTAGAATTCATACTTATAGGACGATTTGCGACTGCAATTGATTGTAAATCAATTGGCAATGAATGAAATGTGTGAGCAAGTGTAGTCATCTCACGTTGCTTGGGATCATTAAGTATTGAATATTGTGGAGCAAGTGCTACATCTGGATCAATACCACAAAAAGTGCTTGTTTTTTCATTAATGCGATCATGACGTTGCTTTGCATTATCAAAGTCGTCAGGATGTTCATCCATTGTATGAGATGCAATTGGTACTCCATAATTATTTAGATAATTTTCATTATCAATTAAATCATCACACCATGCATAATTTCTTAAACCAACGTTTGTTCCTGGCTCTGGTAAGCATGATTCTGCATTAAAAGATGGATGTTGGTTCATAATATAGTTGATACGCTTGTCATTTTCTTTGACACGTGAATCATAATATTCTTGATCGAATTTCTTACGTGTAAACATTAGTAGTATATAGAATAAAATTCCCAATCTAGATGTTTTTATCACAGGCTAAATTTTGAATTTCGCTCAAGTCATATCCTGGCGATGTTGGCATCACTTGATTCGTAGGTACTGGATCGCATAACATATGAGGACTAAATTTCAAATTCATATTATCCATAAATGCACCTGCACACTCGTCTGGATTTTCACATGTAGGAGCATACTTATTAGATGGGCATTGACTGAGAGGGCGTCCTAGATTACGTAATTCATTCTCAATATCAATAACATTTGCTGCAGTTAATTGAGGTGTTCCCATAGTACATTTTTTAAATGTTGCTTCTTTAGCAGGAACTCCTTTACCTTTATTGTAATACTTTCCTGCATAAAAAGTATATTTAAGGGGATCTGTTGATTCTTGCGCTTGCTTTTTGGTTTCGCATGGATCGTAATGTTGACGGGTGAAACTCATTACGTATACAGAGAAAAAAATCTAGATGTTTAAGGATTAGAGATTAATTTATATTTCATAGTAAAATGTTATTTCCGCATATAGATACCCCGGAGAAATTGATGATTGATAAAATAGGAAAATATAGTATAACAACACCGAAAATAGCAGATGATATAAGTCATTTTATTCAATCACGATGTGATGAATTTCATCATATTATAGATGCTACTGCCGGAGTAGGGGGAAATATTATTTCATTTGCAAAACATTTTGAATGGGTATATGGGATAGAATGGGATGATAGGAGATTTGTATATTTAAAAAATAATATTGAGGTATTTAATTTACAAAATGTGACTTTATTTCATGGGGATTGTCTAGATATAATACCAACGGTTAATGCAAATATATTGTTTATTGATCCTCCTTGGGGAGGTCGCTCATACAAATACAGAACAAATATTACACTTCAATTAGGAGCTACTAGCCTTGAACGTGTATGTATGGACGCTATAAACAGTAACGCATTTAAAGGAATATGTCTTAAATTACCATTTAATTATGATATAAATTACTTGAACGCGCAATTAAATCATATACCTGAAATTCTTATTATTGATAAAATACTTGTAGCATGGTTTAAACTATTTTAAACAATAAAAGTATCAATTCTATTAAATGGCGTGTAATGACTACTTTTTGGCGCAATTAGCATGAGTTCATCAATTGGCTTTCTAAACTTTTTGAAACAAGCTTGATTTGTATTTTTCATTAATTGATGATGACATACTTGATGACTATGAGAGTTTTTACCCAAATATATCCCCCATACATATTTTAACGGCGCTTCCATAATTGCTATCATTTCTCCAATTTGGAAATTCTTATCATGTTCGTCTAATTGTTTACGTTCGTCGTCTGTTACTAAGGTTGAAACACGAGGGTGGAAAACTGACTTGCCCCACAAATTAGGAGTCATGACTTGTAATATGTCAGTGATATTATTGTGCTGCATTTCGTTTATTCGTTGTTTTATTGATTCAAACCAATCTACAACATCAGTTGGTAATTTACATATATCTATAAAAAAATTCACATCGAATAAACGTTTTAAATTATTCATAGTATGCTGATCAATGTCTTGTTGTAATGCATTTATACCTACAATTTTGCATCGTTTTGAATTCCTATATAATTCATTATCAAGATCAATCATTGCCAACCAATTTTTATTTTCAAGATAGAATTTGAATCCTTTCATTTTGTATACCCAATGTCCTTCTTTATATTTATTTTCAGTAATAAATATATTATTATGTGTCATATCACATATTGTAATTCCATGTTTTTGCATTACATAAAGAGCCTGGACTATTTGAAACATTAAAATTTTCCATGTATCAATTGAATATATTCCATCATTCATATGAGTTATTTGTTTATTATATCCTTTTGTCTGCACTGAAAGCCAGTCTTTAAATGTAAAAGTTGGCCTCTCTTTAATAATTAACAATGTATTGTTTTCTATGTTTTGTGATCCTCCATTTTGCTTTTTAGAATGTCGGTGCTTTTTAGAACGCCTGTGCTTTTTTGAACGCTTGTGCTTTTTTGAATTGAAATGTTTTGGAGTTTCAGAAGATACAGGCGTATCAGAAGATACAGGCGTATCAGAAGATACAGGCGTATCAGAAGATACGATAGTTTGAGATGATTTCTTATCAGAGGTTTTTTTACTTGATTTCTTATCAGAGGTTTTTTTACTTGATTTCTTATCAGAGGTTTTTTTACTTGATTTCTTATCAGAGGTTTTTTTGCATTTGCATATACCAGAACACATACATGTATCTACATACGCAAATACTTGCGACGCACGCCCCGTACTAAATATTTCAGGATTATCATAAATGAACATAATTGATTGTAATACACTTGGATGTAATTTATTTTTATTTATATTAGTTTTTCGTATTATATGCAAGGGTTTCATATTTTCAAATATACCATTATAGTGTCTGTAATTTAATAATATTGGATATTTAGATGTTGAAGAAGGAATAGAATGCTGAACATATGTATTTTTTTTATCCTTCGGCGTACGATACACATTATCAATTTCATCTACTAGAAATGAACCCATGTTATCCATATGAATATAGGATTTATATTGATATTTATTTACTTTATTTACTTTATTTACAGGAACTAATTTAAGTGGTTGCTGTGGAATTGAACGACGAATTAATTTCTTTGCATGTGTATGATATTCATCGCACATTTTTTTATACGCAGACTCTAAATTATAATTTTTACGCAATACCTTGAAATCTAAACCATTTTCATTACTTGAAAAATATGTATGGGTGTACATCATAACAAAATGAGGAGTACATGGAGAATCGTTATTTCCTTTCAAAGCTCTGTTCATTTTATTATAGAATTCTAATTCGATGCATGGTTCTAATAGTTCTTTCATCACATCTAATTTTCTATCAACAGAACAATAGTTTATAGATCTAAAGCCTAACATTAATTTGTCTTGATTCATAGTACATTCGTATATTCTTTCGCTCATAGTTGGATTTTCCATTGCATGTATTTGCGAATACAATTTATTCATTGATGTTTCAGAGTCAAACATTATATGATTAACATAATTACCAAGCTCGTGACGTGATTTTAGAGTTACATATCCATGCTCCATAAATATCTGTGGTAAAGCAGAAGCTTTAGGGGCTGGTCGTTTATCTGCTTTTTCTATATCACCCACACGATCCATTTTTTGGTACATTCCCGGCGGGTTAGGAAATCGTTTTTTTGGAGGCATTGATGTAATTTTACTCCCGGGTCTTAATTGAGTTGATTTTTTGTAAAACCCTCCATCTTGATTATTTGTTAAAGAATTAACAGTATTTGTTAAAGAATTAACAGAATTATCTGTATTCAAAGATATACTAGAGAGATCTTCATCTAATGATAAAAAATTCATATCTTTAAATTCCAATGAACCATATGCTTCTACAGTATTTATACGATATTCATTAAAGTAATCCATAAAAAGTATATCTTTATATGTATTTACAGTTGTTTGTGAAAGTATCTTTTTAAATTCACAGTTAGGCAAACTATCAACAAATTTTGAAATATCATTACCTATATATTTTTTACTATTTAAATTTGATAGTGAAAAATTTGTGATTTTAACACTGTATGTTTGAATATATTCAAATGCTACATCACTAACTTGAACAATTTTTGAATTATTTGTTTTTTTAGGATATAATAAAATATTATCAATAGTAAATGCATTATGTTCAAATAATGGATAAAAATTTTTAATCATAAACATACAGTACATACATTGAAATATAACACTTTTTATATCTTGAGTATTCATATTACTAAATTCGTCTCGTAAGCATACCATAGGATAAAAACGCTCTGATATACGTATATAAAAGTCTGAAGATGGTAATGATATTCCTTTTCGCCTAAATATACTAAATAAATCACTGAAATCTTGAAGCTTTTTATTATTGATATACATACATAATATATTAACATCAATATTAGATATATATTTTGAGACTACTAAATTAGATAACTTGTAACTACTAATTATACCTGCAAATGCTGGATCCTGAATATGTATATTAGTTGGGGCGATCGGATAAAATGATAAATGAAAATGTTTTGTTTTACTTTTAAATTTAAGCATATTATTACTGAATTTTTCACATGGTAAATTTTTTAATTCGTTTAAAAAAGGATCACATTGATCACCTCTAGCCATTATTCTTTCTAAAAATATGTCGTCGTTTTTTTTAAATGTAAAATTAGTCGAACCTTCTAAATAAGAGCATAATATATTGCTTAAATCTTGTATAGATCTCATTATTATACTCAAGATTTTAAACCTGAAATTTATACGTTCATTTGTGATATTCTAGACTTTAAACTAGTTAACTCGTTATCCTTTTCGCTTAATTGTTGTTTAAGCTGATTAATTTCTTTTTCAAACTTTTTACGAATTTTTCGTTCGTTTTTATCCATTATTTCATTTGGTTTAAGTTTGCGATAAAGAATACTTTTTTCCGAATTAACACTCCATGATTTACTTCCATTGCTTAATATAATATATTTTTCACAATTATCTTTATTTTTCAAAAACCCACCCATTCTGAATGCTCGTTTTAACTTTTTAGGATTTTCATCATCTTGCAAATAAGCAAAATACCGAATATGTGTATTTATTGGTATTTTTGTAATATCCTCTACACGTTCATAATCCGCAAGTTTTTCTTTTATATCATCTTCCGTTAGTTTTTGCTGATATGTTCGTTCTGGACGCTTGTATTGAGTATCGTTAGAGAGTCTTTGAGGTCGCTGCATTATATATAATATTATATATATATTTATATGATTAATATGATATATATGATTTCAATCATGTTTATAATATAAATCTTGTATTTCTTTGAATTTTGAACTAGTTAAAAATAAATTTCTTATATCACTTCCTTGATACGGGGCTTGATGTTTTTTATACATTATATCAAATTTTTTAATATTAACAGACCACATCTTGTTTCCTTTTATAGATTTTACAAGAATTCTTGATTTTGTTAAAGGTTGATTTGGATGTATGATCTTTTTAACAAAAAAACCAAATCCTTTTTGTTCCCCATATTCATCAAAATATTTAATGAAATCACCTGGAGATATAGAATCATCTAATTTAATTAGTTCATCCATATTATATAATATTTATATTATATATCATTTATATTATAAATCATTTATATTATAAATCATTTATTATTACGATGAAGGCATGTATATATATTTTTATTTGAAATATAAAGAGCCCAAAGCTCATCGTACATATGTTTTATTACATATACTATAGTATTAATACATTTTTTGATTTCTTTATTTTTATTGTCTCTAATCATCATTATGCCTTTATTATTATAATTGTTTTTGATAAATATCAATAAAGATGATATATCTTCTACTATTTTATTATGTACAAAATGTGCATTCTTACAAGTACACCGACCTTTTTTTGGATCATCTGGATAGCGATTAACACATAAATGTGTTTTTTTACAAAAGTTATATGAATTACGTGGAATACGATTACAAGAATTATTTGATTTGGTAATTAATTGTACCTTTTGACGACATAATTTAGACATATATTTACTTGAAATCAACAAGATATTTAAGAGTTTTATTATAATTTCTATTTCACAATCATTATTCATAACAGTATATTTCATCAAATAATTAGATACAAACTCTTGATTTTTCATATTATCAATATCACTAAACTTTTGGGGTATCATACTTTCAGATATACTCTTTTGTAATAATTCTTGAACTATTGACAAATTGATACCATCCTGAAATATTTTATTACTTATTTGTTGTCCTGTTTCAGTATGATAATTTACTTTATTTATATTGCGTTTCACTACTTTTTTTTCAATTTCATCTATTTTAACATTCCAATATATTCCATTATTTGCATTATATACGTATTCAATATCAGGAAAAACTAATAATATATCCAAAGACATTTATTAATTATTTAAATTAATGTTTATAGTGAATTATACATTACATTCCTCCATATAAATTCCTCCTATTAATGTTTTACTTTGTTTATAAGCATCGTATCGTGCAGATTGTAATTTGCAAGCGTACGAATATATCCATATGTCGATTGGAATCAAAGCTTTAATTTTATTGTAAATTTCAGAATTATCTTCTACCTGTGTATGTGCATTAATATTTCTTTTTGGAAGTTCTAGATTTTTTCCTACAAATGTACCAAGCATTTCCATTGATATATCTAATTCTTCGAGTATACCAAACCATATTGTAGTATTTAAGCGCTTGCGTGCCAAATTACACATATATTTGTGATTTTTTGCTGATTGTTTTCGTTCATCAATCTCTTTTTGCATAATAGGTGGAATACTAGTGGTTAATATATCATCATTTTGATTAAGGTGTTTGCTCATTGAAGTTTTAACCCATGTGTATTCTGTATGTGTGCCTGTTAGCCACAGCCCAGCACCTTGACCATCCATCCATATACTTGATGTTTCTTCCATTGCTTGTTCATCATTCAAATATTCTTCCAATGAAAGATCACGTATTTTTAATCCCTGTGTCCAAGGAAGCTTTTTAGCAAAATTAAAATGTGATACAAATCGATGAACTGGGTTTCTTAACATAACAATGACTCGCGGATTATCTGTTATTTCATTTATATAACTCCAATCAAAGTGTGAATGACCAACATAGCGTACATTAGATGGTAAATTATGTTTTAATAATACATCTAAAGATGTACCTCCAGTTTTTCCAATATGTAAATGTACTATTGTATCATTTGCTTTTATTGTTTTTAGAGGCACATATATTTTACTAGGCTCTATATATATTGTATACGATATAATACATAATAATATTATTACAATCAATAATACACCCATTAATATTAAAAAATATTATAATTAGGATTGATTAAATTATATATATAATATTAAGATATGCAATTTGAAAATAAATACTTGAAATATAAAAAAAAATATATGAATTTGAAACAACAAATAGGAGGGATTAATAATGGAGCGATTGCTCAAAAGAATGCAGAAATTATTAAAGATAATGAATTTATAAATTATATAGATAAGAATACTGAAAGAAAAATTGGAGAAGGTTCGTATGGTGTAATTTATTCAAATAAAGATATTGATTCTGATAAAATAGATCATTATCTAGATAACAAAATACGTACTGTTAAAAAAAGAATCAATACAGATATAACAAGATGGGAAAAAGATATGGTAGAAATTGAAATTATGAAAAAATTAGATCATCCTAATATAATAAAGTTATTGGCATATGAAGTAAATCTCTATGAAATTATATTGGTATTGCCTAAATATGATTATAATTTAGATAGATTCATTGATGATAATCATCCATATAACCATGAACAGATAAATTTATTACCTCAGTTTGCATTACAAATGATGTATGCTGTAAACTATCTTCATGAAAATAATATAATTCATAGAGATATAAAACCAGAAAATTTTGTCATAAAGGAATTTGCAAACACAGCAAATATTGTTTTAATTGATTTTGGTCTAGCTATGGAAAATCATACAAATGATACACAAGCACATTATTTTTCAGGTACACTGCGATATGCATCTCCTAATCAACTACAAACCCACATTAGAGATTATGAACGGAATCTACAAGCTAAAGATGAAGCAACTAGGAAATATTTTTATACAAGAAATTGTGATACTTGGAGTGTAGGACTATCAATTTTTACCATGATATACAATACATACTTTTTAGAAAATACAAGATATACGGGTGATAAGAAACATGAACTACATCAACGAATTAAGAAGTATATAAATACATATGATAGAGGTTCACGTTTTAATGAATTATTTGATATAATGAATATTAATAGAAATAAGAAACATAAACTTTTAATACACAAAGAACCATTATATAATGATTTGTTTGAATATATATTTACATATACTTTAGTCAACGATCGTATTATTTTTCAACATGACATTTCCAACGATAGTGTTATTTATCAACAAGAATTTATCAACGATCGTGTTATTTATCAACAAGAAATTTCTAATGCCATACAAATATTCAAACAATCCTTAAAAACGTATAATATTTTAGAATCAACCAAGACATGTTGTTTAAAATCCAATGTTGAAATGAGTACTGGTAATTACAAATATTATTTAACAACACCAACTCCAGAACAGTTGATCCAAAATAAAACACCGCAAAACTTGTTTCGTTATATAGATAACGATTATAATGGAACTTTATCTGAATCCGAGCTTGAAAATATAAGAATGACAAATGATGATTTCAAAATAAATAATGATAGTTATTCTTCAAATGAAATACCTTTTAATTCATTTATAACAAAATTCTTTTCAAGTGATGATGTAATTGTAGCGCCGGTACCTACAGAAACACAAATTCAATTCGATAATGATATGTTAAGAGACGCAATTCAAGCTTATTTAAATGACGATAAGAAAATACGTGAAAATGCTCTCAAAACATATGGTGATATTAGTAATTGGGATACTTCAAAAGTAACAACTATGAGTAGTATGTTTAGGGGCGCATTAAACTTTAATCAACCTCTCAATTGGAATACCTCAAAAGTAACAAATATGAGTAGTATGTTTATGGGCGCAGTAGCATTCAATCAGCCTCTTAATTGGAATACCTCAAAAGTAACAAATATGAGTAGTATGTTTATGGGCGCAGTAGAATTCAATCAGCCTCTTAATTGGAATACTTCACAAGTAACAAACATGAGTAATATGTTTATGGGCGCACAGACATTTAATCAACCTCTCAATTGGAATACCTCAAAAGTAACAAATATGAATAAAATACTTATGAATGCATGGGCATTTAATCAACCTCTCAATTGGAACATCTCAAAAGTAACAAAATCAAGTAATATGTTTCTAAATTCGGCTTTTAGAGAATGGATTCCTTTAGATTTAGATACCGTTCATGAATTTGACAACAAAACATTAAGAGATGCAGTTCAAGTTTATTTCGATAATAATCAAATTGCTCTTGAAACATATGGTAATATTAGTAATTGGGACACCTCTCAAGTAACCAACATGAGTTATTTATTTGAGGACAAACCTGACTTTAATCAGCATCTCAATTGGGATACTTCAAATGTAATAAATATGGAAGGAATGTTTGAGAACGCGACAACATTTAATCAGCCTCTCAATTGGGATACTTCAAATGTAATAAATATGAGTACATTGTTCAATAGCGCGACAACATTTAATCAGCCTCTCAATTGGGACACTTCAAATGTAATAAATATGCAAGCAATGTTTATACGCGCGTATGCATTTAATCAACCTCTCAATTGGGACACCTCAAAAGTAACAAATATGGAATATATGTTTGCATTCACACAGGAATTTAATCAGTCTCTTAATTGGGATACCTCAAAAGTAACAAACAGGGATGGAATAATTTTAAATGCAAGAAAATTTAATCAGTCTTTCAGTTGGGACACCTTAAAAACAACAGATGTGGATATAAAATAGTATAATTATGATTAGAAATCATCATAAATAGAAATATATTAATAAGTACATGTAATTACATGGAGTCTAATAATATCACAGTTGTTGTAGACTCACGAGAAATTCATTTATTGAATTTAATACATGAATTACAATTAGATAGTAATTTTGAGATAAAACAGCTAGTTTTAGGGGATATCCAAATTCAACAGGATAACCAAGTTTTATTTATCATAGAAAGAAAAACAATACGCGATCTTGTATCTAGTTATCACGATGGACGTTTGATAGATCAAATTGATCGTATTAAAAAATCGGGGATACCGCCATCACAAGTTTTATTTTTATTAGAGGGGCCATGGCTACGCTCTCGTCGCCAAAATACATCAAAAGAAGAGATTATAGATATAATGATGAAAATAATGTTATCAGCAGGTTTTCATGTATATCATAGTACCTCTAAACTTGAAACAATCTCCATATTAAAGATGATTTATTCATCATGTTGTACCCATATAACTTTGGAAGGCGTAGAAATAAACAGAATTGCAAAATGTAATAATAAAACTACGCATGGAGTGCTTGCAAGTCAATTGTACGCCATACCTGGAGTATCCCAAAGAATTGCATTAGAAATTTCAAAACACTTTTGTAATATGGAGGAATTAATCAATGCATTAAAAACACAAACAGTACCTGATATTATCATACCGTATAAAAAACCACGTCCTCTTAATCCAAAAATAATAACATCCATATGTAGTTATCTCATTAGTTAATATATACAAATAGAAAAAAATGATTTAATATTCCTTTAATATTAATTACATATAATCAACAAAATCACATGGAAGAAAATTGGCGAACACAGCATAAAACACATACGAATAACCCTCAAGAACGCCCTCCTAATCAAGGACGCTCTCCTGATCAAGGACGCTCTCCTGATCAAGGACGCTCTCCTGATCAAGGACGCTCTCCTGATCAAGGACGCCCTCCTAATCAAGGACGCTCTCCTGATCAAGGACATTATCGTTCTCCTAATCAAGGTCGCCCTCAGAGGCAAGATCCCCGTAATCAAGGACGCCCTCAAGGACATTATAGTAATCAAGGACGCCCTCAGATGCAAGATCCCCGTAATCAAGGACGCCCTCAAGGACATTATAGTAATCAAGGACGCCCTCAGATGCAAGATCCCCGTAATCAAGGTCGCCCTCAAGGACATTATAGTAATCAAGGACGCCCTCAGATGCAAGATCCCCGTAATCAAGGTCGCCCTCAAGGACATTATCGTAATCAAGGTCGCCCTCAGATGCAAGATCCCCGTAATCAAGGTCGCCCTCAAGGACATTATCGTAACCAAGGTCGCCCAGAGAGGCGAGATCCTCGTAACCAAGGTCGCCCAGAGAGGCGAGATCCTCGTAACCAAGGTCGCCCGGAGAGGCGAGATCCTCGTAATCAAGGACGCCCGGAGAGGCGAGACAACCCGCTAGTTAAAACAGATTCACCAAAGATGACACAAGAAGAAGAAATTCTAACAAGTATTTTCAAGAGTACTACTGTAGGTAATACAAACTATCGTTCTAGGATGCCAATGATAAAAAAAGCACCTCCCAAGAAGAGTGAAGAAAAGCAAGAAACTCGTTCTAATCGTCAAATTGAAGATCCATTTGCAGGACTCGCTAAGAAACCATCTACATATGAATATAAAGAATCTACTACAATGCAAGCAAAAGAGAGACCACGTATTACTCAAGCAATCCTAAACAACAAACATGGAAAACATAACAAACTTGAAAAATATCTTAAAAAGAATAAACTAACCGAAGATAAATTTTGCCGAGTACAGTTTATAGGCGAACTTGTAGCAAGATTGACAATGGAAAACTGCCATCTCTTTAGACAAGATGAACTGGGTGTGATTTTTAAAGCCATGAGTCGAAGTACTCAGTATGCAATGCTTCTCAAAGTGTGTGATGTATGCAGTGAGCATCATGACGGTACTCTTATATTAGAGGTATTTAGCCAACTGTATGATAATGATATTATTCAACCAGATGTATTTATTGATGATTGGTTGGATGGCGAACCTCACACCTCTACACAAAATATCTTATCGCACTTGAGCGAATTTATAACCTTTTTGCATACGATTGAAGAAGATGATGAGGAGGATGCTGATGATGCTGATGATGCTGATGATGCTGATGAGGATAATGAGGATGCTGAAGAGAAATCTATTGAATCAGAACCAGATGACATAGTCTTTTTGTAAATCACATGCTGTTTTACTTTAATATAAAAATTTATACTATATATCATATAATTACAATCAAGTGCTATATTACACAAATTAAGTCATATCATTAATGAAATATAATATAGTAGTAATAGTATGAATTTCAAATATATCTAATATAGACTATCTAGAGCAAGTGAGCTAAGAATTTAAAAATATTACCAAATAATCAAGTAATGATTATATTAACTATATTACAACTTGGAAAACCAGTATCAATGGAATTAACCTATAAAGATAAAATTCAAATATTAACGTACGCAGATAATTGGCGCGACCTAGTAAAGGGACGTATTCTAGTTCCTGTTTGTTCTCATCATCAAATTAAAATAAAATTTATACAAAGTACCCTGTATTTTTTTAATAAATGTAAAGATTGGAAACATTGTATTATTCATTATGGCGACGACTGTTTCGCTATAAGCTTGGAATTATTAAAAAATCTAACCATAACAAGATGCCATTTTAATCCAATCAATACCCTGATTTCCAAGATTTTATCTGATGCATACAATTACACAAATGATATTACAATGTACGTGGGGGGGGAATCTAATAATACTGAAACCATATCATTAATTGATGAGTACTCATCCAATATTATTATCTATGATATATCTAAAGAGATAACAAACTGTTTTTTAAAGCATGATGATATAGTTAAATTGAATGCATCTAATAATGTTATTACACCTGAATATGCAACACCTGCAATAAAATTACAAACTATTCGTAATTCTAAAAAAGCATGTCATAATGTCTATAAAACAAAACATATTAGTGATAAACATGATCAACCTATACAAGATCCGCCTAAACAACTTGCTAGTATCGTGAGTTTCCCTAGGATACGACGATGTCGTAAAACAGATCTCCGTATGCTATTATCAGCATCACATAGAGAATCATATGGAGAATCATATGGAGAATCATATGGAGAATCACATGGATTAGTATCTCCAAATGATATTTTAAATATTGTAATTCCAATTGTAAATCGCTGGGATTTATTAGAGAGGTGCCTAGATAGTATTGATTATACAGTCAAAAAGCTAATCATTATAGATAATTCTTTTAGCGGATACATTCGCAGGCACATTAAAGAGTATATAAGTAGCCCAAACGCATATATTCAGGAACTAATACTTGTAGATAAAAGGATGAATAATTTAGGGTTTGCAGGATCGCTAAATCATGTTATGCAAAAATATCCTATGGATTGGTGGTTCTTTTGTAATAATGATGTTGTATTTGGCAGGGGTGACCTTGAAAAGATAGCTTCTTATATGACGATAACAAAAAACGCCCCGCCCTACATATGCAAGTGCTGGCAGTGGCATGCTTGTATAATAAAGCAACCTATAACTGATGCGATTGGTCATTTGGATGAAACATTTTACCCGAGCTATTTTGAAGATACTGATTACCAATTGAGAGCAGCTATATGGGGATATAAAAATAATATTACAACAATAGGTAGCATTGATGGATTAAATATTAGACGTGGTGATAAAAATCTTATAACGCCTGATGTTGCAACAAAGTGTAATTACGAGAGTTTCAATAATACATGTATGAATGAACACGTTAAAAATATATTTCAACAACATATCAATATAAATCGCGAATATTTTGTTACGAAATGGGGTATAAAGGATTTTATTAACAATTACAAGGTTTTGCCCGAAAAGTTCAAGAAACTAACTATGGATCAAGATTATATGTCTTGGGATCCTATCACAGCAAGAAATAAACGCCAGAGAATTCTAAAGCAACATTTGGAGGACAGCAAATTTATTCATGGTATGACAAAGGTGGTAAAACCGGATAGACTAAATATTCTAATACGTACATCAAATCGTCCGAAATATTTCGAACGATGTATTGAAAGTGTTCTCATGCAATCTTATTCGCGGATATTTATTTGGATATTATATGATGATAAAAAAACTAACTATATACATAAATACAAAAATACAAAATATCCAGTTGAAATGATACATGTTATAAGAGAAGATAAGGGAGAGCGACCCGAAAACCTGTACTTTAATGAATTATATAGTAAATTAAATGGATATGTATATCACTTGGACGATGATGCGTATCTCCTAGATAAAAACAGTGTTAAATGTATGATGGAGGATATATCACTTGTCAAGATTTTCCGGGTACAATATTTAAAGACCAAAGTTATTCCTAAAAATCTGAACAAAATCACCTATTGTGATATTGATACAGCTTGCTTTGTGGTAAGGGCAGACTTGTGCGATAAAATACGCTGGCGAGCGGTACGTGGTGGTGATTATGATTTTATATCTAGGTGTTATGCACATCTAACAAAGATAAAATCAATTCATAAATGTCGACACGATGATGCAATTTTGGCTGCGTGTAATGATGTTGAGGGCAAGGGATTGAAACAAGATATGATGCATAGTATGCATAATAAAAATATCGTAATTATACGCATTCTTGGAAATGATTTGGAATTTCTCCATGGAAAGAATCAAACTTTGATTAATTTGAAATTCACTTGTGAGAATGAAGAGGTGTTTCCAAATACAGACAAAGTATATTTATTAAATCGCATTTACCATATACATGTAAAAGAGCAAATAATCGAATTACTAAATAAATATAAATATAAATATATTGATATACCTTTTAAGTATGGAGAATTTAAAAAATTAGGCGCTGTTCCTAAAATAGACTATACAAAAGTTAATAGAAATAATCCAAAATATCTGAATCAAATTATGAACAAAATGTATACATTTAATCAATATATTGTAAATAATAACAGCGCGCGCAATACCGCTCTAGAGTGGGGGAAAAAGCATAATTATAGGTGGATATTTCCGCTCGATGGAAATTCATTTTTTACTTTAAAAGCATATAATGATATATTTTCAAATCTTGACGCATCTACTCAATATATTGCAGTCCCCCAAATAAGATTAGGCGATGGTAAACTTGATAATAAGGATGTATTCACACAAAAGTACTTGAATTTTGAACGACAAGAACCACAAATTGGATTTCATGCAACATCCACATTAACGTTTAATCCCAAGATACCGTATGGCTCATCGCCCAAAGCTGAACTATTGAGAGTGCTCCAAGTTCCAGGAAAATGGTTTAAATGGCGTGATGCTGCAAAATTGTATAATATATGTGATCGTCCTACTGGTGAATACAAGTTTCAGTTGTTATCGCATATTATACGGTTATCTCCGCATAATACAGCAAATAAATTTACACTAAATTATTGTAATCGCATACTAGGAGTTCATAAATTAGCAGTAAATATACATAATGATAACGAAAAACAGAACTCAACTATAGCAATAATACCAAATAAGGCACGCCATAGACATGTATCAAAAATTATGGCGATGGAACGCTTCAATCGGACTAATTTGATAAATAAATTTTACCATAATAATGCAATATTGGATTGCAATGATGTTAAAGGTATGAGACAAAGACATATTATGCTAAATATTACCGTATATATACTTGTTCCAATTTATAATTATCAAGCATTTTTAAATGAATGTGTGGACAGTATATTAAAACAGAAATATATTAAATGGATAGCTGTTCTATATGATGATGGATCAACTGACAATTCTTCAAATATATGTTCAAAATATGTGAAAAATGATTCACGTTTCATATATCTTGGGAATAAAACTAATTATGGCCCCGCATGTTCTAAATTTAGAGGCATTGAATATATAAGAGGAAAATCAAGTGGAGATGATATCATGGTAATTGTCGATGGAGACGATTATTTGCTGGGATCAAATGCATTGAATATTATCCTTCAAACTTATGAAAATACAAAATGTTGGATGACTTATGGTAGTTACAGAGGCAAGTGGAGCAATAATCAAGATTTCCCACCAAACACTGATTACCGCCAAAATTCATGGAGGTATGGTCACCCAAGGTCGTGCAAATGTCATTTGTTAAAATACTTTAAAGAACAAGATTTTAAAATTAATGGAAAATGGCTAAAAAAAGCAACTGACCGACCGTTCGTTTATAACTTGATGGAATGGAGCGGTAGGGATAGAATTCAATTCATAACCAAACAAATATACTATTATAGAATTCATAATAATAATTGCCTTAAAACTGTTAATAAGAATATTGGTGTTAAACATACAAACTATGTTGATCAGTTACCTCCAAAAAATGTAATACAAGAAACAATACACATAGTAATGTGTTCATGGAAAAGAGTACCTAACGTAAAACAAATAATCTCAAGTCTAAGTAATCAAACGTTATCAAAATCAATTCATTTTCACATTTTAAACAACAACATAAATACGGTTGACATACTTGAACGTATTGTCAAAGAAACAAATTCTATAAAGATTACTTTAAAGCATTTTGATAATAAATTTAGTTGCTTTATACGATTTATGTATGCTAGAGATCAATTAATTCCCATGGGAGTAGACTGGGTTTGTTTTATTGATGATGATCAATCATTCAATCCTCAGTGGGTACAAAATCTATATAAAAAGAAAAAACCAAAACACTTTGTTACATGGTACGGTAAAAATTTCCCAAAAGGAAAACAACACTATTGGAATGACACTAATATGATATGTTTTAAAAACACACATCCAGAAATAGACACATTTCACTATGGTGGTCCCGGTGGTTCTATAATAGATATCAACATATTCCATACAACATCTATATTATGGAGAATGCCAAAGATGAATGTTTATAATATGGATGATATTTGGTTATCTTATTGCTGTTTTTTAACAGGATACAAAATTAAGAGAAGTTTTTTAAAACCCAATAAACTAAATTCAAATGATGCAATGTGTTGCAACATACAAGACAAAAAACAAAAGTTGTTTAAAATGTTACATCGATACTATGGGTGGTCATTTGAGAGTAATTAAATTATTATGAAACAAGTCATTATGACTTGGTATTATGTTAACTTGTATTATAGCCTCATTTGCATTATAATAAACGAATGCGGTTTTAAAAAATTACTTTACTAATTATATAATAATAAATGTATTCTATATCAAATGATTTAATTATTAATTCTAATAAAACATTAAAGTTATATAATGGAGATGAATGGAAAGAATACCGGTTTGGCGATGTTGTAAAAGGATATATAGATTGCAAAAAATATTTGAAACATTTACATAATAAATGGCCTCATAGTCTAGCGTGTAAATATCGTAGTAAATATTCTGAATGGAGTGTAACGAATTTTTTAACAATTGTTTCTAATGAATATGAAAAACCTAAACCAGGCACGATTATAGTGCACTTGCGATTAGGCGATACGATAAAAGGTATTAATAATTTTTATGCTTATAGATATAATTCGAATGGTAAATTATATATTTTTCCATTAGATTATTATAAGAACCTGGATGTTTTAAACAAAAATGTAATTATTGTTGTAGGTACTCATCATAATGTGAATATAAATACAAGTTGCAATTATTTGTTTCAAGTCAAAAGTATATTGGAGAAAACAGCAAAAAGCGTGGTTATTCGCCACGGTAGAAATCCCGATGAGGATTTTATGTTTATGTCATTTGCAACAACATATATATGTGGAGGAGGCGGGTATAGCACAATGATTGGAGACATAGTCAAATTTAGAGGAAACATAGCTAAAACAGTTAATTTTACATCAGATATGTTATCCCAAAAAAAAATATTACTAGTAGGAACTGGTGGAGCGGGAAATACTTCAATGTGTAAAAGTATGTTAAATCAAGGAATTACATTTAATAGCCCAACAAACAAAGATAAACTTAAACATTTATTACATCCTGACATGACATGTTTTCATAAAGCCATATTTGTGTATGGGGATATTGTTAAATCAATATACAGCCACTATAGGAGATGGAAGTCTCCAAATAATCATTTCAAAAATTTTAATGCCAAAGTCCCATTAACATTTGAAAAACTTGTTAAAGAAACAGTTGAAAAACAGACAGATTTGACAGGTATACTACAACAAATTTCAAATTGGCAACAAAGTAAGAGCCCAGTGTTATTTGTTGATTTTAATAGAATCAATGAAAAAGAAACAAAATCTGCTATTGAAAATTTTATTGATAGTAAAAATATCAAACTTCCAATATTAGATAAAGAAAGAATGAATAAGCATGATGATGAAATAAAATCTATTGTATCGAAAGATTTTATTGATTTTTACAAGAATAAAATTCCATCGTCACTCCATTTACGCGTTATTAACTAGGTATTTTATATACAAATTTATATGTTTATAGGGAGAAGCTAATATGGGTTTCCTAATGCTTAGGGTGCTGATTATGAAGACAAAACTTATACTATTTCATCTAAAAACGTTTTGATTACTTGTTCATTTGGTTTCGTCATGATTAAATCGTCCAATGATACTGTGGCTTTTGTTTTTGTGAGTTTCATCTTGCCAATATTTGTCCCTCCATACATTAAATTATCATTATTAAATGTAATATTCTTTTGACGAAAGATTTCCAAAAATCTTTCAAATGTATTCCAGCAACGAGCACTCTTGAAATCTTTAAAATACTCGTAAGGATCTGTATTATCAATAGATGTGGCATCTTGAATGAAATCCTGTTGAATACTTACAAAAGTCTCACGAATCTTGTATCGATAATCACGCAATCGCATGTAAAAACCATCCAGTTGATGTTTAACAGTCGTTTCCATACTTTGAAAGTTTTGGGTCAAATCATCCGTAATATCAAGCAGATGATTCACCCCCTCCAATCTCTTTTCAATTTCTTTTACATCAATGGTTTGCGTACATACGAGTTCTTGTTGCAATTGGATAAATCCTACAGCATTATTAACAAGATCATAATTACCCAAAATTGCAACATATACTATCATGTATTGCTTTCCATGTGTAAATACCTCGACATCAAAATGTTTTTGTCCTACAATCTTGCTTTGTACGCTTATCATAAGCCCAAACTGCACATTTTGGTCTACCATATCCTTTTTAAGTTTTTCAATCTCACTCTTATTCACAACACGCGTATAATTTTTCACCTCAACCATAATTGGTTGGTGGGCGTCATCTGTTGGTTCAAGCATCCCGTCTCCACAGTGATGTTGGGTGGTACTAGTGTACGTGTAACCATCTACACCCTGGAGATAGTTATCAATATGAGCCTCGCCGATTTCTCCCTTTTTTTGTGAATGCGATGAAAGCCCAATCAGTTGTTGCAGTTGATTACCTATTTGTTTGAATTCACCCATCTGAGAAATAATATTTTGAGAAGACATATGGTGACTTGCGATAATATTTTGAGCAGACATCTGGTGACTTGCGATAATAGAGTCTTTGTGCTTTTTCATTGTAGCATCCATATTTGCTGCTTCTTGCTTGTATAGTATATCGTATCCAATTTTAAGCATAATATTAATGGTATTAAGTGCCTCTTCAGGCGATTGTTTGTGAACTTTAGGATATATTTCAGTATCAATTGTGATTTTCATTGGAGTACATATGAATGTTTGTTTATATGTATGATAATCAAAAAAGATAATGTAAACAAATTAATACATGTATATAATGTATTAATTACACGAATGTGTAAAACAACAAGAAATAATCTAGGTGTAAATAATGAAACCATTAAAAATTATACATGTTTATAAAAATCGCCTACATAACAGAGGATACTTTGTATATATATTTATAGGAGACACGCCCCATAATGTTATGAGTATTTTGAATCGTATTAAAACGTTATCACTTGATGATACATTTATACAATTAAGTAAAAATGATCTTGTAGTATTAGAAAAAAGATATGGAGAATATTGGTATAATTATTTTTTTTATAATAAACATATTAATTATGCTAAACGTCAAATGAAAAGAAATAAAGTTATTTTGAAAAAACTAGCAAAATTTGGCAAGAAATGGGTAGATGAACATATTCATAAACCAATACAAACTATTGTTGCACCTTATCACTATTCTTTCAAAGTTGAAAAAGATGCACAATTCAAAATAAATCAAACTGGTGGAAGTGAATTCAATACTTCAAATTCAAATGTTATATTAGATGATACTAGCAAACGAATAAATATGGTTATCAAGATGAAATCTGATATAATACCTCACGAGTTAGTTTCACAGAATGGTGGCGATGATACTGATGATACTGATAATAATGATGATATAGATGAATTTTACGATGATGATGATGATGATGATGATGACGATAATAACGATGATGACGATGATGGGCATATATTTCGTTTTGATGAAAAGCCCGATGAAAAAGAAGTAAAAGAGTATACAAAAGAATTAGAAAAAATAATAGAAACTAATACAAAAAGAACAAAATCAATTGATCCTGCAGTAATAGCATTTGAAGATCAAATTCAAAGTATGGATGTAAATCACGTAATAAATAAAATTTATGTCACGGATAATATTATATATATGGATGATAATATTGACACTGTTAAAAAAAAAATCAGTAATGCAATACAACTTGCTCCACGATTTAAAGACAATCATATATTACCAATCCATCAATACCTATGGTGTAATTATTATGTACGGTCTAATAAAAAAGAGTATAAATTAATGATTGGGCATGATTGGTTACGTAAGAATAATTTGATTAATTTTCCAGTTGAACCACTACAACGTATTGAAAAGTATACATCTTTAGATACAGATAGTGAAGCAATGGGTATTAAAGAAAAATTTAGTCAATCGCAAGACCGCATAAAAAAGGAAGATAAAAACTACTTTGTATTGAGAGAATATAAAAATTATATTAGAATGAATGAAATTCATATGATGGATATATGTTCATGTATTGGACAAGATATGGAATTTACTAATGAACAAGAAAATATTATATTTAATACTTTAATTGCTTTATATTACCCTTTTATTACTAAGGATCATTTTAATAATATTATGAATTATTTAAATGGAAACGAGTTGGAGAATGAAATCACATATATGCATTTAAATTATGAAACTATTCGTAATGATTTATTGATGGACAAAGAGATTGTAAAAATAGTTCATGATAATAGAAAACATGTTAAAGAAAAAAATTATAAAAATGTAAATATTGTACTAAGTGTATTACGTTGTTATTTAAAGTTAAATGAATATCAATCGATAGATCTTTGGAAAATAATGAATAATTTCGAAATGACTGAAGCAACACCTTATGTACAATTAAACTTGCCAATGCATTTGGAAGGAGGTCCATTTCATAAATTCAAAAAAATGGAATCTGGTAATGATCATTTGCATCAAAAATTTGTAAATTGGGTCCAAACAACTCCTGTAGGACTTTCTATCAAAGTAAAAATAACACATAATCGTTATTTAGCTCTTAAAATAAACGAAACTGGGCGTATTGAAGTTCGGAGCGAATGGGATGAAAAGTCAAATATGACAATGGAAAATATATCTCTAATATTTCCACGTGTTAGAGCAGTTATACAAAAAATAAATCGTGAAAATAAAGCTAGTTTTATTCTACCTATTCCAATTGATTCAGATTATGAACCTGTATATACAAATACTATACAAAGATTTCATCTTTTGAATGAAAAATTTTATATTGATCATAACGAATTATCCGATTTCTTTCGTTTGTTTTACGTGTATTTTGTAGTAGTACGTGATCCACGTAAACGCAAAGGGAAAATGGAAAATAATAGTGGTAAACATGGGACATATTTACGTTATCGCCGTGTTTCCAATTTTGAAAGTGAGGGAGCAGTTATTCAACGTATAACATATTATATTCGTAATTATCAAATTTCAGATAATGCATTAGTAGAACGTATAAGTAATGAATTCAATCTGACAGATTCAGAAGCAAAAAAAATAATAAAAAAAACTATAGATGGATCTAATATTACTAAAAAAAAGAATTTAAAAAGTATTACACAATTACCTAGTAAAATTAGCATGCCTGGTATTAGAGTAACTATTACAGGCAAAGATTATACTAAAGGTATATCAATTCAAATTCATGGCGCCAAGTCTAACCATCATATAACTGAAATCACAAATACTATAAAGAGTATTCTTCATGTGTATCAGGATGCATATTTAATAAAAAATCGTAAATGGAAACCTTTACTAAAAAAGTTAGATAAACTTGATAGACAAGCTATGCGACGAAATAAAATAGTAGAGTTTGTTAATCATGATGAAAACATTGTTTCAAATATAAAAGCTATGCGTAAAAAAGATAAACGATTAAATCATAATTCTTCAAAAGACTTGTATTCAAAGCAATGTCAAGGGGAGCGCCAACCTCCGCCATGGAAAACATTAGAACAAATAAAAAGACTTGGATACAAAGAACATAAGGATGGTTTTTATTATCGAAAAATACCATTCAAACGTGCACCTAAAAAATTTATATATACACGAGCACTTAAATTCAGAGAAAGTAATATGTATTATATATGTACCCCTGAAAAAAATAAACAGTATTTACATCCAGGTGTCTTGATGAGATCACGAGCTGCAAATGGTGCTTACCGACCATGTTGTTTTAAAAAAGATATGATGTATTCAGCAAATATTAAAAAACGCAATGCGCTAAACGAATCTATTGGATTAAATGCTGAACAAGACTATTCCAGTGAAACGAATTATAGCAAATATATTTTACGAAATAGTGATAAAATTCAAGACAAGCGTCTAATGTTTATGCCTAATATACTTGATATACTATTTAATAGTAGCCAAAATAACGAATGTACTATTCAAAATAATAATCTTGTTCAAACAGATCAATATTATTTTATGTATGGAGTAAAAACACCCCAATTACATTTTATAGCTGCCATTTCTTATTGTTTAGAAATAACCATTAATGAAATTAAACAAAAATTAGTCAAAGCATTACAAGAAAAACAATCACATATTCTGTATACAAGCTTGAATGAAGGAAATATTCGTTTACAGCGCTCTCAAAAAGATTTTTCATCAGATATAATGAATGCAATAGATATGAGTTTTGCGTTATTTCGCGATCTTGTTGAAAAGGTATTTAATGTTACTATCATAACATTTGTAAATGTAAATGATGACTTTTATATAGGTTGTAATCCAAATTATGGTAATAATAATAAATACATATATTTAATTCAAAATGATACACTATTTTATCCAATTGTATTAGTAACAAAAACAAAAAAATCTCATATTGATTATAAATTTTTGTTTAACTTTAATGATAATATACATCAGCAAATAGAACTATTTTATGAAAAAAATTGTCAGCAAAATTTACTAAATATGAATGCATTCAAGTTACAACATATGTTATCTTTAATCGATAAACCAATCGCCCAAATAATTGATGACACATACAAATGTACTGCATTAGTAACACGTGATAATTTAATGATTCCTATAAAGCCGTCTGGCTGTATATTAGGAATCCCTATCGATAATGATTATACAAAATATCGACAGTCGCTTGATAAAACATTAAAATTATTAAAACAATATTCATGGATTGAAGTAAATGCTATATACTTGAGTAATAATACCCCAGTACGTGTGGATGTAAGGTATAAAGATACAACAAATATTGAAAACTTTTTTCTTACTTTTATCCAAGTAACTCCAAAAGCTTATTCAAGCTTGAAAAATTACAAAGTTATAAATATTGAAGACGACAAATTTGCAAATAATATAGATATTGAACGTAATTTATCTAATAATTTAAGATTGTTTCGTCAACATATGTATCATATTTATCGTTATGAATTACATTATTTTTTAAAAGCATATCCCCGTATAAAAGAACAAATTATTGAACTTCAATTAGATAAAAAAAAGAAGCCTCTCATACAATTATTATGGAAAATAAGTGGTGATGATAATATAAAAATAAAAGCACCAAAAATGAGTACTATGGTTACTTCTACATCAACATGGATAAAAAATAATAAAAAGGATATTTTAGAATACAAACCACGTAATACACGAAAATTATGTTCACAAGAAACTGAATTTTATTGTCGTGGAAATAAAATGGTACTTCCAAAATTCCTATTAAAAGTATATGTTCCCAAGATTGCGAATGATATACTGCATAATACAACATCCGGTTTAGAGGTATTAGGAGTTGGTTATGCAGTATCAGATATTGTAAATATGCAAGAATTTTCACAAAAAGATACACATATTATTGTTAAAGGTAAAATTGTTAATATTGTTGATTTGTTAAATAAAATTTTTGGTAAAGGTAAATATGAAAATATTAAAATTAAGAAAAAATCATCCAACAAGATGGAGTATATTGAAGATCAAGAATATAGAGAAACACTAATAAATAAATGGATAATCCAAAAAATACCAATACAAGCTGGAAATCCATTATATAGAGCTATAATTAATACTTTGTATTATCGTAGTTATGTTACAAATCTAGGTGCATATAGCGACAAGCAAAATCAATATACTTTTAGATTGAAAGGTATGGCTCTGCAGTGGTTACGATATAATATATTTGTGAAAAAAATAAAGCCTCCTATTGATATTACACTTGAGAAATTAAATGATTTATTTGATACAACAAATGTATCATCTTTATGGTTACTTGAATTATGGGCTATTCATAATATGCTTCATATACCAATATTAATTTATAATAATCACCGTCATTTAGAACGAAAAATAGCAAATGGAAACATAAATAGTAAAAGTAATATAAATACTAAAGATGCATTATGCATTCAATATTATATAATAAATAATTTACCAGTAGTACATGCAATGTACATTCCTATAAAGAAATAACTTGATGCAGTATTATAGATTGAAATCATTTCTATATGTATTTAATGTCTGGTAGTGATTTTGAAATATTTCCTTATTATGGGTTTCCAACTATTGCAAGCTCAAATCCTAATGACCATACTAAAATTGAAAAAAAAACAACACTTAATAGACGTTGGATGCTTGGACATGATCAATTTAAAATAAATAAGAATAATGTACCTTTATTTCAACTAGCTTTTAATCAAAAACCTTCACGTAAGAAATCTAGTAAGAAATCTAGTAAGAAATCTAGTAAGAAATCTAGAAAAAAATCTAGTAAGAAATCTAGTAAGAAATCTAGTAAGAAATCTAGAAAAAAATCTAGTAAGAAATCTAGTAAGAAACCCAGCAAGAAACCCAGCAAGAAATCTAGCAAGAAATCTAGCAAGAAATCTAGCAAGAAACCCAGCAAGAAATCTAGCAAGAAATCTTTAAATAGATAAAATAAATGATTTCAACTACTTTATTATATTACTATATTTGCAATTATAATTAAATATCCAGGAAATCAAATGAATCTTGGATATCATCATCTGTAATTGCCTGATTATCATTAACTTGTGCAATACTTCTAAGGACTTGTTCTGGATCAAAGTAATTCAAACGCTTTAGAGTTCGTGCATCATCTGTATTATATACCATAACAATATCCATTTGTTCCAATTTATCATCTCGACGTGTCGCCCAGGGTCTATTAGCTACAATCACTACTGAATCCATGCCAACACGCTGCCTTCTACCACGTTGACAGCCGATTATTTCAATACGTTCTTCTGTTTTAATGATAAAACGACCGCCTCCAGATACTTTTGTAACTACTCCATAAAATTGTTGTCCTCCATCATCACCATCTGATTTAAGAATGAGCTTGTTTGGCCCATTTGTGTGCTTGTTAGAGCCACGTTTTGCCTTGTTACCACCTTTTGTGTTTTTAGGCATTATGATTATAATACTCTTAATTTAGATATATTATTTTCAATTTTTTGTATTTTAAAACCTAAAAACGTACATAGGTAGGATTCTAATATTTTATTTTTTGTATAAATGGTAGAAACATTTAAACGAGGATCTCCATTATCAGGAATAATACGGGAATCATAATATTGAGTAAAGCGATGAACTGCTTGGACATAACCAAGCGTACCTCTTTGATTTTGTTCAGGCAATGCTCCTGGTAAAAAGCATGTCGGCTCAACTAATTTTATACTTTTGAATTTAAAATCTATATTAATAGAATTCCACAAACAGCTAAATATATGGCATCCCCATCCATATGCATAAACATGAATTGGTAATTTAGATAAATCTTTTAGTGCATAACATATAGAAGTTGGTGTTGGCATAACTTGTTGTGTGAAACGATTACGTGTATTTGGCATGTCTATAATAATATTTGCCCATTTATATGTGGATATTTGATGTAAATTAACATCTGGAAATACGACATGTGGATATTTGTTAGAAGAATTACGACACCATAATCGTATTTCGCCTTCATGTGTATGAATATTAATTAATTGAAATCCCCAGTACATTAATTGAATTTCATCCCAATAGTGGTAACATATTGTTGCAAGTTTTTCTACACATGATGTATATCTTGTTGTAAGCGGTAATATACATATTTTGTATGATGGAGATTTTGTAGTAATAGGTATATCAAAGGATTGTTTATTCCAATAACCCTGCTGATATATAATACGATGAACTTGATCTCGGTGTAATTTATTTTTATGAATATCCTTAATATGAAGTAAAAAAACAAGCGAGTCCCACCATATTTCGTATGGGGAATCTTTTATAATATGAATACAATTTTTAATTATTACATCTAAATCTTTACTTTTGCATATACTAGGATCACCAACTGGCTTTTCAATATTTTGTTTTATTTTTTTATAATTACAATAATTTAACAACTCTAATGAAAAATAAAGTAATATATATGATAAGGTTATTAGATTATATATCATTATCTAATGTTCGTTTTTATAATTAATAAAAATACACATAATTAATTTAGATACTATGTATCATAATTCACAATGAAGCCCAAAGTTATTCTACTATCTGGAAAACGATATGTTGGAAAAGATTATTGTGCAGGAGATCTTGCTGATAAATTGATAACAATACATAAAAATACTTTAATTGTTAGCCTTGCCGATAAAGTAAAACAAGAATATTGTGAATTAATGAACAAGGACTATTGGAGATTACATCAAGATCGCCAATATAAGGAGGAAAATCGTCCTGCAATTGTGGAATATGCTACTACCGAGCGTGCAAAAGATCCTCTCATATGGTGCAAAAAATTAACCACATATATTGAAAAGTTATCAAGTTTTTACGAATTCTTTATTATATCAGATATCAGATACCCAAACGAAATTAATTACTTTAATAGTCTTTATGATGCCGTGAATGTTCGTATTCATGCCGATGATATCACACGTACAGGACGTGGATATATAAAGAATCCTGTTGATCAAGATGAAACAGAAGTATCACTAGATAACTTTAAATTTGACATTTATGTGGATAACTCTAATAATAAAATGATGAATCTTGACATTGTATTTAATTATTTTATAGATACACATGACAAATCTATTTAGTTTTCTTTTTCATTTAAATAACGCCTAGCAATTCCAGCTAGTCCCCAAATTAACGCTAGATAAAAGCTAAAATGTTGTGGTTGAATACATGATAAACCAATAACAAATACAAGCAACATCCACAAGTATTTTACAGGAGATCCACCAACTGCTATTAACATATTCAAAGTAGCAGCTAACATTGTCCATCCAAAGTACGCTCCAAAGTACCTTTTATATTCATTATTATTAGCTAAAATACCAACACACCCGCATAATAAAAACAATACAAAAGATGACACTTTTACGTGTCCATTAATCCATGTTAAAAGCCACATAATATTCAATATACACGACAGTATAAATATTTTACTATAAAATCCTAATGTACTGGTTTTGGTATTTGTAAATACATATGTACCTACGATTACATATATAATACCCCAAATACTAAATGTAATCCCATCAGGAGTAATTAGTGTTTTATTTTGATCACTTTTAGCACCGACGCGTCCACCGATACTATAATTCGCAATTATCATTAAAATAAAAGCTATCTTTTCCCACATATATATATATAATTATATTAAATAGTATAGCATTGTGTTAACTTGAGTGTATTTTATATAAATTTGGATACAATGTTATTTATGTAATTGTCTTGTTTCTATATTATCATCTAGAAGATTGATTCCTCTATATGTGTAATGTGGAGTTTATTGAAAACAAGTATGTTGATCTTGACGAGATACCTATGGATGAGAATTACAACTAGCTGTGATTTTAAACAATTAGGTATTGATATTCGCGTTGCATGTTGTGAATTGGGACCTACCTATATTAAGATTGCACAAATATTATCAACTAAACAATTTATTCATCCATTAATTCGTGAAGAAATATCCAAATTACAGGATAATGTTCCTGATGAAGAAATCCATGATATAGAGCATCCACTTGAAGATTTCATAACAAAAAAATATTTAGTCGCTAGTGGAAGTATTGCTCAGGTTTATAAAGTTATTAAAGACGATTATGTGTATGCTGTTAAAGTCAAGCGTCCAAATATTATTGATAAAATAAACAATGATCTTGGAGAACTATCTAATGTAATCTACATAATGAGTTTCATACCCACGATTAATAGTTTTGGTCTAGTAGAAAAATTTGATGAGATTAAATTCATGTTATGCCAACAAGTAGATTTTGCTCAAGAAGTAGAAACTCTACAGAGTTTTGCTATATATTATCATGATCATGACAAAATCATAATTCCTAAAGTTTATCCTGAATTATGTACTTGTGATGTTATTACAATGGAATGGATTGATGGGAAAAAAATAACTGAACTTGATGATGATTTATGCAAATTGTTTTTGTCTATGATTATGGATATGACTTTTGATTTTCGTTATCTTCATAATGATCTACACCCTGGAAATTTGTTTGTGGTAAATACTCCAACAACTAAAAAACTTGCAATGATTGATTTTGGTATTGCAACGCCAATAGATATAAAAACAAGTACTACTATAAAAAAATACATCCGTTGTATTATGAACAAGCAATGGCAAGATTTAAGCAATATTATTATAGAAAAATATATACGAATAGAGGTATCTGATGAGGCTGCCTTAAATAATGATTTAATTAAATTTCATCGCAAGCACTTTGATGGTGAAACTCTAGAGGATCAAGCAACTTATATTTATGATCTAGGAGATATTTTAAAAACACATAATACAACATTTAATGCAGATTTTATTTTCATAGAGTTATTCATGGTAGGAATTGAAAGTATTATTGCAATTAGTAAAACCACAAAAGATGAATATTTAAAGTTGGTGAAATCTCAATTAGTAGAAATTGAAAAAGAGTATATTATTGAAAATCAAGGTGTAATGACACTACCAACATTCCGTTTCAATCATGATGATGATGGTAATCATGATGATGATGGTAATCATGATGATGATGGTAATCATGATGATGATGGTAATCATGATGATGATGGTAATCATGATGATGATGGTAATCATGATGATGATGGTAATCATGATGATGATGGTAATCATGATGATGATGGTAATCATGATGATGATTGCAATTAAATAAATTATAATAATTACGTAATTAAAACGAATGATCAATACCAAAGTATTCATCTCGTTCTTCAGCATCAATATCAACATAGTAAAAATATGTGTTACGTGTTATACGCATAATATCAATACGCTCATCAGTATCATTTGAAAATGTTAACTCGCCGCCATCTACAATCCCCTTGATATATTGACGAAGAACCTCAGGCGACTCTACGCCATAAAACGTTATTTCCAAATTATCACAGCTATACTCGTACTCTACATGATATGCCATTGTCTCGAGATCTTGAGTAAATTGATGCGCATGGAGAAACCCGTCAACTTGTATTAAATCGAGTGTCGGTGTATCAACATCCATTGTCATGTATAGCTTGGGGTAGTATTTTGCAGGAGTCGCCTGAATCGGCGGCAAACCCTCATGAGGAACATACTCAATCTGCATGGCTTTGCAGGTATTTCCACACCATGTATAATTATAAGGAAACTCTCTCTGTAAGAGATCACAAACCATTTGCGTATCATGATTATCAAGATCGTACGTAATAGTCATAGGTCGGTCCATATTAATATCAACAACAAACCCTTCTTCCAGTTCTTCATCAGTCCCCTCAACATGTTCGTCGTCCGCGAGACCACGCCTGAGCAAGTATACAGTGACAATAATATGCGGGGTGTCTTGATAGCCATCATAGTACTCCCTCATATAATCCAACTTGTAGGGTATCATGTACATATTGTTATCAGATAATGTTAGCGGAACAATATAAAAGTTAATACCCATGGCTAGTAGCTGGGGCTTTATAGTCGTTTGTAGATGCACGTGCAAAAAATGATCAAAAATCATTGAATGCTCATCAGGAGGAATATCGGGAATTCCATACAAATCAATCACCCTGGTTCTGCAGTATTGCGAATTACTCAACGATGCCATTGTCTGAATATTTAATTCTTGTAATTTATGTTAATAATTTATTCATTTTTTTGAATTAGATAAACTCGTGTTTCAGCTCTAGTTGATCACGACGAATATCCTCCATTGAACGATCATTTGCATGATTATCATCATGATGATAATCATTATCATTATGATAATGATGATGCAAAATAACCTTGATATGGCGAATTCCTTTATGAGTTTTTTCACTATGTATCTCATATTTTAATGACGATAGCCCCATACGTTTGTACGTTGCTTTAACTTGCTGCCATTTTTCCCATCGTTTATTCTCCTTGTTTTCTTCATTTAGATGTTTTTTAGTCTTTGTTTTAGCATTGATTAATCCATCATCCTCTTCTAAATCCACAACACTGCCTTTCTTTGGTATACCAATAGTAACCCCCCCATACACACAACGCAAGCGAAGATCATCATCCTCTCCACCCCATCCCCAATAGTTGCTTGGATATCCATTTATTTTCTCAAAAACAGTACGCTCAAAAGCCATTATACCGCCCATAAATACTTTAAACTTTTGTGGTTTTCCACCTTTGAAAACTGTTTTTATTTGATATCGTGTTCCTCGGGTAGCCATACTAATTGCTCCAGTTATTACTTTCTCTCCTGTGTAAAATGGCAATAAATTATAATCTGGAAACATATCAATATCAGAAAAGATTATTCCTTGGGTATTACATTGACGAAATCCAATATTCTTGAGGGCACCTAAATTAAATTTATGTTGTGAGGATTGTTCAACTATTATAATAGGTGTCTTTGGAAAGAATTTCAATGCCAACTCGAGGTATCTATGTAATTGTAGCTTGCGTGTATTATCGCCCGGATCACGATATGCTAATACAACTGTTGGAGGAGTTAATTTTAAAGATGGATTAATTTTTATATCTTGTGATTTTTTAGATGCAATGCGATATAATGCAGACTCCCAAAATCTCAATATATGCTCCCTAGACAGATACGTTTGATAAAATAATAAAGCATTTTCAGCTATACGCTTGCATTTTGTATCATTATCAAGACACCATTTTAGTTTTTCCGTCATATCGCTTAAATCTGCTTTTACAGGTACATAATGCTTCCATGGTTTTAGTAAATGAGTAAACCATAATATATGTTCAGATGTAGGAATCATAATTAAATTACCGCCCTTAAACATATTTCCCAAGCGACACGCAGCCGCATGTCCATCTAAATATAAATGATATTTATATTGTGCTTGTTTCCATTGAGACAATTTTGTTGCAAGAGTTTGCATATTTTTTGGTAGACTTGTAGGCTCAAGTTTAACAAATGGATAACCTTTACGATAATGGATTCGTGTCTTCCAATTTGTAATACCAATATCCATGTAATCTGCAAGTGGAGATTCCAAGGCTAATTTTGTAGCACGCAAGCGAATATTTGTCTCAATGGAAACTCCGCAACCTGTTGCACTACCTCTAAATACCAATTTAGGTATTCGTTTTTTCCATGGTACTATTAGCTCTGTAGTAGGCTTTTTACATCCATCTGGAAATACCACGTTAACTTGATCTACCCAGTCCTCGTACGTTGGCATGGGTATATCTGCATAATTTTGTCGTCCACAATAACCAAATATAGGTGCCATATGGATTGATCCATTGGATCCGCTGGATTTATCAATAGATTTCGTGGATTCAATTGGATGTTCAATTGGATCTAATGGATGATTATCACCGTACATTGCATCATAAGGTTCTGTAAAATCCTTCTTGAGGATAGAAAAGTCTCTTAAATTTAAAAAGAAATCTACATCTGGTAACTGACGTTCCTTGCATAGAGTTTGTAACATGTGTAGGTAAACGTTTGTTTGCTTGTCACCTTCTTCCAATTTAGGATCATTGCGAAAAAAACAATTGTTAGCATACCACATACGACGATTAGAGTGGTACTTGTGCCCCATTGCTTTTCGAAATAATCGTTCGGTTACTAGCTCTAAATGATTGTGTTTTTTCCACAAGTCTATCATTGTTGTAAAGCCGTAATTACGATGTGTGTTTTTAAGTAATCGCAATTCAATTTGATATAACTTTTTTAGTATGATACGATCTTTATGATTCAAGTGCAGGAAACGGTACCATGTAGATCGGTATCTCGCATTGCTAAACGGAAGATATGCAACTAGTTGGTTATTACGAATAGCTACATAAACACCCTTTTTGAATTTACACCACATATAATTAAAGGTGTTTACTGTCGCTTGCAAGCTTGAAGTATAATATGTAGTGTTGATCTGTGGTGGAAGAACATAATTAGATTTTTTCGTTTTATTAGATTCACTTGATTCATTGGATTCACTTGATGATTTCTTATGTAATATCATTGCCCATAATAAACCATAACGCCAAAAGTCGGGGCGATCTCCAGCATGATAAATTATTTGATTAAAATTACGAAACTTTGGATTAGTAATATCATCTGTAAAATCTCGCCATGTTTTACATGGTGTATCTATATAGTATAATGGTCGCTTGCTATATTTTAAGGTTTCTAGGGGAGTAAAATACTTCATTTGGTTATTAATATGGGGAAATTAATTCATTGAATAATGCATCAAATAGATGCAACTAGTGAATTTATATTTATACCGCCTTGTAAAACATATAAACTTTGAACTGTATGCCATAACAAAACACCATCAAAATATGATGTTCCTCTCACACAATAACACCATGCGGCTATAACTTGCAAAGTAAGCACCCAATATACTCCTAAATAACATTTACATGTTTTTAAAACTAGACACAGGCATAATCCATATACGAGTAACCGTATATTTGGATAAAAGTACGTTGCTATACAGGTAATAATTAATACAATTGATAAAGGAATTAATGTATGATTATATATATCGTGTAATACACAAATGATAAACCATCCACACAAAGCTGTAATACACATACAATCTACATGTAAACATGTTGTTTTCATTTTATATGATGCTAAACCATATTCATTAAAGGCTTTGGCAGAGTGATAACAAATAGACGTCATACCCAACAAAAAGCATAACCATATGTATGTCTTGTTATATGGTATAACATGTAATAAAATTAAACTCGTTATGCAAAAAACTAATCCTGTTAATCCTTTAATAGGGTATTTATTTATAATCATTACTATATATGTAAAATAATATCATTAATTTATCGCATTCATATGATTTATTATACATATATTTTTGTCTTGTATCATACATATAATATAAACAATAATATTTATAAAATTGATTTCCATGTGATTAAATTACTATCTATCATTAGTATGCATTTTCCTTTTCAACTAGATGAATTTCAAACCCAGGCAATCGCAGCTATTGATCGTAATGAGAATGTAGTGGCGCGTGCCCATACAGGTTGTGGCAAGACTGTTATTGCAGAGTACGGTATTTTCAAGGCTCGAGAAAAGAAACGCCGAGTAATCTATACATCACCTCTAAAATCTCTTACTAATCAAAAGTATCTCCAGTTTCGCCAAAAGTTTCCTAATGAGAGAATTGGTTTGCTTACGGGTGATAAAAAGATAGATCCAGATGCCGCAATCATCTTGCAAACAGCAGAAATCCTAAGAAACTCTATAGCTTGTGGTGAGTCAATGGATGATTTAGAGTGTGTTATTATGGACGAGGCACACTTTTTCAATGATCCCGAGCGAGGAAAGGTATGGGAGGAAACTATTGTCGAGTTGCCTAAACATGTGATGATTATTCTGCTGAGTGCAACTGTCGCCAAGCCACAAGTGTTTGCAAATCATGTGCAAGTGATTCGTCAGCGCAAGACGACACTTGTATCTACTGAAAAACGTCATGTTCCCCTCAAGTATATGGTTGTATCTGATATGAGGGGTCATGATGAATTACGTGGTTCACCATTGAATAATGAAGCACCTCTTCATATCGTATATAATGGTGAATTTCAAGAACAAAATTACAGTGAGTACTTGCGTACGTACAAGCAACAATTGAGCAAAAACTTGATTACTAGCAAAAGTCATCGTTTGAATCATCTTGTTTCATGTTTAGGTATTGAGTGTATGGTTCCATGTATTGTATTTTGTTTTTCTCGTGCAAAATGTCAAGAGTATGCATCACAAATTCACGAGGTTTTGATTGATCACAAGGAACGAAGCAATCTTGAAAGACTTGCACGTCACTATCTGCACAAGTGGTGGCATACCCTAACAACATTAGAAACTTTTAATCAATTGTATCAATTAATGCTCAAGGGAGTTGCATATCATCATAGTGGAATGCTACCAATTGTTAAAGAATTTATTGAGATTGCATTTGAAAAAAATCTAATAAAGGTACTATTTGCAACTGAGACGCTTGCAGTTGGTGTTAATATGCCAACCCGTACTGTGGTATTCACTCAATTTACAAAACCTACTCATCGTCAAGCTAATCGTCCATTGCGCGCCGATGAATTCTTGCAGATGGCTGGACGTGCGGGAAGGCGAGGCTTGGATGTAATTGGAAATGTAATTCTGTTTCCTTTGGAGGAACCTCCTACTGCCCTAACACTTAAAAATCTAATAGAAAGTGGTATGCCCCAAATGAAAACCCAATTTTACCTAGATGATAATACAATATTTTGCAAGTCGCCTGAATTGTTGGATCGCATGTTTCAACAATTGGAGATTACTCCAGCAGTACAGCGCCTTAATGAAGAGCTTGAGGAGGCTAAACAACATCTTGAGATGTACAGGGGGGAACATAAGGATGCTCTTGAATCGCCATGTCTTGAAGAATATCTACAATTAACGCAAAAGATGTCTATGGCACGTGCAAATCAACAGAAAAAAATTAGGAACAAGCTATTTAAATTTAAAGATAATCCCAACATACACAAGTACAATAATATGCAGGAGTATGTTAATAAAGTTAATACAATTCAGCAAGAAATCACTGCATTAGGTTCACATCTACGTATACAGTGGGATCTCAAACATCAGTTTCACCTATATTTTGAGTTTACTGGGAAACGTGCTCAAGCCGCAAGGCAAATTATGGAGGGTAATGCTATGATTATAGGAGGTATGCTTGCGGATCGCCGATTGGATAATTTAACACAAAGTGAACTTTTAGGATGGCTTGCCATATTCACCGAGAACGCGACTATCCATAGGAATGATTTAAGAGGTCGAGCAATCCCCCTATTGATCGAAACGAATGAACGCTTTACAACTTTTCAAGATTATCAGGAGAGGCATAATATCGATATTACACCTACATGGCGTGATGACTATATCTGTTATCCCATGTATGATGTGGTAAAAAGGTGGGCTGAAGGCACCGAGTTTCGCGAAATAGCCTCTGATATTAAATACACAGGGAACTTTTGCAAGAGCATGCTTCGCTTGATAAATCTAGTTGAACAATTCAAAAGAGCTGCTCAAGAAATCCAAGCATTTCGCTGTATAAACACATTAGATAACTATGAGGAGGCAATCATGCGTGATTTTATCTGCAATGATTCACTGTACTTTGTTTAAATCGTATAATTATGAATATAACATATATATGGCTAAAATATATTATATAATAACTGGTAAAACGGATGTATTTGATGCTTAATACCAAGCAATAATGAGTTGTATAGCTTTTAGCATAAACCATTTAAAAATTGGAAAAGAGAACCTATTAATTAACTTGTCATAGTGTATGTAGTAAAGAAATTGTGCAAATATTAGAGCTTTTACGTCTGGTTAAAGGGTTTTTATTTTACTCTTTTTAGGTGTAAATTTTCTGGGAGTTTATATAAATTAATAAATTCAGGTGTAACTTTTGAATAAATTATACTATCATATTTTGTTAATCGCTTCATATCAAGAGTTGGTAATTTGATGTTTTTGTTATTTAGGAATTGCCTAATAGTATCACGTGTTTTTTGCTCATTTATACAGCTAAAGTTTACAAATAAAACTGGAAATTCTGCTTGCTGCCAATTTTCAATTTGTTGTAATATACCAGTTAAATCTTTTTTTTGTTTATCAGTTTCAGTGATCAAATCCTCAAATTTTAGAGGTACCGTACAATTAAAGTTTTTAAAATGTGCATTTGGTGTTGACCAACGCCTATAATGACTGTATATACCACGAATGACATTATCACTATAAATAAATAAAGCTCTGTCAACATTTTTTGCTTTTTTAGGATGCAATAAATGTTTTAAACCATCTGGGTTACCAAGTCTATTAAATACAATGTCTTGTTTTTTTAATAAATTGTGCATTGTAGTATTTCCTGCGCCACCCGTCCCCACAAGTATGATTCTTTCTTTTCTTTTATTTATGGGTGTGGGTGTGGCTATGGGTGTGGCTGTGGGTGTAGGTGCGGGTGTAGGTGTAGGTGTAGGTGTGGGTGTAGGTGTGGGTGTGGGTGTAGGTGCGGGTGTAGGTGCGGGTGTAGGTGCGGGTGTAGGTGCGGGTGTAGGTGCGGGTGTAGGTGTGGATCGTGATGATCGTGTGGATCGTGATGATCGTGTTGATGGTATTGATGATCGTGTTGATCGTGTTGATGGTATTGATGATCGTGTGGATCGTGATGATCGTGTTGATGGTATTGATGATCGTGTTGATGGTGTTGATGATCGTGTTGATGGTGTTGATGATGTTCGTTTATTTATGATTGTTTGTGTTAGATATAATGTAGTGTATATTACTATTGGAGTCATTACGATAATTTTACCAACTAGATATTTCATTATATTAAGAATATAAAAATATACCTTTTAATCCAAGTATCTATAATAAAGAAACGTACTATATTTCATATGAAATAACCACATGGACGATATAAAGGATATATCTAACATCTTGTAATTATATACAAATTAAGTATTAAATAATTTAATCTAATTCATACTCAACAAATTCATCATCTTGAATATCCCATGTAGCACTTTTTGTTAAATCAGCAGTAATATGCTTGATTTCGTCATCATTAATCCGTATGTTTGTATGTAAGGTACATGTGTCTCTATCAATACTAGTATTATAATTTATAGCCTTTTTTTGCCACGGTCCCTTAATATCAGTAGGGTGCTGAAATTGTAAAGGACAGTTAAAATCTGTTTTAAATGCATAATAATTCGTATCATCATAATATATAGATTCATTACCACTAAATTCAGTACATGTGTTGGGTTCTGTAGGATTTGCAATCTCTAGCATACCACGACGAATGTTTGCAGCATCTATATGTTTATATGGTTTTGCGTCTACAGTATTAAATATTGGAAGACATTTCTCTGTCAATTTATAGTATATTCCAACAGGACCTCCAGTAAACTGGGGTTCATCCTCATTATCATTATCATTATCCAGTTGATCCGGTTTTTGGGTTAGGGTTGTTATTGTATAGACGGAAAATATCAAAAATATAATAGTACCTATAACTAGATATATTTTTGGTACTTCTTGTATTTGATACAAATTATCAATCATTTATTTATAATGAGATAATTTTAATCATCTTGATCATCTTGATCAACGTACTCAAACCGAACCTCGTCATTGTCTTTATTAGGTTTTGGTTCAGGTTTTGGTTCAGGTTTTGTAAAATCATTAAATGCAGAAAAAATATCAGGCATGGCATTTTGTGTATTGAACTCGGTAAATCCAGCATCATTTGCAGCAGGTGCCATATTTAAAGTTCTCATAATAAACATTTGAATCATCATAGGAAGCATCATTGTAATAATATTCATCGAAAACTTGCCTATTCCCTTTACTAACATTCCCAATCCACTGAATAATCCACTAGATATTGTCAAGATAACCTTTAACATAATTAAAAGAATAGCTATTTCTTTATAATCGGAAAATATCTGCTTTAGATATACAACAAAACGTACTATATGTGTATCTAAATGTTTTAAATTTTCAGACCTCATTAGTTTGTATTAGAAAAAATATTTAAGAATAATATTTATATTATGATATCTAATTTTTTAAGGTTCTGGTGCCATAAATACAGATTGAACATCCGATTTTTTAAATATCTCATCAAATTTTAGACCAGTGTATAGCCACATAGTATTTGCTAGAAGAAATGCATACATAGCACCTAATATAAGATCAACCCACCTCATTCCTTTATCAATTGATGGTGAATTGTTATTAACTTTGGCAAATTTTACCATAACCAAGATGAACATAATAGCTCCACAAATACCTGCTCCTCCTAACCTAAATTGTATAGGTATATCAATCATAAAAATTGTACCAATTATAAATATACAAACAGCAAGCACTGATGAAAACTCTACTAAAATTTTAGATGTTGATACTTCGTCATCTTTTTTCTTCTTATCGTCTTTCTTATCGTCTTTCTTATCGTCTTTCTCATCGTTATTCAATCCTTCTATAATAGTAAAGCCATCATCTGCTTTATCCAACTCGCTAGTTAATCCAAGAATTGATACAATAAGAACATATGCAATAACACTTATTGCCAATCCCCCCCCTGCTAGTGCAAATATCAAAAAATATTTTGGTACTTCTCTAGTTCTAACAAATATATAACAAAAAATTGTTAAAAAGGCAGAAGATATCATAACAACAATTCCCGATCTAATATTTGACACTAGTTTATCATCTTTAGAGTCAGCCAAGTTTTTCGCATCAGCCAAGCTATATATTGATACAGCGGTTATAAATAATAAAAGTATTACAATTATTATAATCAAAAAATAAGATTTTTGATTTTGTACAATTACATTCATACTAGCAATAAACACAAACATAATTGTATATAAGAGTTCTATAAATCCTGATTTATAAGCTTTTCCTTCTTTTTCAGGATTGCGTAAAGCTTGTTGTACTACAGCCATAATAAATCGTATAATAGCTATACCTAAAAGTATCATGGAAAATATACTGACCGGCTTTTTATTTCCTGTTAATTTATTTAAATCTATTTTTCCAATTTTATCTAATTTTCTTTGAGAAAGCTGATCCCATCTTTGAGGAATCTGTTCCAATTTTTTATCAAGAAAAGACTTTTTTGCTGCTCGTTTTGCTGCTTCTTCTTCTAATGCTTGTGATACTGCATCTTGTGATGCCGCTGCTATTCCATCTCGTACTTCTTTTAGTTTTGCTAGATCTCTTGCTTCTGCTGCTGTTAGTGCTGCTGCTTCTGCTTCTGGTGGTTGTGCTGGTTTTCCTGATTCTGATACTGGTACTAATTCTGTAGTTACTGCAGGTACTGGTGTAGCTGTACCACCCACCATATTATTTAATCGGTTGCTATTACATATTTGAAATAGCAAACAGCCTATAACTGTAAACATAATTATATTGCCAACAAGAGGGGGTTTTTGCGTACATATAGTTTCTGTTGTCATTATGATAATCTAGAAGTTTTATTCATTGGAATACTATATAATATTAATTTTGTAAAAAGGTAATCATATGGAATATCATCATATAGAAGGTAATCATAATACCATGTATATGAAACACGATTATTCATTGATTTGGGAATCACTTAATGAAGAAGAAAACGATACAAATACCACCAGCGATACCACCAGCGATACCACCACTACCACCACTACCACATCAACATGTGAACCAGATAAGAAAAAAACACGATATGCTTATTGCGGAGATACAGGATCTCATGCTGATTTAATCAAGACAGCAGATAACCATATTTACTTTTATGCTCCTGTAAATAAAAAAACAATCCTAAAACTTAATACAGAACTAACTCGTATTGCTAAAAAACTTTATGAAGAAAACAAGAGCCATCCCACACACCAAGAGTACATCTATTTGCATATTAACAGCTTTGGTGGATCAGTATTTGCAGCGCTATCATGTATTGACACTATTGAAAATCTTACAGTTCCTGTAGTAAGTATTATTGAGGGCGCAGCAGCTTCTGCCGCTACTATGATTAGCGTTGTATGTGATCATAGACTTATCCGTAGTAATTCTTTTATGCTTATTCATCAACTGTCATCTAGCATGTGGGGAAAGTTTGATGACATGGAGGAAGAAATGGAAAATCTCAAGGAATTGATGAAACGAATCAAAGGAATTTATGAACGTTATACGCAAATCCCGCCCAAAGATCTTGATGAAATTCTAAAACATGATTTGTGGTGGAGCGCAGATATTTGCTTGGAGAAAAAACTTGTAGATGGTATTCATAAAACGGAAAAACAATTTACATTTGATGAAAATCTACTTTTGGTTTAAATTGCATCATATGATTTAATCCCCCGTACTAACAATGGAGGAAATATTTCAAACACATAATATATTAGATAAACAACTTGAGAGTAAAATCATCAAGAGGGTAAAATCATCGCGGGAATTCAGTTTTGATGATCAAGATGATCAAGATGATGATATACCTCGTAAAATACTAATGTCTCTTGTACGTCAGGTTCTACAAATGATTACTATTCGTAATCATAATAAGATAAAACAATATAGGGGGAAATCCCCTAAAACACTACAACAAATAATGAAATTAAGCAAACGCTTGCATTATCCCCCTCTTGGAATTGTTAATGTATTGAAATTGAAAATCCCCAATCACATTCATAAGAAAATTTATAAAAGAGATTGGGTATTTGGAGTTGATAACGATGATATATTGTTAAAATCACAGGCTTTTGAGATAAAAGTAGCTAATCATCTTGATAAATACAATATATCATATAAAACAGAACAGGATATACGAAATGAAACAAAAAATCCTACAGCTACTCCAGATTTCATTATTACGGATGGTAATCATGATTATAATGATATTGCTTGGATTGATGCCAAAAATTATTACGGTGGAGGTTTGCCTATGATCCAGCAACGCCTAAACAAGCAAGCAAAAAAGTACCGTTGTTTTGGTAAAGGATGCTTTGTATTTAACGGGGGCTTTTCAAGTATGCTAAAGCCACCGCCAAATACTAAATTATACTATATGTAAATTATGTAATTTGTTAAATTATCTAATTTGTTAAATTAGCATCTGATCTTTTCAATCCACTTGTCAAGACCACGAATAAATCCAGTTACGTATACCCTTTCATTATTTGCAAATGCTTGTTTAAATTTTGCTGTTGAATCACTTGTTGAAAAAACACATACACTAGTATCTCCTTTAAGTAATATTTCAACTTGGGTAATAATATACTCTTCCGTACATTTAGATATTTCTATTGCACGTGTTGAATCTATATTTTCACATGCACATGCTCGTATCATAATATCGTCATTTTTGTACTTGTCAACAAAAAATTCCCAATTCTCTACATTATCAGCATCTATAAATATACAAATCTTTTCAGGTGGACTAATTAATTGATATTCATCTAATGATAAATCACTAGCTGGCTTGACTATGCCTAAATTTATATTTTGTTTAAATATAGGATTAATTACTTCTATTATTTCTTGATTAGGTTTGTATATCGTATCATTAGTTTCAGAAATATCTAATACATACTCATTCTGAGAAAAATCTGACATATAATCTAAGGATAGTTCTGATGTATTATCGTTAGACAATGATCCATCACTTGTAATTGGATGAATCAAATTTTTATCTGATTCTTCATCTGAATCTTTATCTGAATCTTTATCTGAATCTTTATCTGAATCTTTATCTGAATCTTTATCTGAATCTTTATCTGAATCTTTATCTGAATCTTTATCTGAATCTGAATCTTTATCTGAATCTTTATCTGAATCTTTATCTGAATCTTTATCTGAATCTTTATCTGAATCTGAATTTAATTTTCTTTTTTTAAATATATTTTCTTGCTTTGATGTATTTGATAGTGTTGTATCGAGAGGATTACTATTACAATTCGGCTGTAAATAATTATATATGGTATTGTCAATCACATCAAGACTTGATTCGACATTATTCCATATATTTGCGAATGCTTCCTCTATTGGATATGTAATTTCAATATTATGTGATTTATCATTAATTATTGCATTTTCAAGAGTTGCATCATTTTCAAGAGTTGCATCATTTTCAAGAGTTGCATCATTTTCAAGAGTTGCATCATTTTCAAGAGTTACATCATTAACTATAAATTCTTCATCGGGTGTTGTATTATAAGCATCTTGCCATCCAAAATATGGAACATTCCATAAACAATCTACTGTTTTGTCTTGAATAAAATTTGGTTCATCAAATTGAATAATGGGATACTCTGAAATAGGAGCAAATATTATATTATTATCATAACATGAATATTCATAATACTGTGATTGTTTTATTTTACATAATATATCTTTTTTACGACACATTACAATATATATATTCTCCGCTATCAACAACTCATTATTTGAATCCATATATTGCATTCGGTATCTCTCAACATCAATATTTTGTACATATGGAGGGCCCGCCATATACATAGGTTTTATCAAAAATGGAATTAACTTTTGTCGATTGTAATTATCTTGTAATACAAACTCATTTAATGCAATAATGTAATATGGGTTATGTGATTGTCTGGATTCCTTCCATAACATTATTTTTTTTAATATAGTTAGCTTTTCACGTGCATGAATATCCCCCCATAAAAATACACATATTAGCCACTCTATAGTTGTAATATCATCATTCCCGCAAATATTAAATTCCTTAATAGTTTTATTTATTGCATTAGGTTGTAAAAATTTTAATATAGCAAGTTTACTAGTCGTACGGGTTGTTGTTATCTTATTAAAGAGAGCATTTCTATCTAACCATGTGTTTTCATATAAAATAGTATTTAATTGTGTCAATCGCTTGATCCACTCTTGTATAGCAGAGCGTGTTTTTTTCATAGGCTCTTGATAATACTGTATTTGAGTTTTTAATGCATTATTTGCATATATATATAAATCTTCAGTACATGTTTGGGTAATATATTTATTTAGCAAATTGGTTATTGTGATTATTTCTTTCATGGTTTTATGATAACGAATATAATACTGATGAAATTTTATCATCCAATTATCATCTGTCAATGAATTGATACATCTAGACCATTGTTGTATTCTAGATATATCACCATTGTAAAACTGAGTAGCGCTCATTGGTAACATTTCATGTGGAATACGTGATGCATGTATCCTAACATATTCCGTGCATCTCTCTATTTGAGGCAAGACATCATTATCATATGGGTTATCAATTTTGTTAATAGTAACTATTAATGACATGGGATTACCTCTATTTCTTTCACTTTGTACGAGTTTTAAAATTCGATTAAAAAACTTTATTTCCGATTCTGTTTGAAAACATTTATCAAGAGTTGTTACAAATACAATAACATCTATCATGGAAATATTTTCATATAACCATTTTGGATTTGGAAACTCGGGTGGTGAATCCACCATAACCAAATCAGATGTATCAATTATATTCCAAGATTTTGTTTCTCTTTGATAGCTTGTTGTACATACTTTATTACCAATAATAGCATTAATCAAAGAACTTTTACCAGAATTCACTTCACCTAAAAATAGTATTGATCGACGGGCATTTTCTTCAGAAATACGCATTATCATTATATGGATAATAAATTCTAGATGAAACACAAGTGTTCGCGAAACGTTAAACTGTAACGCGTACCTGATACATTACACTTGGGAATTTGATGAGAGTAAAATTTTTGTGTATTACCACCCATTAAAAATAGAGATCTTGGTTCCAATAGTATGCTAAAATTCAAATTACTCGCATTTTTATCCAATTTAAGGGATTCTGGATTATCTGGAGACCACATTACTCTTTCAAATAGAATTTCTCGTGCAACATCTCCAACACTAAGACCAATTATAAGTGGAGTTTCACCAAAAACACGCAATGAATCTTTATGTGGGCGAATAGAATCACTTCCACCCCGATATTTATTAACAAGACAACTGTTTATTCTACATTTGTTTATTGATGTAGGCAATTCCATTTCATCTACAGTAGTTTGAATCTTTTCCTGCAAAGTTAAAATTGTATCATCGTAGGTATGTGACTCCCAACGTGGGAATCTTCCTTTCCACATAGGATCAAAGTACGATCCATTCATATGAAACCATTTTTGAGCACGCGGAATTCCTTGTTGCTCAACATGCACTGTATTATTTAGGTATTCAATTAATTCATTATGCTCATTAATACTCAGGTACTCCGGTATATATTTTATGTAACAATCATCCGCCGTATGATGTATCATATTATATATATTGTATAATATCTGTATAGGTATTTTTCATTTTTATATCAAGCTGAATAAATATGAGCTGTAACACTATTGCTCCATGTACATGGGATATCAATAGTACGGTGTTTCGTTAATCCGCGTGGCATCTCGTTGAGTTCTTTAAGTGTAACAAAATGACGAAGTTTATTACTTCTGGTTGCTTTATCAACCATAATCCTTAACATTTCATCGCTAAAGCATGTCGAGCAGGTATATATGATTGTAGCATCACTAATATCTTGTTTAGTCATATCACCACGTATATATTCAAGAGAGCGTCCATTAAACTTTATAGGGAATGCCTTTTGTAATCTATCGCGATACTTGTGAGCTAAATTCATACGTTCGGTTGAAATCTCTATTCCTGATACTTTTTTTGCATCAGTTTCTAAAAACGTCTGTGTGCATACCCAGCCGCGACCAGATCCCAAGTCGTATATAACATCATTTGGTTGTATATCAAGTGAATTTAATAAATTTGTTACACTAGTTTGCTTTATTTCGCCATATGTAGTATACACATGTTGTCCGTGATCTACATTATTTTCAAGATGAAAAGGATTGTCATTTTTTCCAATCCTCTCCATGTACGTGTGAACGAGCTGTGAAAGTTTAGGATTAATCATTATTTTAATCTAGATGTTAAATTAATTTTTATCTACAAGTGCCAACTTGATATGAAAGTAGCTTGCACCACAAGCCATATGAATAGCTTTTGACGAATTACTAGATGTTTTGCACTTGGATAGAATTTCCATCTTTTTCCAATCATCAAATCCAAATCTCTCTACATTAGTATATTGTTTTGTCTTGTATAGGGTAACAATATGATTTTCGATAGTACCTGTAGTTAGTCCTCGTATAGTAGCAATTTCACGAATAGATTTGTTTTCTTGTAAAAGGTCAAGTGTTGCTTGATGTGTTTTAACAGGTTTTGTTTTAACATGATGTGTTTTAACAGATTTTGTTTTAACATGATGTTTATCTGTATGAGACTGCCATTCAATGTTAAAGTATACAGTTTCTGTGTAATTTTCATCATCATAATATGATATATTATTATTGTATAGATCGCGCCCTTTTTGTGTAATTTCAATAACACTTCCATATGATCCCTCTATACGTCTTTCAGTGATATAATCATATGCTCGCATGCACCGAATTAAATTTTTAACTTGATCTTGAGTATGGGCTTGTAATTTACCATAAGTATCCTTTTCTTTTATAGTTAATTTTATCTTTTTGTTATTTGCTCCACATACACAACCAACAATACTAGTACATCCTACGTTTTTTTTGAAACTAGACATACATCGCAATACAATCATCATTGGATGAATTACATTATTTGAAACCTTTGAAATACAATTATCACATTTATTACATTTTTGTGCCTTGTCGCCAAAATACCGCATAATAAAACTCATATGACATTCATCAGTAACTGCAAATTGCTCTAAACAACGTAGACGCTCTATTTGTTGTTCTTTAATTTTAGGATCATTAATATCTTCAATAAAGTTTCGATTAATTTGAAAATCTCTTTCGGAATAGAAACAAATACATTTTGATGGTAGATTATCACGACCCGCGCGTCCAATCTCTTGATAATAAGATTCAATATCTTTTGATATACCATAGTGAATTACACAACGAATATCTCTTACGTCTACTCCCATGCCAAAAGCAAGTGTAGCCGCAATTACAGGTACGCGTCCAGTGGTAAATTCATCTTGTGTGATTTCGCGCTCGCGACTAGGTAATCCAGCATGATAAGCCTTTGCGCGAAATTCATCACATGATAGCTCGTTTGCTATTTTTTCTGTATCTTCTTGTGTTCTACAGTATATAATAGTTTTTGGAGGAACTCTAGATGTATCAAGAATAATACTCCTGATCCGAACAATATCACGTGCCCAGGTATTCTTTCTATTGATTGTAATATGTAGATTACTTTTGAAGAAATCACCTAATACAACATGTGTATTTGTATCGCCCATCAAGTTGTGTTTAATTTCATTAACCATTTCAGGGGTAGCAGTAGCAGTAACTGCTAGTATACTTGTTGGGTGTGTTTTTTTAATCATTGTCTTTATAGATTTTAGCTCAAGATACTCTGGGCGAAATTCGCCCCACATACTCATACAATGCATTTCATCAATAGCTACAAGTGATACCATATTTTGTTTCAATAATTCCATACAAAAGTCTTTTGATGCACTAAAGTACTCTGGTGAAAAATATAGAATACCCGTTTTGCCTGCAATAATATCGCGCTTGTCTTGATGTTTTTGTGTATTTGTACTGTTAAAACACACTGCATTAATATTTAATTCCTGTAATTTTGATATTTGATCACGCATCAATGAAATTAGAGGTGAAATAACAATTACATTTTTTTTCGTTAAAAGATGTGGTAGCTGAAAACATACACTTTTACCAAATCCAGTTTGTAACACACCTATAACATTATTATTAGCCATAATAGCATCAACAATCTCTTTTTGTTTGGGTTTTAATTCTGTAATATTTAATTTTTGCAAAGCACCAGTATAATCACATATAGATGATTTTTTGGGAAAATCGTCTAAAAGGCAATCAATATCATCTATGTCGGTCATTGTATATTAATTTTATATTTGACTAGAGAATTTCACTTTTTTATAAAAGTAAATATATATATAAATGGAAAACGTTAATATAAAAAAATGATTAGCAATATATCTACACTTAAACAACAACTTAATATGAATACTACTAATAAAATTCAAATTGTTAAACATCAAGATTGTATTAATGGAATGAAAGAAATAAAAAGTGATAGTGTTGATATAATCATCGCAGACCCGCCTTATAATATTGGAAAGGATTTTGGTAATGATAGTGACAAACAAGATATGAATGATTATTTGAAATGGTGTGATGAATGGATAGCTGAAAGTATTCGTATTCTAAAACCAAATGGTACCCTATATATTTATGGATTTAGTGAAATCTTGTCATTTATCCATGTAAGAATTCCAATTAATACAAGGTGGATTATATGGCATTATACAAACAAAACTACTCCATCTCTTAATTTTTGGCAGCGGACACATGAAAGCATACTCTGCTGTTATAAGGAAAAACCGCATTTTAATCGGGATGATGTTCGTGAACCTTATACAGATGTATTTCTAAAAAATGCAGCTGGACGTACGCGTAAAGCTACTCCAGGCCGATTCAGTAATGGCAAAAAAGAAACGACTTATAAAGCTCACAAGAATGGGGCTCTTCCAAGAGATGTTATAAAAATTTCGGCTCTTGCTGGTGGCGCAGGAAAAAAGGAACGTGTCAATCACCCAACGCAAAAACCACTAGCACTATGCGAAAAACTTGTTAAAGCAAGTAAAAACGGCGATGATACATTGCTTGTAGTTCCATTTGCTGGTTCTGGCAGCGAATGTGTAGCAGCCAAAAACCAAAATATTAATTTCATTGGTTTTGAAATTAATCCAGATTACATTAATTTGTGTCAAGAGAGACTAGATCAAATTTCTATCTGATGATAATATCATGATTAATAATAATTTAAAAGTTTTTTGTAATATATTAATATGATTTTGTTAAACAATTTGTATGTTTAACCATTATATGTATCATGATATCTCTTTGCACTTTGATAAAAAATATATCCAGTAATACTGAATGCAGCCAAATCACACATAACATTCAATGCATCTTTATTAGATGATTCTACAAGACTACTTTCGGTTTCTTGATCAGTTTCATTATCACTTGTTGTTCTCCCCTGCATAATAGATTTTATCTCTGTGCAATCTCTCATTATATTCGCCAAAATTGTTTGTGTTGACTCGCCATTACGATAATATTGAAGAATACGTTTACATTCACTCAAACAAATGTGCGTCGCCTTGTTATTACTGTGGGGAGTGATTGTGGTTTGGTTTGAGTTTACATTTTGATTCATTCTAAATATATATATAAAGCCTATAAATAGTTTTCATTTTTTTTTCTATGTTTGTGTGTTAATATAACGTTTTTTTTTAAATTTACCATTTTCAATAGTAATTATCCTATCACATTCGTTTGCTAATATATCGTCATGAAGAATAAATACACCTATTTTATTCTCTCGGCGTATTTTAGATACTATTTTTTTATGGATCTTTAAAGATAATTCTGGCTCTATAGCACTTAGGTATTCATCAAAAATATATAACTTGATATCATCACGATAAAGAGCCCTTGCTATTAAAATACGTTGTTGTTGACCAAGAGATAATTCGTCGCTTGGCGCTCCTAAATCAACATCTAATTCAAGCAACTTTAGTAATTTTGTAATACGAGTTGGGTTGTGCTTGTTACGAAGAATAATGTTTTCTAAAACAGAAAGCTGTTTAAATAAAACTATTTTTTGAGGTACAATTGCTATACATTCCCGTAAAGAACAAATTGATATGTGTCGAATATCATTACTATTAATTTTAATTGATCCTCCATGAGGATCATATAATCTCATAATAAGATTTATAGCTGTTGATTTACCACTACCTGATCGTCCTACAAACGCATTGCATGTTCCCTGTAGCAAAACAAGATTGGCCTTGTCCAATATATATCTTGGATGTTTGGTATGTGCTAATCCTTCTATGGGTTTATCATCATTGGATTCATTCAAATCATTCAAATCATTGGATTCATTCAAATCATTGGATTCATTCAAATCATTGGATTCATTCAAATCATTGGATTCATTCAAATCATTGGATTCATCTTGTTTTCGTAAATAAGCAAAGGTAACATTGTTAAATTCTATCTCTGTAATTTGTTTCAATTGAATAGCTGATTGAACGTTAATAATATGTGGATTTTGCCATACTTTACATAAACTCATAGATCGTTGATATGTTCCAATACAGTTAATCAAGTCATCCCATAAAGAAAAATAACTTCCAAATGATTGTAAACATACCATAATAATAAATACCTTGTTAGATGTATCTTGTTCTTCCACAATAATCTTTATAAGAATAAATATTAACATTAAGTACACAACAAAGGGAATTACTTTACCATAAAAAGATTGTTTACTTATCAAGATAGCCTGTTTATCAAGACGCCTTTTGAATTGTTGATTAATTTCATTCTTAAAATATATTTCCATTGTATTTAATTTAACATTCCAAGTATTTATAATATAATCATAAAAATCATTATCAAATTGTTCTGCTTGACGATCGTACTCTTGCCATAAAGAATAGAGATGCTTGCTACAATAGTTAATTACTACTATATTAAGTAAAAGCCATGCAATAAATAAACCGACATAAGATCTCTTAAACCAGCACATTCCTCCTACAAAAGTAACTATAATTACTCCCTGGACTATCACATGATAAAACATCACCTGAACACTAGAATTTATATTACGGATAGAGTCGTTTAACGTACTAGATATAGTTTCTGTAAAGTTTAACTGTTGAGGAACATCCAAAGTAACCCAGTGATTCATTAAATTTTCAAATACTTTAATAGTATTTGTTTGCTTGTAGTGTTCTAATTGGTGGAGAAACCAATAACGGAATATTCCGTGTAATAATACCACAACTATAAAAATTACAAGTGCGCGCATTGTGAATACATCTACTAGCTTGCCTATTTGATAACCAATTAATATTTGAGTGGCGCCGATAACTACACCACATAACACAAGATATAAAACTAGATTGTTTTGAAACACTTGATATAATGTGTTGCATTGCATTACTGAATATAAAGATAATTAATTCATGTAATTTATACATTTTATGTAATTTATACATTTTATGTAATTTATACATTTTATGTAATTTATACATTTTATGTAATTTATACATTTTATGTAATTTATACATTAAATAATTTATACATTTTATGTAATTTATACAAAAACATGTGAAATAGCACGATTCTGTGCGCCAAAATCCAAGCGCGTGCCCTCTTCTACATTTAGTGCTGTGGCAAGAACATCATCAACAATAATAATATTTCCTTTTTCTTTAATATTATGTTGATTAGCATAATCGCTAATCTTTTTCATAACACTTGTATTAACAGATTCATCTACTTGCATAAATTCCGTCATTGCATTATTTAGCTTGCGCGGACGCGGAGCCCTACGTTTCTTTTTTACAAGTTTTTGATCTTGAGTATGTGCCTTTCTCATAGCGATATCCAATTGTCTTTTAAGATAGGTAAAACGCCTAGAATTAATCTTGGTGATAGCTTTGAATTCATTCATCAAATCAATATCATCAAATTTGGTATTATTGGCAATCTCAATTTGGCGCATATAATTATTATGTTGTGCGGACACCTCATTAAGAATAAACTCGATACGCTGTTCTAGAGAACTTGTCTGTCCAGGCATTTCTGGACGTTCCCATGTTGATGTATCATCAGGTTGATCAAAATCAGGTTGATCAAAATCAGATTGATCAGATTCAGGTTGATTAGGTTGATCAGATTCAGGTTGATTAGGTTGATCAACATGATCATTAGTTTTTGATACTTTGGATTTGCTTGCCCGAGATTTTGTTTTTTTATTCATAATATTTGAGGACATTTGGATAATCTGCAAATTAATGCGATCAAATTTTATTTCAATTTTTTTCACGATATAAAGATAAAAACTATAATTAAAGTAAAATGGAAAAGACTCGCGAGTCGATGCTTTTGAAAAATTTACTTGAATTTTATCGTTCTCCTCAAGGCGAAAATAATATTCATTACATGTTGGATATTATAAATGAATCATCGCGTGTTTCACTTCGCATGCTCGATTGGTTTGTTACTAATTATAGCAAAGAAAATACCAAGCGTATTATGGGAGATACACAATTTTCTAATTTCAACGTACATAATGAATATAAAAGTTGTCTCAAAGCCTTTAATAAGAAACTATTTGATCCCTTTTGTAGAAGTAATAAAAAGAAAAAGATTGACAAATTTTTGTTCTATTATAGCAAAATAAAGCCAGAAGAAAGCATTCAAACAACAATAGGACAGTTAAACTTTTTTAAATGGGCAATTGAAAATAATATTATAGAATATGTTGAAAGACATTTTGATGAAATCAAGTATGATATTAAAACTAAAGAAAAAAAGCGTAAGAAATTTGGTTCATCTACCACGTATTCACATTCGTCAACTGATGAAACCTTGAATTACAGTTCGCGTGAATTTACTCCAAAAGACTTTGTAATTTCATTTAGGTAATTATTACATCATATTGTATATTACATCATATTGTATATTACATCATATTGTATATAAATTAATCTGCAAATACAGTTGCATTTTGGCTATCTGTATCATTTTCTAGCGGAAGTGTTTCTTTATGTTCATCTACCTGCGATACCTTATCTACCTGAGATACCTCATCAGCATCATCGTCAAGTGTTGCATTAGCAAGACGATCATCGTTTACACTAGGTAGCATAGATAGCTTTTGCAATCCAAAGGTAGCTTGATACTTGATAGATTTCACCTTGCTAGGCGGAGCATTCTTTCGCGACTTTTTCTTTTTATCTTCTTCCTCAATTTTGACGAAAAAGTTATTAATAGTCGCAACAAGCTCATATCGTGGAGATGAAGTATCTGTCATTCCGCCAACACCGCAGATCCTCTGGAGATCGCTATATCCAAAATTGCTTACAATAGATCCATTGTCAGTTAGCTTGAATTTAAATTCCTTGTTATCGTTAAGACTGAGCTTGAATTTAACCATGTTTTTGGCATCAGAGCGTAGGCATGGTGTCTCATAAATAATTTCGCAATCGTCTGTTTTGTCAAGGTGAGCAAATGCTTTTTCTTGAAATTCAGTACTTCCAAAGTATGCATCGCCTCTCTGGAAGGATTCAAGTGCTTCGCCCTCAACAGGAACAGTAAAGCTTACATCTTCATTCCCACGGACATATTCTTCAGCAGGAACACCTCCCTTCTTTAGAACTCCACTCAGTACAAAATACTTACCGTCATCCTTACGCGAGAATAGAATCTTGTCATTATCTGAATTTACCTCGGTATACATAGAGGACCAATCATACGATTCAATCGGGTGATCTTCATATGTAGATTCATCGGACTGCGACTGCAAGAATGCTGCTCTGACAATTCTCATAGTCGCACCATAGCGATCCTCTCCAGTTTTAGTAGTGAATTCACGAACTGCATTTAGAGCTAGAACTACTTCCGAATTTTCAAAGTGATTTGCCTCCTGAAGTGTTTCTTTTTGTGAAACTGATTCTTGATCAAGAGTCACCATTACATCACTCTTGATTTGATTAGTTTGATATTCTGTAGGATAATACGTATTTAGATAATAATATTCACTATCCTCCTTATGACTTACAAGTGGATTATAACGCCTATCACCACTGTTATATTCATTTGAAATTAGAGTATCAATGTGTGAAAGTGCTTGTGCATCCTCAGGAGAGATAGCAAGCGATATACCGTACTCGTTAAACCAGCCACGAACACCGGATAGCTTGATATTAGCAATACGAGAACGACCGTCTTGATTAGCTCGCAAGTTAATATATGTTCGCCCATTAGAATTATTTAGGGCAGTTGCGCATGCATCCAATTCAGTAGGTGCTACTTCTAGTTTCTCAAAACTAGCTGTTTTTTCTGTTTGAGCCGGCAATACCTTGGCCCCAACAAATGCCACATCAATACTCGTTCCATTACTTACATTTCCATTCTCATCTGTAAAGTTCCACGTACGCATCCCCTTAATCTTTAGGCGAACCCAAGATGAATTATAACCTACTTGATTAATATAATTATTAAAAGATTCGCCATCAGTTACATCTACGTTTTTTTTCTCAGAATCACGAATATTAACGCCTTCATTTACCCATACTTGCATTTTATTTGCTTTGGAATAAAGACGAAAATGCTCTGTTTGTTCTTCCATATTATAGTGCTTTGCAGCATTCTTGTGTAGGGCATCCTCTACAGCAGCAATAAATTCCCTTGAACTATCATCAAGAAATTCAAGGCTTACCTTGCGGTTATCATTATAACCGCGACGAATATTAACCTTTGGAACCATCACATCAAGAAATTTAGAGTTGGTACTATAATTATCATCATCTACATCGATGCGAACATTATTGCCATCTGCATACATTGCAATTGAGCTAAGAGCGGAGGTGAAAGAAGAAAGATCGTAATCATTAAACTTGGACATTTTGAATACTAATATGAATGATTACTCTCTAAATACATTTCAATTTTTTTAAAATTATTCAAATTTACACTCTAACAAATAATATTATTAAATACTAATGAAAACTTGTAAATCTATAAAAAATCAAAAAACTCCAAGTGAACGCTGTTTGCGTAAGGTATGTTTTAATGGTCTATGTTACATACACTGTCGTATGAAAACACCTACTTATTATGATGAACTTGCAAATTGGTTTGATGCTCTTAATGATGTAGATCCAATTTCTCTAGAGGGGATATGGGAAATTCGTAATAATAAAAAGTGTCTATGTAAACATGTTAATCCAGATCAACTTTTTACTTATGTTACTAAAATAGGAGATAAATCATACGTACGGTGTCTATTTGTGAAAAGTATGTATGGATTATTAAAATGTCAAGGGAGGGTTCAACCAAAAGATCCATTTACAAATACTAACTTTTCTAAAAGCATAATAGAAAGAGCAAATAATGTTTTTAAAACACTGAAAATAGGCAATACAAAAAAAACTAACAAGGAACGTATTCATATGTTAATATATGATTTAGTAACGTTATTCGGAACACATGGCTACTTTATTGATATGTCTTGGATAAAATCAATGAATAGTTACAAACTGGAAGAATGGATTAAAGAAATGAATAATATATGGCGTATATTCAGAAATGACTTTCCTGAAAGCGCAACCTATCTTTATTCTGAGCAAAACTTGCCACAATTTAACACTAAAACACTTTCCAATCAAATTGAAATGTTTACATGGATTATTGAATTTGGAAAAAGAAATCCTATGGGTGTCGAATTAATTATAAAAGCACTCGCGTGGACAAATCAATCAATCCGTAATGCATATCCATATTTGATACAATCATGATACAAATGTATTTGATACAAATGTAAACATATATATAATAAATTGTATATATGTATAATGACTGATGATAAATATTATGATAAAACAACGTACTTAAATATAGATTCATCTCATCGTCAACGTTTTAATATTCCAACATATGGAGATAACTATGTACTAAATTCTAATCCACTTTATTTTACAGAAGGTTCAAATACGATACGTATAGACATGCAACATAATATTACAGTTGATGATAATATAACAATTGATAATGTTTTCCATAAATCTTTTACCGGTAAATTTACGTTATCAATTGATAATAATATAATATATATAGACGGAATTGAAGATTCACTTGAATTTATAAATATGTTAAAACTTGAAAGAATATTCACAATTACTGGATTAATAGGTTCAAGTACTATAAATCCTATAAGTAACAATTATATTTTCACATATTTACCAGTAGATATTTTTAATCAACAACATGATGTAAAAATAATAGATGATCGTATTTATATTGATGTTTTATTACAAACATTTAAACAAGAAGTAATAGAATCAACATTTACAATAACACTTAATAGCATAGCAGGTATTCCAATCAATGATATAACAACATGTATCCCATCTACTCCATTTATTACAAATCAACTACACGCTGTATCACAAATCGATGCAAACAGTATATATTTTACATCATCATATACTGCAACCTACACTACTCACGGTGGTGGTAATCATGTAAAAGTAATGATTCTTAAGGATATTACGAATGGCTTTCCTTATGCTTCAGAATTCACGTATCAAGTGAATAGAGCTTTAATAAATGTAAAATCAGTATCTTTAGTTTCATCTGAAGTACCTCATACAATAAAAACATTTAATACACCGATGAAAATTAATTTTAAATTAATATATGATTTACAGCATGTTTTTACTGCAGAATTAGAACCAGCTTGTTATACTATTGACTCACTTGTAGAAGAATTTGAAACACAAATGAATAAATTAACATTTGACATATATACATATAAATTCATTGTATCAAAAGATAAACAACAACGTCTAACTATTGAATCATTTCTTGGAAGTATAATTAATTTTGAAATTGTTGGAGTTGAACGCTCACCAGACACACAACTAGTTACACGACTAGATTTTAAAAGACCAAATTTAGTATTTTACAAGACAACTGATATTATAATTATTGAGAATAGTAATAGTATTTTTGGTATTCCAGCAGAATTATTAAATAAAAGACATACAAATTTCACAATTACAGAGGATAATATTATGATACATATACCTGATTACAAGCCAGTAAATGAAACCTACGACACTATTGGAAGTAATGTATGGGCATACAAACAAGTTGATATATTATATATAAAATCCGAATCTAAAGAATTTATAGATTTATTTAATTTGCACCATTTACCTGATAATATAGCATATAGTAAAGCTGTAGGGACATTATCTCCAAAGTTACTTCCATGGTCATACTTTAATGTACATTTAGATATGATGAATCATCAAGTGAATGAATTTATACTTGCCAAAATTCAAATTGATAGTGAATATGCAAAATATTTGTTTAACACATATACTCCAAATATAATTACATTTGATCCTCCGCTAGATAAAACCGCTCAATTAAAATTTAGTATAAAATCATTAAATAATAATTTAATCGACTTGGAAAATAATGATATATCATTTACTCTTAAAGTAGTAGAATCTATCCGTATTGAATGATATTTTAATTACTTGATTTATTTTTTTATTAGAGCAGTTAAATTATTAAACATTGCTTCAAAATGTAATATATAACGAGTTGAATTACGTAAACGATAATCATATGTCAAAATAATGTCTGTAACTTGATAACCATCTATATTATCAAATTCTAACATTTTTTCTAGAATATATACACACAAATCCTGACTTTTTAAATTTGTTATAAATAAAGATGCTAACAAGTTTCGCATTGTTATATAATGTTCAAGCCCAGAGGGATTTTTACACATTTCAATAATTGTATTCACTTGATTTTGCCAACTTTGCTCTAGTATTTTGTATTGATAGCAATCAAGAGACCACATTGCATCTTTTATATTTCTTTTAGAACTAATTTTATTCAATACATCGGGTGGCGCAATCATATTATATTTTTTAATATGTTTATCAAGTATATTAAAAATTTCACTATGCGTAGGACACTGTAAACGTAAATGAACGCATTTAACAGATATTGAATAAGATAACGTATTTATATCACGTCCAATAAAAATAAATCTACAGAATTTACTATATTGTTCAACTAGTTTACATAGGGCGCTTTGTCCACTTGAAAGCAAACAATCAAAATTATTTATTATTATGAATTTATATGGATTATTCGAATTATAAAATAATCTATCTTTTTTTTTACAAAAATCACGTATTACTTCTTGAATAATGTATTTATCAAGAGCGCTTTCCATTGGATTTATCACCATATGATTATATGATTGCTTAATTATTACATTTGTTGTATTACTACCGTAATTTTTTATTACATATTTTTCATCGTACGTACTACTTGATCCAAAAACATGCTGTAGAATATAATTTACAAGTGTATGCTTTCCACTGCTAGTTGTTCCAGTAATTATTAAATTTTGTATATTATTATTAATATTATTATCCTTGAAATATTTGTAAATAGAAAATATTAACTTGTTGAATATTATGTCTTTCCGAGTAGATGGATTATGATTGTTAATAATAAACATTATATTTTATATTGTTTGTGTGTGTAAAGGGCTACTTTTTATATTCTTCCAAATCTCCAATAACTGTGTTATCAAAATTTTTAAGAGGAGCATAATCGTCTATCATTACAGTAGGGCATGGTGGACAAGTTTTAGGGCAATTATTAATTAATATTGGATTCTGATATGCTGCCCATGCTTCTGGAGGAATAATAGTATTTATATTATCATTATACCCAAATGATTCTGAATTTACCCATTTAGTATTAATAAAGTCTGCCTTTTTAACGTACTGTTTAGAATTTGTGTTATAATCTTGATTATTGAGATTACTTAAAGTATCACGAACAACTTTGGTAACCATTGATTCAATATTTTGTTTTGTCCACTGTGGGGTTTCCTTTGTAGATTCATCTGCATTTGGTTGTTCCTGTGGTTGTTCCTGTGGTTGTTCCTTTGGTTGTTCCTTTGGTTGTTCCTTTGGTTGTTCCTTTGGTTGTTCCTTTGGTTGTTCCTTTGGTTGTTCCTTTGGTTGTGCATTTGGCTGTGCCTCTTCAGTATCTGTAGTTGATTCAAACAAAGCAAAATCATGATCTGTATTAGATGGCTTTAAAACATTATCATTATCAACTTGTTGTAAAGGCGCCATACCTTCATAATGTCTAGTTTCATATCTTGTTTTATCAAATGATAGCATAATTACAAAAACTATTAATAATCCAATAATTAGAGTCATTTCTTTACATTCTAGACCATTAGAATTACTGGTACTTGTTCCTAGAATATAAATAATCATTAGTCCTATTACGAACGCTCCAAAACATTTAATGTACATTTATTGTACTCTAGATATTATGTTAGAATTAATTGTATTTTTGTTCATGTTACTTGTTGTGTTTGGTCAATGGAAAGTAGTAGTACTATTGTATATTGTTTATTTGTATGCTAAAAATACCTCATCAGAAAAAATATCATATAAACAAAATCCAATAACAATATCTCATATTGAAGACTATGAATATATAAGAAATCAAGTTCTTGAATTACAAAATCTTTATTCTAAAGATGAATTTCTAAATTCTAACAAAACCTATTATATTGATGAGTTTGACAAATTGAACAAACATATTATTAATAACACAATGACACCTAAACATGCACGTACTGAACAAGTAAAAATTATTAACCAACTATTGTACGTGAATAATATTACCCCCGTTGAATATCGTAAATGGGTTTTTATTAAAGACTTTTTACTAAAAATGCTATAATCTTAATTATTTTTAGGCGCCCGTTTACGACAACGTTTTAAATATGTTTTCTCACTGCGAGGGCGTTTTTCCATAATTTTGTCCAACATTTCTTTTGTCTTGTCAGGTGAATTTGTATAATCTTGAATAGTTTTTTCAATATATTCTTGTTTTATAGAACCCTGAGTTCGTGATACATTTTTACGTAATTTACCGCTAGATACAGTTATTACCTTTTCATCCATATTATCCATATGTTTTAATATGTATTCTTCATGTGCTTTTTTATCTGCTTTATAAGCTTTTAGTTTCTCAGCAGTACTCCGAATTTTATCATCTAGTTTTAACCATTTTACAACTGTTTCAACAAACTCGTCTTGAGGTTCGCTCATTGGTATTTATAAAGATAATAAATATTATAAAAACGCATTAACTTAACAGCCTAATCCTTTGATATTTGTATCGGGTTCATATGATGAGTTTCCCCATGGGCTTACAACCATTTTTGGGTTTGGAGGTCTACCTCTAATATCATAAGATGGGGCTTTTAGTGTTTGCCCTACTGTATCAAGAGGTTGGCACCGTTGTTGAGCATCAATAAGGTTTTCTTGATTTAATTGTGCCATATCTACAAAATCAGTCTCAAACCAATCATTATTTGTTTCAGTAGGGAGATAATCACTAGCTGAAAACGTTTCACTCTTATTGTTATAAATGTTTTCATATTGAAGCATTGATGCATCTTGTGTTTCCGAAACAGGTGATGCATTATCAAGTTGTTCCTCTACTGCTGTAGCGGTAGCAGCAGCAACTGTATTTGCTATTTCATTCACATTCTGTGTGCAGGTTTCTTCGCCGGAAGAAACTTGGCCTAGTATTTCACCTGAGCGATCTTGCATATTTTGTACTATTTCCATTCCCTCAACTTTTGAGCAAGATTGAGGAGAGTAGTGGATAAGTGCAACAATTAAAAACATGAGCATTATAATTGCGAAAACTTGGGCACATGAGCTGGATTCCATTATCTTTTATATAGATAATTATATTGGCTAAATTTAAAAACTAGATATTAATTTTATATCGGCAAGTTCCCATAATGTGTAAAACTTTGAACTTTCTATAGTTAAATTTTTCAAGACTATCCTAGATTGGAAAGGTACTTTTTTATTTAAATGTAATAGAATCGTTTTATGAAACTTTTTATGAAGAGTAAATTCAAAAGTGCCATTATCATAACTAGGTTTAAACGCTTTCTTTATTTTTTCATTATATATATCTTTTTCGATTGTCATACCAATATCTCTTGCAGAAAAAAATACACCATCAACATTAATTGCATGTTCAAGAACATGTTCATCAATATCTTTAATCATACCAACAAAAGCTTTATTTGGAGATTCTAAAGAACACTTTATCCTAAATAAGCGATTATCTTCTTTGTAAATAACATCCTGTATTATAAGAGTTGGAGTATCTAGATGTAATATACCTTCACTTTGTAAACTCGCTATATAATGAGGACCTATTTTTACAGCGGGTGATATATTAATTAAATTTATGTCCATATGCTAACAGATGTGATTTTGTTAACAAGATTATGCGCATAATAATAATAACTATTAAATTATAACGATAATATTAAACCATAATTATAATCTAGTTAATATAAATGGCAAATGAAGGAGAAAAATTACTTGATCTTTATGAACGAGATCCACAATTCTTTCTTCAATATTTTAGAGGGTTGTTATTATGTGAAAAAACTATAGATTTTTCATGTAAATGCGATGGAAGAACTCTATTACATACTGGTGTGTACAATAAGCAACCTAATATTATTGATATGATCATAGAATACATGCATACTCATAAAGATTATACATGTATAAATCATCAAGATGATGATGGAAATACTGCGTTACATTTACTTATAATGTTATGGGAAGAAACACCTTTAAAAATACATTACATTAAAGAGTTTATACAAGCACATGCAGATACAAATATATTAAATAATAAAAACCAGCATGTTCGTCTTGTGAGCTCAAAAGAAGAAATGATGAATTTCTGGGGAGAAAATGGTACGTGTATTGTAAATAATAAGATTGGAAAAATCCTTAATATAAATGATAACGCGACATGTGATATTAAATATCAAAATAATATACAAAAAGCAGTTCCATGGAAAGATATACGTCATATTCCACCAAATTTAGGTGATGAATGCCTTGACTCTTTAAACACTAGTATAACAAATATTAATGAAAATTTAGATGATCCAAAAACAATACCATTAAAAGATATACGTCATATCCTACCAAATTTAGGTGATGAATGCCTTGACTCTTTAAACACTAGTATAACAAATATTAATGAAAATTTAGATGATCCAAAAACAATACCATTAAAAGATATACGTCATATCCTACCAAATTTAGGTGATGAATGCCTTGACTCTTTAAACACTAGTATAACAAATATTAATTATCCCGAAAGTATTTTAGATGATCAAAGTGAAATTTTAGATGATTCATTAATTGATTTTGTTGATAATGTAATGACATATGATGTTTTAGATACTACCCCTTCCAGTTTCACTGTTATGCATAATTTAAATCCATCTAACGAATTACACGATGATTTATCAAACATAATACATAATATCCAAAATACCCAAGAAACCCCAGATACCCCAGAAACCCAAGAAACCCCAGATACCCCAGAAACCCAAGAAACCCAAGAAACCTCGAAAACCCAAGAAACCCCAGATACCCAAGAAACCCCAGATACCCCAGAAACCCCAGAAACCCCAGAAACCCAAAAAGACAAAATTACATTATATATGGATTTTAATCCAGAAGATGCATATAGTAATTCTCCAAATCGTACATAGGTAAAACTATATATATGTATGTAATATGATTTACAATGAATATTTAAAAGCATATAAGAAATATGATAACGGAAAAACTATAGTATTAATGCAAGTAGGCTCATTTTATGAAGCATATGCCACAGATAATGACGGACCTAATCTTGTAAAAATTTCACAATTACTTAATTTAATTTGTACGCGTAAAAATAAAAATATTCCTGAAATTTCGTGTGAAAATCCATATATGATGGGATTTCCAGTAAATGCACTACATAAATATTTGCAAATACTTGTCGATAGTGGATATAATGTACCTCTTATAAAACAAACTATACAGTTATCAAATAATAAATATAAACGAGAACTAGTTGGTGTATATTCATATGGATGTTATATTGAAGATATGGAAGATCCGGATAATATTCTTAATTCATCGCGAGGGCAATCAACTTGTCAAAGTGATCGTAATGTTACATGTATATATATTGATGTAATACGAGGTAAACCAATTATCGCATGCTGTCGTATGAACTTGTATCAAGGCAATGTAAGTTTGCTTGATACTAATACAAGCAATGTTTATATGCAAATTGTTAGATTTCTTCAATTGTATCCTTCTTATCAAATTCTATGGCATTTTAACGGTACCGATGAAGAAAAACAAGATTTTGAAAATAATATTGATACTACTCTTTATCAGCATGTTGAAGTAGATGTTGAAAAAAAGATATCCTATCAACAAGAATTTCTAAATAAAGTGTACCCCCAAGATAACACTATCCTAACTCCGATTGAAAGATTAAATTTAGAAAAATATCCCCAATTAACCATAGCACTTGTTATTCTTCTAGGCTGGGCACATGAAAATAATCCGCGAATTACTGAAAAGTTGAATTCACCTATTTGGATTAGAGATAATGTAATGTTGCTTGAAAACAATGCTGTTGAGCAATTGAATTTGATTGATAATAATAATTTAATTATGTGGGGGAATCAAAAAAAATATAATAGCGTATTTAGTATTATTAATAATACAAGTACTGCAATGGGTAAACGTTATTTAAAAGAACAACTTTCACGACCACTTGTAGATCCTACAGAGATTAATAATCGCTATAAAGCTATGGAAAAATTTGATTGGACGTACCTAGAAGAAAAACTGGCTGGCGTGCTTGATATTGAACGTCTTGTTAGGCGAAAAAGTCTGGGTTTACTAACACTAGTCGAGTTAGAACAACTATGGGTGAATTTTCTTCAAATTAATTCTATTGAACATTCAAATGATAAATATGTTGGGAGAAAACCAAATATTGACATCATATTGCAAGATTATGAAAGTACTTTTTGTCTAGATGTATTGCAGCCATCTATTGAGACGAATATTTTTAAAAAAAACGTATGTAAGAAAATTGATGATTTTTACTCAAAAATTGCTAAAAATAAACAGTGCTTGCAAGGAATTAGAAAAATACTAAGTGATTTAGTGAATCATGATGAAAAGAAAAAAAATAGTGATTGTGTTAAACTTGACTATAATGAAAGAGATGGTTATCATTTCACCACTACATTGCGCCGGAGTTATTCTATAAAAGCACAGGCTAAATTGCAATCAATCTATACAATAGATCAATGTGATATTGTTATAGATGTATCAAAATTAGAAATTAAAAATAATAAATCAACTGTAAAAATACATCTTGTAGAAGATCATCTTGTAGAATTACGCCATACTCTTCAAGATGATATGCATATGGTAAAAACGCTAATGAGAGAACAGTATGTGATACATCTAAATAGACTATATTCAAAACATAAAGTAATTTTAAATGATATTGTTAATTGGGTATCAAAACTTGATTTCATCAAAAGTAATTTAAAAACAGCACAAAAGTATAATTATGTAAAACCAATAATTAAATCACATACGAAATCATATATTGATGTCAAGCAACTTCGGCATCCAATTATTGAACGCATTGTAGAAAATAAACATGAATACGTACCTCATAATGTGATATTGGGAAAACAACAAGATGGAATTCTTTTATATGGATTGAATGCAAGTGGTAAGAGTTCTCTTATGAAAGCAATTGGTATTGCATGTGTCATGGCACAAGCTGGACTTTATGTACCTTGTAAAAGTATGAAATACCATCCATATACGTCATTAGTAACACGTATTACAGGTAATGATAACTTGTATAAGGGATTATCTAGTTTCACTCTTGAAATGATGGAACTACGTAATATTTTAGAAATATCTGATGATCATAGTTTGGTAATTGGAGATGAAATTTGTCGCGGTACGGAGAGTGAATCTGGTTCATGTATTGTAGCTAGCTTACTAATATCTTTATGTAGAGCCGAGTCTAGCTTTATTTTTGCAACACATTTACATGATATTGTAGATATTCCTGATATAAAAAAATTAAAAAATATGAGTATTTATCATCTCCATGTAGAGGAAACTAATGGAAAACTAAATTATATTCGCGAGTTGCGCAAAGGAAGTGGTTCTAATCGTTATGGATTGCTTGTTGCAAAACATGTAATTCACGATGATGCATTCATAGCACAATGTGAAAGAATTATGATGAAACGGGAGGGAAAAAGTACTGTTCTTGTTAATAAAACAACGAGTCGTTATAATGCAGAATTATATATTACAGAGTGTCATAAATGTAAAACAGCATCTCAACTTGAGACACATCATATGCATCATCAAAAAGATTGTTCATTAGAAGGATTTTTGATGGGAAAACAACATCTTCATAAAAATCAAAAATGGAACTTGAGAATATTATGTAAATCATGTCATCAAGAGATTCATCATGATGAGGGAAATCATGAGGGAAATCATGAGGGAAATCATGAGGTTAATCATCATGAGGTGGAATGCTAAAAAGTGGTTCACCATTTTCGTTAATTGTAATATTGAACTCGGTATTCAGCATACTTTCTATTGTTTCTAATTGTCGATTTGTAGTTTCAATTATAAATTCAAAACGAGACTTTATTACTTGGTCATCTCCATATGTTATATATAATTTTTTTATCCCATAGCTTGCTTGTAGCAAATCAGCGTAAAGGCTTTTCAAAAAGTCTTGACGTGTCATACTCATACTTGTAAAATCCAGTTCTGCGTCAGTAGATTTTAAAATGTTAATACACTGTTGAGTCCCATTTATCAAGTTATTTATACATTTGATTGTTACAAACCTTCCTTCATTGTTCCAATATCGATATATCCTTTGTACCCACCCAGTATGAGTATCAATAAGTAAATCATTACCATAAGTTAATAGTTTATCACCTTCTTCTACTTTTCCCAACACTTTTAGATTCAAAAATAATCGTTTTAAATCAAAGGCCATATTTGTTGCGGTACATTTTTTTTTTGACGCAATACGCATTATTAATTTCTAGATATTGTCAAGGTTATATTTTATAATTCTTTTCCATATGCATATAATATGAGTAAAGCATTATTATGTAGATTATCAGCAACCATATCTGCTATAGCATCTTTTGGATCAAATCAACAATTTTTATCTACTCAACCATTACAAAAAGCTCGTGCTGCTATTGGAATAATTGGGGCATTTGTAGTTACACTAGGAGCAGTACAAATTCAATATACCCGCGATAAATATATAGATGAAACATCTATTCCCCCAATAACATCCTCAAAATATTATAAAATAAATAAAAACATTATTGCATTTGATTATATGATATGTAAACTCGTGATAAAATGTAAAAATAAATGTAATAATGATGTATTAATAAATGATACAATAATCAAACCATTAGAGATAAATGGCGAATATCATTATAGTACTAATGAATTATCGCAAAAATATGTATCAACATGTGGTATAAATTTAGAAAAATGTACTTTTAATTATTTTTTTAAAAATTCAACATATTATAATTATGATACATTAATACCATTATACAATAAATATATTCGTCATCCTATGATAACAATTAAAGGTGATAATTTAAAATTACATAATGGTATTACTGCAAATGGTTGTATAACAATTCATTTGCATAAAAATGTTAAATTTATTCGCATACAAGGAGACGAAATTTTTAATGAAATGTATCCTAACTTTTACAACGGTTCATGCGTTTCAATAAATGAAATTGTACTAAAAAAATCTGTTATAAAAAATATTTTAATTGTTTAAACATCTAGATGATGAATATTGTAAAAAAAATATATTTGAATATTAATGATGAATGATCTACAATGTCCAATTGATCAAACATGCGACTTTGTGTTGCAAGAAAACATAGTTTTATCATGTAATAATGATACCTGTGCCATAGATACACCACTGGAGAAAACTTGTAATGAGGACCAGTGTACTATGATTCATAATAATTACACAATAACACAAACATGTGATGACAAGTTATGCTCTTATGTTGTTGTTGATACAGATGCTTCTGTTATTGTAGATGCTTCTGCCGATGCAGATGCTTCTGCTAAAGTATGTGCTGATGTTGTGGTTGATGCCACTGCCGATGCTGATGCCACTGCCGATGCCGATGCCGATGCCGATGCCGATGCCACTGCCGATGCCGATGCCGATACCGATACCGATGCCGACACCGATGCCGATGCTGATGCCGATACCGATGCCGACGCCGATGCCGATGCCACTGCCGATGCCGATGTTGCGGTTACAGTTGATGCCGATACCGATACCGATGTTGTGGTTGATGCTGATGTTGTGGTTGATGCTGATGTTGTGGTTGATACCGATGCTGATGTTGTGGTTGATGCTGATGCCGATACCGATACCGATGTTGTGGTTGATACCGATATTGTGGTTGATACCGATGTTGTGGTTGATACCGATGTTGTGGTTGATGCCCCTGATTTAGTGTCATGTGTTGGCCCTACTGCGTATAATGATAGTGATCTTGTTAATTCGGCAGTGAATTATCAAATAATTGATACACCATGTAATAAATCACAAAAAAAACAATCTCCGCTACATGAAACATGTGTATTAAAAATGCAAGAAAATTGTGTCAATGATGATTTATGTATTGGATATTCATCTCGCGTAAAAGCAGGTGAATGTACTGGTGACGTATTTCAGAGTGCAGTAGATATTCCATGTGCTGTATCAAATCAAAGTTGTCATATTAAATGCACCGAGTCATCTTTATGTAAAGGATATGTTTTTGATAATAATACATGCACCCATTATAATTAATTATATTTTTTGCAAGTCTTTCATCACAACTTTATTATAATATTCAGAATTATCATTTAAAAGATATGCAATTACAAAAACAGTACCTACTGAAATCATTGTAGAACGTATTTTAAAAGTATAATTACATCCAACATTATCAAAGGTTTCAGTAATTCTATGAATATTAGCAAAGAAAAATACTAAAGCAGCATATAGTAAAATTTTTTGAACTGATATGTCATCAGATGGAATTACCTTGTAATCAATTAACAAAAATGCCAAAACAGCAAAAAATAATACAACATATATTAATTTAAGTGTAAAACATTCCTGTTTAGATGTATCATTTTGGTACTTGATATTAACTAATACAACATACATAATTAGTAATCCAATTATAGGAAATCCAATTGTTCTAGCATCAATCTCTTTTAAAAAACTTTTTGCATTTGTTTCACTAGGTGTATCAAGAGTTCCTGCCATTGGTAATAATATATATATTATTTCATCTAGATGTATTCAATTTTTGAATTGTAATATTTACGTTTTGTGATATCCGGACATTACTTTAGCAGTTAACTCAACAGTTGCATCCTTTGGAACAAATTCATCTGGTAAATCAATACGTTCAACGACTTGAATATTAGCATCTATAATAGCATCGTACTTTTCATTACTCATTGAAAGTAATTTATCTATTTTTGTTATTCCTAACCATTTAAATACATCTGGCATAAGTTCTTGGTGTCGTGCATCACGAATTCCTGCTATGCACTCTGTTTGAGAAAAATATTTTTCTGGAGTATCACCTCCGGCTTGATTTTCCCTAGCTCCATATACACGAAATTTTGTTACCTCGCCTAATGCGCGACCTTCTTTTCGAAAGTACGCAATAATTCCAACCCCTCCTTCGTCAGCCAACTTTTTACATTCATCTATTGCAAACATAAGATAAGGCGCACAAGTACAAATTGTACCTCTGAAACAATCAGAGTTCAAGCAAGCATCATGAGGACGTACTGCAACTTTTGTATTTGGATCAAGCAAGCGATCAACACTTCCAAAAATAAATAATGATATCCCACCAACTGCTGGAAGTAATGTTCTACGGGTTAATGCATTCTTTATACCAAATTCATCCAAAGTTTTTCGGAAACCCTCTGATGATGTATTACATTTTTCAGATACACCATTAATGTGCCATGCTTGCTCAATAGCTACTTTTAATACTGGTATATCGTATTCATGAGTGATTTCAGGCATACATGAAAGTGCTAATTTTGCATTAACAGCAGCAATAGTTGGTCGTTTTGCAGTTAATCCCAATGGATCAAATGTAGTAATTTCTTCCCAATGTTTGCGAGGGATATTATCAATCAATCTAGAGAGTTCTTCTGGAGTACGTTCATCTGGTGATTTGATAGAATGGTGTTTGGCAAGATTTACTCCACTACGAGCCTGTGCCAGTGCATGAAATACTGTATTATCACCACCATAGCATCCACAAAATACATTACACTCTAAATCAGAATGGATATTCCTCCACATAATAAATGCATTATAATAAAAAATCAAATTATTAGGACAGTGTATCCCTCAATGTAATATAATCATTTGTATGAGTAAAGGCATGAAATACATAAGGGAGTGCTGCTTTAATAGCAGCCCTGTCGTCATTCATCATATTATTAAAATCTGCCTCTGTACCCTGAGTAAGAGAAATCTGTATCAAATCAATTGGCATTTCACCCGAATTATGCCATGCAATAGCATTGTACATACCCTGCAAGTTGCCAAGCGAGTTTATATTGGGATTCCTTAGTATATAGTTAATAAGTATTTCATCTGCATGGGCAACAATTGTATGAGGATCAATGTAAGCAGCCATATCAGCAGTCATAAATATAATAAAATCATATATATGATATAATATAATCAATTTTTATCATAAATATAATAAAATCATATAATAAAATCATATATATAATGCGGGGATTTAGTTAGATTTCATCTATATGGGATATATCTATGTTAAGTTTAAATAAAAGTAATATATAAAGTCGTCATCATCATCATCAGGCGTTCGTTTCCAGGCGAGCCATTACCGCCCCGTAGTTCTCGCTGTCAGCCAAGTCGCTGAATACAAGCCCAACCGCTGCGGCAATCATGTTCTTCTGTTCATTCGGCATGGTATCAAAATTCACTTCCGTTGCACCCGCAAGAGCGAGCTCAACTATCTCAGGAGGATTAGCGGGGTACGTATTGATCACATTCGTAAAGAGCTGCAAGCCTGCAATTTCCTGTCTCGTCGACACCTGACGACGACGACGATAATGTAGATCATCAAGGGCACACACGGCAGTGAATGTGATGCGATAGTCATCTGTCTCCTCGTTAACGAGGTTTCCCAACACCGTCTGGTAGGGCAGAGTATCGGCAAAGTCGGCGAATACATGCTCAAACGCTAGGAGAGCGGCGTTCCTATCTTCATTCGACATGTCTTGAAAATTGACCCGCGTGGCACGCGCAAGACCTATCTCAAGACTATCATTTGCTAGGGGGTGGATAAGGATCGCATTCGTCAAGTCCTGGCTATAATGGTATAATGCAAACCCTCCGCGCTTCTTGACGAGAAGCCCATATCTTTCGCCGAAAGAGAGGGGTATCTCGTCGAAAGGGAGGGGTATCTCGTCGAAAGGGAGGGGTAGATGTTGCGACGCCATAAGGTTCGCTGTTAATATTATATAATTCATAGTATATAATATATTCAATTTTTATATTATGAATTAATTATGATTTGCTATATAATGTGGGGCTTTAACTGTATTTCGTCTCTAATACAGGGTATATCTATGTTATACAATGCATTTGCAACAATATCAAATATTCAAGCGAGTTGTTTAATATGTGGTAGTATAATATCAAAAGGAGATAATTATCTTGTTGGTAAAAATTCATTTACTGGAGAGTTAATGACACCTATTTTATGTATGAAATGCATTAATAAAAAACCAAATATTGATAAAATATTTATAAATATTGACAAAATTGATTGGAAAACACCTCAGGCTCAAGGTGTAGGGATTATAGGACTTGTACGTATGATGTTTATGCAAAAACGTGCTAGATCATACCTAAGTAAAACATATGGATGTAAAAAATTCAACTATGAGCGAGAATTGCATAATATTCATTTGGATAAAATAAATATACATAATCATGGCAAATATAATCTTGTAAAAGTAAACAAATCCTATGCTTCAAAATGGACTAGTTTATTTTTATTAATTCTTATGATGTTATCATGGTGGGTATTTTCTACATTATAATGTAGATATCCAATGATACCCCTGAATAAAAGCATCACACAAGTCGTCTTTTTTTTTATATATGCGTATCATTTTCAAGTATTTTGTTCCTTTGTATAAATTTTGTACATATTCTACAGATTGCTTTTTAATTCTTTTGCTATTTCCAATTAATGTATTTTTTCGCATGGGAGAAACGTATTTAATTTTGCGAATGCTTTTTGCATCTAATTTCCCTCTTATATAGTAATAATCAAATAAAGTATTTGATAGACTTTTCATTTTGGGATTTTTTAATGAAGGTTGATTTTCTATTAATACTACATCAACTTTTAACAAGTGTTTCATTCTTTCCAAATATCTAATCAATATGATTTTTAAATCTTGAGATGAAATAGTTTTTGCTGTAAGAGTTTTTAACTTTTTACAATTATGGTGTTCCCGGTGTAATGCACACCATACATCAGTAGAATTCTCTTTACTAATGTACTTGGATGGTTTACCGCATACAATACAAGTTTTATGTATTTCATTAAACAAATCTATCTTTTTCCATTCAATAATATGTGGCGGGCTTGAACGTGTAGAAAATAAACAATAGGCTAGATTTACAATACCAACATCCCATGACAATACCTTCATTATTATATGTATGTTTTTAAATTTTAATAATTTGATAATTTCATAATTTAGATTTTTAACTAAATTTATTTAGATTGTATATGTATATGTTTCACTCACTTGTACGCATGTACAGTTTTGTAACACTTTGTCTAGCATCGATAAATGCAATAACAATTCAAATGCATGATTATCATCATCATGATCATGATAATCATTATGATGAAATTACCATACATAATTATGAAAATGCGCAATACTACGGAGAAATCAACGTAGGTACGCCCCCACAGACATTATCAGTAATTTTTGATACAGGTTCTTCAAATTTATGGGTTCCTGGAGAAAAATTCCAGCATCATGCTTATTATAATCATGAGGAATCTAGTACGTACCAAAAAAACAATACCGAATTCAAGATTGAATATGGCAGTGGACCTGTAAGTGGATTCCTTTCCCAAGATTGTGTAGGTGTTGATGATACATGTTCCACAATGACATTTGCTGAGATTACAGATACAAGCGGGTTAGGAGTAGCGTACTCTATGGGTAAATTTGATGGTATATTCGGTTTAGGCTTTCCTGAAATTGCTGTCGATGGTCTACAAGTACCATTTCTTTCAATGGAGGATTTATTTGATAAAAATATATTTACATTTTATTTAGGTGATACCAATGATAAAAGTTATTTGATGTTTGGTGAGAAACCGGACTGTCCTATCACGTGGACACCAGTTGTTCAGCGGGGCTACTGGCAGATAGAATCATCATTAAGTGTTGCATCTGTATCTACTGGAAAAAGCAACCAATTCATTGTTGATAGCGGTACGTCTCTTATTGCAGGTCCCTCCATATCAATTATACAAATAATGAAAGAGATTGGGGCTCGTAAATTTATAAATGGAGAGTACGTGGTAAATTGTAATAAAGTACCTGATATGCCATCAATAATAGTAGAATTTGGGGAAATTAATATTGAGATTCCAGCAAGCAATTATGTAATTGAGAATGGGGGGATATGTTTAGTTGGATTAATGGCAATTGATACGCCACAAAACATATGGATATTGGGGGATGTGTTTATGCGTAATCGCCATGTCGTATTCGATTATGATGGTGAGAGAGTAGGTATAACAGAATAAAACAAAAATTAACTACATATTAAATCATATTGGTGTATATGTGGTATTTCTATAAATAGTGTATTTAACTGAACTATATATAATTTTGTAAAATATTTTTTCAATAAATTAATAATAGTTTTTTCAATATCTATTCCATAGAATTTTCTTGAAATTTCTATACAAAATACTTTAATTTTTGTTGATTCTAATAATTTTAACATTCCTTTAATAGCATTTAATTCATAACCTTCAATATCTATTTTAACCATTATATTTTCTCCTTGAATATTTATATTATCTAATTTATCTACTTTAATTTTTTTACATAATTTTAGATTTTGTTGTTTTATAATATTTTTATTAAAAGTTCCATGACCACTTTTTTCTTTCCTGTAATAAAATTCTAATTCACCAATAGATTCGGATAATCCCAAGTTATAAATAATACTACTATTGAAATTATTTATTTTTAAATTTTTGGTTAATATATTATAATTTTCTAAATTAGGTTCAAATGAATATGTTTTTATATTTTTACTCGCAAATAAAAGAGTATAATAACCTATATTAGCCCCGATATCTATAAAAGTATCTATTTTTTTTTTAATGAATTTATATAACATTCCTTTTGTTACATTTGGTTCCCATGTTTTTTTTTGTCTTAATGAAATAAATATACCATCTGTTTTGGAAGGAGGAACATACATTTTAAAATCATTATTAATTATAAATATATTTTCATTTTCGTGATTTTCTAATTTGTAATTATCTTGAAAATCAACTAAATTGAAGTCAAATTTTTTTATTAAATATGTGATTGGTGTATTTTTATTATAATTAATTTTTTTAATTTTCCAATTTAATTTAAATATAAATGGAGGATTATCTATTATATCTTTTTTTTGATCATAAAGTTTTTCATCAATTAATTTTTCTTTTGGTCCAATCAAACTAACAACATCGTCAACTTTTATTTTTGGGATATTATCATATAAACTTTTTACTTTTGAATCTTTTTCATATAATTCTTTAAATAGAAAATGAAACCAGTAATAATGATGTGCTTTATTGTTTTTATTCCAATATTCTATAGTTTTATCAAACCAACGATTTATAATGTAATTATTTTTCTCACTGTATAAGAAAAAACTGCTAATATATCTAAGTGGAGGTAGCTTGTTATCCAATGAAAAAAATCCCTTCTCAAAAATTTTATTATCTATTTTTTTATTAAAATAAATAGTTGCATCAATCCATAATCCCCCGTATTTATGTAATAAACAAATTCTAATTATATCACTTTTTGCTTGTATAGATATTTGTTTATTTTTATACTTTGGAATATATTCTTCAATATCAATGTAATTATTCAAATTATTATCGTCTAATTGAACTATTTCAAAATCTTTATGAATATTTTTCCAAGATTTAATACATAATTCAATTATTTCTGGAACATTTTCCCAACCTTTATTCCAAAATACAAATAATTTCTTTTTATGATTTAAATATTTTATATAATTATTAAATATATTTTTTTTTAATAAATTATATTTTACCATTAAATTTAAAGTATTATAATCGGTATTTTTATAAAATTCATAAATATTATTTTTTGCTAAAAAAGATAAGTATTTATTTGAATTTGAATTTTGTTTAATTTTAGGTATCTCTATTGGTTTATTAATATTAAATTTTTGTAATAAATTTATAAAATCATTATTGTTACATATTAAAAATATTTTTTTATGATATTTTTTTATTAATTCACCATTATTTGTATAGAATCCCAAAGATTTAAAAATATGTTCTGTTGGATTAGTCATTAATTCTAAAGCTTTTTTTTTCAAATTTGGATTGGATAATGCCTCTCCTAATTTATTAGGAGTTTCAAAATAATTTACCAAGTTATTATAATTTTTATTATAAGCAAAACCTCGAATAATTTTATGTTTTATATGATAAGGTGCTATAGTATTATTTAAATCCGAATTTTTATTTAAATTAGAAATATCATAGTTAATAATTTTATATACATAATTAAATGCTGATATAAATCTTTCAATAGGATTTCTAATTGGTATTATGATTAAATTTGCATTATCTAATTGTTCAGGGGTGGGTTTCTTAAGATGCACTATATTTTCTTTTTTTAGTTTAAGTATTTCTCTATAAGAAGAACCGGCACTTTTTCCCACATGTATAAATAATGCATGATTAATATCATTTTGTTCTAATAAATAGTTATAATTATATTTTTTACAAAATATTTGTAATTCTTTTTTTAAATTATTATTAATATTTTGATACATATCAGCTGATATATGTGGTTTTTCATATTTTTTTCCACCGTATTTCTTATTGGCATTTTTTTTAGATGTATTTAAAATAATATTTTTTGTATTAAATTTTTGAAGTGAGCTAATATCTTCAATTTTACATATTGTTTCTGGATTACATTTTTCGCAAATTTTATTCCAATAAATAAATGTTTTTATTGCTAATTCTATCTCATCCAATAATGATATATTACGAAAATCAATATCTGGTAAACTTTTATTAAAAATTCGGTTAATATGTTTTTTCTTGAATTTATAACTTTTATTATCAGGGGAATATTTATTTTCTAAAATGATACTTGGTATAGCATCAAATGGATTTCTAACAACATGTATTATATTTTTAAAATAATATTTAGATTTATCTGTTATATTTCCCCAAGGGTAATTTTTATCTTTTACAGCCAGCATCCAACTACTAACACCATTTTTATCTATATTTTCATGTCCAACATCATAACCCATTTGGTTTAAATAATATGACATGCTGGTTGTTCCACATCTTGGATGACCTATACAGAGAAATTCTTTATATTCAACTTTTTTGATATGATTTTGTGCTCTTATTTTATCTTCTTCATCTATACCCTTTGGATGAATCTCTGATTTAAATTTTTTAAATTTACCGTCACTTAATTGATATACTGGCGAAGGTTCAATAGTAAAATGTTGAATATTATTGTCATATTTGAGTATGTTTCTTTGTATATAAATATCACTCGTTGTATCTATTATTTTCAAGTTTTTAATAAAAGAGTCTGCATAATACTTGTTACATATAAAACAAGCATTACTCATTTTAATATTTTTTGTTAATTTTAAATTATTTAAAGGTGGAAAACTTCCGCGTTGTTCGGCTCTTATCAAAATAGGCTTTTCAAAACTAATATTATATTTGCGCAAATTGTCTCTGGTTATCATTTTATTAAGAATATTCATACCATCATCAGTAAATTTTATATCGTCTTCACATATCATAATTAAATCTTTATAATCATTTTTAATTATATCATTCATAACATTAATAAAACTGCACCAATTTCCTATCTGATGTTTAATTAAAACATTATTTGAACATCCGCATTTATTTTGATTACATCTAAAACAAGGCGGGAATGATTTTACAAAATCTGTTTTCATCATATCTTGAACATGTTTACTATCTTTATCTGTTGCTTTAAATATTTCATAATTATTAATTTTTAATCGTTGGAATTCTTGTTCAATATGTTTTTTTCTATCAGAACAAGATTTTAAATTAATTACATAAACTTTATTAATTAATTTTGATAACATATATATATATATATATATATATATATTATCCATTCGTTTGTAATATGTTCTGATTAAGATTATCTTGCGATTTTTTCATACCAATAGTGTAATTGCTCTCTAAAATATGGATTAGGGTTAGCTTGTGCTCGTTTTAACGCAATCCCATCAATAGTATCTTTGACATTTGTCTTTTCTTTTTTAATAATGTACGCGCTTGCAATACATACGCTGCGAGAAACTCCACATATACAGTGAATAAATACGTTACCATTATTTAAAATTGCCTCTTCAATAAAAGCACTTGTCGCCGCAAAATACACACCTATATCTTGTTGTGTATCATCGATCGCATCGACATTAAAGTAATTAAAGTCAACCTCATATGGATTATCAAGACCGCTTACACAGTTTATTACATGTGTAATATTATTTTTTTTCAATTCCTCAAGATTAAATGCACTATATATGTTGCCTACGTACACATGCGGATGAATCTCATTTTGATCACTCCAATTTATATTAGTATGAAAAAATGCAAAATCTTGCAACCACCAATGTAAATAACCTCGACATTTACCATAAATGTAATAGCTATTTGTTCGGATCATATAATATAATATATATAATTATTCCATATATTAACCACTACACATTTCACATGGTTCATAATTATCTTGATAGCGAGTTCTAATCGGAGTTTTAATCGGGATTCTAATAGGGGTTCCAGTTGGGGTTCCAGTTGGGGATCCTGTTGGGGATCCTGTTGGGGATCCTGTTGGACTCGGGGTTCCAGTTGGGGTTCCAGTTGGGGTTCCATTAGGAGTAATAGGAGGAGATACTGTAAAACTTTGTGCATTGGCAGCAGGCTTGCCTCTGATATAATACGAACCTGTTTTAAGTCCACGCTTCCATCCATAGAATAGCGCCTTGTTAAGAAAGCTTTCTGTTGGGCGCTCAAAGAACAAATTCATACTCTGGCTTTGACATACAAAAGCTCCGCGATCAGCTGCCAAATCAACAATTGCCTTTTGCTTGATTTCCCAAACACATTTAAAGATATCCTTAAATACATTCGGCATAGGGAAATTCATAATACTTCCTCTATCAGCTATCAATTTGTCTTTTTCATTAGCTGACCAGCGTCCAATACCCTCCATGAATTTTAGCAAATGTTTATTAACTACCATAAACTCTCCAGCTAGAGTTCTTCGTGTATAGAGATTACTTGTATAGGGTTCAATACACTCATTATTTCCTAAAATCTGTGATGTAGAAGCTGTTGGCATAACTGCTACAAGCAAGCTATTACGTGCACCAACTCGTTGAACGCGTTCTCGCAAAACCTCCCATGGCCAGCGATTACTTGGCGAAACTCCCCACATATCAAATTGAAACTCGCCTTTTGAGAGAGGACTCCCTTCAAATGTTTCATATGGGGAATCAATTTCAGCCAATTCAATCGATTTTTCCATACTAGCAAAATATATAGTTTCAAAAATCGCAACATTTTGTTTTCGTGCTTCCTCATGATCAAATGGCAACCACATCATTTGAAAGATATCAGCAAGTCCTTGAACACCAATCCCAATAGGTCGGTGTCGTTTATTACTATATTCTGTTTCGGGTGTTGGATAAAAATTCCCATCAATTACCTTGTTCAAGTTACATGTAATAATATGAGTTATTTCACGCAATTTGTTGTGATCAAAGGCCAGACGGAACTTTTTCATAGCATCTACACATCCACCAGACCATGTAATTTTATTATCATGATATAATTCAACCTTGGGCCATGTTTCTCCAGTTGGAGAACTTGGACGCTCTTCATTAATAACCATATAATTCCATTTACTCTGTGTTAAAATATATTTAATACAATCGCAATATACACAATCTTTTAGAGTTTTTACTACAATACGATGATTATCACCTTGATATGGTTCACCATCGAGCCCTTTAACTAGAAATTTAGCAAGACCAATACTCGCCAAATTGCAAACAGCATATTCTTTATCGTCACTGTACTGAATTACTTCTGCACATAAATTAGATGATTTAATAACACCAAGATGTTTATGATTGGATTTACGATTACATGCATCCTTATATAGGATATATGGTACCCCTGTTTCAAGTTGACTGTCTGTAATATATTGCCACAAGTCACGTGCTTTAATCTGTTTTCTAAATTTTCCTTCTTCTTCATATTGATGGTACAATCTTTCAAATTCATCTCCATATGATGATGTTAATCCCTGGCATTCATCTGGACACATAAGACTCCATATGGAATCTTCCTCAACTCTTTTCATAAAAAGATCTGGAATCCACATTGCATAAAAGAGATCACGTGCTCGTTCATCTTCATTACCATGATTCTTTTTCGCATCCAAAAATTGATATACATCAGAATGCCATGGCTCCAAGTACATTGCAAATGATCCATTGCGCTTGCCACCTCCTTGATTTACATATCGTGCAATATCATTATATACCTTCATCATGGGAAAAATTCCATCTGATTTTCCACCTGTCTTGCGAATGTAAGAATTTTTTGCACGAATATCAGAAATGTGAATACCAATTCCTCCAGCCCACTTGCTAATTGCTGCTGCATCAGACATGGTTTTAAAGATTCCTTCAATAGAATCTTTCGTCCCCATGAGAAAACAACTACTCATTTGTGGACAAGTAGTACCTGAATTAAATAGAGTAGGTGTTGCATGAGTGAAATATCCTTCCGTCATAAACTCGTATGTCTGAATAATAGACTTGTAATCATTATGTATTCCCATTGATACTCTCATAAACATATATTCGGGAGTTTCCCCGGGTAGTAGATAACTCTTCATAAGAGTTTTAAGTCCAAAATAATCAAATGATGGTCGCACATTAATGGATTCTAGATAATCGCTACAAGGTTTAGCAAATTTCAACATAGAATCAGATAATAGTCCTTTTTCAATTAATGTAGTAACTGTATCATAAAAACTAATAGTAGATGTCAAATTTCTATAGATAATTTCGGACGCGACCTGATTCCATTTATAATTGTCTACCATCATATTCGTTGCAATGCTTGCAGCTAATTCGTTCCGTTGTTTTTGTGTCATATCATTGGTATCGCGTTCTGCAACAATTGTTTCGAGTTCTTGAGGAAAAGACATTATAATACAATTTAATTTCTTTTTAAGAAGAAATCAGTTTTTTTTTAAAAATTCAAAGATTTAACTAGTTTTGAACGAACGTCATTAAATAATAATACAGTCTTGCTCTTGCCATCAAATACAATTTGTTCTTTTAATTCCTGTACAATAATATCTTTATCACATATGAAAATATCACGTGTTAATTCACTAGATACATCATCCGATTGTATAGATGAATTATTTTGTGTCGGTGAGTATATTTGAGTACTTGAATTAGTTTTGATAAAAATATTATCATCTATTTTATTATAATCTATACTATCTGAATTTTCATTATAATCTATATTATCCGAATTATTATTGGATAATTCAGTTTGTCTTGATTTTTTCTTCGCCATAAACATTTTACGTGCTAATTTAACTGAACGCATAATAGGATGTTTTGGTGTAGGAATATTAGGTGGATTGTTAGATGAATTAGTATGTGGATCAGTTGGGATATTTTGTGGATCAATAGGAGTATTTTGTGGATCAGTTGAGATATTTTGTGGATTATTAGGAGTATTTTGTGGATCATTAGGTGGAACATTAGATTGATCAGTATGTAATGCATTTATTGGAGTTGACATCATATCATTATCTAATGATAATAATGACAGAGGGCTATCGTTGGACTGTAGCGTTCCTTCAATATTATCTTTAGATACTGATGTTGTGCTAGCGCGTGTCTTTTTAATTCTATGTCCGATTAATTGTCTTCTTGACATTATGAATTATGTATGATTAATATTCTAAATTTTTTCCGCATTAAAAAAACTGAATTAAACATTAATTTCTAGTATATCAAATATAAATGCGTCTCACAACTTTTCCTATCGATCCCAATCACAGTAATCTATGGATGTTATACAAAAAACATGTCGCGTGCTTTTGGACACCAGAAGAAATTGATTATTCAGCTGATGCAAAAGATTGGGAAAATTTGACTACCGATGAAAAATTTTTTATTGAACATATTTTAGCTTTTTTTGCAAGTAGCGATAACATTGTAATGGAAAATCTAATAAATAACTTTTGCCAAGACGTTGATATTCCAGAAGCGGCAAGTTTTTATCAATTTCAAGCAGCAATGGAAAACATTCATGCAGAGGTATATAGTCAACTTATTGAATCGCTTATTCCACCCCATGAAGGTAAAAAAAAGAAATATTTATTCAATGCTGTTAATGAAATTCCATGTATTCGTAAAAAAGCTGATTGGGCGCGAAAATATATGGATCAAGATGTTCCTTTTTTGCATCGTTTGATTGCTTTTGCAGTAGTAGAAGGAATATTTTTTAGTGGCAGTTTTTGTGCTATATTTTGGCTAAAATCACTAGGCAAAATGGTTAGAACTCTAGGTACGTCAAATGAACTAATTGCTCGAGACGAAGCTCTACATTGTGAGTTTGCGATTGCTCTTTTTCATAATATATCAAGTGATCGTATTGGAGAAGGTTCTGTAATACCAAATATGCCTGTTTCTCCAGAAGCTTGTATTGAAAGACCTACAGCTGATCAAGTTTATACTATTGTACGTGATGCTGTCGAGTTAGAAAAAGAATTTGTATGTGAGGCATTGCCATGTCGTTTGATTGGTATGAATGCAGGATTAATGCAACAATATATCGAGTTTGTTGCCGATAGATTGGTTTTGCAATTGGGATATCCTGCAATTTGGAATTCTGAAAATCCATTTGAGTTTATGAAAATGATCAGCATAGATGGAAAAACCAACTTTTTTGAAAAATATACTACTGAATATTCAATTGAGAAAGAACGAGTGCCATTTAACCTAGATAATGATTTTTAATTATTATGTTTAATAATTTCATTTAATTTTTTGCCAAGTTCTTGCTTACTAATAGATTTTGGACCTACTGTATTATTAAACTCCCATGTAATATTATTAATTTGATCTACCATATACATTAGGTACTCATTGTGGTTATTATAATCATTATGATTTTCAAGCAATATTAAATAGTGACTTGTTAATGGCCGTTTACAATCATCTAATGTACAGAACCCCGCATTTACCCCCACTCGTGTAAATACTATATATTCACTACCTCTATTGCAAGTAAATGCCCATCCAACCGGAATTATTTTTTTAATGGGTGGTCGTTTATAGGAATATTTTTTCCAAATCTGAAATACACATGGAACATCATGTTCATTACCATCTTTTCCTAAAACAAATGCTTTTTCAGGAATATCAATTTGATGCTCGAGATGAAAGTACATGGGGAGCTTTTCTTGCATTGAATCTTTTTTAAAAGATTTCGGTAAAATAAAGGCAATACAGGATGCAAATTCCGAATGTCGTAGAAATTTGATTGCCTGTGATGATTGTCTTCCAAAAGGTGGATTTCCAATAACAAGTGTATTTTTTGGAAATTGAGTTACATCTACTGTTAAATAATCTTGTTTTATAATATCAGGATGAGCTGGTTCAATATCATATGATATAATACGTGTATTGTGGGTTTTTAATATATCAATAAATGCACCACCGCCAGCGGATGGCTCAATAATTAAATCATAATCCGGAATATTATTTAATTGAGATATACACATCTTTGCGACATGTGGTTTGGTATAGAACTTGTCAATCTCGTTCCTTCGCAATCCTGTTAACGACATTAACACTATTGAGTTTTTATCTCTATATTATTAAATATTCCATTGATTAAATACAGTATTGAGTTGCTCGGTAGTGCGTACAAACGTTGTTCTCTTTGAAAGCTCTTTCAAATTAGAACTCCCCACATACGTACATGTGGATCTCAAGCCTCCAAAAAGATCAGTAATAGTATTTTGAACACCCCCGCGATAAGGAATACGTACTACTTTACCTTCTGATGATCGATAGTTTGCTACACCACCTGCATATTTTTGCATTGCCTTGGCGGAACTCATACCGTAAAAAAACATATATTCTTTGCCATCAATCTCTTCAATATCCCCACCTGATTCGTCATGTCCTGCAAAGACACCACCACTCATGACAAAATCAGCTCCTGCTCCAAAAGCTTTGGCAAAGTCACCAGGGACTTTGCAACCACCATCAGCCATAATGCGCCCGCCCATTCCATGAGCAGCGTCAGCGCATTCAATGATTGCAGACAATTGTGGATAACCTACACCTGTTTGTTTTCTCGTCGTACATACTGAACCCGGTCCAATACCAACTTTGACAATATCGGCACCATTCACAATCAATTGCTCAGTCATTTCTGGAGTAACAACATTACCTGCAATGATGATTGCATCGGGGAGGTGCTTCCTAACCTCTTTAATACATTCCACAAATGCTTCACTATATCCATTGGCTACATCAAGACATACCATCTTTAGATCAGGGATAGCGGTATAAATTTTATACAGTTTGTCAAGATCGCGCCTGTGAACCCCAGACGACACAATACACTTGCTGGTACATTCTGGGTATTGTTTAGCAAATTCGATCCACTCTTCAAACGTATAGTGCTTGTGAATGGCAACACATGCATCGTTCTTTGACATAACACGAGCCATCTCAAACGTACCCGTTGTGTCCATGTTTGCCACCACAACAGGTACACATTTCAAAGTAGTATCTGTAAATTTAAACGTAAAATCCCGCGCAAGATCAACTTGGCTTCTGCTAGACAGTGTTGACCTTTTGGGCTTGATCAAAACATCCTTGAAATCCAGTTTAATGTCATTATCGATAATCATTACATTGAATAAAAGTATTTATCTATATTGGGTATGTGTTATTTTTTTATTCATGGTTCAATTTTAAACAAACTGTGATACAAGTTGTTTACGTTTTGCGTAACTTTTACAATGATTTGTAATGAATTCAGTACATGCGTCTAAATCTTGCAAACCCATAATACGCTGTGTAATTTTTGGAACAATTTTTATGTATGGACTCGTCCTAAAAAGACGAATTACAGCATTAATAGCATCTGTATCTGACATGCGACAATTTTTAAAATGACTAATGATATTTTGAATATTCAGGATGAATGCATCGTCTTGAATTCTAGCAGCAACCCCATCACACATGAAAGCAACAATCTTATCAATTGTAAAACCCAACTCTTTCAATTCTTCCAGCCTAGCCATAAATACATCATCCTGAATTCTAGCAGCAACACTATTACTCATGAAAGTAACAATCTTATCAATTGTAAAGCCCAACTCTTTCAATTCTTTCAGCCTAGCCATGAATGCATCATTCTGAATTCTAGCAGCAACCCCCCCACACATGAAAGTAACAATCTTATCAATTGTAAAGCCAAAAGCTATTAGCTCTTTCAGCCTAGCCATGAATGCATCATTCTGAATTCTAGCAGCAACCCCCCCCACACATGAAAGTAACAATCTTATCAATTGTAAAGCCAAAAGCTATTAGCTCTTTCAGTCTAGCCATAAATACATCATCCTGAATTCTAGCAGCAACCCCCCCACACATGAAAGTAACAATCTTATCAATTGTAAAACCCAACTCTTTCAATTCTTTCAGCCTAGCCATGAATGCATCATCCTGAATTCTAGCAGCAACCCCATCACACATGAAAGTAACAATCTTATCAATTGTAAAACCAAAATCTATTAGCTCTTTCAGCCTAGCCATGAATGCATCGTCTTGAATTCTAGCAGCAACCCCATTACTCATGAAAGTAACAATCTTATCAATTGTAAAACCAAAATCTATTAGCTCTTTCAGCCTAGCCATGAATGCATCGTCTTGAATTCTAGCAGCAACCCCATCACACATGAAAGTAACAATCTTATCAATTGTAAAACCCAACTCTTTCAATTCTTTCAGCCTAGCCATGAATGCATCGTCTTGAATTCTAGCAGCAACACTATTACTCATGAAAGTAACAATCTTATCAATTGTAAAACCAAAATCTATTAGCTCTTTCAGCCTAGCCATGAATGCATCGTCTTGAATTCTAGCAGCAACCCCATCACACATGAAAGTAACAATCTTATCAATTGTAAAACCCAACTCTTTCAATTCTTTCAGCCTAGCCATGAATGCATCGTCTTGAATTCTAGCAGCAACACTATTACTCATGAAAGTAACAATCTTATCAATTGTAAAGCCAAAAGCTTTCAATTCTTTCAGCCTAGCCATGAATGCATCGTCTTGAATTCTAGCAGCAACACTATTACTCATGAAAGTAACAATCTTATCAATTGTAAAACCAAAATCTATTAGCTCTTTCAGCCTAGCCATGAATGCATCGTCTTGAATTCTAGCAGCAACCCCCCCACACATGAAAGTAACAATCTTATCAATTGTAAAACCCAACTCTTTCAATTCTTTCAGCCTAGCCATGAATGCATCGTCTTGAATTCTAGCAGCAACACTATTACTCATGAAAGTAACAATCTTATCAATTGTAAAGCCAAAAGCTTTCAGCTTTATTATAAAATTGGGCAGTAGTGATAACTTTGTTAAAATTCCATGAGTGTTTAGAACTATTTTAGTGTTTTTTTCTCCAAGTAAATTTTTAACTTGATCTCGTGAACGAGAATAATTTTTATCGAGGGAGCATAGTACACTTTGAAGGCATTCATCTGCAGTTTTATGTAATGTAGTAGGTTTTGAAATACTTTTTTTAATATTTGCTATATAATGTATAGGGAAATTTGGTATATCACAGATAAATTTTGCAACTTGTAGGAAACTTTTTTTGGGATCACCTTTTGCAATATTTTTAATATGAACTTTAGGGTGATCAATACAAAGTTCAGCTGCACCATCTGACCTAACACGTAACATATTTAACTTTGGTTCATTGACACATGCCAACGTTTTTTTAGTATCGCTTTCTATACGATCTTTGCCATGCCAATAACCTCCATCATATTCAAATCCCAATAAGAACTCATCTAATTCAATCACCAAGTCAATCAGTTGCATTTCATCACCCAAGCGCATTGCATTAATAACTAACTTTACAAGATTCTCTGTATTTTGTCCCCCATACAGGCAAGATATTAAATAACACGACCACTGAATTTCTTCTTGCGATCTACAGTCTAATCTAGGAAGTAAACACATTTTATATGTACATAATATTCTCTTTAAAGTATTTTATTTTTTAAATCATTATAAATATATTAACGGTTATCTTTTTTTTCTGCATTCTTTTTTTTTGCGTGTTCCTCAGCAACTTTTGATATATATTCTAATTCAAGAGCACGTAATTCTCTATTCATTATATCTATATCATTTAATAATGTATTTACGTCATCAATTAATCTTTCCTTATCTTCTTCAGTAGTAGTATAACGTCTTGATTCTGCTCGTATATTTTCAAGTTCATCTTTAAATTCTTTAATATTATCTCTTAATTTTTGAATAGTTGTATATAGTTCTTGAATATAGTCTGCAACTCTTTTATCTTGTTGATCTTTTATATTCTTTCGTAATTGTCGTATTATGTTACCAAGATGTTGTTTTTGTTCAGTATTTGTTGTTCCCTTGAATTGATTATGTATTTGCTGTTCTCGCTGTATTCGTTCTCTGTTTTGAACTCGTTTTGTATTTTCAAAACAAAACTTTTTAAACCATCTTATTAGGCTATCCCTATCATTAGGTACGTCATCAGACAAATGATCTAAATTATATATTTGTAGTAAAATTAAAATTTGTTCTTCTGAAAGTCGTTGATCTTGACATAATTCTAACAATTTATTTAGAGCATCACGAGGTGTTTCTGGTGCAGCGGTACCTATTTGTAGATTGAGATATTTCTTTTTATATTTTAGGTACTTTTTTTCATACGACATATAATATATATGATATAATATTCATGTTAGACAATGTCTATATATAGGCAGGCGATAGAGTGAGATATGGTGTAAATTCGTATAATGTAGAGGAATAAATTATTTATTGACTTTTGCTAACATAAAAACTAAAAATAAAGATATAAATATAACAACTAACAATTTTTGTAATATTGTTATACCTTCTTTATTTGTTTCATCTTTATTGTATGCGTCCTTTTCTTCTTTTTCTTCTTTTTCTTCTTGTTTTTCTGCCTTATTTATTTTATCAATGATTACTTCTAGTTCTTGTATAGCAGTTTCTTTATCTTCTTGTGTTTCTGCCTTAGTTAATTTTTCTTCAGCTTGCTTTTTTTCTTCATCTAGTCTGTAATTTACAAGTTTTCTTATAAAACGTCTAGATGACATTTTATTATCCCTATTACTTGTAACTAAACTATCATGATATGTAAGATTATCGAGTTCATCATGTTGAATCCAACCATCGAAATTAATATCTGTATGTAATATTATTTTTGATAATATTGGATCTGTCGCAAAATGTTCTTTTATACTGAGATCTTCATATTTTATTTTTAATTGTTGCAGTTTATCGTCAGTAATTTTATCTCCAATATTTAAACCATGTTGCAAATCCCTGATATATCTCCCCAAATCATCTTTTAAATCAGATGTTCTAGGGCCTGCGCTTTTATTTATGAAATGATCTATACACGGAAATATTTCTGTTAACCGTTCATCATATAAACCCTCTTGTAACGTTTTCAATTCACGTTCATTTTCTATATGCCGCGGTAATTGTATTTTTATTAATTGACTTTTATTTGAGTTTAATTCAATAAACACTTCCATAATTATTTTTCTATTATCTACTTTAATTAGTAGTAACTTATTAATAATATGTTTATCTATTATATTAATTTGTTCATTTGTATTAAATTCATATATATATCGGTTTAATTTTCTATCCTCTATACGATTTATTCGTTCAAATGTTATTCTTATTCGTTCATATATTTCTCTTCTTTGTATAATTAGATCTGATACCTTTGTTTTTTTTTGTTCATTATAGTCTGAATTAATCATATCTAAAGAACATTCTATGGGTATAGAATTTATACATACTCTATATAAATAATAGAGTACGCCTAGGGCTACATCGACATCCATATCTATACATAATTCTTTTAAATAATCTTTAAAATTATTATTATTATTTATTTCATCATTTAATAAACCTTTAATTTCATTTACTTTCGGTTTATCAAATATACTAATATCAAAATAATGTTTTAGATTAGAATGTGTATCTTCATCATAATATTTAAACTTATTAAATTGTATATTATAACCATGACTCAATGCGATAAGTTTTGTCATATAAGTATAACCTTTTGTAATACCCTGTCCGTCAATAACTTGTTCAAGTGTTAACGCGCCCCCAAAATCAATTAATTGTATTAAAATACTATTATCATCCCCCCGTACATATGTAATATTATCGCATTTAATATCACAATGACAGTATCCTTTTTCATGAATAAAATGTATAGCGGATAATAGTTGATATCCAATATTTCGTAATATATTATTTTGTTTTTCTATAGTAGTTTCCTTCAAATTAATTTTTTTTAGTGTTCCTTGACACCTTAACAAACCGAGCTGTACTGAAAATTTTTTATCTTTTAGATCAATGTATTTAATTATATTAGCATGAGTTGTTTCTTTATGCAATTCTTTTAATATTTTTATTTCTTTGATCATATCCTCCTCCATCATATCGGGAAAATTTGCTTGTTCAAGGGCATCATCAAATATCTTACGAACATCTGAATTTACATACTTATTTTCAAAATAGCTTTGAAATATTTTATATATGGTTTCATTGGGATTGATATCCATTTCTATGAGTTGATTGTCTGTGTCTTGTATATTATATATCTTACCCAAGATATAATTTATTAAATTATAAATAAATGAACGGTCGGCATCCTCTATTGGTAATATAGGCATAATTTTTACAAGTGCATCTAATAAACATTTATTTTTTTCATCAGTTATCAATTCATTTACAGATTTATCTAACAATTTATTTATTAAAATTCCCGTGATTTCTCTCCCATGTGGTACTTTAACTATATATCTATCTTTTATAAATGTTACACCAAATGTCCCACATGATACTATTTCCATAGTATCTGATTCGTTATCAGATCTCCTATCAGATATGTCACTCATTAATATATAATTTATTAATTTTTTGAGCATAATAAACTAGATATATAGTTGCTTTTTTAATAACAAGTATTTATATTTTGTATATAGTTGTTTCAACTTGTTGATTAAATGAGTTGGGTTATATATATGTTTATAATAATCACATACAGATTTTATCTTGTTAATATTAACAGTACTTCCATTAAATAATTTTATATTCATATATATATGTATGAATATAAATATAAGAAATATAAAAAAAAATATTTATATTTAAAAAAACATCTAGGAGGAGCTCAAGATGAAATGACTGTAAATGATAAAATTACCTTTATAAATGAAATTCTTGACCCAATTCGTGAAGAACCATATGATGAAAATAATTCATCTCATCAAATACAGGAATTAAATACCTTTTATAATCTTAAAATTAATGATAATCATACAATTCAAGTTATTATAATGGGTGAATCACATGATACATTATATGATGAATCAAAAACATCATGTATAAATGTTATAGAAGCATTAAAAGATAGAATGATTGTTAATTTATTTATTGAGAGTAGTTATTGTACCTCACCTAGGAAAAATTCATCTGGTCTTATAAAAGCGCGTGAATTATATGTTGGATGCTCCCATGAATATAAAAGAGTAGATGGGGGGGATAATGTGATAACACCTCATACTTTTGTACATGGCTGGTTTTCTACATACAAAACGAATAAGGCGAATATAGAACTTAATCCTAGCAATTGTAAAAATTTAAAAATACATTATTGTGATTTGAGGTTAGATTATATATGTGATACAATTTTTTATTGCAATTATGAACAATCGTGTAAAGCAGGTGATAATTTCAAACAACATCTTGAGTTACCACTTGTATTAATAGATCTCAATTGTATACCAGATAGTTATTTATTAATAGATTCCGATAATATAATACCTCTTATGGATAAGATAAGAATATTAGAGCGACTGGTAACAAGCGAACAAAAAAAAATAACAAATGATACTACTGTCTTACGTAATTATATTATGGATAGTATAGTATATTGTTCTGCTCGTGCTTTTGAAGAATTAAATAATAGTGATGAATCTGTAAAAGATTTATTAAATAATATAATCCCACAATTTACTCATTGGCATATTAAATATTATATTAATCAAAGTGGTTCATTACATATATCGCACATATACAGTGCTATTATTGATATATACACTATTATACGCATGGTTCAGCCTACTAATAATATTATATCAACAAATCCTCTCTTATATTATAACAAACGTGCAAGATTAACAAGAGGAGTATTTCCAAACGTACAAAATTCTCCAAATAAACCATCTGTTTGTGTGTATATAGGAGGTATGGTACATACAGCAAATATCAAACACATGATACAATTAATTAAAGAGTATACAACACTTTATTGTTGTACTGGTGTATAATAAGCATTATCTATTTATTACATAATATTAGAATGAAAATACAAATATAAAAAAAATATATTTGAAACAGAGATAAAATATTTGAATTTATCACTATTTGTACGGATTAAGCCGTCATGTGCACGAGGTGGGATTCGAACCCACGCATCCTAGGATACTCGAACTTGAGTCGAGCGCTTTAGACCGCTCAGCCACTCGTGCAAATACATATCATTGAAATAACATCTCATTGAAATAACATTAAAATCAATTAAAAAAATAATAGTCTCAAAGGGATTTGAACCCCTATCGCTGGATTCAAAGTCCAGAGTGCTCCCAGATTACACCATGAGACCAAGTATGAGCATATTTAAATGAACATACTGGAGAGGAATAATCCTCGCATCTATTGATGCATACCAGCTGCGGGGCTCGAACCCGCGGCCACACGCTTAAAAGGCGTGCGCTCTACCGACTGAGCTAAGCTGGCAGTGTCTAATTTAAAAAGCCTTTCGCGGGACTTGAACCCACAACCTCTGGTTTAGAAGACCAGCGTTCTATCCAATTGAACTAGAAAGGCTAAATGAGGATAAACCTCATATACTCCTAGAGGGGTTCGAACCCTCGACTTTTGGCTCATAAGACCAACACTCTACCAACTGAGTTATAGGAGTTTAAAGAGAGTTATGTAAAACTCACGCTAGATACAGGGGTCGAACCTGTGGCCTTGCGGTTAACAGCCGCACGCTCTAACCAACTGAGCTAATCCAGCGAAGGGAAGACAATCACGATATAATCGTCAACCCAGGGTGAAGAACACCCAATGCGTAGAGGGGGATTCGAACCCCCGAAGCCGAAACACGGGATCTTAAGACCCGCCCCTTTGACCACTCGGGAATCTACGCAGCCCCCACAAAACAACTATTGCGGAGGTTCTTACATACTATATATGTTTTACCCCTAAGCAGTTTTATTTCAATTTTTTTTTTAATATAGATTAACAAGATAATTATTATTTTTAAACGCATTAAAAATAAAATACAATAAAATACAATAAAATATACAATAAAAGATACAATAAATGTTATATAACAAGATACAATAAAATATACAATAAAAGATACAATAAATGTTATATAACAAGATACAATAAATGTTATATAATAAGATATACAATAAATTAATTTGTGTCAATCTTTTAAAATTATACTATATAATTACCTCTCGCTATATTTGGGTGTTGTTCTGAAATATTCCTCCTGTCGCTCTACCCAATTATCATCAACAGGTTCTTCGGTAGTCATATTATGACAATATACCCCACCGCAGAGTTGTCGCGGATTCATTTCGCCCATATCTTCACCACAGCACAAGCATGCGTTATAGTCGTTACTAAGAGCCCATTGAATGATGTTATTAAGTCTTGCACGATTGTCCACACGATTGTCCATTTGTGTGAATGGTTTTATAATAATGGTAGTATTATTATAAAAAAAATTTCAATTTTTCCTTAATTACATAGTGAAACAAGCCCTCATATACTCTGCTGGTTTAACCATAAGATTGAACTCTAACATTTCTAACAGTGTTATCTCTATCCGATTTAGTAGCTGTAAGGACATTGTATAGCCGTAATTACAAAGAATAATTTGACAGTCTATATTTTGCAGATTGTAATCAAGGCACCACTTGCTTGACAGAAGAACAAGCATTGCTATATATATTTTATAATTTATGATATTAATACATTCCCGATAGCCACTTGTCATCAAACGTCCCATATACACGTACATGTGAATAAGAACCTCTGCCTTCCAGTTATCGTGCATGCAATGATATGGCTCAATATCCCTTAATAAAATACTAATAAACTCTTGAATAATATCACTGGAAAGATCAACAGTTTCTTCTGCAATCATTATAGCACACGCGGATATCAGTCTATCAACATTTCGAGGAGCAAGTACGTTGTCTTTGGAGCTCGGCAAAGGAATACGCATAGTAGATTTTGTTATATTTGCAAGTTTTGGTGCCAGTATACTCATAATAAACATTGATCGGTATATATGTAAATTTGGTAAATAATATGAGGAGCAATAATATATATCAGACATACAGCAACAAATTTACAAATTTCTATATTATATGAGAATATAATCAATTTTATTAAAGGAATTCATTATATTATATTATATTTTATTAAAGAAATTCATTATTATATAATATAATTCATTATTATGAAATAATTGAATAATACTATTATTAGTATAACCTCGGGTGGTAAAACCGTCAAATGCCACTTGCATGTCGAGGTAACAAAATACCATCCAAAGGGGGAATCCCACATGTATTTCCATCTAATTAATTTAATATGATTATTAGTATGGGCAATCATATCATCTAAAGAATACCCATATCCGCGGACGCATCTGCCCAACATGATGGAATTGGGATTATACGAATGAAATAATGTATCAAGTTGCTTACTATATGATTTCTTTACATTATGAGGCAATTGAGGCAATTTTGCCGCAGGTGTCCCATTACGAGGATAAAACTGTGATATATTAACAATAGGAAATTTGAACTTTTTAATAAGTGACAAACTATCATTAAATTGATCTTGGGTTTCACCTGGAAATCCACAAATTATATCAGTTGCTATAGTTATCATGGGTACTTTTTCCATCATGTAGGTACATACTCGCTCAAATTCCTCTCTCGTGTACTCTCTATTCATTGCCTTTAATATCATATTATTGCCACTTTGAACTGGAATATGAAGAAACTTGTACACCATAGGTTGGTTTAGGAACCATGCAATTTCATCAAGTTTTTCCAAGATATAGGGTGGATTTGTCATACCGAGGCGAAACATTATATTATTACAATGAGGCGCAATTTTGATAATTTCTCGTAATAACTCTCCAATATCTGTATTAATATCTCTTCCATATGCTCCTGTATCTTCTGAAGTAAGCCAAATCTCACGAGTTGATGAATTACATTCAAGTATTCTCTCAATGATAGCTTTGATAGGATAGCTTGTTAATTTACCTCTTGCAAGTTTAGTTTTACAGTACGTACATGCGCCAAGACAGCCTGTATTTATGGGAATAATTTCTACATGTGCTTTACGACGAATTTTGGGAATGTTCAAACTAGGCAAGTTGTTTTTGCTACATTTGGACACCATATGAACAGTATTACCTTTTAGCGTTTCTTCTGCAACACTAGATATTGACATAATATCACGCGTACCTATAAAAGATACCTTTTGGAGGATAGGGTGCTCTTGACGTTCTTTACGTGAAAACGATTGAGGAACACAACCAGATATAATAATTCTTTGATTTCTATCTAATGATTGACGCGCAACTTTGAATACTGCACTTTCGGATGGATTTTTAACAGTACAAGAGTTCAATAAAACAAGATCAGCTTTTAAAATATCGTGTGTAATTCTGTACCCCTCTTGTTCTAGTAATCCCATCATGTATTCACAATCAGATGTATTATGGGAACAGCCATAGGTTTTGGCGTATATTTGATAATTCTCACCACAGGATGTATCCAAGTTGACGGGTTTCCTACGCTGGGTAATTTTAATACCATGAAAGGATTTCTTATTAATATTATGTATTTTAACATTATTTGCAATATCTTCAATATCCATATGATTCATATGATTCATATGACCATAAGTACAAAAAATTGATTTTTTAATGTAAAGAGAATACTTTAATATAATTAATTAGTTATGTCTAAAAATCGCAAGCATACCCGTGATGTTCGTTCATCTTCAATTTGCAATGCCGCAATACATACTAATATAGATATACTTGTAACTCTTGATCAATATCGAGATGAATGTGTTGATATTACAGATGACCAATATGGAAATCTAGCGCGAAAATTGACCCAAAAGCTTTCATCGACCCGTTCAAATTCAATACTTGATATTAATATTTATATGCCTTATGTACGTGAGATGGTGCGCGCGAATGCAATTACTGCAAAGAACTCGAGTTGCGAAGGTATTGTTAAAGCATTCCATCGTTTTCATTTGAATAATATTTTGAATAATATAACTACAGTGCATCATATGGAGGAGTACCTGCGATATATTGAGATGGTGGGTCATATAGATCTTCAAGTTTATATTAGGGTTATTCGCCAAACTATGAGTAAAGATACTGAGATTGTTCTCATGTGTCTGCATTATGTAGCATCCAAGTTGAATCTAGCGCTATCTAATAATTGTACAGTTACAGCTATTTGGTCATCTGCTGCTCTTACAATCATTACATTATCTGATACTCCTGATGATTTGAAATCTCTCCTGTATACAGGTGCGCAGGAGTACGCATGTGCTTTTACTCCTGCACATAATGGATTACATGCTCTCATCCTCATGCATATCCAAATGGGCGCTCTTGATCAGAGTTATGCTTTGCTTATGGAGCAACCTAATTATTCATATGGCTATGATCGTATGCTCGATGTTATGTGTCAACAGGTTAATGCTGAAAATTTGTCAAATATTATAACATTTACACGATTAGGTTGTTGCTCGCGAAGTGGAGAACATTGTTTTCTTCGCATGATCAAATGTATGTTTCCAAGTGAATTCGCATTTGCATGTAAAGAACATATTGAACGCCATCCTTATATTGTTCGTAAAAATGATAATCTTACAATGGATGTTAATAGCCTTGTAAGTATTTTAATGGATGCACCTCAGACAAAACCTGCATCAGATAGGTTTGTCTCAATTGATGGACAAATTACTAATGTAGTAGGTTTGCCCACTAATATGATACAACTACCATGGCAGTCTATCCCATGCAATGGTAGATTTCGCCCAAATGAAATAGATTTTGGTAATAATGATGTTATTGTGGATGGGCTCAATGTTATTCGGAATTTTCGTTTGCCTATAAAAACACTTAATGAATTGCTCAGAGCGTTTGCAAAATTTCGCAGCAATGCAATTATGTGGATTGTTGTTACCCAAGAAATGATTGTAGGTAAATCTAATTATATGGGAATAGATACCTACATGAAGAACAGATGCTGGATGGGTGATAATGCTGAACGTATTCGCTTTATCCAAGTCCCTTCAGAAAAGACTCGCTGGGATGATATGTATTGGGTGTATCCTGCACTTTCTCATGGTATTCCTGTTATTACAAACGACACATTAAATAATGAAAATCATCGTGATGTAAAAAATAAAGATCGTCCATGGCCACAAATAAAGTATAATAAAAATCGAAACCGATTTCATTTTACGCTTCAGGCTCCATCATTTACTCAGCGTGTTTATTGGTTTGAAGATGCAACTACACGTACATTATTTATTCCAACAGTAGGAGTATCTCAAATAGGTTGGGGTGCACACAAATATAAGGCATATTTTCTTTAATAGTTTCAAGAGTATTTATTGCGTATAAAAAATAGCTATTATATAAAATTTATATAAATGATTAAATCTAATCCTTATGAAAGTGCAATAATATTAAATAGATTATCACCAAATACAGGTACTTGTAGTGTAGAGTTTAAAAATAAAGTGCATCACTTGCACTCTTATGTTAATTTAACAGGAGGTGATTTATTTGGATATAAATATTATATAAAAGATGATCAAATTGCGGTATATGCCCGCGCTACTTCTATAATTTATTTATTCAATTTGTATAATCCTTCAAAACCTATTAAATATAATTGTAAAAAATTAATCTTTAAACATAATACAATTTATGATGATGATAAAAAATTATTTCAATTTAAAAAAAACACAAATAAAACAGATAATAAATATATAAATAAAACCCATACAGATATACAATTCAATCCCAAAAATATTGATTATATACGAATACTAGTATTTACATATAGTCTAAGTTCTGCTGTAATAATAAGCATTATATCTGTTCTACTCCAATAAATTTATGAACAAATTTTTCAAGATTACGCGATAAAAGTTTTTTTAAAACTTTGTTATAAATGTTTTTTGTATGAGGATTTTTATTATATATTTTATTGAATTTAACTAACAACTGAGCACATAAATCTGGAAGATTACGAATTTCATTATTATATTTTTTGACACCTAACATAATAAGACGTTTATTATTAAAATATAATGATAAATTATTTAAACGCCTGTCAAGTATTTTATACCATGATACATATGACTCTATATGGAACATTCCTAAAAAATTAACAGCACGTACAAGTTCGTATGTTTGTAAATATTCTGTAATAGTGCCATCTTTTTTAGGATTACAATCATTGATATTATCCTCATCGTTAAAACACTTTGGCGAGCCTTTTATTTCAGAACTACATAATGTATTTGTAGATGTCAGAAAGCCTTCTTTTTTACATGGAGTAACACACGAAGGTTTTTTTATCTTATTATCTAGATTAATTCTTTTATCTGTAGATTGTTTAGACATTATTATAATATTGAAAAAAATGAAAAACAAATTATTATTAATAATATAATATTATTATGTCAATCCCAAACCAAATTTTGATACATGTTGCTGGAAATATTCCGAGTCAGGTAGTTCAACGCTAAAGGATCAAAGTGTAATCATTTCGCTGCTACAAAATATAATGGCAATATATATATATCTTGGAATTATACATATAGCGGCTGTAGTAGATGTTCGTCATATAGAGATTCTTGTCATGCTGAACAAGCATTATTAAAGAAATTACGTACTCTTAAAAGTTTTCAAAAAAAACCGCACAAATATGTTATTTATAGTGGTAGATTCACAAACAATGGAGAATTAATGCCTGCCAAGCCATGTTATAGATGTATGGCACTATGCTACCAAAGTGGTGTGACAGTAAAATATCAATCTGAAACTGGAAAATGGATAAAAGCTATGGCTTGTAATTATATACAAATTCCAAATCGTGAAAAAAAGTCAAAAACAGTACATCGTCTATTAAAATGTTATAGTAATACCGCATATAATAAAT
>Ga0099798_10002_pt1 | contig 147459 bp, 132 predicted proteins | sample Uncmet_Sort29A_1_FD_89870 | JGI IMG/M metagenome (GOLD analysis project Ga0099798, IMG submission 89870) | Marine eukaryotic communities from CALCOFI LINE 67, Pacific Ocean - CN13ID_Sort29A_1 | ecosystem: Environmental > Aquatic > Marine > Oceanic | place: Pacific Ocean: Monterey Bay | collected...
TCTTTTTTATCTTTATTATCTTTTTCATCTTGTTTATTTTCTTCTTTTTCATCTTGTTTATTTTGATTTAGTGTTTTAGGTATATCTAAATTACCCTCGTAACGAGAAAATCCATTTATAGTAGTGTCCATATTAATAATATAAATAAAAGTTTAAAAATTGATTTAATATATTTCAAATTCTAGATATAATTATTATGCCTTACTCAAGTCTCATTAAAAAGCTTTCACCTATCACTTGGGAACGTTTTACTCTTGGAGATATCGAAGAAGGGGTGTTTTTATGTGAAAAAAAGGCACGTGTATCTGTAAAATGGAAGTCAAATAAATGGTACTCTGGGTATATTTCTGAATTTGATCCATATACACATATACATACGATTATATACGATGATGGAGATATTCGCGAATATTTTTTGCCAAATACAGTGCTAAATGTATATGATTCTATAGGCAATATTATAAATCGCGAGGTTGATCCAACAGACAGTATATATTATGATGATCAAGATTTGGATAACTTTACATCTTCATAAATTAATTTATTTGCATATATTTCTTAAATACTAAAGTTAAATATACTTTAGAATCGTACCGTGAATATCATTAGGTGTATTTGTGTTTGACATGATCATATCAAGATTTCGCGTATGCCAATAACTATCTATTATGCTTCCGCGCTTTTCATTAATGATCATATCAATATGGGGACAAAGTGTTCGGTTTAACAAATAACACATTGCTACTCCAGGAGCATCAATTTGATGTGGATATTCATAACCAAGTCTCAACTTGAAAAGATTCAGAGGTAAATCTAATTCATGATGATAGTTGTTAGCAAGCTCTAGTGTTATCAAGCTATCAGGTAGTTTGGGTAAACGCCATGAATATGAATGAGTAATAATTAGTGTTTCAAGATTATTTGGCAATTTACAAATTGGTTGATCAAAGTCATCTCCAAGTTCTAACATTATCAGTTTAGTCAAATGATCGATTGGGTGATTGAATGCCTGACCAGTTTTTAATTGAATTATATTTAAATCTGCTAACGGTTGGTTAAAACTATTCCCAACTTGTAGATGTAATAATGTTAAAGGCATATCAATTACATGATTAAACTCACCACCTAAATATAGAGTTTTTATATTTGGTGGTAATACTAAATCTAAATCTGTAAATACTACAAGATACTTTAAACTAGGCGGCAAATCGGTTAGTGGTTGCCTATATTCATAACCTAATATCAATTCTTCAAGTTTATTTGAAAGTATATTATTCAAAGGTTTATTAAAACGAATTCCAAATTCTAATTTTTGCAAGTTGCAAATTGCTTGTTTATGTATAATTGAATTAAATTCCCATCCCAATTTCAAATACCTTACACTCTCTGGAATCCATGTTAATTCTTGGTTAAAGTGATCACTCAAATCAAGATGAGTTAATTTTGAATAACTATTACATTGCATTACATGATGCAATGGACTATCAAATTCTGAAAATGGGCGAAACTTTATATGTTTGATATTTGATGGAATAACTATTTCATTATTAAATTTCGAAAAACTTGCAAAATATAATGTTTCAAGATCATCTGGAAGTACGTTACAAGTAAGAGGTTGATTAAATGCATTTGATATAATTAACCTACGTACGTTTTTTAGTGTGTTTGGCAAAATCATTTGATTAAAATTACACCCTAAATCTAAATAATGCAATACATCGGGAATAATTCCATCTATTGAATGATTATAATGTTTGCTCAATGTAAGACGTTTTAAAGTATCAGGAAGTACGTTAATACGTTGATTGAATATTACTCCTAATTTTAATATCTCAAGATTGGGCAAAATTCCATCTATTGATTGATTAAAACCTGATCCAAATATTAAATTTTTAAGGTTAGCTGGTAATATATTGGGAAGAATAACTTTATTAAAAATACCATCAAACTCGAGTTGATATAATTTTGAAGGGAGCGCATGGGGCAAAATTTCATAATTGTAATTGTGTCCAAATGTTAATATGCGTAGACTCTCTGGAAGAATCCCTGGTATAATGATTTTATTAAAAAACCGAGGGAGTCTCAATTCTATTAAATTACATGGTAATACTTGTATTGGAATAACATAATTAAACTTGCTTTCTGGATGAAATGTAATTTTTTTAATATTAGAATTGAATCTAATATCCTCAATAGGTGAATTAAATTTACGAGTTAATTTCAAATGAATAACTGAATCAGACAAAGTTCCATTGGAATTATTTAATTCTTTAATACTTTGGCATTCATATTGATTATGTGAATCAATAATATGGCGAAACATTATATATGTTTTAATAATATTAATAGTATTATATTTGATATATTTCAATATTATTTCAATATTATTATCATATATGATAATAATGAATGTTCCCCAGGTACAAAAGCCCATTAAATCACATCGTATTAAAGAGATTGATATTTTACGAGGCATGGCTATTGTGGCTATGTGTATATTCCATATATATCTAATTAGAGAAAAGACATTTGGCGGAAAATATATAGATCAGCCATGGTTGGTAAAATTAGGAGTATTCGCTAGATATACCTTTATTTTTCTACTAGGAGTATCCTTAACCATATCACGACAAACATCTCGTAATTACTGTAAAGCACAATTAAAACGTATTACGTTAATAGTAGTAGCAGCTATATACATGACTATAGGAAGCTATTTGTTTGCCAAAAATCCAATACAATGGGGAATTATGCATTTTATGGCTGCTGCAGTCATTATATTAGGTGCATTCGCCGATACCTACTTGATGCCCTTATTCACTATAGTAATTCTAATGTGGATCAACCATACATCAGCTTTAAATAATATATTATCCAAGTCGCCAAAATTAGTTGCTCATGCTATAGGTACCCCAATGTATAATACAATGGATTATTTTCCAATATTAAAGTGGCTACCACTTGTAGCATTTGGGATAATTGTAGGAAAGCTCTTATATGTAAATGGTAAACGTGTTTATCAAGAGCCAAACATTGATAATGTAATTGCAGAGTGCTTTAGTTGGCTAGGACAACATTCATTAGAATTTTATATAGTTCATTGGATGGTTATTATAGGAATATTTTATATGATTCGCATGTGTGTGTGAATTGCAATTATTAATTACATTGCAATTATTAATTAGATCTATATAGATCTATAATAATATTTACATAATATTACTATGGATTTAACAAATGAAACAGAACCAGCACTGTCATTACTTGAAGTAAATCTATTGGCTGTTTTTTGGATGATTAGTGTAGCCATCATATGCATGAGCTGTATAGTATTTACTGAATCAAATCATTCAAGACCATATAGTGTAGCACCATGTCTCTATAGACGTCCCTATAGGCGATTGTAAAATAAATATTAAAAATGATAATCAATACGAAATATTAATTTAATATAATTTTTTTGAATATGTATGTTTTTCTAACTGAATAGAAATTACTGGACCCAATATAAAGTAGCCAGTCATCCAAGGTATTTCTTTCATCCACAAGTCAAAAGATTTATCAACATTACAAGTTAATGAATCATAAAACCCATCATAAAATGTTAAATCAATACCTCCGCCTACATTATTTAACCATTTAGTATAGTACATTGGAACATCTATAATAAAAATATACATTGCAAATACCAAGCAACTTGCTAAATAATACATCAAAATACATTTCGTTGAATTACATTCCGTATTATTATATAGTAATATTTTTGCACTTGATATTGATAAAAGCAACGCTGCAATACCCCAGAGTGAATTTTCAAATGCATGATATATATTATTAGTTGTAATAACACCACACCAACATAAAAGTTGAGCAAAACAACACAAATACCAAGACGTTTTTGATGTACTGGAAATCCACGTACTGGTAATTAATAAATTAGAAATAGATAGCCAATAGTCTGTAATTTGATATGAAAATACAATTTCAGCAATTGTTGCAAAACAACGTCCTACAAATGGACTTGATATTAATTCAAATTTTCCAAAATCCCAAAAACATAAACGTTCTGCATCAACTCTTGGAACAAATGAACGAAATGCACATACAAGTGTAAATATTATACATGCATATGAATTTCTAGTTATTACATATTTTTTCTTAATAGTATGTATCATTCTATAAACATTTATCATAGATAACAAACAAATAAAAAAATACCAGAGTAATGATTCCAAATTATCTACAAGCATTAATAATATAATATGTGTGTCTTTATATTATTAATTTCAACAAGTATGCTAATCTAAAATAATTTAATAAATTAATGCTTTAATAGTTAAATTATTACGAATGCGATACCTATATACTAACTGACAGCGATAAGTAGCGTCAATTGATGTATTTAATATATAGATTGGCGAAATAATTGAAAGGGATTTGGCATGTAATTGTTTTATATGAGGGCGTTTCTTTACAGGCAAGTTATAATCTGTAATTTCTTTAATAAAACACATAGTATCATTCAAGCCAGTGTTATTTTGCATATAATTAATAACATGATCATCAAAACCTAATCCATCCAAGTGATTCGTAATGCGCTGTGCTAACTGTAATCTATATTTGTATATAATATTACGACGAATTACAACACTACATTTGTGTGCCTCTTTACATAGTATAGCAAAATCACGCACTTTACCCATATACATGAAAATTTGTAAAATAACATTAATATCTATTTTCATTGCCCTTAAACCATACAAGATAAAAATATATAACATGCTTTGGTTAGACAAGTACCGACCTACAACTTTTGATGATCTTTTACAGGATAGTTCTCATATATTACAAAATTATATACATTCAAATGATCGCCCGCATTTGTTAATCACAGGTCCAGTTGGCACAGGTAAAACATGTGCTTGTAATATTCTAAAAAAGCAAATGTTTGGTGACAAAGTTAAACATCAGGTTCTAGAATTAACAGCTGCAGATGATCGTGGTATAAAGGTAGTACGTCAAAAAATTAAATCATTCGCACATACATATGTTGATTCTACATGTACTCCTAATATAAAACTAGTTATATTAGACGAGGCTGATATTCTTACAGATGAATCTCAATTTTCTCTAAGACGAATAATAGAAGATTATAGCCAAACTACACGGTTTATCTTGATATGTAACGATATCAATAATATTATTGTTCCATTAGTATCCAGATGTAGTGTAATAATGTTTACTCCATATTCTCGAAACAAATTATTATTATTAATTAATAATATTTTGAAAAAAGAAGAGATGGAATTGATAGATAGTGATAAAAATAAATTACTTGATATTAATAGTATTCCAAAAATTATAAATCACTTGCAAATGTTGAAAAATTGTAATTGTATTTTAGACGATCTTTTATCAAATACCCATCATATTCCAGAGCAGGCTATGAAAGCATTTCAAGGTACAAATTCATCTATATTTAAATTAGGACATACATTAATAGCTGATGGGTTTATGGTTGATGAGATAATGCGTTCATTATGGGAGAATATAGATATTGATCCAAGAAAAAGATATAAACTATCAAAAATTTTATGTGATATTGCAATAAAGGCTTCTCTCAAGGCAAGTCCTTTAATAACAATAGTTGCAATATTATTCGCATTTAAAGCAAGCGTTTAACTCTTAAATATAAATATAATTGTATATATTATGAATAACTATGATATTCCTCCAAAAATAAAAAACTATATTCAAAGCAAGCTTGTAGAATTATACTATCGCGATTATCCTATGCAAGTTGATTTTAATGCCGAGGATTATTATAATAGACGAATTACCAAGCCTATGGAATTCAACATTATAAAGTACGATGAAGGAAAACATTATTATTGGGCGGGGGTACATGTAAAGACTAAACGCTATCAAATTGAGGTGAACGATATAATAGTTATTGTTAATATAATAGGGGAACAAATTAATATTGATATACCTTATTATAATGATTATAAAATTCAAATGAAAGATGGCGAACCCACAACAATATACAAACCTAATATAGAATTATATAATCCCAAATTAACTAGATCAAATCATATTCTGTTATTTATTGGGATAATAGGGCTATTAGTATGTATAGTATAAAAATTAAAAAGATGTTAATAGATATACAATACTTGACATTGGTAATCAAAACAAATACAGCTGCTAAATTAATATGTTAGGATTTTGAAATATGCGAGTAAAAAATTTTTATTTTATCTAATTATAACATAATGGAAAAGCAAACGATTTCTCTTACTAAATTTACATTAGATGATTTAGTAGACCATTCTGCAATTACTATGATTGCGAAACGCGCATCTGGAAAAAGTTTTATTGTAAGAGAGCTATGTTATCACTTACAAAAGCGAATGCCTAATGTAATAGTAATTGCTCCAACTGATAAACTAAATGGATTTTTTGACACCTTTATTCCAAGTTGTTTCATTCATTACGAGTACGAACCTGAAATATTGGAAAACTTGTTTTCTCGACAAGAAATGTTAATTGAAAAGAACAAGCAGCGTAAAAAAGATGGAAAAAAGCTAATAGATACCCGATGCCTCTTGATTATGGATGATTGTTTAGCATCCAAAGGTTCGTGGGCAAAAGATGGAAATATATTAAATCTTATGCAGAATGGTCGACACTATCATATTACATATATCTTGACTATGCAATATGCATTAGGTATTACTCCTGAATTGCGCTCTAACTTTGATTTTGTGTACTTATTAGGAGAAGACTTTATTAATAATCGTAAGAAACTGTACGAGCATTATGCAGGAATGTTTCCTAGTTTTGATATTTTTCAACAGGTATTTAGCGAGGTTACTGATAATTACGGATGTATGATTCTAAATAATCGTAGAAAAAGTCGCCATCTTCACGAAAAGGTGTTTTGGTACAGGGCTCAAGATCCAGGGGATTTTATGATGGGAAGCAACTCACTTCAAAAATTTAATAATAAATACTATAACCCTGAATGGAATAAAAAAAAACCTATTTTCGATATCAATAAATACATTAACAAAAAACGCAATATTAATGTTGGAGTAGAAATGAAGGACTAGATGTTTTTTTAAAAATTTAGAAAATATCCTTGTTTATGGTTAATTCGCTAATATTCTCAACAGAACGATGTTTTAATGTTGGGGTGTGTTCAAAGTCTTGATGGAGTAAAAAGTAAATAATTATACCTAAAACTATAGGGATATGATAGGGAAACTCAACATCTGGATTATCTTTGCAGTGTAAGTGAATTAATATTGCAACTAAAACCACAGAAACACCTGTTATTATTTGACTTTTCATTTCTAGATGTAGAGAATTTAATTACAATTGTGGGTTTTGATAATATCAAGCATCATCTTTAACTATAATATAGGATGGTGCATATGTATCAACAAATGCAAACACTATTCCTGCCACCATACCTACTAACATAACATCCCATAAATCTAAACACTGAGCGGCAAGAACCCGCGTACATAGTGCAACTGAAAGTGAAACTGCTATATATTTTGCAAGACGCTGAACAGCTATATTCTTGTGCATTACATATACAGAGGTAATAATATGTGATATTTAACTATAATGGTATTTTTAAATAAAAGAACAATATAATTATAAAAATGCATTAACTCATACGTCTTCAACATAATGTTCATATGCTTGTTCCCTCTCATTTAATACATTTTCCAAATAATCATGTAATTCTGGTATTGCTGACACCATAACCTCATCCAGTATATTGCGTCGGAAAGAAGCATCTGCATTCACCAATACGCGAATTACATCTTGACTGCCATTCATTGCTGCTATATATATAGGGGTAAAACAGAAATTTAGAGAGCAATCAGGAGAATCCACATGAGCTCCCAATTCTATTAACAGAGAAACTAGATGAGGATAATTATAACACGATGCTAAATATAGCGGGGTCTTGCCTGAAGAACCAATCGCATCCAAATTAGTCCCCAATTCATGCAAACGACGAATTTCATCAATATTATTCATTCGTATGGCACTTATTAGATTCTCAGTATATTCATCAGAGCAAGTATCCCACTTTTCTTCTTCACGGGTTGTCATTATGGCTGTTTTGTATTATAGACAAATAGCATATGCAGCAAAATTTTCATTTTTATTAATATCTTGATTTAAATCTATTCAATCATGGATATATATTTTTTCATTTTCGATATTTTATTATGTCGGTGAATCTCCATATTGCCCTGTAAAGGAAAGTAAAATACAATCTGTTTTACGCCTTTAGGTGCATCAAAGAAACCACCTACACTTGCTTCAAGCGATGACTTGTCGCCCATACAGACATAAACAAGAGTTTTCACACCCATATACTTGGTTAGTAAATGATTATCACGAAATTCAATGCCTGTAAAATGCTTGCTAAATTCCTCTATTTCAGAAGGTACTTTGAGATTACAGCCTTTCAATACATTAAAACACTTGTATCGAGAATCAAGTGCACTAGAAGACATACTCAAATAAAAAATCCCCTCAATAATGCTTTTCCAATGTATATTGGGGTCACGGTAAATCGTATAATAGTGACGAATTAACTTGGCAAAACCCCTACATTCCTTTATATGATTCTTCCTCAAGATGGGAACTTGTGATGGGGTACAATTGTACTTTTTTGCAGAGTTATTGATACGCTCAATTACTGATGAATTCATAGCTCTGTCTGGGGTACCATTATTATCATCATGATTATCATGATAATCTTTATATTCTTTAGCTGATAGAGGTACACCTACTACTAACTGATGAGATGGTGAATGCTCATGAATATTAATTTGCTTTGCTATTAATGCTAAACAAAAGTCGTGAAACAAGCGATCAAGCATATGATCACTTAAAATTTTTGGTAATTCAATTGAATTATGAATACGCTGAGTTGAATGTACCTTTGGTAGTAATTTCTTTTTACGCATATCCTGATAATGATGTGATTCAAGCCTGGAAATTGGAGTTTTAATAATATCTCGTTGTATTTGCTCACCATCTATTGCAGATACAATATCAGAATATGATGTATTAATATATACAAGTTGATTCTCATCAAGTTCGCGTAAAAAACGTGATGGTTTGTTACTACTGTACATCATATATAAGTGTTTGCGTGCTCTAGTTACTGCTACATAAAATAAACGACGTTCTTCTTCAATCTGAGTTTTATCGCTAGGAAAATGATCATCATCTAAACCTAAAATAAAAACTATTCCCCACTCTAGTCCCTTACTCTTGTGAAGTGTAGCCAAAGTTACATGATTATCACATTGTGGAATATGTCTTCCATGATAGCTCTCCAAGAGAACATTTGGAACACCCCACTTGCATAAATGATTTTCTATTTTCAACAACATACTATTATTACGTGATAATATTGCAATACTTTCATTGGGATGACGGCGCATTGTTCGTACGATAAACTCAAATTGTTTCTTCCACAAGCTAAAACGTACTACTGTTGGTAGCCCGCATAATATATTTTGACCAATCATTAGTTTATCTACTTGATTTTTGTTTTTTTTAATACTAGTATTAGCAATAGATATAATTTCATCACTTGACCGATAGTTCTTTGTTAAAAAACGAGATACCGTACTAAATAAATAGGCATTCATGTTTAGTATATATTTTACTTGTGAATTGCGAAATGTATAAATGTTTTGATAATCATCACCAACACCTATAATCCATACTCCATGATCACTCATAATTTTAATAAACTCCCACTGTAAATCGTCAATATCTTGAAATTCATCTACAATGAGATGTGTTTTTGTCCTTATATAGGAGTATCCATGCGGTGATTTCAAGAAATCTAAAAACATGTATATGTATTCGTTAATATGATATAATGTATTTTTATCACATCCACAGTGTTTATATGCAATCGAGTCTAATGTACCTGTTTCTACCATATGAACATCTAATTGTTTTAAACGTTTATCCATTTCATCTGCAGCATCGCGTGTAAAAGTAGTTAAAATAATCCCAGTGGGGTTAACATTATTATCTATCAAGTGCTTTATACGATGTAATAATGTTGTTGTTTTACCACTGCCGGCACATGCTAAAATACGTATATGAGTATTAATTGGAAGATTTACTATTTCAAGCTGAGCTTGATTCAGCATTAATATTACAATTAAATCTATTATTTAATGTAATTTTTGATATTAATTAATTAACATTTGAATGGAATGTTATAAGTATAATTAATCAAGTAGGATACGCCAAAGAATACAACACCATTCACAACTGGGAGCATCCAGTTGCTGCAGATACCATTGGTACCATCAACTGATATGCCCTGAGATCCCATATTCAAAAAGTGTTCTGGACCAGCAAGTGGATTTACTACATAAGAAATAGGATTGGCGAATACAAAGAATAATATAGTCAAAAGAACAACTGATTTAAGTCTGCATACCATGACATTGGCTCTTTGTTTATTATCATTGCCCCATTTTCCTCGCATGAAATCAATCAAAGATTGGATTACAAACAAGCTTACTCCAAATGCAAATGTTAGTAAAACAAGTGCTGTTGGTGTTTTTGTGGCAGTGCATTCTTTTCCAAGAATGTCAAGGATCTCGCTTACGTTCATGCATAAAAACAATACTAATGCGAGAACATGCAACATGTGGTTGTCAATAAATTCTGTGATGTTTTGAATCATTGTAATTAATTATACTTAGGTAATTAATTTAAAATAATAATAAATGTAAAATAATATATTTTATAAAAACTAGAGTATTTTATAATATCTTTAGATCAAGTTAATTTTTTCCATATTATACCTAAAATTAACAGTGATGTTGAGTAAAAAACACAATTAGATGCATTATTTACTACACTACATGTTCCATTTAAGTACTCGTAATCAATACATTGTTTTGATATATTACTTATTGCAGATGATGCCATCATAACAAGTGCGCTATTTATATAATTATTTATTCCTATGTTTCGTGGTGATTTTTTTATCATGAATATATTTTTACATTTTTCATTTAATTCTTCTTCTAAGGATGGTAATAGTTCATCCATTGGAGTAAATTTACAAGAGTAGCGCTGTAACAACTCTTTTTTTATCAATTCAAAGCCATCAAGTAGTAATTTAGTATTACTAATTTGCTTACACAAGTCTAACGAACGACGATCAAACTCCTGTACGTATTCTCGTATTGTAGAAATTTTAAAACAGGTCATATTTGCTTCTAACATAGTATCAATTGGTGGCATTTTACCACTACTTGAATTAAAAGTATCAATATATACTTGTAGTATTGTTATAAACTTGCTAACATCCATTATTTGGTTGTCTAATTTTTTGTATGTGGTATTACGATGGATGTATTTTTTTAACTCTTCCAAATCTTTGACAAATCCCTTTTCCATTTGTTCAAATTCTCCTTTAAAAGCGTCTGTCGTTGCCATTTTTCCAGGGTGTTCCATCAAAAAACAATCAATATGATTATAGCACTTTTGCAACGTAGTACGTGTTTTAATGATTTCTGAATTTTCTTGATTTGTTAAAATACCATTAATATATTTTTGAGGATCTTCACTTGTAGAGAAACTACAATCCCGTACTAGAAATGTTAACAAGGGAATTTTTTTATCAAAAACCATTCTACAATATTCCGCAAAGAAACACAAGTACTGTAAATTATCCTCCTGAATGCGATTTGGTATATTGAATATCATATGTGAACATAATAAATTTGCTAACCCAAATAAACCTACAGTAGTCTTTGTGTCAGTATTCATGTCGAATAAACCCTGTGTATCCAAGTAAAGTATTTGAGTATCCTCATCATAACACAGGTAGATACCTGTTGTTTGGCGATCTTTACCACTTGCCCAATGTATAGGCTCGCCTGATTCACCACCATGAATACGCTGACTATTTATATTACCCATCAAATAATTTACCAAAAATGATTTTCCACTACGAAATGGTCCAGTGACTGCTACTATCTTTACACTAGTTGAAAAAGGTATTTTATCTAAAATTTTTTCAACTGCATTTACATGCAAGTTGAATTTATCGCCATTAATAGATATTATTTTCATTATATATACACAAGATCATTTAGCTTGCTTATACGCAGTAATAAATACAATTATTTATAATAAACACAGCTGAATGCGTTTACGCATTTTACTACTTATGGGTTTTGCTGTAGAATTAGTTTTATCTATCTTTATTAGTGAATCTAACAATTTTATATCAGGTTGTTCAGTTAATGATTTTAATATACTAGCTATTTTTTCAACTTGATCTAGCTTTATTAAATGATTTAAAATACTTGATATTCGTAAATGACTCTTAAGATCCAATCCAATCTTGTTTTTTATATTATTAATATTTTTACGATTAATATTTTTTAAAGATGTTTTATTTAATTCGGAACTAAAAGATAAATCATAAGTATTCTTATTGTATTTGTTTTGTGAAATTATATGACATGGTTGAATACAACTTGTAAAACAATGCATCTTTTGTAGTTGCCAATTTTGATTAGTATAAATATTACTAACTATCATATCTCCTTGTGAAATATAATCACTAATTTTCATTACTAATGATAGAATTTCCGAATTAGAATTTATCCTATTAAATAATTCCTTATAATAATTATCTGCAAGAATTAGTGGAATCAATACCTTTTCCATATTATATTGATATTCAACTCGTTGTAAATTATCTGCATATTTAAACATTATACGTACGCTATCATATAATGAATTATCAATCTTACGATGTTCAGTAGTTAACTGATATTCATGCCAGATATCTGTCGTAATATTACGATTAATATGAGATAAATCTTGTAATAAATTTATCATATAACGAATATCCCCTTTGCAAAATAATACAACATCCTTAATAAGAGATTTATTTTGAAAGGTTATATTTTCTGATTTACTTATGCGATTAGCTAAACTAGTCATTTCTGTTAAAGCCATGGGATTTAATAATACATTATATGAATGCTTGATAATATCATCAAGGATCTTACATGTACCATTACTTATTATAAATATTGGAAACCATTTAAATTTATTATTATCTTGATATATTGATATAACATTATTCTTTTGACATGTTAACGTAATACTATCAATGTTATCAATAATAAGAGCAGTTTTTTTACAAAATGATGATTCATTATTCAATCGCATTAACAAGTTGTTATAATTAAGATTTTTTAGTTCATCTATAATAGTTTCGTGAGATGATGTATTTGAATCATAGTACTTGTAATTATAGTTATATTTTTCCAAAAGTAATTCTGCAATAGTTGTTTTTCCAACACTATGTTTAGATATTATAATAAAATTCATATGTGGATTATCCTTAAATTTACCTTCAAGATCTTTTAAATTTTTAACATTGCCAGATATTTCAGCAAAAGTTTTGGGCGCATGTTTTCTAACCCATTGCATTTGTTATTGTATATGGATGTGTCTTTAACATAATAATATAAATGATTAATATTTTCACTCTCTAATATATTATGAATACTCAAATTATAAAAAAAACAATAATTTTTCAAGAAAATTATTTTCATTTATGTGGAGAAACTGATTCTTTAAATAATGATTATCCATGTATTGAAGATGCAAAAAAAGGTAAAACATGTACTAATGTTTTAAAAAAATTAAATCATAAAAAATCAAGAAAGGGAATTCCAGCTATGTGTTGGTTATGCGGTGAAGAAATCCCAGATGGGCGAACAGAGTATAGATTTAATTCAGCAACATATATGGGTATAATGATACATCTTCATGTAGAACATAAAATACAATTCTCTCCAGACTTTGAACGTTATGTTCTCAAAAATCTAATTCCTATGCATGTTGTACCATATAAACGTAAAGGTACTGTGTATGCACGTATTACTACTAATCAATGGAATATTATGGATGCATTATTTACACATGGCTCAGACAAAAAATATATAAAAGGGGATAATCAACATACTTCAGAGCATGCAGGTATTTTGGATTTTAATATGACATCATTAGAACGTGTAATGGTTAGCACAAATGTTACACGATTAACTAAAGATGATGATATTTTTATGCCACATGACATTCATAATGCAATTGATTATGAATATATGTTTCATACTCACCCATTTACATCTAATCGCATTAAAAAGGATGGTATTGTATATGATTTTCCATCATGGTTAGACTTGGGACATTTTATTTATCATTATGAAAGAGGTAAAACACAAGGATCAATTATTATCGCACGTGAAGGTGTTTATATAATAAAGGGACGAACCCAAGGTAATATAAGAATACCCCCAGAAGACGACTATAATGAATTATACGATGATATTCAAGATGATGCATTTAAAAATTTTCGACATTTTAGATCACCGTATTATAATCGCGTTGTTGCAAAAGACACATCTGGTGTTAGACGCTTGAATAGATTTTTAAAACCATATAATCTCAAAATTTGGTTTAAAGCGCGAAAACAGCATAAAAAGCTATGGGTTCTTCCCTCAATATCATTAAAAGTTGATGTCTATGAAAAATAGTCTAGATTTGAAAAAAAAACCTTAATACTTGTAATGCCTAACTCTCTTGAATCATCACTCTTTGGTGCATCTAGACCTTCAATAGTCTATGGACACCTTGTAGATCCTATTCCTGTATCACAAAGTAGAGGAAATTCATGTTTGAATGTTATTCTAGTAGCTCTTGTGGGAGTCTTGTTTATTATGTTATTATGCAGAGTACTCAACATATCTACTTTTGAAGGTTATAATCAGAGTCTTCCCGAGCCTCTTGACGAACCACAAAATAATGATTATAATGAATTCACTCCTGAAAAGTCTGACTACAAAATGGAATGTTGCTCTAGCACTCAATGGCCAGTACCTGGAGTAAAAACAAACTCTAAATCAGGCGGATCAAATATTTTTAGTTCAACTGGATGCTTATGCATGACTAAAGAACAACGTAATATTTTAAAAACAAGAGGCGGAAACGCAGAATCATGTGATTAGAAATATTAAACATTATATTATGTTTACCCGCGCGAAATAAATTCCATATAATAATAATGTCTATAGATTCTACAGCTTTAATTGAAATGAGAGATCAATGTATATATTTGTTACAGAATATCATTGCACCATTTATTTTAGAAGGAATTAAATCTCTTTACGACAAAGCTGTCGAATGGGAAAAAACTAAAAATATTGATGAACATGGCATATTAGAAATATTTCAAACCATGTTAAAATGCATAAAAAACTGGACAGATCATAATATTCAAAATGAAACAGATCGCATTTTAGAATTATCTAAAGATAAACATCTTGTTGAAAATCTATTTCACGCATCACTCAAAGCTGGTTCAGCTATTTTAAATATTCCTAGTAATAGTGATATTTATCCAGAACAAAGTGGGCGCGTATTTACATCATTTATCCATAAATGCTATATGTTTAGCGGTAAAGCATTTCACTATAATCCAATCTTATTCTATCACGAATTAACTGATATCGAAATTAAAAGCAATCAACGTCAAGCTATAGATATTATTAAAAAATCAATTAAAGATGCAATTCTAATGTTAACTCCAATTAAAGCATTAACTGGTAATTTTTTAGAAAGTGATTTAACAGCAGGCGATGATGATATCCTTCAATTAATTCAACAAAATCACTTGTTAATGCAAACAAATCAGCAGTTAATAGCGGCATCACAAGAATTACATACTATGATCAAAAATGCAAATATTTTTAAAACACCTCAAGTATTAGGAGGTGGATCAAATAAATTAATTAATAATAATCTTTCTAAAAACATTAATTTACCTCGGAAATTACCTGATGCACCTCGGAAATTACCTGACAATTTACCTCGGAAATTACCTGACAATTTACCTCGGAAATTACCTGACAATTTACCTCGGAAATTACCTGATCCATCTCGTAATTCACTTGGTAATTCACCTCATGCGTCACGCATGTCTCATAATTCGCACCGTACCCCACAACCTTTTAATCCTCAATACGTACAAAAACAAAATGGTCAAAATTTATCTAATCTTAAAACACAAGAGAATAACAATAATGTATTTACAAATTCTTCAAATAATCAACATGAAAAAAAAGGGGCACGTGAAATTAGCATCCTTGACAAAGATGGACATAATATTGTTTCCCAATACATGCAGAGCAATAGTACTACAAAACAGACACTCCCCCCACAATCAATAATTCAAGAAATGTCGCTTATTAATGAAAAAAATAATGCAAGTTTATCTAATTCAGCAGAAGATTTACGTGAAATAATGATGAGCAAGTCTATGGTAGATGATGTTAACATTAGTCTTGATTCCCAAAAAAAAATCATAAATGTAACACGTCAAATATAATTTGAATAAAAAATGAAATAATATATATATATAACAAATATACAATAATACAATCAAAATCTGAATATGTTTTATCCAACAATGTTGCTCTGTATGATTACAGGGGTGAATTCATTTTCAGTTATCAATTCTGACTTGGTGTTAGATTTTGGTGCTGAGACCACCTGTACGCTTGATTGTACTGGTGATATTTATACTTATAATGGTACTACTATTACTCTTGTTGTGCCAGATCATATCGTAGCTAATGACGAATGTACGTTTGAATGTATAATTGGACGCATGGAAACTGTTATTACTATTAATAATATAATGATTATATCATTCCCATCAGGAGCCCCATCAGGAGCCCCAACTGGAACCCCATCAGAAGCCCCAACTGGAACCCCAACTGGAGCCCCAACTGGAACCCCAACTGGAGCCCCAACTGAAACCCCAACTGGAACCCCAACGGAAACCCCAACAAAAGCCCCAACGGAAACCCCCACAAAAGCCCCCACGGAAACCCCGACAAAAGCCCCCACAGGAGTATCCACGGAAACCCCGACAAAAGCCCCCACGGAAACACCCACGGAAACCCCCACAGAAACCCCCACGGAAACACCCACGGAAACACCCACGGAAACACCCACGGAAACACCCACGGAAACACCTACGGAAACCCCTACAGGAGTATCCACGGAAACACCCACGGAAACCCCTAGTGCATTTACAGAAGCATCTATGAATATTAATCCATCGCAACATGATATAACTGCTTCACTTGCACCTACTCCGAATACTAGTTTGCAACCAATAATTCCATCTCACAAAAGAGATAGTATTCAATTGACGAATATATATGTAATTACAATATGTGGTTTTATTGGAGTGTGTTGTATTCCATTTTTGACTAGATATATAAACATAAATCCACAGCAAATTCATCCAAGAGGATCATCATTTAATAAATCTCAAATTGATAACAGAGTTTAATATAATAAAAACTGAAATATTAATATTATTAAATATTAATACTAATATTAGTACTATGCAGGTGGATCAGTTTATTCACAGCATTCAAACGTACATTAACACTAAGGGATGGTATAGAGATATAAATGAAGGATTTTCATTGATTCAAGAGGGATTAGAAATTTTAAATACCATAAGTGATATTCAGGCAACAGACCGTAATGCTTTTATAATGTCGATGAATTACGTGGTGTATTCTATCATTTGGAGTCGATATACATATGATAAAAATATTAACATAATATACAATATATTTAAACAATATCTTGAGGATATTTTGAAATACTATGAAATGAATGCATTGAATTATACTCCTGAATCTGCTTTAATTGAAATTCAAAATCGTGTGTCGTATATTAACGTAATATTCATGCATCTTGATACTACTCGTAGAGGTAATACAAGAGAATATGTAAAAGCAACTACACACAGGTATCTTAATATGATTATAAACAAGATTACATTTATTCACATCCAAAATAATAAAAATAATTACAATATGTGTTGCCAAGAGTTGCAGCATTTACCGCCCAATCATCTATTAAAGAATGGAGGTTATGGTTATCGCAAGGCAATGGAAAATTTTGCTATCCATCAATATTAGGATATAAAAATTAACTATTAATATATAATAAAAATGAGTTTTGTTCGTAGAACTAATTCATCTAATCTAGTTATCTGGATACCAGGGTACAATGATACTTTTTATCATGAGCATATTTATAAATATGATATTTTCAAAAATTATGATATTTTTCTTATTCATGTAAATGATTATACACCATTTAAAGATGATGAAAAAAATCAATGCAAGTATCATCAAATTACCGCAAATCATCAATACACATGTAAAAACTTTGTAAAACACTTTCCTGCAATTGATGATCATTTAGAGGGATTTTGCAAGATTCATAAATATAAAAAATGTATATTATATGGACATTCTACAGGTGGTTTAATAGCAAGCGTTTATGCAAAAATAGGTAAATATAGAGAATGTTTTTCTGGTATCATTTTAAACGATCCATTTTTAGATTTTAATCTTGCTTGGCATGAAGAATTAATATGTAAAAATATTGCTCTTTTTCCTCTTGCTTTTAAACTTGATAATGGCAAATTCAAGTTTAATAAAAAAATTGCTCTTGGTAAAGAATCTATCTCAACTTTGAGACAAACTATGATTAATAGTGGATACTCAATTTGTAAAGTAGTACTTACATGTCCACCAACAAGAACAGGATTTTTATTAGCATCTACACGCGCTCATAAAATTATTCAAAAAACAAAAAAACCATTAACTGATATTCCAATGTTACTTCTTGTAGCCAAACACGAGTCTACATTTTTAAATAGTAGTGAAACAGCAAAATTCGGTACCAAAGTATCAAGTCAAACTCGTATGGTGTTTTGTGATAATAGTCAACATGATGTATTCTTTCCTATAATAAATAATACGATCGATAAAAACCAATTAAAAAATATTGCAAGTGAAATTGCGAATTTTGAAATAAAGTTAAAAGAAAAACAAACCACGATATCAAAAACAAATTATGGAAAAAAATTCAGACATTTCATTAAATACAGGATATAATTTATATAATTTATATATAATGTCTAAAATGGAATATGAAATAAATACAGAATCAAATTTTAATGAAATTATTGATGATTATATATCACATGGTATATATGATTATGTGTATTATAATATTAGTGCATCTAATAACCCGTTATATGAAGAACAAAATTTTATGCATTTAGGTGATCAATATAAAACTAATGATAAAATAACTGTTGTAAGCCGAGAAGCATGTAATATGTGGAAAAGATTACATAAAGATGCACATTATGATCCTAATAATATAAACGTACTTACTAATGATCCATTATTTATAATGAAATATAAAATATCATCAGATGCAAAAATATTTGTATTTGGTGATTTTCATAGTTCTCTTTCAAGCTTATTATGGGGATTTAAAATGCTACAAAAAAAAAATTATGTAAATGCAGAATATATATTACCTGAAGATCATTATGTTGTATTTACAGGGGACTTGATTGATCGTGGTCCATTAGGCATTGAAATATTATATTTGATATTTAAATTTGCAATTATTAATAATACACGTAAATATAAAGTTTTTATTATAAATGGTAATCATGAAGACTATAATACATTTTCTTGGCATGGATTTCTAGATGAATTAAAATATCAAATTGGTATGCCAACGGAAAATTTGGTTTCTGATGGTAAGGGTGGTTTTGAATATATAAAGAAAACTAATCGCCAATACAATTATGAAGATTTATATATTGCATTGGCTCATTTACCATTGGGTGTTTTGTTATATAACGATACACATAAGAATAATTTATTTTTCAGCCATGGCGCATATCACGATGATACATTATTAGGATTGATGAATAGGTGCTGTGAAAATAACTTTTATCAAGTTGATGATACTTCAGGTTTATATTATAACTGGGGTGATTATTATATAAATGGGGGGGAGGGAAAAAGAGGGTACGTGCAAATAGAAAATAAAACATTCAAACAAGTTGATGAATTTTGTAATGATAATAATATTACTTTTTTTTCTGGACACCAAGAAAATGAAGAACATATGATTTATCATAATGATAAAACGGAATATACATCTAGTAAGTATGTATTATTTCGTGAAATGATGTATATTCCTAAAAACGATTTTTTTGAAAATGAATCTCCTTTATGTATTAAATACGAATTAAAACACTTGAATGTGTGTAAAACTACAACAGCTGTAGAAGCTAAAGGCCATAAATTCAGAACTTGTGTAGAAATAAATATGGATGAACAAATAGTTAACGTTTACTTTCAAAATAAAGAAACTGATATTGATAATCATTCATCATTTAAAACATTCTCATATCCGGAATTAACTGAATCAATGGATTCAGCTGTATCAAGGGTTTCAAATAAACCAAGTGAACCAGTGAAATCAAGTGAACCAGTAAGTAAACCAAAGACATCAAGTAAACCAGAGACATCAAGTAAACCAATGGATTCAATGGATTCAAAGGATTCAAAGGATTCAAAGGATTCAAAGGATTCAAATGCTGATAAAAATTCATTTATATCCAAATATACCTTGACAATATTATTTGTTCTTTTATTAACTTTAATAGGAGTATTTATAATAATACCAAATAAGAAACATAAAAAGAAAACATAAATATAACCGAGTTATGTATAATTAATTATCCGCAGATGCGATTATTATGTATTTTTCTAAAGTATTAATCATTATAATTTATCCAGCCAATCAAATGTTTTGATTGTAATATCAAACGCTGCTGCTTTTGGATGACCTCCTCCACCATAGCGCTCTGCTAACCAGTTAATAGCAATGTCATTACTTCTTAATATACATCTTACTCTTCTACCGTCCAAATATTGATATACAATAGAGCCATCAGTTTCAGGGAATTTATCATTTAAATAACAACCCAGTTTTCCACTCAAAGCCCCACTGTTATTTACAGTTACAAACAGATACTTGCGATTTGCGTGTTTTATTGTAACTAATTTATAGTGCATAGAATTCCTTTCTAATAGGAAATATCTATACTCTAAATATATTTTGCCTTTTTTAATATAACGTTTTACATTGTCATCTATATATAAAATATTCCATTTTGAAAGACGTTTTCTTGTATTATATTTTGGGTTGTGTAATATTTTAATTTCTAATGCAACTAGAAACATTTTAGTTTCAGGGTACTGCCATATACCTAAATCATTATCCTGAATATATTTCAGGTACAGGGGGGTCTTTTTTTTGATTTTATCTGTATTAAATCTATTTAAATAATTAAATACTAAAGTTGCTCCACATAACTTTTCATTATATATGTACGTGAATTTATCATCTTTAATTAATGAACGGCTTTTATGATGTGTAATATGATGATCTATAAAAACTAATTTTTTACATACCTTTAATATTCCCATAATAATATCTTTAGAATAACCTAAATCAACTGCTATAATTGTTTTATTATTAATATGTCGTGGGATAATTTTCGTATCTGGAGAATCTCCCCAATAAAAAGACCCTGGAACAATAATATCCGATCTCATTAGTAAGGACAGTGCAGAAAATCCATCAGGACAATTACGGTGATATAATATGTGATCAAATTTCATAATTAATCACATGTAGATTATTAATTTAAACTTGTAATTAGTTAAAAAAAATGATTTACTTTTTGTAATTTATAATATATATTTAATTGTAGATTTAAAATGACAAAAACTAAATCTATTGATAATACTACCAAGAGTTTTTCAAACACATGCAAGTATGACCATAAAAAAGCAAATTATCCTAAATTAAACAAAGTAGATTCACGTAAAAACCAGCCTATTAACAGTATGAAATGTACTTGGCGTCTACCAAAAGATTTCAAACCAGTTCGGTTACCATACATGGGAAAAGTTAACTTGGATGATATTAATAAGGAAACCAATAAGGGTTCCTTTGAGGATACCTTTGAGGATACCTTTGAGGATACCTTTGAGGATACTAACAACAATACAAGTAAGGATTCTGGTAAGGATACTGGTGAGAGTACTCATGAGGATTCTGGTGAGAGTACTCGTGAGGATTCCAAAGATAATAGTTCTCTATATATTAATTGTATTTTTGATTCTAAAACACAGCAACATACTATTAATACAAATAGTCTACTTGCTATTAGATGGTTGCCTCCTCAAGAGCGTCAAGCGGTATGGGAATTCAGATCTAGCGAATTTGCTATTATATATACATGGAGTAAGGCACTCCGTGCCCGTACGTGGCGCTTGGTAATTATGTGGGTGAACTCTGATGGAACATCTATAGATATTACTCAAAAGTGTAAAGAAAATAATATGATACTTGATGAGAGTATGTTTGGATTACGCCATGCTACATATAACATAAATGTTATGGCAAGTTGGGCTATAGAAAACTTTGCTTGTAATAGAATTGCAACTATATTAATTAAATAAAAAACGAACCTTTTTATATTAAACATATTTTTATAATAATGTCATTAATAATCAAAAAAACTCCTATAATGATAAATCGTATAGATAATTCCCAATTTTTGTTATGTATATTATGGTGGGCATATCTATTTGATGCAACGCATTTTGAATCATCTAATAATGGAATATTATTATATGATAATGAAATATTATTATATGATAATGTATATATAATAATATTTTGTTTATGGATATGTTTATTAAATAAAAATTATATAATTCGATCTTCGATAACCAATACACCACTTGGAGAACATGCGTATTCACGAACAGCCCGCGCTCCTTGAAAACAATAGAGCTTGTATGGGCTACGAGATTGAGTATTTTTTAACAAGTATCTTGCAATCTGCATATTGCTTGGATTGTTAATTAGATTTTCACTTTCCAAATTATTAATAAAATCCATGTAATAAATTTCTCGCATAATACTTACAAAATCACAATTAAGAGCTTGCTGAACCAGATCCATCCATCTATGATGACTTTCCCATTGTGTGTTATTGTTATGACGATCAATATACCAGTTTGCCATTAAACTACGATATGAATTGCAGTTAAGAGCTTGAAGTGGCGTTATCGTGGGATTATCCCATCCAAGAACTAACCATCTGATCAATTGAACACACACTTGATGTGGTGGATTATTTTTTAATGCGCCTACTAAAGTACTATTACGCATATATTTGCGTCTTTGAGGATAGTAATTTATATTTGAGATAAATTCAACACTTCCATATACTTCAAATCTATCAATATCTTTTAGTTTATCGTTAAAATCTCCTCCTATAATCGCATGATTAGTATTAATATTGTATCGTTGTCCAGATTTAAGATGTACATTTATAAAGCTAACATCTTCAGTTGATCCATCATTATTAACAATATGATTACAAAGTACCATCTCCATGATAGTATTCTTATATACTGTCTTTTCACATGTTCTAGACTTTTTTCGTTTCTTTTGTTTTCTTATGCATACTGACTCTTGGATATTTCCACCTACAGACAAGCGGGTTAATATATATCCACCAAATCGGAATAGTTCACCTTTTTGAGTAGATATTTCGGATTCTTCCACAATTTTGATAATTTTTGTCCCAATAGTAAAACGTCTACTACATAGTGGGGCAATATTGTCTCTAGCAATAATAGCAAGCCCTTTTGTTTGGTTTTTGTTCATATTACTATAAATCTTCCATCCCATATTATTCAGCTGATAATCTTGATGAATTACTATTGCCATCATAAAGAGGAACTCCATTTCAACCTCTTGGTAAAACATCATATCAAGAGTTAAAAGCTTTTTAGCAAAAAATATGCAAAATTGTCTCATGCGACTCTTAAAGCTTTCATCAGATTCGCAATATGAAACTAATTGTAGGGATGAATTAATTGTTAGTTTTGCTTGTTCACATGTGAATTTACCTGTTCCGCCACGACACATCATGTTCTGTGTAGCCAAGTTTAAAGAATAACCCGAAACTTGTCTCCCTATCCAACTACAAATTGTTGCACAAGGATGATCGCTCCCATATGCATGTATGTTAAAATTAGGCTGTATGTTTAAATGGGTATTCATTACAATGAGGTGTTTAAAACATATTTGAGTTGAAATATATATATATTTCAATTTTTCTTTTTCAGTGTTTTATATATGTATATACAAATACCTATTATAAGCAAATATATGAATATTTGGATAGATTGCATAATAGATTTTGCATCTTTAATAGTTTTACTAAAATTATTTATAATCTTTCCATTATTTATATCTGTTAATACTTGATTAAATTTTTCTACAATATTCTCTGATTCCATTTTTGACACTACATTACTAAATTTTTCTATGGTATTTTTTGTTTCCATTTTTGACACTACATTACTAAATTTTTTTACTGTATCCCTAAAATTTTTTATGGTATTCTCTTTATTTATATCTGTTAATATTTTGGAAAATTGTTCTACGGTATTCGTGTCTGTTATTTTTTTTGCTAGTGTATTCATATCAGTAAGTATTATGCCGCCACTTAATTCATAATATATTAAATTTTGATTATTTGTATTTTTCAATATATTATGCGTTTCTTCTAATAAATTTGATTTTAATAATTCCTCGACAATCATATCAAACTCGGGGCGTGTAACTTTGATATCACCTGCTAGTGATTTAATAATAGTTTTAGTAGAAGGATCAAATTTATTATATATATATGTGATAAAATTAGGATTAATATTATATGTAGGTGTTTTTTCTTTCATATTTAGTAAATTAAAATTAATATAATTGGTTTCTTCTTGTGTGATATCTCCTAAACAAGCTTGTAATTCTAGATATTTTTGTTTATATTTATGATATTTATCCTCCATTATATGTAATTACATAATTACATTAATATAAATTATACGAATATAAATTATACGAATATAAATTAATTACATCATGATGTTATCAAAGTGCTCGCGTTGATACAAATGAACATAACCTTGTGAATGCTGATTCATTCGCCCAACACGCCCTGCCAACTGAATCATCTGTTCTTGGGGCATACCATGAGCCAAATCGTTAAATATTACATGCATAACACTCAAATTCAATCCAAAGGCGCCAGATGCATTCACTCCAACATATGCTACCTTGCGTTCTTGCAAATGCAACATACTACGGATGTAAAATTCACGATTTTCATTAATACGTCCAATACCAATCATACGTAAACGTTCATCTGTCTCATCAAGACCATCGATTGGATCCCACTCTTCGTTGAGAGGCAACGTGCATAGATTTCTATTTGCAGTACGGTTGTTAGCACGCAAATAAGCCAGGCTATTGATAACTAGCTGTGGATTAATTACATCACGGCGAGCAACTCGTGTATCAGATTGCTGTTCACGCTGTTCCTTAGTTAATTTACTTATCATAATATCAAATTTCATTTGGTTTTCATCGTTTTGCTGTCTGATTGCTATAACATCACTACTTGATGGAACCTCATCATTCAACACGCACACACATGCATCCTTAAAACCTTGATAGTCTGTCATGGCAATTAGCGCTCCTCCCATAAATTTATGCGAGTTTGTATTTAGAATTCCTATCATATTATCATCATCATCATGATTAGCATCATTATAATTCGCATCAGCATGATCCTTACATTCATCATCATCATCATCCTTACATTCATCATCATCATCATCCTTACATTCATCATCATCATGATCATCATCCTTACATTCATCATCATCATGATCATCATCCTTACATTCATCATCATCATGATAATTACAAACGCGTTCAATTTCACTATCTTTCATTTCAACAAGTTCGTGCAACCAAGCAAGCCCTTTTCGCGGAATATCTTCAAAGTTCATTTCCAAGAGATCAAATTCTTCGTCGAGATTTTTTCCCATGCGTTCACCTATTTGAACAACAATTCGCGGTGCCATGAAACGCAACATGGTAACCTTTTCAAGTTTCTGCAAAACCGCCGACAGTTCTTCGCGAGTGGTACAACCTGTGTGAGGTCCAATAATTTGTGGTTCATTAGTATAATGTGAAATCATCTGTGCACAAACACCCAAAGTACTACTTTCAATCATTTCAAGTTCTCCTCCCCAGTGTTCTGCAAAAATTTCTTGATGATGAGGAGTTAAAGCACCAGTGCTTGTAGCAGAAAATACAAAACTTTGCTTGGGCAATAACTCGAATATTCTCAACAAAATAGGATCATCAGCCGGAGGTTCGTCCATAATTACTACTATATCTTCTGGTGTGAATGAAAACATGTACTCTTTTGGAATTCCTTCAAAACGTCTGCTTCCACCGTGAGAACCCCAAGTAAAACTACATGGAGGCGCATCTATAGTACGATCCCGCTTTCCTGGAACAAGCAACGAATTTGTAACTTGTTGCTTTAGATTTACATCCCAAGAAATCTCGAGTAGTTTCAAGAGCGCTTGCATATCACACACAACAACCTGCGGACTATCTGTACCACTGCAATTATAATGGTACTGAATCTTGTAACGTTCAGTATTATTTTCAAGCCCGCATTCGTAACTACAAAATCCAACACGAATTCCAGATGATACAAGATAACTTGATACATCGGTCCTTACAGGATTCATAGGAGCACAATAGATTACCATCTTGTTTCGTCGCCCATACCATCGCGATATAACAGGAACAAGCGCCGTCTTGCCAGTCCCTGTTCCACTAGGCAATCCAATCAAAATAGGCTGATCATTATCTGGAGTGCTAGGGGTTGCTCTAACAATACTCTGCATTACCATTGCTTGTTCTGGGAAGGGTGTGAATGCACCCGCATACGATCGTTTAAAAGTACTATTAATAATGAGATGACTATATTGTGTGATCATAGTATGCATATCGATTTCATCCCATTGCATGATTTTATCTCGCATCTCTGCACATGCTTGCTTGAAAACATCATGACAGTTGTTTTCATATCGCGCCATACACTGTATCAATGACATAATACTATCGTACAGGTGAGCAGGTGTTGGCGTGTTTTTATGACTTTTATAGGCACGGATCATAAAATAGGTGATCAATAACTCGGGAATATTAATTTGATTCAATTGAACTGCGTTAGTATTTTTATATGTGGCAATAATACTCGCCTGTTTAGTTTGCGTCTGTCTGATAAGATTATCACGACGCATTTTATCCTTTTTCTTCATCTTTTTCATAATAGTTTTGGTTTCATTCTCAATCATTCTTGCATAATCAGATGCATTATCTCCAAAAATCCTTTTTAGGGGTTTTTCCTTAAACAAGCTTTCAAGATTTGGATGTTGGTGAAATACCTGTGTATGTGTATGATTACCCATAATAACAGTTTCGCCCGCATACCTCTTCATATATTTTTCCAAGGTATTAGGGACAAGGGGATTATAGGCTTTTTGTAGCTCTTCTAGCAATTCATAAGTAGATTTCGTCTGACGAATAATGGTTTTTTCTTCAGTCATTGTTCGTTATGTTGATTAATGTTTATCTTTGATATTCACAATAAATTTCATTTTTTTGATATTTCAGCGAGAACGCATAGCCAATTTAAAATAATGATCGCCATAATTAATCATCTCTCCCACATACTCAAATACGCATTGTTGATTAGCTTTTGTTAATTGATGCCAAATATCTTTCATATCCATGACATCATCCATAATATTATCATCCTCAGCTTCTTCTTGAAATGATTTTTTTAAAAAAAATTGTTCGTCTTGATCTTGAATTTGAGAACGGAATGGAAGGACAGTATTTATAAATTTTTCAATTGGTTTATTTGAATTAAAACTAATACTTTGTTCGTACATTGTTGTATAACGCTTGAATTTACCATGGTGAGTAGCGTTAAACATTTGTTCAAGAAATTGTAGTACAAGTTGATTAAAACCTTTGATAGTTTCGATTTTGTCCATTATTACATATAATTAAAATAATCTTATATAAAAACGAGTTTTTGGCTATGAATTTATATGATTTTTTTAACTCTAGATAAACCATAACAAGATTATGAACGAGCACATTATATAGGTTTTATCCCAAATATACAAGATTTATAACAATGAAATAATGAAATTTCTGCGCCCCAAAGTAAACTGGTTAATATATATTGTAATTAACTTGCATTGTATACGGATACGCCATCTCTGATAAACCAGACGAAACCAGCGTTGGATCATAATAATGCGTTCACCATTAAAGGGATTATTCGAAATTCCACATACTCCCCATCCCCATGGTTTGTCTGGATTTTCAATAATATCATATATAGTTAACATCTTGTTGTATGAAAAACCATTATACCCCCAATCCCATGGTTTTTCTGGGAGTAATATAGCATCTTTAGTTTGAATATTAGGATGTCTCGAAAGTTCATCCCAATTCCACGGCTTGTCTGGATTTTCAATAACATCTTTTATACAAGTACTGCGATTATATGACAAGTTCCACCAGCACCATGCAAGTTCAGGATGTTCAATAACATTATTAATGCAAATCCTAGGATTTCCTGATATAAACTTCCAATTCCATGGTTTATCCATATTATTCAAAATCAAATCCATATTAATACAAGGCATTTCTGATAATATACCCCAGTTCCATGGCTTGTCCAAATTATCCATAATTATATTTGCAGTAATTATAGGATTACTTGATAATCCCCTCCATTCCCATTCTGTATTTGGATCATTAAAAACATTTTCTCTTGTTAAATTATCATATAATAGTCTTCCACCCCAAACCCAAGGTAAATCTTTACGTTGAATAATTTCATCAATGGTAATATATGGATGACTCGATAGAACTCCCCAATCCCAAGATTTATCCAAGTTATCAAGAATTACATCCATAGTAAGATTACGATTTCTTGATAATCCGCCTGCACCCCAGTCCCATGGGTTGTTTGGATTATCTCTAACATATTGCATCTGAAGATTAGGATGTCTTGAGATACCTCTCCAATACCATGGTAACTCAGTATTGTTAAAAACAAAGTCCATCGTAAGAATAGGATTTGTTGATAGTTCTTGCCAATTCCATGGTAAATCTAAATTATTAATTATTACTTCCATATTGATATTAGGATTACTTGATAGTATGTGCCAATCCCATGGTATATTTGGCGAATTTCTAATTACAAGGCAATTAATGGCAAGAGAATATGATAGTTTTTGCCAATCCCATGGTAAATCAAGATTATTAAAAACCATATCAATACTTAAATTAGAATTACTTGATAGTCTTGTCCAATCCCATGGCAAATCAAGATTATCAAAAACCTTCATAATATCAAGATTTGGATTCTCTGATATTTCCTTCCAATCCCATGGTAAATAAGGATTATCAAGAATTAACCGTGTGAATTTATTCTTGTAATTCATTAACACTTTAATTACGTACTATTTATATATATATGTATATGTATGTATATACATAATCATGATTATGATAATCATCATATAGAAGATAAAAATTATATCATTTTAATGCCTAAATTGGATGAACTACCAAACGACGATGAAATTCCCAACCAAAAGTTTGTATGTCTGAGTTTTCTCTCACCTGATACTCATCAAAATACAACTATGAGAGGTCTAAAAGTAAGAGGTGTATTTAGTACTCAAGAGCAAGCAGAAGCTCATGCCAAACAACTTCGCGAAAAAGATCCTTATTTTGATATTTTTGTTGGAGAAGTAGGCAAATGGCTAGCATGGGACTCTAAAGAGCATACAGAGAATGAAGAATTTGCCGAAGAACAACTAAATAAACTGATGAAAGAACACAAAAAGTCTCAACAGGATGCAAAGCGCGAGATGGAGGCACGAGTTGCCAAAGCTCATAGCGATGTTGCAGCTGCTATTGATGGTGATGCTACGGGTGATGCTACGGGTGATGCTGCGGGTGATGCTGCGGGTGATGCTGCGGGTGATGCTACGGGTGATGCTGCGGGTGATGCCAGTGCTAATACAGAAACTAAAAAGAAGAAAAAGAAGAAAAAATCTGCACGTTAATTAATGTTTGTATTTATATTTATAGGTGGAATAATTTTATTAGTATTTTCCATTCTAATTAACATGAAAAGACGAAATCTAGAAGAAACAAATTATCCCCAAGGCGAATTTTCAGATACAGAATTAATCAAAACAGGAGATTACCTATTCTCAAAAAAACAGTATAGAGGAGCTGCTAATATGTATAAAAGAGCGCTTGAATACGAACGTACCACTAATATATTACAAAAGTACGCTGATTCTCTACGTATGGGAGGGAATTTAGAAGAATCGATGAAAATATATTATGAGATAGCTCGTCTTGATGAAAGTACTCGGGTTGCCGAAGGAGATGCGCCATCACTTGGCAAACGATGGGCTAATTTACCACCCGAAGTTCAGGAATTATTAGATGTAAATAAAGATTCGCATTATGATCACGCAGATTTTACCATACACGAGGATTATGTCTTGCCAAGTGAGTATATGGGTATTTTTAATAAAAAAAGTCCATGGTCAAGTAGAAGTCTTGCAACTACTAATTATATGTATAGGAGTAGAGATTTGGATAATATTACCATCAACATGTAACTTACTTGATTTGTTCAGTATATGATAATAAAGAATAAATTTTTAAAATTGATTTTTCTATAATATGATACAATTATCATAATATTATATCATCCACATGGACGATCTATACGCGATTCTTAACGTTGAAACTCTTGATGAGGCAATTTCCATGATTACCTCTGTTACTGACACTGAACACGATGCTAGCATTGTAGCGAATTACTTTGTAACTTGTATATGTGAAACAGATATTGCAATGGATTCAAGCATTGTCGAATTTATGATCAATTTAGGGGAAACTCGTCCTCTGGTTTTTACAAGTATCCTGAAGGAATTGTCAGAAGAACATTGTATTGAAATGCTTCGCTTGACAATACTTGATATTCCTAGTAAACTTCCCATTACACCATATAATAAGATATATTCTCTCTCCCAGTTCTTTCTCATTAATAGGTTAATTCGGTGTCCCCAAGTAAACCTATCTATAGAAAAGTTGAACCGAATATGTCTATCGTGTCTCTGGGTCACTAATGCAATCGAGCCAACAGAAACAACCTCAAGTGTCACGGTAGATATGATCCAAAAAAATGTATATGATATTCTGCTTGTATTAATGAAAAAGAAAAATACATCTCCTCATCTAAAGGCGTATATTATGGAGTATATTCAAGCTCAGCATCCTCGTAGTACTCTAGGTGGAAGTGTATTGTGTATTGACGATGGCACTGCATGTAATTTGATGGGTGTTTTGCTACTTTTTGCGCGTCAGTTTATCCGCAAGCCAGAAGATATTAATATTACGAATACAACATCAAATGTTACTTGGTTTTTCATGTGTTGTCGGTCCCTTATTGATATTGCCCTCGAGCCCAGCATTCGCTCATTACATGAAATAAGACAAATAAACCGTCGTTATCTCCATCGACATATAATTAATAATTATCACAAGCAACTATTTGCAAAAGAATTTACCAATAATGTGTGTATGTTTCTCGAGATGTTTTTGATTCATCGTATAGCTAATCATCACATGGAGGTTGCTTCTGATGATGCTGATGGCGATGAATGTAAGGATTCTCATGCTGATGATGCTGATCATGCTGATGATGCTGATCATGCTGATGGCGATGAATGTAAGGATTCTCATGCTGATGATGCTGATCATGCTGATGATGCTGATCATGCTGATGATGCTGATCATGCTGATGATGCTGATCATGCTGATGATGCTGATCATGCTGATGATGCTGATCATGCTGATGATGCTGATCATGCTGATGATGCTGATCATGCTGATGATGCTGATCATGCTGATCATGCTGATCATGATATACAAGGAATACACAAGGCGCTTGAAGTATATCATGCTAGCGCTCCACAAGCAACACCTACCTTGAATCAAATTACTCTTGAGTACTTTTGTCTTGAAGAAATTAACATTGAATCACGTCTTGATATGATATTTATAATACTAGGATGTGCCAAGTACTCTCCACTTGACGATACATGTTATCGTAAACTCGTCAATATGATATTTGAATTTAATGATTCTTGTCATGAATTCCCAGTTATTATTGATCGTTTAGCTAACTTGATAATTACAGCACCTACAACCTATCAATATGGAAGAATTCGTATTACAAAGCACATGATTAGCCACCTAAACAAGTTTGTCCTTCATGCATTGGAAAACAAAAGCATATCAAGTTATTCAAGCTTGAAAAAGTGGTTTACTAATGTAAATAATTTAATGCACGTACAAACACCACATGAAATAAATAATTATAGCAAGGTAATGGCAGAATTTTGGTGCTTTGTTCTTTGCAGAATTCATAGCAATATTACAGGGGGAATAAATACAGATTCGTCAACCTATAAATATATTGATATGTTGATAAAGATTGCAAAGCTGTTCCAGAATACTGATTTTTGGGATCACTTGACATTAGACGAAACCTACTATAATAAATTCCGCCTTGGTATGGAGTGTATGGGAGTTCCTCTGTATATAAAGAGCAAGCTTGAAATGAAATTACCTGTAGATTCTAACGATGAGGAAATCCCAGACGAATTTTTGGATGCTCTTACCTACCTTGTGATGAGTGATCCAATTAAACTAGGACAACAAGTTATTGATCGCTCAACTTTGGATCGCCTGCGCGAGGACGGCTCGTGCAATCCATTTACCCGTGAACCTCTACCTCCTCCAGATGAGATTGAATGCGATACCGAACTATATGCACGAATCATTGCATTCAACGGATAAAAATATTGAATTTTATTTAAATATAATTTTATAAAAAATACAACTAAAATATACATATGAACTCTGACACAATTTATCATTTCACTTGCGATGGTCGTTCTAGCGACGACCATCGTTTAACTTACGACTATCGTTCTATTTACGACTATCGTTCTATTTATGACCATCGTTCTATTTACGATGGTCGTTCTATTTACGATGGTCGTTCTATTTATGACCATCGTTTTACTTACGACCATCGTTTTACTTATGACCATCGTTTTACTTATGACTATCGTACCACTCATGACCATCGTTTTACTTATGACTATCGTACCACTGACGACCATCGTACCACTGACGAGCGTCGTACCACTGACGACCATCGTACCACTGACGAGCGTCGTACCACTGACGACCATCGTACCACTGACGACCATCGTACCACTGACGAGCGTCGTACCACTGACGAGCGTCGTACCACTGGCGAGCGTCGTACCAAACATAACCGTCGTTCTAAACATAACCGTCGTTCTACTAGCGACCGTCGTTCCAAACATAACAAGAACACCCGAGATAACACAACTGATATTAACCAAAGGCGTTACAAGACTATTGCGCGCCGCGCTAATCAACCCGCTGTAGACACTTGGATACAAACCCCCGGTACCTACGATAGTCAGGTAGCTAACCAACTAGCCGATAACATCATAAACGCAGGCGACTATGCGTTTTTTTACATGCTCGATTTTACGCGCAGAATTGACTCGGAAAGAATCGTAGAGATGGTTTTTACAGAGATTAAAAACAGAGTATCTCGTCAAGATTTGTTGGTTATTGTTACTTGCAAAGACTTTGATGGACGCTGGACAATCAACCATGCCTACTCGTACTACGGCTTGGACAAAGCTGTTCGCGTGCTAATGAAAATGGGTCTATGGTTTCATGCCGAATTTAACGTAGGAACCAATACAGAAACATGCGACAATGCATTTGAAGAGAACTCGCGTATTCACGATGACAAAAAGCAATTGATGCGTCAAATTTTCCGTGAATTTCACTATTCACGTCAGATCAAGCCTGTGGCAAACCGCTGGGTTCCGCGGCGCCAGCGATAAGCTGAAACAGAAGCAGGTGTATCAAATGTGTAACTAGTAATAGCGATTTAGATATAATGTAAATTACTTAATTAATTAAATTTTCCCCCCTGTATACGCTATCTCTAATAAACGATATATTCATTGCCAATATATATATAGCAGATTTCAAAGTAATCAAAGCATATTTATTGATATCATCATGATCATTATCATAATTATCATGATTATCATTCATCTCCAACATTATTATATTTTTTTCAATTAAATTTAAATCAATCATATGTTGTTTTCTTGCGTAATCTATTACATGAGCGACACTTGCAACCAACTCGTCAGGCGTAACTTTTGGAAATCCATTAAAGTAATTCTGAATCTCTTGATGTTTGCGTTGAGCACTAGTATCCATATCAACCAGCCAGAGAACTAGATTGACACCTTGATCAAAGTGATTAGTTGGATTTAACCACTTGTATAGGGGGTATATTAGTAGTAATGGCGCAAATTCGATCATATTATCATATGATGATATTATCATATGATGATATTATCATATGATGATACCTCTAGAGTTCAAAATAAATAATATGTATTATTGAGTTCAAAATAAATAATATGTATTATTGCGTTCAAAATGAATAATATGTATTATTGAGTTCAAAATAAATAATATGTTCTCAAGTATTTATAATCCCCTAGAACAATATATATGAATGAAGAAAAAAACTGGGAACTTATACCTCATAATACCAACGACAATGTGAAATTATGCGATTTAAACAGTGGTGGTGATAATTGCCAAATTTTTAAAGCGTCTCCAAATGTTTATGATAATATTTCTAATTGTGTCCCTGTGGGTACTTTATTAAAAGATCCAGAACCGAATGTGAACAGTTGGATAATAGAAAATGGAGGCTGTTCTGTATTTGGACACGAAAATTGTGTATTAATTAAGAGTATTAAGACAAAAAATATCCGACTATGCCCCATAAAAGATTCAGATGTTGTTACCGTAAAGAAATCAGATGCTGTTTCCGTAATGGATTCTGTCGACGATACCGTAATGGATTCTGTCGACGATACCGTAATGGATTCTGTCGACGATACCGTAATGGATTCTGTCGACGATACCGTAATGGATTCAGATGTTGTTTCCGTATTAGAAACTAGATTAAATAAATGTAAACAACGAAAAAATTCTTTAAAAACAAAAACAAAACGAGTTATATCTAAGATTAAAAAATCAAAGAGCAAGTTGAAAAACTTGAAGGAATGTGTCAATACGTGTATTAGTGATTCTGATATTGAATCATGTATTAGAAATAATTGTGAAATCAATATCGATTAGTTAAAAGTTATATTAACTAATTAAAACCATAATATGATATAATATATCCCTATATTGTAAGATGATGCAACCTTCGCCAGATACCTCTGATCTCTCTACATCTATATATATAGATACCCCCAGTAAACGAAACCCCCCATCTACACGCACCCGCGCAACAAGTACCCCTATAAATATTCCAAAACCTTGCACATCTTTTAAACAATTTGATGATTTTACTGATCTTGCACCTTTAAAAACTATTCAACCAAAGCAAAACAGTACGTGGATTCCAGACGAATGCGTATCACGCTGTTATTCCTGTAATGTGGGTTTTGGATTACTGGTTAGACGACACCACTGTCGTTTATGTGGAAGAATATTTTGTTATACATGCAGTAACTATTGGATTGATATTCCCAAAGTTATCCAGTGTAATTTGCCAGAGTCTCCGCCAATTTGGTGGGCATATGGTAAATTGTTTGGAGGTAAACGCATGTGCAGAGATTGTCATCATCGTACCAGAAATATAGTGAACGTAAAAGGCAAGATTGAAGTTTTTTTATTATTAGGGGAGTATGGAATCACCCTACGCGAATGGATTACTTGTTCAAAAGTATCTCGAAATTGGCAGCAAATTACATCATATTTGATTTCAATGTGGCGAAATATTCAATACCGAACCCCTTATCAAAATATTTCTCCATGGGAGAAACAGGCTCTCAAGATAAATAGACGATATATCCACAATCATAACAAGTACTATTATCATTATATTATAACGTATGGATCTCTTTTAGAAAAACCTGAATTTGTTCCATGTGGTAATTTACTATGCGGACGCAACTGTAATGAAGTGTTAGAACCATGGATGTGTTTTTCTCTTTTAAAAAAGAACGGTACAAGTAATGCATCATTACTACGTGAGTTTGCGGTTAATAATCTTGCTCGCTGTGATCCAGTATTATTAATTCCCTATGTTATGCATTTGGTAGAAGCAAGTTATTTAAAAATTGTATTCGTTCGTGTGGTTATTGCTTTTGCATGTATAAATAGAGAGTTTGCACATGCTTATTATTGGCAGGCGCGTTGTGATCACAGCGACTATTGTAGGCGATTGCTTGTAGCTCTTCCTGAACAAACTAAATACGAAATTGAAACAAGCGAATACTTTATTATGGTTTTAATGGATATTATAAAGAGTAAAAGTATACAAGAACGTAAGGAAATTTGTGAACGCATTCCTATAAACGCTGTGATGTGTTTACCTGGATCCCCAAATATAACTGTAAGAAAGATATTATGGGATAAAATTATTGTAAAAGATTCTTCCAGTATGCCTTTGGTGATACCATGTGAATGTAATGGTCATATAGAGTACATTATGTGGAAGAATGACGATGTACGTAAAGATGCCATAGTAATGGCAATTATAAATTTATTAAAAGTTTTCGGTGATAAAGAAAATCTTAATATTACTACTAAATGTTATACTATAATTCCATTAGATGCAACATGTGGGTTAATAACAATAGTTCCTGATAGTGAAACCCTATACATGATTAGCAGAAAACAAAATATGTCATTACAAAATTATATAATTGAGAATAATCCTACAAAAACAAGCGAATACCTGCGAAACAAATTCATTGCAAGTTGCGCTTTTGCATCAGTCGTTAGTTTGTTATTAGGTTTGGGCGATCGGCATCTTGATAATATTATGATTACACGTGAAGGAATTTTATTTCATATTGACTTTGAGTATGTATTAGGAGATGAACCTATGGGAAAGATAACAATGAATTCTATAAAACTAACTAGTCAGATTGTAGATGCGATGGGCGGACAATCAAGCGAATATTATAAAGAATTTAAAAACATTTGTGGTGATTTATACAATTGCGCTAGACGACATCTTTTATGGTTTTACCCTCTTTTAGTATACTTGAGTAAACATAATAAAATACCATTAAAGCGTCTTCATAGACATATTGATACCAGATTTATCCCAGGTGAGTCGTACGAGGAGGCAAAATTTATTATAAATGAAAAACTTGACCAGGAAACCCGAAATCGCTTTTTTGATGGTATTATGGATGGAATTCATCATATTAGTCGTTCGCTATAAATAATCACTAAAAATAAATAGAGAAATAATTATATATTCGTGTATATGTTTGGTTATTTTACTCTTAGCAATCGCGATGATTTCACCTGGAAATCAGTTACTTTATTTGGTATTCTAAAAAATATTGTATTTGTATGCTTACCTGTGTTCTTTTGTAGTTATTCAATTACATTATATATGGTGTCATGTGTTGTATGTGCGGTACCCTTGTTCGCACTAATTATGATGGTAAAATCTTTTGTATATCATACTGACTTTACAAATAAATCCCATCATCTCAGCATTTATAAATACTTGACTTTTCACGATATTGCATTGAAAAAGAAATATCGCCATACAAAAATTCCATTTGAGACTCTACTTGAATTGTATTTTAAAAAAAAGGTAGAATTTAATTGTGATCTACTAGAGGCTTTTGAACATCGTCATGAGTACTCAACTATGCGCTTTACCCTTAATCATGTAAAAACATTCTTGCAAAATATAGTACCAGAATGCTGGCATTCACGACAACAAGATGAAACCCAAGTGAGGGATCATTATGAGCGCGGAAACGACTTTTATTCACGTTTTTTGGGACCATCAATGGTATATACCAGTGGTATAGTTAAACACGAAGACGAAACACTTGAAGAAGTACAGAATAATAAACTACAGGTTCTTGCTAACAAGATACAACTAACACAGGATGACGATTTATTGGATATTGGTTGTGGATGGGGGACTTGGGCAATTTATGCTGCAGAGCACTGTGATGCCAAGTCAGTTGGAGTAACACTGTCGCGTCCACAGCATGCTCATGCGCAAGAAATTATTTCAAAGAAAAACCTAAATACAAGAATACTAATTATGGATTACAGAGATATTCCTACAAAACAGTACGATAAAATTACATGTATTGAAATGGCAGAACACGTAGGAATTCGCAAGTTTTCGGGCTTTTTGGACCAAGTTTCTACATTATTGAAGGACGATGGAATATTTTTGCTACAAATCGCCGGATTACGTCGTGCATGGCAATGGGAAGATTTTGTTTGGGGGCTATTTATGGGCAAATATGTATTTCCTGGAGCTGATGCGAGCTGTCCATTAGGATGGGTTGTAAATAAATTGGAGGCAAGTGGATTTGAAATTGCTGATATTGAAACAATTGGTATTCACTATAGTTTCACTATACAAAAATGGTACGAGAATTGGCTAAATGCTGAAGAATATATTACAAATAATTATAGTGGGCGCCTATACAGAATTTGGAAGGCATTTTTGGCATGGAGTGTAATCATTGCTCGTCAAGGTAATAGTACATGTTATCAGATTGTTTGCCATAAAAATTCAAATAAATACCCTCGTCGTAAATTTGTTGTATAAATCATATGATGGTTATGGTAAAAATGAATTATATCACATATAGATATACATATATACATATATAGATTTCATGTTTGAAACATATAAATCAAGCATTGCAGGCGCATGCGCGGGTATATCGGGTGCGATTATTGGTCAACCTCTTGATACACTAAAAGTTCGAATTCAAGCGGATTGTAAAACCTCCATTATGTCGAGGGAAGCATTTCGCGGAATATACCCACAAATGGCCATCCAGTGCCTTGGTAATACAGTGTTGTTTTCAACATATGATGTAATATCAACATGTAATGTTTCATCAACATGTAATGTATCATCAAGATGTAAAGGCTTTGATGCTGTTGCAGCTATTTGTGCTGGTTGCCTTGAAGCAGCCGTCTATACTCCATTTGAGTACTGTAAAGTCCGTTATCAAACAAACAAACCAGTCATATGGAACCAAATATACAGAGGGGGGTCATACGTGCTTGCAAAAGAAGGACTAGGTAACTTGGGGTATTTTGCTGGTTACTATTCAACAAAAGATACACTAGGGGCGTTCGGTGGGGGATGTATAGCTGGACTCTGCTATTGGGGTTTGATTTATCCCATAGATACTCTTAAAACACGGCGACAGGCGACTAACAATGTCAAGCAAATATTTCCAAAAACACCAAAAGATGTGCTCTACCTGTACAGGGGTATATCTGTTGCTCTTGTTCGCAGTATTCCAGTGAATGGAGTTACGTTTTGGGTTTATGATAAAATCATAACTAGTTTAGCATAAATGCTAAAAACACAAACAATATCGTATAATATATAATGAATAACTATCTAAAATACAAACATAAATATATAAAATACAAACATAAATATCTAGAATTAAAAAACACAATTTATGGCGGAACATCATCATGTTTCATGCCACATAAAACATACAAAGTGCTTGAATCAGAATATCGCATATTTCCACCCTTGATAGAGTTTTTAGATAAACATAAACATACGCCACTAAAAGAATTAAAATTACATTTAGAGACAATATTTGCGATCCGTATTTGGACTGGATTACAAACTCTATCTAACAAGAAAAAAAGAAATGAATTAGATGGTAATGAAAGATTAAAACAACAATTTCAAAAACCCATTTATAGTATACTAAATTATAATGATAAATCTTGTAGAATTTTAGTAAATCACATATGTTCATTCAAAACAGACAGTTACAGTAATGAATACAATTTCATAATTAACATATTTGAAAAAAACAATTCTTATTATGTAATATTTCCATATGGCAATGTAAGCACAAGAGAATCTATTATTGAAAATTTAAATAGTTACACTTTATTTATAAATAATAAAATATGTTGCAGAAATGATATTTACAGTGTAATTAGAAGTTTACTTCAAGACAATTGTAAAAGTATATACTTATGCGGACATTCCATGGGAGCAGTTTTTGCTCAGTATGTTGCTGCAAAATTCTATAAAAACAAAAAAATAAAAGTGCTATGTAGCGGTGGATATTGTTTTTTAAGTTTACATGAAAAACAATTTTTTGATAAACACATATTCAATGTTCATTTTGCCACGCAGATATCTATTATTTCAAAAAAACAAAAATCATATATACGTACTGACCCATTTACCGAACATACGGTGGAAACACTTCATAATGCTACCGATGCTAACGATTCAGACGATTCAGACGATGCTGACAATTTTGACAATGCTGAATATTTTAACTCGCGTATAATATTAAATAAAAACTCCCACTTTAAAGAAACAAATCAAGAATACACGGGTTTAATAATTAATACAGTTGGATGCTACAACTCTACTCCTGAATATTTGAATATGTTTGGAGATATATTACATTCATGGGAAATATATAAAAATTATATTAGAGAATTTCTGTTATCAAATGATAAAATACCAATTGATGCATTTTTAAATGCACAATATAACACCAAGTGTTGTCAGTCAACAAATAATACAGTACCGTTACTATTTATGTAAATGTGCATCATATTAGTTTACATGGTATCTCACGGGTTTCATTTCCAAAGCCGTTAAATTGTAATACATTGGGGGTTTCTTTTACAAGACGTGAAATATTATTCAAGGTTAGTTCATGATTAGGAGTATTATTTATTATAATAAAAGTACTCTCGCATATAAATGTTGTTTCTCCTCCATATACCCATGACATGCACCCTGGATATCGCTGAAATATAGTACATACACCAATTCCTCCAAATGACTCGTAGCGAATTGAGATAAAGTTTCTTCCGCGATTATCAACTCCCACCATAATACTTTCCTTCATATCATCAGGATATATATTATCAATATAGTCTATTCCGCCAATAAATCTTGGTTGGAATTTCAAGGTTGGTGCTTTGTCTAATTTTTGTACCGTGAAAGCATCAACAAGACATCCGTAAACACTATATAGGTATGATTCACGCAAAAGGAATTTTATACATTGTGTAATTTTTTTATTAATGGTAAATCGTTTAAGAGTTTCAAAATCCATACATGTTGCAATTTTGTAAATCAATTCATTTGGTAATGTATTAATGTAATTGTCGTCTAGAGAAACGCTTTTATAATCTTTGGGTGATTTTGATACATACATATCATATATATGATTAAAAATAGATAACATTATGTAATATAATTACATACATGTAATTGCATACATGATGTAATTGCATGCATGATGTAATTGCATACATATGTTTTACACATATACGCCTTAAACATAACATAATACAATAATTATATGTCACAGAAAGAGCATTTATCTCTTGTGGTTTGCGGTCATGTAGATGCCGGCAAGTCCACTACAACTGGTCACCTTATTTTCAAGCTAGGAGGAATTTCCGCCCGCGATATGGAAAAACTCCAGCAAGAGGCTGATGAACAGAACAAGAGTTCATTCGCATACGCCTTTTACATGGATTCGCAAAAGGAAGAAAGAGAGCGTGGTGTTACAATTCAATGTAATACCAAAGAATTTTTTACAGAAACAAAGCATTTTAGCATTGTAGATGCTCCTGGTCACAGGGACTATGTTAAAAATATGATTAGTGGTGCTGCCCAGGCAGATGTTGGTTTGCTATTGGTCCCTGCAGAAGCAGGTGGATTTGAGACCGCAATCGCACGCGGTGATCACAAGACAGGACAGGTACAAGGGCAGACGCGACAACATGCACGCCTTCTATCTCTATTGGGTGTCGAACAAATTATTGTTGGCATTAACAAGATGGACTCGTGCAATTGGAGCCAAGAGCGTTTTGAGGAAATCAAGACAGAGATGCTCAAGATGCTTCAGCAAATTGGATTCAAGCCCAAAAAGATTCCAGTTATCCCATACTCTGGGTACTTGGGCGAGAACTTGATTGAACCCACAGACAAGATGCCCTGGTTCAATGGCTGGAAAGCTAATCTTAACAAGGATACAACTGTCGAAGGAGTTACTCTTGTCGAGTGTTTGGAAAAGTTTGCAAAGACGCCTGCCCGTGATACACGAGGAACTATGCGCATGCCTGTTTCAGGTGTACTTAAAATCAAGGGTGTAGGTGATGTTATTACAGGTCGCATTGAACGCGGAATCCTTCGTCCGAATGATGTTGTTGGTTTCACACCATCCGGGACAGGCAATTGCAAGATCTTTTCCATTGAAATGCATCACAAGTCATACGAACAGGCGCTTCCAGGCGACAATGTCGGTTTGAACGTCAAGGGACTTGACAAGAGTAATATGCCAAAAGCTGGCGACATTATGTACATTGAGAAGGAAGGCGTATGTAAGCAAGTGGCGAAATTTACGGCACAGATCGCAGTACAGGAACATCCAGGACAACTAAAGACTGGTTTCGCACCAATTGTTCATGTACGTACTGCAAAGTCTGCCTGCAAGATGTCCAAAATTATTTGGAAGTCGAACAAGGCTAGTAATCATACGCAGATCGAGTCTCCCGCTTATATTGAATCTGGAGATGCCGCTCTAGTTGAGTTTGAACCAACTGTCCCGCTGTTCATTGAACAATATGATGCCTGCCCTGGACTTGGAAGATTCGCTGTTATGAACAGCAACCAATTGGTCATGCTTGGCAAGGCACTAACAGTTGAATACAAAGAAGATTAAAATAATATGATGTTTAAACAAGCATGATTAAATAAAAATATTTCATGTGGCTTTTAGATCTTGACCAGTCGAGTTCTCCTGCTATTACTTTGGACTCCACTTGAAGCGCGCAAGTTGATACTTGGGTGTGCGGGAAAATTCCCACTCCTCGTAGCCTGCACGTTATACGAGTAGACGCCATTGAACACTTCGACTTTTACAATGCACATTGGCGAGTACTTGATCCATTCCCCCGGGCCTTGGGAACTCTCGGCCACGTTTACAAACAGCTCTACCATGTCTCCAATATTGAAAGTTGGCATATTGATTTGTTTATATTTAGTTAAAATAAATATAAACAATATCAATTTTTTAGGGATGGGGATAAATAACATTATTTCCTTGTCTTTGCTGCTAAAAATATATATTTCATGTTTGATTCTCTAAAGCACTTGTAGTTGAATACAAAGAAGATTAGAATAATATGATGTTTAAACAAGCATGATTAAATAAATATAGAGATGTTATCATCTTTAAACATCCTCCACATAATGTTCGCCATTAATAGAGACATCAACCAAGTCCATAATTGCATCCTTCGCATCGTCATCCACATATAGATACTCTAGTGATTTTTTGCGATATCCCCCCCTCAAGCTAACAGCATCGCGCTTGAGGATGGTATGAATTACATGTCTATATCCAATCTCGACCACTAGTGGAAAATCCTTTGGTAGCATTGCCCCACAGATAGCAGTATAATCCTCCTCGGTCATAAAATCCGACATTTTATTGAGTGTTCTCATGATTCAGGTATGTTATTTTAAGTAAAAATGGTAATTAGTATTCAATTTTTAGATTTAACTATATAATGGTATTAATTGTATGTTAGTTTATAATAAATATAGAGATGTTATCATCTTTAAACATCCTCCACTTGAGGGCATACGCCATTAATGCAGACATCAACCAAGTCCATAATTGCATCCTTCGCATCGTCATCCACATATAGATACTCGAGCGATTTATATCGTATGGTTCCATTATCGTCAAAATATGCACCGTGCAAAACGTTCCCTCCGCGCGTATAAATCCTAATCGCCTCACGCTTGAGGACGGTACGGGTTACATGTCCATTGCTGCGTGCGACCTCCATTGGGAAATCATTTGGTAGCGTTGCCCCGCAGATAGCCACATAATCCGATGTAGTCAAAAAGTCCGACATTTTATTGAGGTGATCCATAACTTGGATTTGTTATTTGGAGTAAATAAATATAAAAATATTCAATTTTATTAAAAATCTGTTCTATTAGCAAGTAATATATTATAATTTTTTTTATTTTTTTTAATATTTTTTTTAGTTATATAATATATAAAAACTAAATATATGAATGCAAATATTATTTGTAGAATATATTTAGTTCTTTTATTATTTTTGTTATTTTCATATATCTTTTTTAATTTGTGTCTATTGAATATAGCTATAAATGCAACTATAATTAATAGAATTATAGGATATTTATATTTATCAAGTGTATTTATTAATTTTCTTTTTTTTATTAAATCATCAACTATAACATCAGAATATTTTATATCTGTCTGTACATTAATAAAATCTAAACATATTTTTTCATCATCGTCTAAAGTTCCTTTATGTTTACTATAATGTTCTAACATAGTAGGATTTCCTAATAATATTTTTTCATACTTACTCAAGCCATCATCATATTTTGTTTTAATTTCTACATTTAAAAACATCCCATTGTTTGCGAATATATTTGATGCATGGATAAAATCACAAATCATACATATGTTTCCATTTATTGCTAAAAATAAATTATCAGATTTCTTAAAATATATTTTTAACATATTTGATACATAATATTTTTTATTATTTATATTTAGTTGTAAATTATGCATACTATCATCTTTAAAGCTATCTTCTAATAAAATAAGATCATCATGATGATAGGTTTGAGTTTGGGTTTGGGTTTGGGTTTGGGTTTGGGTTTGAGTTTGAGTTTGGGTTTGAGTTTGGGCAGTAGTAGTTGAATTCACTCCAAATTTTATTATATCATCACTACATGCAGTCATCCAACTTATTGTATGCGATTTCCTCTCTATGTTATCTGGTAATATAATATACATACTGTTTATTGTTTTTAATTGTGATGTATTATAATCATCTATAAAATCATTTATATTGGATTTATTATTAGTATAATCATTATATGTTATAAAATGTAGTGTTTGTCCATCATTTAATTTTCGTAGACGATAACATGCTTGTGCTAAACTATCATAAAGCATATCTGGATGCACTAGAATAAATCCAATCATATCTGTTGGTTGATCTTTTATATCAATACCTACTGTATGTTGATGATCAAAAAATAAAATATCATTCTTAATACTATATACGCTATCCTTTTTATAAGGTATATGATCCTTAAAATATGCACAATTTGAGCGTATCTGTTTAAAATCAACCTCTTCTATAATACCCGCTGCGTCAATAATAAAACAATAGGGGGTTGTTTTATTAGTATTAACGTAATTTAAAAGCCCTCCTTTTTTAATTCCTGTGATGGTTTCGTTTTTTAAGATTTTATCACGAATAATTTGATCCGGGTTAGTAGGATGTTCAATACTAGTTATTTCTGATTCACTTAAAATACTCAACGTTCCACTGAAACCAATAACATTGGTAAATTCAGAAACTAATTCATGGAATTTTATTGTCTGTATTTCAGTTTTCTCTGTTATTTTATGTGCTATATGTAATAAAAATTTTTTAATATATTTAGTATTAGTTTTATTCCTTTCATAAAAATCTTTAAAATTTTGAGACATAATAGGAGGAATATCATTATCACTTGGTTTTAAAGATGCCATATTTAATTTAGATAATCCAATTTTATAATAGTATTTAATTGTATATAAAACACACACCATCATATTTGCAAATTCACTCTCTTCTAATGGAACATCTTTATATTTGAACGGAATTGCAAATGATTTTGATTCAATAATACCATAATGTGTATTTAGTATTTTGGATTTAATTTCATTATATATCTTTTTAATACAGTCGATTTTATCTTGATCATATTTTTCAAGATCAGTTTTATTATCTTTATATACATCAATTGCCATATTCATTTCATCTTCCGTTATTGATCTGGTCTTTTTAGGCACATTATACTCACTTGTAATTGGATTCATTAAAGTATCCAATTCATCTATTAAAATATATGGTTTCTCATATATTACAAGTTTATTATAATCTTCCGGACTAGTTAAAAATAATACCTTTAAATCTGATGCACTAATAAGGACAATAGAGAAATTATGACATTGCCCTGTTGAGGCTGCTATATATTTATCAATATCTGAACTATCTTTATCAATATCTGAACTATCTTCATACAAATGATAATTTGTATTTATTGAACTAAATTGTATCATTATTTTATGCGTTTGCGGTACTAATTCATCTGGAGTAATTAATACAACTCTTTTAGTTATACTCCAATATAACGACAAAAATGGAATTATAATTGATGTTTTCCCCCCACCCATAATCATTTGATAGCAATTTTTAAAGGAACTACTGCTGTCTTTATAACTGTTAATAATTTCTTGTATGAATGTTTCTTGTCCTCGATATATTTTACCATTTATAGTGTCATTTATTAATCTTTTAATATAATTATATTTTTTTATATCATTATCTAGAGTAACACCCCTATCTACATAATACCTACAATAATCATTTTGTTTTATTTCGGAATCATATTCAAGTTCAGGTAATTTAAAATATAAATTTTGGGACAATAGCCAATTATAGGCAATAATATTCTTTTGTTTATAACATAAATATAAATAAGTATTCAAGCTATCTTCCGTCCATAATAATCTGTGTCCATTATCACAGAAAGGAACTATATAATATGATTTTTTTGCCTTATCTAATGGAATGTATGTATTTTTTTTAATTTTAAATAATGGTTTTTCATATTCAATATTTTGAATTAGGGTTTTATCAGAGTCATAAGAGTCATTAGGAATAAGTATAAGTAATTCATACTTTTTACAACATTGAGCATTATTTTTATAACATATAAAAACATGATCCATACTTAAAAGCCATATATTATATGGATATTTAGGTTGAGTTTTAAGAATTTTATATGAATTAATATCACACTCTAGTCTCCATCTAGATTTATTTAAACTTTTAAAGATAATATCATGATTATAATAGAATCTATCTTTATCATTATTAGTAAAAAATTGTATAAAATTAATTTTTAAATGATTATATGGCCTATCACCATACAATTCATCATACAATTCATAATCCAATTCATCATTATGATTAATTTGATCAAATGTAGTACCTTTATATATAATATAATCTGAATATTTATTTATAAACAAGTTGTATCGTAATTTAATTTTCATGTGATAAGCGTCATAAAAGTCAGTGTTAGTGTTAGTGTTCACAGCTATATTGAATTTATACATATCATTTACTATACAAGTTTTCATTTTTGGTTCATTACGTATATCATTATTTTTTATAATATTATAATATCGTGATATAGCATTATTTAATTGTTGAAGATTATTTTTCTTACGCTCAACACATATATAATTAACAGCAAATAGTGTTTGAATACAAGTTTTACAATTTAAGCATTCGCCATGATTTTTATTTAAAAAAATCATATTAAACAAATGATTTATATGTTCATTTTGATGTATATTATATTCAACATCTGAATCATTTATTATTTTCATTGCCTCGTCTGATATATTATCAATAAAATACATACATAATAAATGTTCAATTATAACTGGTTTTATATCATGAAATGATTCAATTTTATCAATTTTCTCCTGCATAAAATTATATGTGTCATCATTTATTTCATGTGTATATTTAATAATTCCGTCATTATTGTTATATCTAATATATTTTATATAATGTGGAAATAATAATGAATTAATTTGTTTGTAATCACTTGTGTTATTTGTTATCCTTTCTCGTAAAAATGGGTTGTCTTCATTTTTATTAAAAAATAAAAAATCATCATTATTATAGTTATGAATTGGAAAATAATATCCTTTATTGGAATATTGAAAGATCATGTTTTCCATTCTAATAACTATCGATGCCAGGTATCTTTCATCATAATTATATAACCCATTTATTCGTCTAGAAAAATTGTTAGGATTCAATTCATCTAATATAATATCTCTGGAACTAAGTTTTTTAATAAATTCGCACGCCTTTTGAATTTTTGGATTTTCTAAATTAAAATTAAAAGTTGCATATTGAGCAGCGGAGCGACCGAACTTGTCGGAATCCTCATCCAATTCATTTATATACTTAACTGCACTATTAAACTCATTATAATTACTTATCGTTATAGCTAATAATAATATTTCTAATAATTGTATCATATAATCATTATTATTAGGAGTATACGATTGCCAGGAATTGCTTATTATGAAATTTGTTATAACATCTATATCAACATGTTTCTCACATATTTCATATATAATTTGATACATTAACCATAATGTATTATCAGAATTATTTTCAAATTTTTTTATATATGATATGTATTCAGTAATGAATAGGTCATCTTGACTATTTACACTAATATTAATAAAATCTTCTATCTGTTTAGTTTCATGGTAGTTTATTGATAAAAATTGTTTAAATCTGGTATCCTTATAATTACAATTAATTATATATGGATTTAAATTTGATTCATCATCAGTGATAATATTTTGTAATAACTTTATATGAAAGATATCTGTTTTAAAACTTGAAAGAGCATTTTTTAATTCAATACATCTATTATTAATATTTTCTATAATAGAATTAAAATTAGAATTATTTATATTTTTAACGCATAACATTGCATATAATATGCAAAATATAGTAGGTGTAGATGCCTTTTGAGCCGGGTATAATAATATTTTATTGTTTTTAACTATAAAAGATTTTTTTGATTTTTTAGGAACTTTATCTATATGAACAAATGGGACCATTCCATTAGAAATATCAATATCATTAGGATCTGGTTCTATTATAGATGTAAATTCACTGTAAATTTTTTCCCACTGCCAATAACTTAAATGCTCAAAATTAATATGTTTATGTTCTTCATGTTCTTCATGTTCTATATAAGTTTCATTAAAAATTTTATTAAACCCATCTCTAATCCATTCAAAATCATGAACACTATCTGGGTTATGTTTTAAATACTTCAAATATTTATTTAAATAATGATAATATTTACGTTTTATTTTACATGGTTTAAAATACCTAATCTCCTTGTTATCATTGTTCATTACCGTATGATATTTATGATAACTCATACCATCTCCACAATTAATAATATAATAGTCTTGAATAAAGTGAACTATTACTATAACATGATCGCCATGTCTTATACCTATATATTGTTCAGATGTATCTGATGTATCTGATGTATCAGATGTATCAAATGTATCAAATGTATTTATTAGCCGGTAAGCCAAATTATGTGAATCGTATGAGGGAATTTCATTATTAATATATCCATCGAAATAAATTGATAACATATCATGATTATTATTCAAATACCGCTGAATCTCACTATAGCTTGTTTCTCTACTCATTACTATATATATATTATTATATTTTCAAAGACTCGTTCGAAGCAAAAAGCTAATCGTACATTTTGTTAATATATTTTTGCAACTTGATTACTTCATATAATTTAACAATTCGCGGGCACTAGGATCTGTTTCATCAGTGTACTTTGGTAGCCAGAAATGAGGTAAAAGTGATCCACAATTTGGATATACTTCATCAAATATCTTACGGTAATACAATGCTTCTTTACTCGTAGGCGGGTTATAAGCGTATTCTCCCATTGATTCAAATTCTTTATCTGATATCAGTGCATCAACACGCTCTTTGATAATCGAGTGCCATGATCTCTCAACGCCAGAGCAGCCATCTGAAAATGCCTCTTTACGACGCCATAGTATCTCATCTGGAATCAGATTTTCATTTGCAAAGGCAGAACGCAGTAAGTGTTTTTCAATCTTGTTATTGTAATTTTTTAGCTCGGTATCAACACCCATGTATGTTTGAACGAAATCTTTATCTAAAAAAGGAGTACGGGCTTCTAATGAATGATCACTAGATATAGAACGATCAGATCGCAAAACATCAAACATGTGAATTTCTTCCAACAACCTGATACATTCCTTTTTAAATTCATCATTATTTGGTGCACCGCCCAAATATAGATAACCTGACTGCTCATCACTACCATCGCCATTAAATATCACAGTACATGTGCTGTTTTCTTTAATGTATTTACCAACTAAATAATTTCCAACACTTGCCCGTACAGTTGTAATGTCATAACTTTCAATTGCTCGGATAACCTCTGGAATAGCATTAAAGTAATCATCCTCAGATACAACTACAGAATGATGCTTGGAATTAATAAAATCTGCAACCTTTTGAGCAGCAACAAGATCAGTCGAGTTTTCCATTCCAATTGCGAATGTTTCAATTTGATGGCTAGATGATTTTTGAACCAATGCCGCAATTAAACTGCTATCTAATCCTCCGCTCAAAAGACAACCAATCTTACGATCACTCATCATACGCTTACGGACTGCACTTGTAAGTGCAATACGAATAGCATTCACAGGTGTATTATACTCAATATAAGGATAAATATATTCATAATATCGCTGTAGTCCATGTTTTGAAGACCACCAACATCCCGGCGGAAACTGGGCAATATGTGAAGCATCGTCAACAAGTGAGATTAAACTTTTAACCTCGCTTGCAAAAAATCGCCCATCTCTAGTCCAATAAAGAGGACGTACTCCAAATGGATCACGTGCAGCGTACATTGTAGGTTGGGATTCACTTTTATCTAAAAGTAAAAAGGCAAAAACGCCATCCAATGATGAACATACTTGACTCATTGATAAATTATCATACAATACTTGAATAACAGCGCAATCCGATTTGGCGTACCAGTTTTCAATATTTGGTGTATATTTTTGTAAATCCATACAATTATATATTTCACCATTACAAACCATTGTAGTATTCATATAGTTAAAAGGCTGTACGCCCATTTCATCAAGATTAACTATAGCCAATCTATGAAAACCAAACACAATATCATCAGATATACATTTAATGGACTGAGCATCCGGTCCTCGTCTTGATGTTTTTTCAAAAGCATCCCTAGTACGTTGTTTATCAATATCTACTTGAAATAATCCAAAAATGCCACACATTACATTATCATATAATATATCATTTAAATGATTGTATGAAATATAAAATACATAATAATATCAACCATAAGATTTCCTACATGACTTGCAAAATATTCATTAATATATATCATAGTCAAATATTCATTAATATATTAAAATTTATTTTACATATTAATGAATAATTATAAAGCAAAAATATTATCAGCATCATGGTACAAAAGTGATATTTTACATCCTAATGCACGCGATTATAATTTGGTTTCTAATATAGAAGAATTGTATGAATTACCTCAAGATTATCCAACACAAAAGGTACGGTTATCTGCTGATTTTGATTCGCCTTTAAATAGATTATTACCTCCTATAAATCATATCATATTTGGTGGTGATTTTAATCAAAAGCTTGTAAACTTGCCCATTACTTTGCATACTTTGGAATTTAATGATGATTCATTATTCAATAAGAACATTGATCTTGGAGGAATTCCGTTACAGCGTTTAGTATTAGGAGGGGATTTTAATAAATCTATAAAAAATCTTCCTAGAACATTATATCATTTAACTCTTGGTTGGAGTTTCAATCAAAAAATAGATTGTTTATTACATACATGTCCAAATTTATGTGAACTTGTAACAGGGCGAAAATTTAATCGTACAATTCCTATACTCCCTATATCATTACGTAAATTGATACTAGGAAGAGAGTTTAATCAACCTTTAATTAATCCATTGCCAAATTTAATAGAATTAGTTTTTGGATCACATTATAATTATGATATTCCTATTAATGTGTTACCACAAACTCTACAAAAAGTATCCTTTGGCGATACATTCAATCAAAATATTAGTGTAATTCCAGCTTTTGTAACTCATCTAAGTTTAGGTTGGATGTTTAATCAACCTTTAACCTGGAATACTGTTCCACCTTTGGTACGACTTGAATTAAGTGTAGAATTTAATCAAGAAATCCCACCTCATGTGCTTCCTAAAACACTGAAACGATTGATATTAGGACGAGATTTTAATCATCCCTTACACGTACACTCACTTCCAGAAAATCTTGAATATTTAGAATTTGGCTATTCGGGGGTTTTTAATCATCCAATTGCTCCAAATGTATTTCCAAAATCTTTGCTAAAGCTTGTAATGTGCGATAATTTTAATCATTCACTGAGTGGTGTTTTGCCAGAAAATCTTGTGAGCCTTACTATGGGATGTTACTTTGATCAACCATTAGATGGACTACCGAATAGCCTTCGTGAACTAACCCTGGGAAGTTTTTACAGTCGTCAACTTGATATATTGCCACCTCTTAGATATCTAAAGTTTAATGGATATTATAATACCCCCCTCGTACATAAACTCCCAAATACACTAACACATCTAACTATGGGCTGTTACTTTAATCGAGAATTAATTCCATTTTTACCAGATAGTCTTACCCATCTTATTGTTGGGTACTATTTTAATCAAGATTTAACTGGGTTGCCAAATAACTTGCAACATCTTACTCTCGGACTATATTGGTGTGCTTGTGATTTGCCTCAATCGTTAACTCATTTAGTATATTGTGGAATTGATAAACCACCAATTGATATACTTCCACCAAATTTAATTTATTGTAGCTTTTGTGGAATTGATTATCGTAATATCCAACATTTAATGAAAGAAAAGCGTCATATTGCAATTCAGCAATATTGGAAAAAACAAATTATAAATAAAATATGTACTGGGTTATACCATGATATTATATCTCGTGTATATGATTATGTGATATCATGATTATGTGATAATATGATTACATCATATCATTATTTCATAATGTGATAAAATTGACTTTTTATTTAAATAATATTTAAAATAAAGATATATCAAAAACATGAACTGGGGACTTATTCCTTATATCCTTATTACTGTTATTGCCACTACTACTGTAGTAGCAACAGCAGTAGCTACTGTTGCTGCAACCACCACTGCAACAACCAACCTACATGATTATGTTATGAAGGGCGATCTTGATAAATTTTTCGAGTCTATTCAAGCAGGTGGCGATCCAAATACAAAAAGTGAATATGGAGAATATCCAATTTTTGTCGCCGCAGCACGCGGATATTTTGATATTGTGTATGCACTCTTAGAAATGAAGGTCGATCCTAATACCCAAGATGAAAATGGCCTTACTCCATGTCTAGTAGCTTTTCTAAAGAAAAAGACTGAAATAGTCGACTTGTTAATGGAATTTGATGCCATTTGTGATTTTATATGATTATGTATGTGAATATGCATCATATAGTAATTTTTTTAATATATAATTTTTATCCATATCAAGTGTTTATGTGAATGCTGAAAACGCCATTCCCTATATTACTATATTATAGTAATCATAATATGAATTATATAATATTAATTATCTCATTGTGTTGTAATTATGGGCGATATTCCTAATAAAGCCACGCATTTGAATTTAATAAAAAAACATTTAATTACGTACTATCCAAAATTACAAATGAGTGATTTACAAAAACTAGTAGACGCAACGCTCCAAGTCATTCTCGTATCCAGTCACAACTTTGGGTTTAGCCTAGATACCCTGATGATTAAACAATTATATGAAAATAATGGACAAGATATCAAGGCAATCGCAAATTTATTACTTCCACATATGGAAAACCGAGATAAATTAATACAATTTAGTCAATTGATGAAAACTCCTCATACAAGCAATAAATTTGCAAATGTATGCATAGATAAAGATTTTGATTTTGATAAAAATTTAGATTTATTACTAATAACTATCCGACGATGTAAAATGCGTTTAATGGTGAATTTTCGCAATATTTTTCCAATTTCACCAGCAGAATCCTTATCATACAATCATATGATTACAAATGCAGATATTTACGATGTTATGATAAATGACTTTTATCATAATGCGCTTTTGGACAAATGGTTTATTTATCAACAAATAGATGGTAATACATTAGGAGATATTTATTGGGTGTACGCGCAGAGCATGATGGCGGATTTATGTTCAAGTGAAGAAAACCCTCAAGAAAAATGGATAAATATAGTAAATAACATAAATACACATAATGATGTTTATCAGGATGTATTTAAAAACCTGATTGTGTTTTTTGAACTACAGGCAAGTGAACTGATAAAAACAATCAAGCCCCCTTATATACGTATATGGGAAAAAGATATTGATATATATGATGATGATAAAATGCAAGAAACAGTTGGAGATTTGGATATATATAAAGTTATCGAGACAGCGCGTCTAATACCTGGCAATCTAATCCGAATGCATTACATCATGATTCGCGATAGATTCATGGGTTCGTTATATTTTCACCTACACGAGGAAATGAAAACAAATAACAATTTAACTAAATTTGCACATAATAACAAATATCTTGAGGATGATAATAAAAATAACATGCTTGTTAATGATTGTCCATTGATCCTTAAAAATATTTATCATATTGGAAAAAGCCTTGCTCATTTTAAAAAAGAAAACAACAAGATACAAGAATACTCGCGCACGTACGTATTTTTAAACGATGATGCGAAAACACGTGTAAATGCTATATTAGATGGTAATCCTCCCAAAAATTGGTATAATATTACAGGATTTCTCAAGAAATATATTGGGTTTCCAGATAATTACCATAATTATACACAAAATCAACATATGGAAAATATCCAAAAAACATGTTTTAGAAATAATGCATACTTTCTAAAAAATCTTTCTGTATTTGCATTGGCATGTCGCGGGACATTAACAAAATTCATCCCGAGAGACGGCATAAAACCCTCGTATAATAAAGCAATCTATTTTATGACACGACGTCCATTTAATGAAACTAAAACTCAACTAGATGTTAAAAAGTGGTGTGATCGTTATGCAAATAATTGGATACAGCAAATAAACTTTTTTCACCACTATACGTACAATCGTATTATGATGGTTACAGGAGGTACTGGCGTGGGTAAATCAACAGAAGTGCCTAAATTAACCCTATATGCTGAAATTATTTTAATGCATCGTTTCCATACTGCAATTGCAATTACCATGCCCAGAATTAGCCCAGCGAGAGGGATTCCAGGGTATGTTAGTAATGAGATGGGAGTATCGTTAGAAGAAACTTGGATACCTACTGATGATAAAGATGCATTTGAAGATCCGAACAAGCGCCGCCATCACCAATTTCAATATCAATATGAGGGGAAAGAAGTAATATCAAATAAACGTCCGTTTATGCGTTTTATGACCGATGGGTTGATCTGGGAATCAATGCATTCTAATGTTCACATGCGCACTACTAGTGCTCGCTATAATACCCCAACACGTTATTTAAAATATAATGTAATTCTTGTAGACGAAGCACATGAACATAACATAAATATGGATTTGATTTTGACGGTATTAAAGTACTCACTAAGGATAAATTGGGGATTGAGATTGATTATTATTAGTGCAACTATGGATGACGATGAACCACGATATAGATGGTTTTACAATATGAATCATGAATTGCAACTATCGTATATAAAAAACGCGAATGCTGTTGATAGACGTATTCATATTGCAAAACCAAATGCATCAACAAATTATCATATAAAAGAAACCTATAGCGCAACATATATTAAAACGTATGCTAAAGCAGAAGAAAAAGCAATTCAAGAATGTATAAATTTATGTTCTGTGACTAGCAAGGGAGAAATCTTGATCTTTAGTATAGGAGAAAAACCGATTACTAAAATCATAAATCACTTGGTGGGAAAACTACCACCAAATGTCATAGTATTGCCATTTATGGGCAAGTACCCTGAAACTTATAAAAGTATTTTCGATGGAAATCTTGGAGGTCGCCTAGACAAGTTTATTTACAAACGCGAACATATATTTGATATACTCAAGACGGAAAATTGGGATACTCCTGGATTAGGATATCCTAAAACAGTTATACCATATACACGTGCTGTTGTTGTTGCAACAAATATTGCAGAAGCCTCAATTACCATTGATACATTAAAGTGGGTTATTGATACAGGGTTTGCAAATACTACAAAATACCATCTTGATACTCTCCATGATAGTCTTGAAGTAGAAGCAATTAGCGAGCAGAGTAGGCTTCAAAGAAAGGGGCGTGTAGGGCGAGTCTCGTCTGGAAGCGTTATATATACGTATGTTAAAGATGGACGAAAAAACATCCCGCCTAAATACAATATATCATCCCAAGATGTAACTGATTCATTAATGAAAATGTTATCAATGAATACACCAATAACGTTTTCAGGTGATGATAAGAATGATAAAAGAACCTCAGAGACAATATTAGAACCAATAAAGTTAAAAGATCTTGAAGAACATGAAATGAAATATTTGCATGAATACAATTTAATGCCATTTGCAGTTGATGGATTTACAAAAGAACAATTAATCATGATTAATTTTTTTATTGTAAATCCAGATGAGGTATCTATTATTCGTAATTATCATAAACCTAATAAAGTTTCTTTAAAAGTATCACGAGTTAAATTAATTTTCGACCAATTGGAAAAAATTAATGTAATAAATAGTACGTGCATTGAAAAAATTACACATCTTCATACACAATTAGCAAAAATAATTAAAGTATTTACTCGTGGAAAGTGGGGCGCACTTGATACAACATCCCTTTTATTTGCTAATTATATTTCTTCGGGTGTGCTAGTAAAGGTAATAAACCATCTATTATATAAATTGGATCCTTTGCTTGTAGATGCTCGTCAACCCAACAATTTAAAAAATATGGATAAGAATGCTTTAGAAAACGCCCCTCTTATTTTAGAAGAATATATTAAAAATAAACAGTACGTAAAGGCAAGAGAACTAGTTACAAATGCAATGGTATCATGTACATTAAAATCCATTCCGATTGAGATACGTAATAATGCTGCTTTATACTGTGTGTATTATAGCATGTCTAATAGAGTATTACATTTGAAAGGAGATGCTTATGGCCCTATCGGCAAATCACAAAAATTTACATCAAATATTAATGCTAATCATATATTACCATTGTCAATAAGAGGAAACACAATTGAATATGGTTTGGTAATTCCAAGTATGTTTTTAAATTGATTATGTAAAAACCATATGCGTGTATATTCCAAAGGTATTTTAAACCCGCATACTATATGAGTGATTCAAATATTCCATTTCAAGATATACATGAGATGTCTAGATTTTCATACCTTGTATATAATTATGTTAAATATTGGAATATACAAAATTTAGATGCATTAGATGATTTTTTACAAAATGAATCTAGTAATGAAAATTTAAATGATTTTAGCCGTGAAACTCTAAAACAAATTCGTAATATATACCCCAAATCGCGAATCATCAAATTTATCACTAATAAAGCAGATATGCAATGTTGTATTGGCGAAAACCCACACTTGAATAGATGTACTATTGTATTTCGTGGCACTGAATCAAAGAGAGATTGGTTATATAATTTAATGGTATGCAAACACCAAAAAAACGGTACGTATTTCCATAGGGGTTTTTATCGTCAGTTAATAAAAGACGGTTCATTTGATAGTATTGTATCAACAGTACAAAATACTAATAAAAATACAAAATGGTTCTTAACTGGTCATAGTTTAGGAGGAGCTTTAGCAGTACTTGCAGGATATTTACTAGCCATCGAATTTCCTGAATTAGATTTTACTATAGTTTCATTAGGCGCACCTAAAATTGGTGGTAAAAGCTTTAAAAGAGCATTTGACGCTCAAACTAATTTACATTATTATAGATTAACAAATCCAAAAGATATTATTTGCAAATTACCATTCTTTGCCTATACACATGTTGGTTGTTTAGTTAATTATAATAGTGACACACGAAAATTTTCTACTAATTTACAAACAACCACAAGTAATTTGCTAAACATATCCAGTCACAAAATAGAAAAATACGTACAGCGTCTAGATAGATAATACATATTAATATTTTCTTATTATAGTGTAATGATTCAGGAGTACGATTTTTGTGTATTAGATTCAAGTTTACATGGACATCCTCAAGGAATTAAAGTAGATCGTATAGTTAAACTAAATATATCATGGAAAGATCAACTAGCTAAAAATATGATCTTTTATCTCTCAAGTATATCTGACAAAAATTCTATGCAAATAGTAAAACCAAATTTAATTGCCCGTGTTGCCTCTAGAAATACTATTACAGAAAAAACAAAATTTGAAATTAGCAAAGGTTGCTATATTGGATTTATTGATGATGTTTCTGAATTATGGATGCGATGTAATGATAATTATCATATGGATTGGGGAGATGTAAAGGCTGTAGACTTTGCTTTAGGTAAAATTTATTCACAGGGGAAAAAATTGCCAGAGTGGATGACACAATGTTATATCCAAGTAAATAAACCACCTGGAAATACACTTGTAAGAGGATTATCTGTAATTGGTGATATAAAACTAGGTAAAGAAAAATTAATACCTAAAATAATAAATAGCTATTATACGGATGGGTCTTTTAGATGGCTTGATAATCGTCCAATCGCATCATCTGAACAAATTGTATCTTTTACAGCAAGTAAGAAGGGTATCCAACAAAAAACCTATAATAAATGCAATGCACAAGGTATTTGGAATACTGCCCCTGGTGTTATTGCTATTTTAGATAAAACTCCTACATATAGATATGCTATAAATGAAAATGATGAGAATTTTCCAAAGCAAAATGATATTATTATAAAGAAAGATGAATCCAAATATGTATTTTACTTTAATATTCCACATAACATGAATTTATATAAATGTACATTCACTACTATTGATACTAATGTTCATCACATTACTAACCCCCCTAAATATACATTTCTACAAATTAATAATCCTTGGATAGATTTTTGGGGTATTGATAATGAATCTTGTTATAGCGTTCAAGGGGATCTCATTACACACTCATATTTGAATATTATTCATGGTATTCAATTCCCGGAAACTAGCGGGCATTATTTTATTCAACAAACTCCCAAAAATATCCTTATTACTAAAAAAACAGATGGCAGTGTCATTGGTGAAATTTATATTAATAATGATGAAATAAATAAAATATATGCTGCTCGCTGGCGATCACATAAAAAGCTTTTTAATCTACTGTATTGAAAATTTCACGAATATTTTTAACAACACCTAAAATTAATGATAACATAATTAAAATACTAATAATTTGAGCCCCTTGCTTTCCTAAAGTTAATCCTACTTTTGTTAAAATAAGCCCACTTGATGCAAGTGAAACACTAATTAAATTTAAATTCATTATAACATTTATATATTTATAGGGTGTTTTATAATAACGTCGCCATATTAATGTAGTGTAGATTGTTGTAACCCATGCAAAATTAATTATACGATCAGTAAATGGTAGAGGCGGATCATCATCATTATTCGTATCTTTATTAGTATCATCGTCGTTATTCGTATCGATGGTATTCGTATCGATGGTATTCGTATCGATGGTATTCGTATCGATGGTATTCGTATCTCTGGTATTCGTGGTATCTCTTGTATTTTTTACCCCGTACTGTCGGCAATCTAAATTAGAACGATCATATGTTTCTAACATAGATATTAATCTATCTATTACTTGGGAACCGTAAAAAAATGTTGTTAATACATAACTTAAATTTGCACTAATAACTACACGTCCATCTGAATTATTTGTTTTATAGTATGTTGCAATATAATATAATGTTATAATCAAGTGGCGCAGTATATTACCGTATGATTTCTTTTTCATAATATGATTATGAGTTGTCATACTCATGTTCATAGTAATTAACATTAAAAAACTAATGCCATATTTTAATAATGGTGCACCAATTGATAAAGTTTTGTTAATATTAAAAGTATATAAAAAAGTGCTAGTTGCTAAAACAAGTTGTCCTAATCTGTGTATTGTAGGTGTGTTTTCATTCATAATTAGCAAGAGACGTGTTGTTAATAATCCAAATGCGTATCCAATCATAGATATGCTTGTTGTATTACTCATAATATTTGAAAATATTGGATTTATTATTTTAAATACACGGGCGAAAACCCATAATATAGTAAACATCGCACTTGCAAAAAACTCAAAATTATCTTGATTAATTTTTATTATATTATTATCAGCAAGTAATCCCAAGCATGAACTCCACCATACTATGAACGATATAGTTGCAATAAATCCTGGAATAATCTGATTTTTGAATCTTCTGCCATGTGCTACCATAAATATAAATATTGTAAGAGGAATTTGTGCATAATCAAATAATGGACCAATAATACGATTATAATGCCATAGACGTCTATTGGGTAATGGTGATATCATAAATATTACAAAACTAACAATAGATACAACACTTAATAAACTTGATTGTTTATTATTTAATTTTTTTTTAGTTAATAATAAAAATCCAGAAGATGCCCCACATAATATTTCAATTATAATATTTGTAAATTTGTTAAATAATCCTGAATTTGATCGTAAAAATCCATAACATGATATAAATATAGTGGCAGCAACTAATTGTAGTATTTCTGTTAATATAGGCTCCATTAATCATATATATTAAAAAAAATTCATAATAAATCTAAAGTATAATTATGATTTAAAGTATAAGAAATTATTCTACATTATTATTACACGCATTTTGTAAATCATTTAAAATTTGTTCTGTTGGTGCTGTGATATTATAAATTAAATCATTATATGCCCATTCTAATGTAGATGTATTTTCATGCCATACAAATGGGATATTAAACTTGTTATCTTTATAAAAAGGCATGACAACACAATCATTAACATTCTGTTTAATTACATATAATAAACTTAAATACTCTTGAGATGTAATGTTTTCCAAATGTTGCAAATGATTCTCATTTATATAATATTTTTGTAATGTTGTATCATTATATAGTTTTATATATATATTTTTACAAATATCCAATATTTCAATAATAGCATTTTGATAATGTGTTTCACTTGTTAATTCTTGTAAAAATGTATATATTGTTGTGGTATGTGTAAATGCACATGATTTCTCATTTTCTTCAATATTATGAATTAAACCCTCAATATAATCTGCATAATATTCATCAAAAAATCTTACTATATAATACAATCCGTTATGGTGATCATCTGAAAAAAATTTATCAACAGATTGCTGAAATGTTATACTATTATTATTTATATTTAGTGATTTTCGTTTTATTCTATCTAAATTTCTAGTAGTTATTATATCAAGAATAAATTGATATTTAGGTACGGATAAGATAATAGTAAATTTGCGAATAAACATTAAAAGTTTTCGTGATCCTTCTTTGATATAATTTTGATAATCTTGTTCATTTTGGAATTTTCTAACAGGTATGTAATTTCCATCTATTTTTATAGGTTTACCTCGTCCATTATTTATAATATATTTAGGGTCATCAATTAACTCGTTAGTTTGTTTCAAGTAAGTAATATCTTGTATAGTTAGATTATGCCCCTCTCGTAATACTACCCATGGTTCTACCGGGGATGAATTATATTGTTTATTAATAATTGTCATATATACAATATTGTATGGTAAATTAAATATTTTTAAAATTGCATCATAAAAATCAGCATACTCTTCATGTTGAAATATTGCTCTCGTACGTACGCATGCATATAACACACTCCAAACTGTGCAATATCCATTAGGATCTATCCAGGCTTCATTTGGTAAACGCGCCTGTGCTACAAGAGCATTAAAACTTTGTTGTGAATGTTCGCTATATTTCTGTGGCGATGTAAATGTATAATTAGGAAAACACATTCTTAATTTGTTGTCAAGATTCACCTGATCCATGTATTCTACACGTACAAAACCATTTGGATCATAACGTTCTACTCGTTTTGCATATGTGTCTATAACTAACATGTTTGCATGATTGGGTAATTCAAGTGGAATAATTATATAGCGTTTACAAGTTCTATTTGATTTCATTTCATTCATATGATTTTTTTTATTCAAAATGTCATCCATATCATCCATATCATCCATATCATCCATATCATCCATATCATCCATATGATCCATATCATCCATATGATCCATATCATCCATATGATCCATATCATTCATATCATCCATATCATCCATATCATCCATATGATCCATATCATCCATATGATCCATATCATTCATATCATCCATATCATCCATATCATCCATATGATTTTTTTTATTAAAAATGTTATCAATATCATTCATTTGATTCTTTTTATTAAAAATGTTATGTATAGCAGCTAATATCATTAGATTAAGGTTATCATTATACTCTATAGATTTATCTTGTTTAGATTTCTTAATCATTTATATTACATATATATATAAATGAATATTTTTGCTATTATAACAGGAATATGTCTAGTGGTTGTGATTGTATTATATTTTACAACTAATGTAGATAAAATAATAAATACCACAACAAAAAAAGATACATATGAATTTAATTATATAGAGGAATTCCCCCTAGACAAAAAATTTAATTTAAGATTTAATGGTTATGATACAAACTCAAATAATGAACGCTATTGTGTATTAGATAATCTTGGTATTGTTGAATGTAAAGAAATCCCTGATGAGGATATGAATGAGGATATGAATGAGGATCTCGATGAGGATCTCGATCAACTTGATCAGAATCAACTTGATGAAATAAAAGCGTATAATACTGAAATTACAGATGACAAAAATATTCAAGTAGATGATGGATTTTATACACGTGCAGTTCCCAATTCAAAATACGTTCATATGTACGCTCCTACTGATGAGCCATGTTATGTTAGTGATAGGGATACTGATATTAATTTAAGCAAAACTGGAGTCAAGTATAGTGGAGGGAAATTACGTTGTTCTCATAATCATAAACCAGATCTGTTTCGATTAAATTATCGTCCAATGATACAGGAAGGACGTAAAATGGGTGGACAATATGTTTTATTTAATTATGATCCAATAAATAATAATGAAGTCCCATGTACGCAGGAGAATGGTAAAGCTGTTTGTATTATGGGACGAACTGGAGATACAAAAGACAATCGTATGTTATTTGTTGGAGATCCTCAAAAGGATTTAATAGGTGATATTGAGATTCAAATGGACGAAGGAACATCTGTGGAAATTCCAACGAATGAAACGTTTAGTCTAAGCGCTGATGGGAATTACTGTATTCCAACAAGTAAAAATAAATCAAAAATAGACTGTGGATTTCCACAAAATAATCAATTAGATATGTTTTATATGATAGAACCTATCGAGCCAGAGTACAGTTTGACATATAATCCAGGTTCTTTAGAATTTTACATGTCTTTTCAAGAGATACAACATGATGGCACTCATACTGCTTTACCGTGTCGCGTAACACCTTATGAGGAAATAAATGATATGGGGTATACCATATATAAGGGTAATAAAGTTGAATGCAAAGATAACAATGAACCTTCTGTGTTTAATGCAAATAAAATTGGCGACAAGATGTATCTTGGATATCAAGGAAATACTTGCAAGTATGTGAATAATGCTCAAACTGAGCATAAGGGTCTTTATTGTATGAAGGATATTGACAATAAAATCATTCCCAATCCAAATACCTTGCATAAACTGGTAAATATTGGTGATGGTTTAGATGTAACTGTAATCCGAGAACCCACTGCGGATACCCCTGGATATACTCCTGGAGATGCAAATGCAGATACATCTGGAGATGCAGATACCCCTGGAGATGCAAATGCAGATACCCCTGGAGATGCAAATGCAGATACATCTGGAGATGCAGATACCCCTGGAGATGCAAATGCATCTTAATTATAAACAAGTTGTAATATTTCATGTGTAAAATAGGGTATCAAATAGATGGTAGCATTAATATTTAGTAGACTAGTAATAAATGTAATTATTAAAATAGTTGACCGATATGTGTACATGTGGGGGAATTTATGTCTTGACAAGATGTACGCTACAAGAAATACTATGGCATCTTGTCCAAATCTACATATTGCATGAACTGGGGTGTTTGTTTTGCTAACTGGATGCTTGAAATAATCCCCTGAAATAACAAGTGGATGATTAAAAAATAATCTAGTAGTAAACCATCTAAATATCCATATTAAATATATACTTATTATAATATCTATGGTTAATTTCATAATAATTATCTTTTAGAAATTAATGGAGTTAATAACAATATTATTATACCTTGTAATTTGGGCGATTATTGTTGGTATTGCATTTTCAATGACAATATCAAAAACACCTTCAACACTTTCAACACCAAATAATGTTAATACTGAAGTAACATTTCAAGTTGTAGAAACTACAGTCGTTGAAACAAATAATAGTATTAAAAATAATGCCGATTCATTGGGACTTGATGGCGATGAAATTATAAAAGGTGCCAAGTTAGACTGTCCGCGAGCTCCTGATATTAATGGGAAATGTAATGGCAAATTAATATTAGATGATGAAGGACGTTGCTGTATCATACCAGAAAGAGACATGCCAAATGTTATGAGGAAAATGGGCAGTGTTGCTACGAATATGATGATTTCAGTTTCAGTTGGAATGCTTATAGACAATCTATTAGAATATATGATACGCAAGGCAGCAACATCTGCTTCTAAAACAGTAGTGGGAAAAGCTGTTTCAAGTGCTCTAAAAAATATAACAACAGTAACAACTGCGGCAGCAAGAGCTGCATCAGCAGGAGTATCAGCAGGTATGTCAGCGGGAGCAGCCGCAGGAGCAGCAGCGGGAGCAGCAGCGGCTACTGCTGCAACAGCTGCAGGAATGACAGCAGCACAGGTATCTGGAGTAGCAACTTTAACAGCAGCGCAAGCTACAATAGCAACTGCTACTTCGGTAGCAGCTTCCACAGCAACAAAAGCTGCTATGCAATCAGCAACTATAGGGGCCCGAGCATCGGCAGCTTGTTCAAAGATGGCATCAATGGCAGGAAAAGCAATATCGATGATGGGTGGAGCTGTTACTGTTGTATTATTACTCTTATCAGTAATGTTTGTAGTTCTTGATACAGAAAACGTAGGTGGTTATAGTAAATATGTATCAAATGTTTATAATCGTGATAGAATTAGACATGAAACTGAACATATGTATCGCGAAGCCTGTTTAAATGCTGGTATAGAATATCCACAGTTATTTAGTGTCTGGGAAATGTTTCCAACTTTTGAGAATGGTATGAACATACATTGGATGGTATCTTTTATAAAAGAAACAATTACTAAATTAGAAGAAACCCCAGATCTTTTAGAACAATTTTTGTTTTTTTTGTTAGGAGATGATGTTGATGATGATACTACGTACAAACTTTTGGATATCATGGGTCAAGTTAGAGATGATAATTATATGAAAAGAGATAGACTATTGTGGGAGTACTTATGTGTAGGATCTCATTCTGTAGATAAGAATGGAAAGACGCATGTAACTCTCCCAGTTATACCAAGCAATTTGAGACATCTATTAGAGTATTATCCTAAATTGTCCGCACGTAAAAGGATAGGTGTATCCCTGAGTAAAGCAGGAGTAAAGGCATGGAACAAGCTCCATCATAACAAATGGCTGGCTAAGGGAACAAATCATTTTGCAAATGTTGCGCTCTATACAGATACTTATCGAATTGTAGATGAAAATAATCCATATGTTACGAAACAAAATATAACACAAGATGCTGTTGATTTAACAAAAACAGTCGCTATGAATTATACAGGGATGGGGCAAACGCTACAGGTTGCTATGATGGCGGGTGGCCTTGCTGCGCATGGTATAGCAACCCAGTTTGGTAAACATGATTCATTAGAAAGCACGAATGAAATTCGAAAGGGAATGGGCGGTATTCAAGCACAAAATATAGGGAAGGATGCAATGAAAGGAGAATTCGATATTCAAAATTTATTAGGCACCCAAAAAATGCCTGTATTAAATATGATGGAAAAAAAATTACCTGTTGCAACAGCCCTTGCTCTACCATTGGGCGCAATTTATAAAGATTGTCTGGGAATAAAGAATTTTTCTAATAAAACAAAAAAATTAAATATGCGAAAATATGGAGTAACATTTAACGATGATATCGGATTATGTAATTATACAGATAGTTACTGTATTCGCATGGGTCGCAAGCCAATGGGTGAAACAGGAGGGATCCCAGGAATACATATGCAGGATAAATTGGTAAGGATGGCTGCACAACCATTAGAAAATAAATTAATAAAGAAAAGTGGAAGGCATAAAGTAAAAGATAAGGGACAATTTACTAATTGTGGAGATATAGATCCAACATCACTATGGATTGCAAGTATGCTTGGTGGAGATACAGTTACCCGTGGAATACTGCAAATGCAAGGCACGCTTGAACAATCTTATACTAGAGGTGTAGGTAAACTTCCAACAAAATGTCGTAACTCGCAAGAAAAAATAAATGGATTGTGCTATGACAAGTGTAAAAAAGACTATAAACGCAAGGGGATTTCATGTGTTCTAAAATGTCCAAAAGGAACTCAGGCATCCGCCGCTTTTTGTACTCAATGGACCAAAGCCAGAGTTAAAATGAAACTTCCATATCAAAAACATAAAAAATGCAAAGGCAAATCCAAACCACGTATGAAGACTAGTGTAGGACAAACTTGTGTTAAACCTTGTATGGACGGATTTAAGAGGCGATCAAATGCCGCTGGTTCTGCTTTTTGCAATAAAAAACGATCGTATATAGCAAAAAGCAGCCTTCCTCGTAAATGTGCTGATAATCGCGTGTTAAATGCAGGTATGTGCTATAAAAAGTGTAAAGATGGATACTATGGACTAGCAACTGAATGTTACCCATGTACTGGTTTAGACGGAGGGCGGAGTGAATGTAAACTAAAGAATATTGTTGAGAAAGATGAAGATTTAGAAGAAGATATAAGTGCATTAGAAGCACATAATGAATTAATCGGACATAATCCATTAGAAGAAGAAGAAAAAGAATAACAATTCTAGTTTTTTATATATATATAATAAACATGAGTTGGTTTTCCAGTATGTTCAAAAGTTCAGATGATGTTATAGATGTAGCAAAAGCTGCAAGCCGAAATGCCGATGATCTATTAGCAGCTAGAGGTGCAATGTCTCAAGTAGATGAAGCTGTACTTGCAGCACGAGCTGGTGGCGATGATTTACTTAGATTAGCAGCCAGTAAGACAGACGAGGCTGTAGATGCAGCAGCTGCTGGTCTAAAGCAATCAGATGCTGCAGCAGCTGCTGGAGCAAGGCAAGGAGGGGATGTAGCAGATGATTTTGTAAAGACAATGGATGATGTAGCAGATGCAGCTGGAGATACAGCAGCTGCTGGAAGTAAAAGTGCGGGTGATCTAGCAGAAGGAACAGCATCATCTACTGCAAAAGTAGATTTAGATGATGCTAATCCTAGCTTTTTAAAAAAATTAGGTAAGGGTGCAAAAAAAGTAGGTAAAGTAGCAATGGACCATCCTGGATACACAATTGGTATTTTAGGCGTTGGTGCATTATTAACTGCAGCTGCAATTACCAAAGATATAAAAAATAAAAAACGTAAAAAAAATGTAAAAGACTGTATTAGTGTATGTTTACCAGATGATTATGATGATAAAAGCAAAGCGCCTCAACCAGTACATGATTTTAACTATTGGAAATATAAAATATATACTCCCCTGGATGATATTGATAATAATGATCAATCCACATTAAATAATTACTATCATAATGTTAGTGATATGTATACACCTTATTATCCAGATGGAAAGACACCATATATTGATTTAAATATAGATTCACCTGCTCCTATAGATAAAAAAACAGGTAAAACAGTTAAAGGGATAAAAGGTAAACCGTATGTGTTTTGCAATCCAGGTGCAAAATCGAATGATGGTGATGAGATTGATGGTGATACTACTACTTGTAAAAATTTTTGTAATCAAAGATGTCGAAACATTCATCCAAAAGTTGACTATGATGATGAATTGGTACGTACTACTAGGACAGTAATTAACAAAACAGCAGATGTGGCGAAAAAAGCAATTGATGCAGCTGTAAGTGGGCTTTGTAATTTGTCTCCAAACTTGTGCGTACTTTTTAAAATCATATTTGTGATATTTGTTATCGGTATAGTAATGTATTTTGGATCAAAAATATATGAAATTATTACTAATGATTCTTTTCTTCCAACGGTAAAAAACCCATTCAGTAAGGCTCCATCAAGTGATATTTCATTAGGTGAAACTTCATCTCAAGGTTTGCAAAATTTAACTAGTACTGGTGAAAATATAACTAGCTTACAGCCAAATCCAGCTTTACTAAGTATCCCCATGCAAACTGATATGAACTCGTTGTAAAATTTAACCTAAATATAATCTAAATGCTTGCAATAAACTCCCAGCCATTATGTTCGCATATTTTTTTCCAAATTTCATCTTGTTGAATCAACTTGTTTCTGTTTTTTAACAGCTTGAAACACCACAGGAATTCATCGTACTCTAACAGCTCGCACATCTTGAAGAGTAAATACGAATACCTTAGAATGTTTTTGCGTTTAGCGGATTTGAATAATTGGAATGGTTCTTCAATCTGTTTAAACATGCTTATCAAGTTGTCCTCTTGTTCCCGAGTAAGTGTAGGCGGAGGTAGCTTGTTCAATTTGTTTATTATGTAAAATATGTTTTCATAGTATTTACTCAAATTTAATTTTTTTAAAATTTTGCGCATGATTGCAGGGCTTAGGTTAGCTAAATTAACGAAACGCATTTTATCCAGTTCTAAAATAATCATATCATATACTTCATCTGGAATGTCTGTGGTTTCACGTGCCTGGAGCTGGTTCAACCATTCACGAAAATGATTTTTACGCTGATAAATACTAAATTTTGTAATATCAGAAGTACTTGAGGTATTATTTTTACCTTCTCCAAATGAACTCAAGTTTTCTATAATTCCACATTCTAAACACACAAACATAGAATTTGTTTTGTCTAACATCATCTCAAGGTTACAATCTTCACAGTTCATAAAGTTCTGACGTGTAGACGAGTTAGGATTCTCGTCAATTGCATCCAAATAAGTATTCAAGAGTTGAGCTTTGTTGCTATTTGACGAGTTTTTTTTTCTCTTGATGAGATCACTAATATCCATTTGTGACTTTATCTGTGTAGAATCTTCTTTATAATACTCCTCCAATACAGATGATGCATGATAATAATAATCCATTTTATGATGATTACTAGAAAGCTTTTCTATTTCGTTTGCAAGAGTCTGTGTTTCAGTACGTAGTTTTGATAATTTGTCTAGTTCATCAGCGTCAAAAGTATCATATTCTAATAAATCTGCTATTTCTTGATCAACTATGCGTTTCTTTTCTATGTTTTGATTGAGTGTAGTTGTCTTATTTTTAAACTCTTCTAGTTTTTTTTGATGAAAAACATCTAGACTGACTGATGAGGTATCCGTTTTTTTTCTTTTTTTCGCATCCTTATTAAAAAACATTAATAGATATTGTGATACATACTTATATATTGTATATAATAAGATTTGGTCTCATTTCAAATAAAATATAAAACCTCTAGATTTGAAAAAAAAAATCTATATATAGATTATATACAATCATGACTGGAGCTATGATGCAATTGGTAGCCTACGGCGTTCAAGACGTCTATCTTACTGGAAATCCTCAGATTACTTACTTTAAAGTGATCTACCGCAGACATACTAACTTCTGCGTAGAGCCTATTGAGCAATCTTTCTCAGGAACCCCCAACTTTGACCGCAGTGTCACTGCTTTATTAGCTAGAAATGGAGATCTTATTACAAAGGTATACTTAAAGGTTTCTGTTGAAGGTAGCAGCGATAACGATTGGGCCTGGGTAAGGCGCCTCGGACACGCTATGATCAAGGACTATAACATCCAGATCGGTGGCGCAACTATTGACAGCCAAACAGGCGACTGGATGAACATGAACCACGAATTAGCTGGAAACCACAGCAACGAGCGTGGATACGCCAAGATGGTTGGCGACACTGAAGACATGACTGTTGTCAGCGGCGATGACAAATCATGCACTATGTACGTGCCTCTTGGATTCTGGTTCTGCAGAAACAATGGATTAGCCCTTCCTTTGATCGCGCTTCAATTCCACGATGTCCGCATGAGCTTTAACTTTGAATCTTTGGATAAACTCGTAAATACTGTAAACGGTGGTTCTGTTAATGGTAGCGTCAAGGATGCTTCCTTGTTAGTAGATTACGTCTTCCTTGATACCGAAGAGCGCAAACGCTTCGCCACTTCTGCTCACGAATACCTCATCGAAACTGTCCAGAACAACCATGGCGGTGATGCTATCACCAACACCAAGGGCAAGTTCCGCTTGGTATTCAACCACCCTTGCAAGGCTGTATACTTTGCTGCCAAGAACAACAAGTTCAACGGTTCGCAACAGTACCTCGCCTACCACCCCAGCGATAAGCAGGCTATGCAAAAGCGCTTTGCCGAGATGGTCTACTTGATGTGCTTAAATGTAGATTCAGGCGTAATCTCACATGATGATCAAGGTAAAGTTGTAACTGTAAGTTCAGAAGGAGTTGTTGCATCTGCATTCGGTCTTGTTAAGAACAGTGTTGTTATGATTGTTGGTAATGATAGTACAAATAATGTATTTGATGGCTCTGGCACAGGAACTGATGGAAGTTTAACTCTTCCTGAAGATTTCTCAACCAATCCATTCGCTTATATTGAATTTGTTGATGATTCATGGAAGAACGTCACCGATGAAATGCTCAGCACCCCTGTTGCTGATATGGTATTCCCTACTGGAGGATGGGATCCCAGTGCACACTGCGTCACTGTGAATATGCCTCACAACTATACCTCTACATTAACCTGCAATGGCAACCCCATCGATAACGCTAACATCCAGTTGAACGGACAAGATCGCTTTGCCCGCAGAGATGGTGCTTACTTTAACTATGTCCAGCCATGGCAACACTTTAGCAACACCCCCGCTGATGGTTTGAACGTCTACTCATTCGCCTTGAACCCTGAGGAGCATCAGCCATCTGGCACTTGCAACTTTTCCCGCATTGACTTTGCCCAGTTGAGCGCCGACTTTACCAACGAATACGCCAACGATAGCGGATTTGTCCACATCTACGCCGTCAACTACAATGTATTGCGCATTATGGGAGGTATGGGAGGACTTGCTTACAGCAACTAAATTTAATCATTCGTTTGGACGATATTTGCAAATGTAAAAAAATGATTTGATAATAAACACAAATGTAATTATAAATTAACATGCAACACAAGTACGGTACTATTGATCTGAATACTTGCTATCCTCTCCATTACTTTCACAATAATCTTGACTGCATTCATTCAATACCTCATTATATGGTGGAATTTTTCGATGATATAGATAAACCACTTCGAGTTCAACATATAAAAACAGGGTATCCTATCAAAGAATGTCGTGAAAGATTCACTATGAGTGATGGAGATAAACGTATTACAGTTTCTTCAACACATATAATGTTGGCGACCGCTTTTCCAAATTTAGACCCCCGTAAAGCATGCAACCTTGCGAGTGATTCTAAAAGGGTTACTGTTGATCATATTAATGATGACCCAGCGGATTCGCGTATCCACAATCTCGAGTGGATGTCCCGCAGTGATAACGCTCGGAAAGGTCAGATAAAAGCTACCAAAAGCGCGCATGAAAACGGAGGCAAACGCGGCAAAGCCGTCCTTATGTGTGGCGGGGGTTACCCCGAATGCAAATTCCACTCGGTATCAGCCACGGCGCATTTCGTTATGCGGGCTCGCCATCTTCGTTATACTGCCAATCACGACACTACCTCTGGTAAGATTGGCGAGGTTTGCAGGGGTTTGCGCGCGAGTGCCTTTGGGTTTACATTTAATTGGGTCGATACAAGCATACACGAGGAGGTTTGGGCGGAATATATGGGCTATCGTGTGAGCGATCACGGTCGCATTATGGGTAAATACGGAGGGATCGCTAGACAAACCCCTAGTCGCACTGGACAAAAGTACTCGAGTGTTTTCGTTAATGGCAAACGCGAGTTTGTACATAGACTTGTATGGTTGGCATTCGGGGGCGAAATTCCTCCCAATATGGAGATTCTTCACGATGATACCGTACCTCTCGTGGACAATCTATACAGAAATTGGCTATGTGATCTCCGCTTGGGCTCACATCATGAAAACATGATTGAATTTCATACACCTGTTCATGGTGCCACCCCCGTACATGGCAACACCCTCCCACCCGAGGAGTATTATTCATGTGAAATACATGAGCAAGCAACACCTACAGACGAACTAGAGTATCTATTGGAATATCCCCCTCAGTACGTTCAAAGATTCAAGGCCTCTGGAGGCAAGGGTGCAATGTGGGTACTGAGTCGTCGCTATCCTCTCAATCCTAAAGGTGACATTAAGAGTACTAGTAGCAAGAAAAAAAGCAACAAATATAAACTCTTGCAGATATTGGGTTTTATGGCAGATCTAGGAGATAGTAAATTTACTCCTGAATATGTAAATCAAATACATACCTTATTGTAACTTGTCAGTAACTCGCTACATATGGAGTATGGCAAGCAACTAAATTTAATCATTCGTTTGGACGATATTTGCGAATGTAAAAAATCCAACGAAATTATTATTTTAAAGATCTAAGAACTCGATGAAATTTCAAGATACAATAATTAGAGATATCAATTCATATAGGAGTTTTTACTCAACTACATAAAAATTGATCAAGTTAGATAATTAAAGTATAAATAATTTAATGTCAAAAAACTATGCAATAATAATTGATGGTGATAACATAAAAGCAGATTATGGACCACAAATTATAACGCAGGTACAAAGAATGGGAAATATTGTTATTATACGATTATATGGAGATTTTACCAAATCATCGTTAATCAAGTGGAAAAATATATGTCTTAAATATACTATTGACTGTATTCAAATATGGGATATGGAGCATAAAACTAATTCAACAGATGTAGGAATTATTACAAATGTATGTTTTGATGTTGAAAATAACTATAATATTGATAACTATGCTATTGTATCTGGCGACGGGGATTTTGTTCACTTGGTTTCAGCATTAAAAAAACGCAATAAAAAAATTATTGGTATATCACAATCTAAAAAAAACACTAGTACTAAACTAGTTAATGCATGTAATCAATTCATATATTTAGAAACATCTAATGAATGTTTGGAAACATCTGATGAATGCCAAGAAAATACAGTTCTGTATTATCAACAATTTATTGAGAATCTTGTTTATGATTCAATTAATACAACAATTAAAGCAAGTATTGCAAAAGAAGCAATTTTAAGATGCCATCCAGATTTTGATGAAAAGCAATTAAATAAATCAACAAATATTAAATATCGCAACTTTACAGATTTTATCAATTCTATTTCAGGATTAAAAATATATAATATTGGAGATACTACTTTTATTACAATTAAATAATTAAATTGGACGCATGTAGGAGTTTTTAAATAAATACAATATATTGTAATTTTATAAATTAATGATTTTTATTTACCATCTATACTGTATTTAAAATGTAATATTTAGAAAAAACATCTACATAATATTTAGGAATAACATCTAAATATTATTTTCTATCTATATATATATATAAATGGACATGGACATGGACATGGACATGGACATGAATGAACATTATCGTCAAAAGTATTTAAAGTACAAGCAAAAATACTTGGCTGTCAAAGATGGAGGTGTTAAAATTCAGAATGAATCAGATGATCCACGTAAAACCGTTAAAAACGTGTTTGTAGGAAATCATATAGTTAATAATATATATTTAAATGGTAAACTAAGTGAAATAATTGAAATAATGGATCAAGCAACAATTAAAGATGATAAAGGTAATATTATTAACTTTGACGCTGATTATAAAGTACAGGTTAGAGCCATAAAGGACCCTGTATATATTCAAGGCTTCAACTGGAAATACTTGTTAGAAACAAGAATAGATAGAGGAAATTCTGAATCTTACCTATACTATCCTAAATTAACGGATATTAACCCACGACAGATTGATTTCAGAGGATTGTCTGGGCCAACTATCACAGACAAATATATGTTTGCGGATAAAGATAATAATACATATCAAGTAGATGTTAGAGGGAAAAAATTTAATGAAATAGAAGATTTAAAAAAACAAATTCAAGACTCACCCGCAGATAATGATGAATTGCAACAACAATTGCAACAACAATTGAAAGAAGCAGAACAATCATATCAAAATCTAACCAATACAATATCTGTTATTAATGATATAGAGGGAGTAATACCAGCACCAGCACCAGCATCAGCCTGTACTATATTGTAATTTTATAATATGTAGATGGAACTGCATGAATTTACTAAATTAATCTACTTGTTCCATTTCATCATCATTATCCTCATCATCATCCTCATCATGATCCCCATCATCCAATTCAGGTAGATCCTCCTCTTGATCATCATCAATATTTAGTCCCAATTTGATTAGACGGTGGATGCGGTTGGCAAAGCTTGTCGGCTCATCCAAGCTAAATCCGCTAGACAAAAGAGATACCTCATAAAGCATCCAAATGAGATCACGAGTCTGGCGATCAACATCATTTGATTTACTTGCATCTGTATTAGCAACCTTTTGATTCATATTTTGAATGATAGGATGTTCGGGATTAACCTGTAGAATCTTTTTACTTCCCATGTACATGTTCTTGCTAGAGTCGCCTAGTGCCTGAGCCTTCATAATTCGTTCCATATTAGCACTCCATCCATATTCGGATGTAACAAGCACGCATGGCGAATCAACCAACTGTTGTGATACTACTGCATTCTCAATAGAATCACCCAATACCTCCTTAAATACCTTGCAGAGAGCCTCAGTCTCTTTAGTAAGGCGCTCTTGTTCTTTGGTTTCTTCCTCATCCAAGTTAAGATCAAGCTTGTCTTTGGTTACACATGCAAGTTTATGTCCTTCAAATTCATTCAACTGCTGAACCATGTACTCATCTATGGGATCAACCAAAAATAATACATCTAGATTCTTCTTACGCAAGCGCTCAAGGAAAGCAGAATCTTCTACTGCTTTTTGCGATTCACCTGTAATATAGTAAATGTGTTTTTGGTTTTCTTGCATATTTGATACATATTCGTCCAAAGTGATAGGGGTTTCTGGATTGCATGTGCTAGTAAATTGCAAGAGCTTTGCGAGCTTTTCACGGTTACTTGAATCTTCATGAACACCCAATTTAATATTCTTTCCAAAGTTTTCATAAAATTTATTCCACTTTTCCTTGTCCTCGTGGAGCTCTTCCATCATCTCGATGGTCTTTTTCACCAAATTCTTTTTAATTACCTTTAGGATCTTGTTCTCCTGGAGAACCTCGCGTGAAATATTAAGTGGTAGATCTTCACTATCTACGACACCCTTGATAAAACTCAAATACTCTGGCATCAAATCTGGACAGTTATCCATAATAAAGACCTTGCGCACGTACAATTTAATATTGTTATGCTGTTTTTTCTCTCCAGAAAACATGTCAAAAGGAGCGCGAGCTGGTGCAAACAATACACTACGGAATTCAAGTTGACCTTCTACATTAAAATGTTTTACTGCTGCATGATCTTCCCAATCGTTTGAAATGCTCTTGTAAAATCCTACATACTCTTCATGAGTTACATCTTCTGGTTTACGTAGCCATACTGGTGATTGCGAGTTCAAATGTTCCCATTCTTTAGTCACTTGTGTAACCTTTTTACATTTAGGTGCATGATTTTCATCATTCTCATCATTATGATCATTATCATCATGATCATCATTAATTGCCTCTACGGTTACCTCTTCGGTTGCTTGCTTGGGTTCAGCTACCTCTTCACTAGTTTCCTCACTAGTTTCCTCAATAGCCTCTTCAGTAGCTTGCTTGGGTTCAGCCACCTCTTCACTAGTTTCCTCAATAGCCTCTTCAGTAGCTTGCTTGGGTTCAGCTGCCTCTGTGCTAGCTTGCTCCTTAGGTTCTGCGCTAGTCTCTGCATCAGCGTCAAATTCTTCTACATCGTCATCGCTATCATCAGTATCATTATCTACTTCTACCTCTTCCGTTTTTTCTACTTGTAGACGAATAGGAAATCCTACAAACTCGGAATGCTTTTTTACCAAATCCTTGATTTTACGTTCTTCCATATACTCCAACATGTCTTCTTTCAAGTGCATGGTAATAGTAGTTCCGCGTTCTTCACGTGAACCCTTCTCAATTGTAAATGAACCACCAGCAGCAGATGACCAAACATAAGCATCATCATCATTGGATTTTGATTCTACTGTAACACTATCTGCAACCAAAAAAGCAGAGTAAAAACCAACACCAAACTGTCCAATCATGCTAATATCAGCCCCTGCTTGAAGAGCTTCCATAAATGCTTTTGTTCCACTCTTGGCAATTGTACCCAGATTATTAATAAGATCTGCTTTGGTCATACCAACACCTGTATCGTAAATTGTTAGACAATTATTTGCTTTATCTGCATATAGACGGATTTCAAGATCTGTTGTAGCACCAAGTACAGTATCGTCAGTAAGACTTGCATAGCGAATCTTGTCGAGGGCATCGCTCGCATTAGAAATCAATTCGCGAAGGAATACATCTTTATTACTATAAAAAGTATTAATAATAAGAGATAGCAACTGATTAATATCAGCGCTAAATGCGAAAGTTTGTTGATCGGTCATATGAATTTAATATTTATGTATTTTCTAAGTATATTAAATTAAAATATTAACATGATGTTTCAATTTATACCATATGTATATCAAATGTAAATCCGCAACAGCAGCGAACTAGCGAACAACCACCATTTTTAGTAATTCCGGCATTGCACTGAGGACATTTTACCATATCAAGTTTTTTCAATAGTTCATCACTCATTTCATTATGATTGTTAGAACATTCTCCATCATGTTGTCGCTGTTTACATGATTCACAAATCTGTATTTTACATCCTAAACATTTCAATTTATTATCCCCTGTTAATTCAATTACATATGAACATCGTTGATTGCAACAATAAGTATGAGTGTTTAAGGCTACAAGAGCATCATTTGTTTTCCCCCTTACTATATCATAGTCATCTCCCTCAAACATATCAGGTGAATGAATTAAATTACATCCCCAGCCACATTTAATTCCACCTTCAACATAGGTAGCCGTCATGAGATGCATTTTATGACACTGAGCGCAGATACATGGCGAGCATCCTGAGATAGGTTTACTAGTTGTTTGGGATGTAATCTTACAACAAGATATACACTCAATAACATTTTTATTCATCCATAGATACTCATGTACTGTATGAGGATCAAGATTAATGAGATTCCAAGGTAGAGTTGAAATCATTGTATTCAAGTTGCCATCAATCTTGAATCTTTGTGCAAATAATTCTACAAGCAAAGGATTATCAATTATCAGGCGCTGAATATCAGTCGCAAGAGCCCTCCATATATTTTCTATAGATATAATAGCACCCAAGACTTTAATACGAAATTCACAAGGAGACATCTTTGTATTTTTATATCTAAAGATTAGAATATCAGCAAAACGATGTTTTTTCATTTCTTCCATAATAATGCAATCATTAATAACATCCAACTCGTGGATAGCTGAAATATGCTGTATAGCATCCTCAATACCTTGAATTGTATTTAATACGAAATTTCGCATATTAATACGTTGTCTTTGATACTCATCAAGCTCTTGATATTGTGAATTAAATTGTTTCGAAAGCAATTTAAACTTTTTATAAACTGGTTGTATATTTAATTTTTCTTTATATCGGTCAATCGCAGTAAGCCATTGATTTTTAATATCATATTCATGAAATTTAGGAGGTTCTGAAATTTGGATCATTAGTTCTATCGCTTCACTCCACATCCTATGTACATCACTTGTAATTTCTTCTTTTTGTGAATATATCCAATCTATTTCCATATGAGAAAATCTCATTCGAATTTCTGCACGTATTTGCGAATCACGCGCAGAAGAATACATGTGAATAAATTTAGCAAGACCTTTTACGCCATAATTGGGGAAAAACTGATTACCATAATAAGGAGATTGTCTTTCTATCCTATATACACGATACAATAGTTGAGGTGTTCTTACAATTACTGCCCTTGCTATAGCTTGGATACGAATAATATCATTCATAGATACTCCCTTTGATTTAAAGAGATGATAGCGATAGCATGACCATGCAATAATACCAGCCGCAATAGTTCGCTTTACACTTGCATATACATGGATTGCTTTAGTTATACGTGTTTTTTGGAGAAAACCTCTAATAGTCTTTTGTATTTTTGAGGCACAATCCATAAATATTTTAATTGTATTAAATTTCCACTCAAAATAATTAATTCCGGTTTTTTCTGCAAGCAAAGATTTGTATTTAATAATATTAAGAGTATTTACTCGCGATTGTTGATTCTTATGCATATGATAATATCTCTTATTAAATTTCTTATGGAACATGTGAATACATTTGTTTTTTCTATTGAAATTACATCTATGCCCATGAGGACACCATGAAATAAATGCTGCTTTAAGATTGTTATTTACCCAATTATGGATAGAGTTTTTAGTAAATGGGCTAACATATCTAGCTTTTGTGATAATATCACAAAAACGTTCATCAAGAGTATACTGATCAAGCTGAGATGTACGGTGGTTAACGTACATTGGAAATTTCTAATTCTTTATATATAATGTTTAATAAAATCAATTTTTAAAATAATGTAATATTATCCAATACATATTAATGTTAATCAAAAATATACCAGAGCATCGTAAGGCGCTCACAGTAAAACCACATTCTACATCACGAAAATTTAAACAACCACCATATTATGTATATCGTTTAATATCCAAACAATTAAAAGTTCCTAAATTTTGGTGGTGGTGGAGAAATAAAATACCCCCTCCAACACCAAAACCCAAATATACTATAAATAGTAAATTTACTGGTGAACTTGGATCTCATCAAAAGATGATTGTAAATACAATTATACCCAAAATAAAAGAACGCGGAGGTGGTATTCTTAGTGTTCCTTGTGGCGGAGGGAAAACTATAATGGCATTATATATTGCAACTAAATTAAAACTTAAAACACTAATTGTGGTACCTATGACTATTTTATTAAATCAGTGGATGGATGCTATAAAATCTTTTACTAATATATCACCAGGAATGATTCAGGGCGCAACTCATATCGATGGAGATATTGTAGTAGGGATGATGCATAGCTTGGCACGTCGTGATTATACATTACAATTTGATATGTTAATAGTAGATGAAGTTCATGATATTGCTACTAAAGGATTTATAAATGTTCTTCATAAAATATCAACGCCGTTTACATTAGGTTTATCAGCAACGCCTAAACGTAAGGACAAATGTGAAAAAGTATTTATGTGGTTTTTAGGTGGTATATTATGGGAGGAAAAACGCAAGAATGCTCATAATGTAATTGTTAAAAAAGTACCTTTCAAGATAAATAAATCAGATGCTTTTAATGATCTCTTAAATAAGGAAAATCTTTCGCGTATGCGAACAATTCTAAGTAAAATTACATCACGGAATAAATTAATTGTTGCATGGGTTGGCGGTATTTTAGAAAGAAGCCCATCACGTAATATTTTGATATTAAGTGATCGTATTGAACAACTATGGCAACTAAATATAGCTTTTAGAGATCGTTATCCACAGTTTTCATCTGGTGTATTGATGGGTCCTATGAAACATTATCAAAGACGTCAAACTCTAAAACGCCGAGTGATATTTGCTTCTATGAAAATAGCCAAAGAAGGTTTTGATCATCCTGATTTAGATACATTGATATTAGCATCGCCAAGTGTTGATGTGGAACAAGCGACAGGGCGTATTCTTCGTAAAGATACAGGTCATCGTCCTCTAATTATTGATATTGTTGATAGTGTTGTTCCGTTTAATCGCTGGTGGCACGTACGATTAAAATATTACAAACAAGTTGGATTTACAATAAAAGATAAATCTTCTAAACGATTATACAAAAAATCTATTAATAAATAATGAATATTGATTTTAAAGACATACATAATATTCCAAAGAATGCTATATTTTTTCCATCACTATATTATTATAAACATAAATCAGAAATTGATGATATATATTTTTCTCATACAAGAAAATCTATTAATATACATAACAAATATATGGGAGATTATAGATTTTTGAATTTTAATAAATATCCAAGTGTATCCCAAGTTAATAATATAAACGATAATACCTTAATAGCATGTTATGATGGTGAAAATATATTAAATACCAAACGTATTAAAAAACATCCAAGAAAAGATCCTGGATATCTTAAACTTGAAAAAACATTATATGGGTCTCAATCAGTGTTATCACGCAAAAGAACACATACCTATAATCGTTTTTTCTCTGGTATTGATTATATTAAAAATAGAATTATAGGCGGGGATTCAGGTGATCTTGTTGATCCTAATACAAAATGTTTTATTTGGGGGAACAAATATCCAACACGACTAAACAATGAAAACAATATTACTGCTCTATATATGGATTTTTTAATTTATGTAATATGTTATTATCCACCTAAAATATATTTTATATTACTACATTTAATTAATACAGAATATTATTATAATAATATAAAAGCATTTAATGAATATATTATCCAATATTATAGTAAACAATATTCTGTAATAATAGATATACTAGAATATATACGTAAAAAAAATATTTTTGATTTAAAATCTAATAGTGATGACCAAGTTGAAAAAGGGATTAAATTTTGGTTTTTCAATCTCAAAATAAAAAAAAATATAAATATGATGATTCCAATGAAATATTCTAATAATATATTAGGAGGATTTTACTATGGAGAAAAATCTTATGGAGGTGTAGCATATTTATCTGCAATAAAAAATAAAGATAGTGTAACTATTTATATATCATTTAGAGGAACATCATCTGCAAAACAAATAATAAATAACTTTCGTTGGTCAAGTAAAAAAATATATGCTCTTTTGTACAAATCTAGAAAACGTACAAGTTCAAAATTATATCGTGTTTTTAAAAAAACCAAATATAAAAAAACCCCAGTAAGTAATGGTGTATTACACAAAGGATATGCACTTTCAGTATTATATATAATAGAAAGTATACTGATGGGAATAGAAGCCTTGTATAATAAATCACAAAAATATACATCAAATATAAATTTAAAAATTTTAGGGCATTCACTAGGTGGAGCTCAAGCAGTAATTTTTACATTTTTTTTAACAATGGTATTAAATAACTCTATTTACTCATTTTGTGACAAAATTGATCCAAATATTATACTTACAACATTCGGCGAAGCGTATAGTTTTGGCATAGAAAATACACTTGCAGTTGACTATATGAATCAATTTATAAAATATAAAATTAACAATAAAATTCTTAATGGTAATCAAATTAAAAAAATTAAAAAATTAAAAGATATTGAACAGATGCAGGAAATTAATACAAACATCTCTATAAATTATACACGTATTGTATCTGTTGATCAATTAGGTAACCAAGATTGGGTAACAACATATTTCGGAGGTCATTATACCAAAAAATACAAATATGAAAAATTTCGTTATGTTGATAATTATATACAGTTAAAATTATAAATCACAAATAAGATTTTGTTCAAGTGAACCCCATACGCACCAATGTATACAACGATACGTTAACATACATATTGGAATAAATACCAGCATGGCAAAAATAATTAATAGTGTAGCATCGCCATTCATTTATACATATATTATTAATTCTTCTATAAATCTATTAAAATTGATTTTATTTACAAGTATAATAATAAATTATTATATTATTTCATATGATATCATACGGTATTCTATATACAAATTCTACACGCATATACATACATGAAAAAAAAAAGTGTTATCCATTTCGCGGTTTAGATGGTTGTTTTTTGCAAATACCTTGTAAAAAGCAATATCGTTGTGCTCAGTGGGCTAAAATACATATATGTGATCTTTCATTAGATAATACAGAAACATCTATTCCAACCTATAACTCTAAAAATCATTTAATAGAAATATTAGGTCGTATTCATGATCCTCAAATAGAGTTGCATGTATATTATATGCATTTTGTAGGCAAAACAATACCCCCTGTTACAAAATTCAAGCCGCAAATACCTCCTGTTGATAGCAATCCAATAGAGGTATTTTCAGTAGATCCTGAATCATGTATTGATATCGATGATGCAATACGTGTAGATGGCGATGAAATTTCTGTTTCAATCGCAAGTGTTGGCGAATTTATGAGCGAGGAGTGGTGGCACCATGCTCATGAAATGGGTAGTACTATTTATATGTTATCTCAACAATATTTATTCAAGGATAAACCTAAATGGGTTGCACCAAACTGGATAGAATGTATGTTTCCTAATCAGGTGAAAACATCACTATTGCCAAATCAAAAAAGACGCGCTATTACTGTTTACTTGACTGGTAAACGCGCTAACCAAATTCAACGCACGAATGTAATTAATATGCATAACTATTCATATGAAGAATATAATAATAATCCACCACCTCAGCATAAAATATTATCCGCATACACTAATTGCGAGGACTCGCATGATATTATTGAATACTTGATGATTAAAGCAAATACAATTGTAGCAGAACATTTAAAGGAATGTTTATGTCGCTCACAAGATGAATTCCAAGCAGCAGAATATAGGTGGAAAAGTGATCCAAGGGGTGTTGCTCACGCAAGTTTGGCATTGCCTATATACGGACATTTCACTTCACCTATACGCCGCTTTGCTGATATTCACACGCATTATCTATTACTACAAGAATTAGTAACTGATATACCATTAAAAAATTATTTCATAGATATTACTCAGGTTAATCGCCGTTCTCAAGCTATTCGCAAATTTCATAATAAACAGGATTTAATTATTATGGTTCATATGTATAAAGAACCGATTGAGTGTACAATGAAAGTACGTGATTGGGGAGAAATGTATCTATGCGAAATTATAATTGATGCATCTATTAATAATGACCATTTTAATATTATGGTGAATCGAAATTATTTAGATTCTTTGTGCAAAGATTCCTTGAATCAAGAATCCTTAACAAACAATAATAAAGATTCCCCTCCTATACATAAGATTAGGGTATGGGGAGTTCATAGAAAAGGTTTTCCACGACTTGAGATAGAATTTATATAAAAATAATATGCTCGTATTTTTTCTATATAATATCTCCTAGGTTTACATAATGAGCGATCCAATTGATTTCTATAAAGTACTAGGATTACCGGTAACCTGTACTTTACGTGAGATACGTAAACGTTATCGTAAATTAGCGACAAAATATCACCCTGACAAACTCCCTAATAATACTGATCCTCAAAAGCGCCATGAATATGAGAGACGTTTTGATCTTATATCACAAGCATTCAATACATTATCAAATGAAAATAATCGCAAAGAGTACGATTTATTATACTATACACAGCGTAATATTAAAAGTCATGTCGAGTTGCGAAAAAACTATAATAGTGATGATATTCAAGTTTCAAATGCTGAAAATATTGATGATGTTCATGGGTTTTTTGAAAATAAACATGCAGATTTGACCAAGGAATTTAAAGAACGTACATTAGAGCAATTGCAAGTATCACGTAATAAACAATTAGAACCACAGAATGTACGTAGTGTTGAAGAAGGATTTAAGGAAATTGTAGCAAACACTGATATTATAAAGATTGATAATCCAGAGGCAATAACACACCATGATAATTTAGCAAGTCTTGACAATTTAGGCGATATGTTTGCAAATGATGGCAACCTACACCATGATTATATCCTAAAAGTATCACAGGAACAAGTTGATGAGATAGACAATAAAATTAATTTGAAAAAGCGTCTGGAAGAATATAATAAAGAAACAGAAAAACTGCATAATTTAGATTCAAAAGATTACAAATTCTAATCTAAGAATATTTATCTAATATAAGGATATTTTATCTATCATTGTATCAAGATGTGTTGATATTACTTGATTAGGTGTTAATCCGCGATATTCATCTAATTGATCCAGAGTTTTACTATCTATGTACTCAAGGGCTAATTTAATACCGCGCTCCCACATAGATTTCATTTGATTAAGAGTAATATTATAATCAATTAGTGGTTCTTCTGGAATAAAGCTAATTGTAACTTGATTAGTATAATTTATTTTTCCACTAGCGTATGCACACCGAATAACTCTTATTAAATATGAAAAGACATCTTGATTGTATAATTCTTCTATTTTTAATAAACAAGTTGAGATAGCCAGTTTATTTGGAGTATCCTTTGTTATAGGTGCATTTGATATAACACATCCATCAACATATAGATCACCCTCAAACTTGATCGGTTTGAACATTACTGGAACACCTATTGACATACGAAGAGCTAAAAGAACCCCCATATTAGGTGTATCTGATGTTGAAAAACTAACCAATTTATACTTGCTAATATTAGTCGCTTGAATACATAGGTTGCCAAATTTACTTAAATCCTTGAACGTTATTTTATCAAGATCATCAGATAACTTTTTTTGTAATAATTTGCGTATCATCATCATAACGTTTTCACCATCATCTAATCCAAAATCTTCAATAAAATCAACTAAATCTTTAATATTGTCTAATTTTGTTAAATCTAATTTAGTAATTTCTGTAAATAATTCATTAGGTGTGTATCCAACCATTAACATTATGGAAATCATTGCTCCCACGGAAACCCCATAATAATTTTTAATTGTTTTTAAATCAATGATTCCCTCCTCGATAAATCCATGAATAACACCCAACATCAAAATACCCTTCAAAGCACCACCACTTAGAATTAGTGAATCGATCATTATAAAAATAACGCAAATTGCTTTTAGATGTAAATTTACATTAAATAATATTGTTATATAATAAAGAATGAGTTGTTTCATGCATAGTCAATCTTATTATACCTGTGAAGGAAAACGTATATCTAAGAAGAAATTTTATCAAAAAACAAAAACTACAAATGTTAAAAGACTAAAATATAATGAAATACTTCCTTATATTAAGGATAATATTGTTTTGTTGGTTGGTATGAGCTGTAGTGGAAAGTCTACTCTAGCAAAATATATTAAAACAAAACGTCCTGCAGTTGTTGTTCATTTAGATGATGTATTGCGCAAGCATGCTAAAACTCATCCAAAAGGCGAACGTATCTTTAGAATTTATAATGGTAATAAACGTTATCCTGATGTCATAGATTATCTCATTACCTACCTTGGTGTAATAATTAATAAAGCAAAAAAGAAAAACAAATTATGTATTATTGAAGGTGGACTATTTGATAAAGATATTATAAATACTATATTAGGAAATAAAGGAACATTATTCTATGTTCATCCAACATCTATTAATATATGGAAGCGTAATATACAAAAACGCGTAAAGATAGACATGGAAAAACGTACCTACCGTACAAGGATAATATGGGGTAATTTAACATCTGATATTTCAAATTCAAATCTCAATAAACTAATAGCTAAAGTTGCTAGACAGAAAATGATGGATGTTTCTTTGGATTATGATTTTTTTAATAAATTATGCAAATATCATATTGTATTGATTAATTAATGTAAATAAAATGTAAATTTACATTAAATGAAATTTATAAAAAAATGAATTCCATAAAATTGTTATATAATGATATTACAATATGGATCACCAAGATTGGAATCAAGTAGTATTTACAAAATCCGACAAGCCGAAATACCGAGGCAACCCAAGCAGAACTCTAGAAGAGCGTATTGAAGAAACTCCTATCAAGAAAACCCCGCTTACAGTTAGCAAGGCAATTCAAAAAGCCAGGCTTGCAAAGAAACTTTCGCAAAAAGATCTAGCTGCTAGACTAAATGTTAAAGTAACAACAATTGTAGAGTACGAGAATGGAAAGGCTCGCCCTAATAATACCTTTATTTCTAAACTTGAACGTATTCTACAAACAAAGCTTCCACGGGCAAAATAAATCTATTATATGAACTTTTATTTATGTATGTTTAACGACCTCCAAATAACATGAATAAAAATAATGCAAAACAAATTGCTAACAAAACTACAATTAATTGAGAGCGAAAACGTGGACTTATATTGCGAATAGCATCAATACAAGGTGTTACAGTTTCGTACGCTGTGTCAAGGGGTGTTGGGGGACATATCATTTTTTGAGCAAGCTTGCGACAAGATTCGCACGTTCTCAAATGTTCAAGTATAGCATCGCACTTTGTCCCCTGTGTAGAAAAACCTTCTCTAGAGGTTTTATTTTTTACGGGGGGCGAGGGTGGCTGTAAAGATGATGACGAGTTAATAACCATCGGAGATGCATATGGATCAAAAGTATTTATAGGGGAATTACTGGGAAAGGACCAGGCCTCTTCAAGTGTAGAATAATTCATTGCTACTATATGATTGGAAAATAAAAATATTGAACAAAGTATAGAGGAATTACCTATTATAAGTATAATGGATAACGCAATTGATCTACCAACTCAATCTATATCATCAAATATTGATACTACAATTAGTGAGTATATGGTGTTACCATTGATGCGCATGGGTTTCAATCACTACTACCACAAAACCAAAGATAAGATTCCTCATATTGACGAAATGTCAAAAGATTCTACTGGTAAAGTTATAAAACGATACCGCGTAGTAAATCCTTTTGAGCACAAGCTTGCTAGTCGTAAAAATACTTCAATTGATTTTTTATTTCATAAAAAATATCTTGGAGAGCAGAACGTTGTCTTGAATAGAGCCCTATACAAAATGTGGGAAATGATTGTAGATTATAATCTAATCCCAGATAATAAAAAACCACTAACAAGCGTCAGTCTAGCAGAAGGCCCAGGTTCATTCATGCAAGCAATTATGGTGTACCGTAAACATATGGCAAAATCTACAGATAAAGATTTATACTGTGGGATTACTCTGAATGATGGTACTGTAATGGACTCGCTAAAAATGAAAGGAGGAACGATAAACTGTGTAGATAATGAATCGCGAATGCACATTTTTGAGACATTTCCTGATCCTACTCCAGAACAGACAAATGGAGATCTAACAAAAACACATACAATTCGTGTGATGAAAAAGGCTCTTCAAAATAAAACTCACAAGTACCGTGGTGCTCAATTGATTACTGCCGATGGTGGTTTCACTTGGAGGAATGAAAATCATCAAGAGCAGGAGGCTATCCCTTTGATATTGGGTGAAATGGTAACAGGATTGAATATATTGGGCAAGGGAGGTAATTTTGTCATCAAGATTTTTGAATGCTATACCCTACCTACACTTAAATTGATGGCTATTTTTTCGTCATTATTTAATAGATGTGTATTGTGCAAGCCCGCAACAAGTCGCGCTACCAACAGTGAAAAGTATTTAATTGGATTGAATTTCAAAGGTATTTCAACTGCAGAAAATCGCAAGCTCTTGGCGCTCATGGATAAGATTGAACGGAATGAAGGCTTTGCAGTAGACTTTATGAGCGATGTAATACTAACTGAAGAGTTCCTAGTAGGAATTCGCGACTTTAATATTAGTACCGCTAATCGTCAATACGAGTTGATTAATCGCATGTTCAAGTACGTGGATGATAAAAACTTTTACGGTACGGCATACCAAGAATATCTAAAGTTGCAAGAGCAAGCGACTGAATCATGGTGTAAATCATATTTAGTGTAAATCATATTTAGTGTAAATGTAATATAATTTATATTTAGTGTAAATCATATTTAGTGTAAATGTAATATAATTTATATTTATAATGTTGAATCAAAAATATAGCTATAAAAGATCTGGTAATCCATGGACTCAAGTCGGCGCAGATATTGACGGCCAAGCTGCTGAAGATAGATCAGGATCCTCAGTAGCAATGTCTAGTGATGGTAATCGTGTTGCTATCGGATCACCATATAATGACGCGAATGGTTCAAATAGTGGTAGTGTTAGAGTTTATGATTGGGATGGAACCTGGACTCAAGTAGGTGGAGATATTAACGGTGAAGATGATGGTGATCAATTCGGATTTTCTATAGCAATATCTAGTGATGGTAATTATATAGCTATTGGTGGAAAAATGAATGATGGTAATGGTTCAAATAGTGGTAGCGTTAGAGTTTATGAATATATTAGTGGAACATGGACTCAGGTAGGTACTGATATTAACGGCGAAGATGCAGGGGATTATTTTGGATACTCTGTAGCAATGTCTAGCGATGGTAATCGTATAGCCATTGGTGCAACATATAATGACGGTAATGGTACTAGAAGTGGTCATGTTAGAGTTTATGATTGGGATGGAACCTGGACTCAAGTAGGTGCGGATATTGACGGTGAAAACCAAGATGATAGATCAGGACACTCGGTAGCAATGTCTAGTAATGGTAATCGTGTTGCAATTGGAGCAATACGAAATGATGGTAATGGTCAAAATAGTGGTCATGTTAGAATTTATGAATGGATTGCAAATGCATGGACTCAAGTAGGTGCGGATATTGATGGCAAAGCTATTAGTGATGAATCAGGATACTCAGTAGCAATGTCTAGTGATGGTAATCGTGTTGCTATCGGAGCACCATATAATGATGGGGGTGGTGATAATAATGGTCATGTTAGAGTTTATCAATATGTTAATGGAACATGGACTCAAGTAGGCGCAGATATTAACGGTGAAGCAGTTGACGATTTTTCAGGAGTTACAATTGCAATGTCTAGCGATGGATCTCGTATCGCCATAGGTGCGTCTTCGAATGATGGTAATGGAGATAAGAGTGGTCATGTTAGAGTTTATGAATGGGTAGATACAAGTAGTATTGATAGTAATACTCCTTGGACTCAAGTAGGTCCGGATATTGATGGCGAAGCTATTGATGATGTATCAGGATCCTCTGTGGCAATATCTGATGATGGGTCTCGTGTCGCTATTGGTGCAAAATATAATAGTAATAATGATACGAACTACATCAAGAGAGGACATGTGCGTATATTTACTGAACCTACTGCAAACGGTGGCGGTTTTGGAGATCCTATTATTACTCCCATGTTTGACCATATGTATGATTTACCTTGCGATAGTAATAACTATGTTATGTTTGACAATCAAGATGTAAATGAAAGGTTAATCCTTAATGTAAAGTGCTGGGTGCTTCCTGAGGATGAACGTCGTAAATTACAAGAATATGCGGATAAAGTTTGGAACAAGAAATGTAATATCCTTTCCTATATGAGGTATGCATCTGTGTTTTGGGAGGGACAATGGAAGGTGTACGACTTGGATAATCTTACACAAGTAACTCCTATAGATGGTAAATTCAATAACGCTATTAACAATTTCAAACTCAAAGTACTCTCACAAATGGAGGTATCAAAAGACGATCAGGTGATTAACGCCAAATCCTTTTACAGTGATGCCCCAAGTAAGGTCGCTACTTTGAAATTCAACACCAAAAAACATGGCTTGATAAGTTTTAGTTTCAAGTTATTTGATGATCCCGAGATCCGAAATGGTATCTCAATCAGCGGTCGCCATGTAACCAAATCAACTGCATTTGGTGGATTTATCGCCTGTGCCGATTTCAAAAAACTACGTCTGAAACGTCCTCATGAAATACAAAATCCTAATAACCAATCATGGGATCACAAAATGATATTGCAGAAATTCCCTACTAATTATATGGGGAAAACTATTGATGTTATCATGTATAGGCTAACAAGACATAGCCATAGAATACTTAATGTTTAATGATATCCATTAACTTTTATTAAACTTTTAAATTAATTTTTGTTTTTTTCTTTTAATCATATGCATATATAGTGTAAATCATATGAAAAAAAGTGAATTTAAGGTAAATTATATCAATATCATAACAATGCATTTTCAGACGGAAGAAATTCAACAAATCATTAATCATTTGATTGACTTTAACAGTAATCTACGTGATACACCTCCAAATGAAATTTTCAACAAGGGTATTGATCGCAAGCATGTTTTCATAAAGTACTTGGGGAGGGAATTTAACTCTCGTTATGAAGGAGTAACATCTGCAGCAGCTTTTTTGGTTTCTAATCAAGTTTTTGGAGATGGGAATCACCGTACGTCTGTAGAGCTTGTTCATTATATGGGTTATCAATTAGACAAACATGATCTCAAGTTGATTATGAATCAAGTTATGTGTAATGCATTCGAATGGTATCAGTTTTCCTATGCCTGTACTGGTAAACCAGTTGATTGGGTATCAATTAGCAAGCCTATTCGCGAGTACCTGGATACGTATCGTAGCCCGTATTCAAGTACATGTAATGCTTGAAATAATATTTTTATATATCTAAATTGTTTATACTGGATTAGGACAAGTTAAAAAACGGCAACTTGAATTAATATCTTTAAGGTAGATATATGCGTGATAAATGCAAGTCTGATAGCGATTGCGAAGAGGGATCAAAATGTACTAAAGTTGGTAGTAGATTCAACCGTTATAATGATTGTGTGAAAAGTGATTGGTTACAAATACAATGGATTATTTTATTTATTTTAATTGCTTATTCTGTATACATCTATTACAAAAATAAGCAAACAAGTGCCATTTAATGTTATAGTATCACTATTGAAATGAATACCTGGATACGTATCGTAGCCCGTATTGTAATTCTAGATATGAAAATTTATACCTAATTACTGTTGTTCTCTTACCATTCCCATCTGGTAGATTCGTACAAGTTATTATAACCTCTCTTCCACAAATAATTTTTATCTCCCCATTGTTTCAAACCACTTCTAGGACATCTTACTATTCCTTCATTATCAAGCCAGCATATTTTACGTATTTCAGGCATCATATCATCAATTTGTGCTGTATTATGCGTCGATAAGTAATGTTTACTATCATATTTGTCTGGACATCCTATGATATCAGGAGTTTCATTATTTATACCTATATGTCTACAATTAGTATGATAGTATAAATTTTCATCAGGGTTATCTGTACCACAATAAAGCATGGCAACAACTCTTTGTCTATTCCCAAAATACTTTCTTTTAATTTTAATATTACATTCTCGTAATTCAGTATCTTTACAATGTAATAATCCGCTTTTTTCTACAGTACACAAATTATGTTTAAATATATCTTCAATCGTTATAGCAGAACTATCATCTGATTTTTTTAAATATCCGTTATCATTCTGAATAACTTTAGTATCCTCTTTTAATTTTATCATTTTTTTGTTTTTATTTGGAAGATCCTCTTTACAATAAATATAGTCATTGAACAAACTCTTTATTCCTTTATTCCCTTTTTGTATATAACACTTTTTATCGTTAAAAATTAAATATTTTTTATTCTCAGCAACTTGATATTCAGAACATCTATCGTTTGTTTCGCAGATGGTACCATTTTTATTTTCCTCCAAATGAACGCGTATTTTGTTATATTCGCTCATATATATATGATATATATATATAATATCATATGATTGTAATTCTAGATATGAAAATTTATACCTAAAATAAAATAAACGCATTGAAACTCATTGTAATAAAATTGAATTTAATATACATACAATATATGTATAATTACCCAACACTTATTATGGAAAACATGAATAATGTTTTTGCTACAATTGATTATATGATGTCTAGCGACGGCGAACCTACTCTAAGCACAGCAATTAACTTTTGTCATAATCTTCCACATGATCTTCCCGAATTTTTGGCTCTTATTGCACTCGCCCGAACCTCTGATTTGGCGAATAAAGAAGGACTAGATGACGAAACTCGATATGATATACTCTTCAATATCAAAACAAAAATCTTTTCTAAATACCCTAATTTGAATTCATCAAATGTCAATTCATCAAATGCTTCATCCACAGCTACCCCACGTGCACCTGACGCTTCATGTGGTTAATCATATAAAGCTTGCGGACAATCCATATCAACCATTTCTTTAACTAAATCGTCGAAACTAGTTTCGGATTCCCAATCAAGATTAATTTTAGCTTTACTAGCATCGCCAAGTAATTCATTTACTTCGGCGCGCCGAAAATATTTTTCAGATATAAAAATTAATTCCCTACCAGATGATTCATCATAGCCAATTTCATCTAATTTTGATCCTTTCCATTTAATATTAAATCCTCGTAAAGAAAATGCCTTTTCAATGAACTCTCTAACCGTATAATATACACCTGTAGCCAATACATAATCATCTGGATGGTTTTGTTGAAGCATCAACCACATACCCTTTACGTAATCTCTAGCATGTCCCCAATCTCTCATTGCATCAATATTTCCCATAACAAGTCTATCAATTTCCCCGCGTAATATTTTTCCCAAACCAATTGTTATTTTACGAGTTACAAATGTTTCGCCGCGTCTAGGTGACTCGTGATTAAACAATATTCCATTACATGCATACATATTGTATGCTTCGCGATAATTTTTTACAATCCAAAAACCGTACAGTTTTGCAACACCATATGGAGACCTTGGATAGAATGGTGTTTTTTCATTTTGAGGCACCTCTTGAACTTGTCCATATAATTCTGATGTGGATGCTTGATAAAAACGAGTTTTTGCTTCAAGATTACAACTACGAATAGCCTCAAGTAATCTTAGAACACCCAAACCATCAATATCACCTGTATATTCTGGCATTTCAAATGATACTTTAACATGACTCATTGCAGCCAAATTATATATTTCAAGTTTTGCAATATTATATTGATTGTTAATAGATGAAAGAATATTAAATAAATTTACCCCATCAGATACATCTCCATGTTTTAATACAAGTCTTTGATGAGAAAATATATGATCGATACGATGTGTATTAATTAAGGAAGATCGTCTAACAATTCCCCAAACATAATACCCTTTTTCAAGCAAAAGTTCTGCTAAATAAGAACCATCTTGACCAGTAATTCCAGTAATCAATGCAATATTATCTCCCATTATCCAATATATAATATTTAGGCTTTAAAATAATTATTTTTTTTAATAATATTATTCATAGTTTGAACTTTTTTTGCAAACCCGCCTGCATGTGGCGAAGTTATTAAATTTTTTGCTGTAGACAAAAAAATCACATCTAAATCTACATCTGTATTTGATAATATCATAACAGAATGTTTAATCTGCGATATTAATTTATATAATAAATCATAATTGGTATTTTTATTTTTATCATCATACCTAAAACTTCTACTATTATATAGGCTATTAGAGGCGCGTGATACTCCATAATGCAGTGCAGTTACAATTATTATTTTTTTATCCACGGGATATTTTGCAATTTTATCCAAATAATGCTTTATATTTTTTTTATTTTGCAAACCACGTGATTTCAAATCATCGCCTGTTCTTACATGAACTAACACGCACTCGTCGCCAAAAGGTTTAATATTTTTTTTTTCTGCATGTTTTTGTATAATTTTTGCAAATTCCTTATCGTTCTTTTTTGATAATTCTACATAGTCGCGTAGTATTGTATTTTTATACATGTCATTAGATAATAGTTCTTTAACAACCTTGTGATTTTTACCGAATTTAGAAACATCTGCTATACGATATACCTCGTTATCTTTTAGTAATGCAACTTGAGATATGACATCATTTAGTGTTTTTACTATTCTCAAATCGCTATTATACAAGTATTCTTCTGTGGATACAAATGTATGTAATTCCTTCCTATTTATTTTATTATCAAGTTCCCCCTGAACTGTTTTCTCTTTCTGTGTTCTATTTTGTATTCTATTTTGTGTTCTATTTTGTGTTCTATTTTGTGTTCTATTTTGTGTTCTATTTTGTGTTCTATTCTGTGTTCTATTTTGTGTTCTATTTTGTGTTCTATTCTGTGTTCTATTTTGTGTTCTATTTTGTAATTTGATAACTTTATATATAATTATACATATTATACCCAAAAAAATATTTTTATTACGGATCATATTTAATTACATCTATAAAATAATACTAAATTTAATATATTTATAAAAATCTAGATAAAGGAAAATACGCGACGAATGATATCCCTAACTTCAAGTCTATTTTGTCACCCTAACTCACACAAACGCAACCATGTCCCTGTACTGTTCTCTTTGGGTATGTTTTAAGTATTTATAAGATCATCTATATAAGAATTCTCATTTTTTCCAACTATTGACAATATATCTGAATTATAATCAATAGTCTTATTTTGTTCAGGGTTAATATCCCACCAATAGCCCATCATTCTTTTAAATGTATAACCATTTGAACTAGTTATACATGAACATCCTCTTCCTCGTGCTATAACATGAATTATATGGTATCCCCCCTGTATATCCATATCAATACCAAAATGTCCATTATTTTGCCATATATCATTACGAGTTATTATAGCATTATAGGATTGTCTATTGATATTATTACCATCTATATGATTACCATCTATATGATTACCATCTATACGATTACCATCTATCCAAATATCTATTGATACTTCACCTAAAAAGGTAAATCCGCCTACAATCCATAGATGATGTTCTTTATTTACATAATATGCACCTTGAGATACAATAACACCCATATTATCCATTGGATTATCTATAATTACAATATCTCCGTCATGATTTTTTGGAGATCTTCCATAGGATAAAGTACCTGTCGCTGGTATTTCTTCCCACTTTAAGTACATATCTATACAAACACCCATACAGTGAATTTTTGGTTTAAGATCTTCACCTTGTAATACAAAATATCCTTCTGTATTACATGGAACACTTGACTCACGGTACACCTGATTATCAATTTGAATTGCTATACGGTTATCAAGAAGGTTATTTCCATGTAAACATATAAATCCATAAATAAATAACCATATCATATAGATTACATTATAATGAGTTTCTATATATGTTTTTATACATATGATTTAAACATATGATTTAAATATGTGATGGAACATCTGCTAATTGTGGAACTAACTGTGTATCACTAAGACTAACATCATTTATATTATGATTAATAGCATTTGCGTCGCCATTGCCTCCTGTTAATCCAAGTAAAACCATTGCCGATACAGCAGTATTATTGCGATTCACATATAAAAAGTATTGCCATATCAAATAAACAATACCTAGAAGTAAAAAGGTAAAACCTCCATAGTAGCCATTGCTGGTATATATGAGATGAGCATCTCGTGGATCATCTGGATTAACATATACCGTAACCTTATCATCATCTAACCTCAAGTTATCTAACTGTTCCTGTGCAGAACGTGCAGAGGTAAAACTATTATTGTTATTTGCATATACTGCGCTTCCAGTAAAAGTAGATCCACCAATCTGGTACTCATAATTGACATCAATTTCGTAATTTGGGTACGAGTTACCATTACGGATAAGAGTATCAAGTTTATTTACATTGCTCTTAGTTAAGCGTCCTTGAACCTCGTTGTAATTACCGTATTTGCAAGTATCACAATACGCCTTCCAAATGTACCATAGAGAGGTGAAAACCATAATTACACCAATTGAAAGATGAATTATAGTAATAATGCTTGAGAACGCTACCATATCCTGTAAAAAACGATCTTGCGGTTTTTCCAAATTACCCATACTAAAACCAGATAAGAGATTATCATTGGGTTTATCCATGTTATGAGATCTATAAGCTGACATTAAGTAACCTAGAGATTCTTTTTTTTATAAATTTAATAATTTATAACAACTTGAATAGAATAAAAAACATATCATGTGCATAAATCACTGTTGATTATTATGTATAAAATTATCTAATGTAATTATAATGAAAGTGTCAATACTAGATGAGATAAACGCACAGGTGTTTACAGAAATTCTAAATAAAGACAATATATCTTTGTCGCTCATAAGACGTAAATTTAAATGTAACCCTATGATTTATTTATTAACTAGTGGTGAGCGAGAAAAATTAATATATGGTTATTGTATATATATTGTTAAAAATGATACAGTAAGGATTATATGTGTTATCTGTGATAGTAAATTTTTTAATATCTTTTTTGCTCAACTTGAAGAGAACTGGAAAAAGTACCATGAGGTTAATTTTATTTTATATAGTGAATCAAAATTAGAGCCATTTATTCAAAAACAATACAAGATTCAAAATTTTAATTGGGTAGAAAAAACTATTCATATGTATAAAAAATTTGAACGTAATCCACGATTAGTATATAATTAAAAGTTAATATATTACTTTTGAAAAATAAACCATAATTGCATCTTATAGAAATAATTTCTTTTTTATATTAATGAGAGGCAAATGGAAGAAAAAACGAATTAGGAGGCTAAAACGCCAGCGACGAAAACTTCGCAAACGTTCATCTTGATTATTATACAAGCAATGATTTGTTGATAATAACTGAATGCGGTGAATGATTATTCAACCCGCGAATATTCTCTAAACAAGTTATATTAGGCTGTATGTTATTTTGTGTATCAATGCAAAAACAAGTAACCTTAATAGGTAATCTAATTTTTTTTATTGGTATTCGGGCGCGCCACCTTGTCCATGCAAAAGCATACCCCTCTTCCTGATCACTACCTTCTAATAATTCAGCATTTTGGATTGAATAATCATATGAAGAATCACCATATGATGATATTTTAATATATACACGGGCGACCTTGGAATGCATTTTCTGATCTCCCAAAGCATAACCTTCTACTTGGATGTAATCATCCTGATAAATATAATTGGTAATTGCACTTGTTACTGATAAACTCATCATCGGGGGTATTTCTGGTATATGATCAAGGTCTTTCTCTTGGAGAATCTTGTATGATATACCAGTCTGTTCTGGAGATTCTAATTCATTATTACTAAATGATATACTAGTAACCCATTTTGGATTACGCGCGCCAATTAATCCAGGAACAATAATACGTAAAGGTCCTCCATGATCTCTAGTGATAGGTTTACCATTATGGAGAGTACTCAAGAGAATTTTACCATACATGCTAATAGGAATAGATATCTTGAAACCATCTGCACAAGTAATATTTATATATTTATTTTTAGTAGGATTAATTTTACCAATTATATCTTGTAATAGACATCCCGTCCATATACCAGTACTGATTGCACCTATTCCCCATTGTTGTCCTCGGGAGTTTTTAAATTCATTTCTACGATCTCCACCACAGCGCATTGTTGTTGTGAATGTAGTTGTGGGATACATATCAAGATCATTTATATTATATTTTATTCCCTCAATAGTAAATTCTTTAAAAATAAAAGGTACTGGATTATTGTTTCTAATGTATGTGTGTGATGTCGGTGTTATAAAAGAATTTAAATATTTTTTTGGTGTTTCCCCACAAAAAGGAAACGTACTTAATATATGGTATTCAGAAGATCGCATAGGCTGTTTATTTTGTAGATAATCATCATTTGTTGTTTTCTTAATATTATTTATATCTTTTTTTGCAAGTACGCCAATTTGTGTTTCACTAAGAATATCTTTTGCGTTCTTGTAATGAATAGGATAACGCTGCCAAAATTCACTAAGTAAACCATTTGGTTTTGCCTCATAAATTCTCTTACCTCCAGGATGGATTTTTGCAAAATCAGAAACATCGTGTACTGTATATTGGTTGGGTCTATCATCAATAACTATTAATTTAGATTTATTCATATTATAGATTTCATCTAGTGTATACTGTTTTTGTGATGTGTAGGTAATTAGAGGATTTATTAAAATTGGAATGCTAATAAAACGATACATTTATATACATTTATATACATTTATATACATACATATAACATACATATATATAAATTATTTCTTGCATGGTTTTTTTGTTATTACTCCATGCAATAATACAAAATTATTTTTACATTTTTTTTTATATGGTTTACAACCATGTGAATGTGATCCATGTGGATGTGATCCACATGATGATGGTCCACATGATGATGGTCCACATGATGATGGTCCACATGATGATGGTCCACATGATGATGGTCCATGCGATGGTCCATGTGAATGTGATGGTCCATGCGATGGTCCATGTGAATGTGATGGTCCATGTGATCCACATGATGATGGTCCACATGATGATGGTCCATGCGATGGTGGTCCATGTGAATGTGATGGTCCATGTGATCCACATGATGATGGTCCATGTGATGGTCCACATGATGATGTTCCATGTGATCCACATGGTGTATATACATGTGGTTGTGGGTGTGGTGCATGTGTATGAGATGGGGATTCCAGTTGATTTAATCCCATTATAACAAGAGCAATTTGTTTAGAGGATTCTTCAATATCTTGTTCTGTCAAATTAGAATTTGCATCTAATGTATTTATTGCTTTGCAAAATTTCTTAATTTTTTCTTGAATACATTTTATATTATATTTTTCATGGGGAGCTATTATATTAACAATTTTAGACATTGCAATGAATTTTTGACTTATTTCTTGAATATTAGATACGTCAATCAATGTATTATCAATTAAATTTAATCCTGTAATCATTGTGTTAATATTATCTTGTAATGATTTTGCACATGCTGTTTTATTTAAATGTTTATCAACTGTATATGTAACATGATCTTTTTCTATATGTGGTGAAACTACGTGGGGAGTAAAATTTTTTTTTTGATTATTTTTATGTAATATATATATTCCAAATAAAGGTACTAATATCATTATAACGAATTGTCTCAAAGCACTCAGAGGTCGCCTATGTTCGTATGCTATCATTAGTAGCATCTAGATATTTGTTATAACATTTTATGAATAAATAAAATTTGTAACAAATTTACACGCATTATATTAAATTAAAGCAAATCCGTGTGCTTTTACGCCAAATATACGCTTGCGACGTGTGTGTATATACCTAAATGGTAGAAAGTGTTGATACATCAACGAATGATGAGTATTTATTAAACTTCCAGCAAAATACTTTTCATAAATTGCAACATAATGAGAAATTTCTTGTGCATTCAGAATAAAGTTAAATCCTCTAGTCATGTATTTATGAATCAAATCTTGTGGCAGGTGTTTTGTTGAACAGTACCTAATATCGGTAGATATCATTGATAAAGTTGAAATTACCGCTGATGGAAGCATAGTTACTTTATAACCATCCCACCATGCGCGAACAAAGCCAAAATGATATCGTGCAAAGTGTTTTGCGCATGTGTGCTTATTATATGGTATAGTATAATACTCAATTTGTGGAAAATTAACCCATCTAGGAGAAACTATTTGAATACGATGTTCTTTCTTAAACATGCTAAATATATTGTCTCCACAATTAAATACCTCATTGAGAATATCTATTTTTTCTTGGACAAATTCTTCCAAATTAATTGAATTATCATGATTAAAAACAGCACAATCAATATCACTATCGCGATAACATTCATAAGTATGTTTCATAAAATCAAAATCAGGTACTCTAGGTGCCAAACATGCTGCTAGCATACTTCCACTATACACACACTTTGTATCCCCGTGATTAAAAAACTCGTCATATTTATCATTTTGTTTTAGAATAGAAAACAAGTTATATGCAAATATATTGAATCTATCAAATGCTTGCTCATATGTTGTTAAAGTAGCCATCTCATCTATTGCCTGATATTTAAATATAAATGCATCCTTAAGATCACATATTTGATTAATAAATGGATGTGCATGCTTTAGCACTTGTTCTGGGGAATAATCTAAATACTGACAATCTTTATACAATGGTATACCTTCCAATTCCTCCAAATCAAAAGTCGGGATACCCTCATGATCATTCTCATCCTCATAATCATCCTCATGAACAACCTCATCATCCTCATGATCATTCTCATCCTCATAATCATCCTCATGAACAACCTCATCATCCTCATGAACATCCTCATGAACATCCTCATGAACATCCTCATGAACATCCTCATAATCATCATCATCATCATCATCATCATCATCATCATCATCATCATCATCATCCTCATCCTCATGAACATCATCATCATCATCCTCATGAACATCCTCATAAACATCCTCAACCTCATCATCATCATCATCATCCTCGTTATATTTATAAGATTGCATTTCACGTACTAACAATGAATGAAATGCATTGCGCATAATTGGATCATTCTGATAACTTGCAAATGTATTCCGCAGTCTTTTGTTTTTCAATAGAGTTGCGCTAAATAAGGGACAATTAAGAAATTTATAATATAGATGTTTAGCTCTATCAAATGATAGATAATTTATATTATCTATCATTGTAATTATGTTTTGTTCATCAAATTGTGTTTTTTTATTATATTGCTTGATATCCAAATAATGAGAGTCAAAAAATACATTTGGATGCTTGTATTTATAATTCTTACTATCAATAGGGTACTCATTTACTTGAATACTTTCTACAATCTGTAATTTCATTAATTGTATTTTATCAGAAACATCAATACGTACTTTTTGATAATTATCACATCCAAACAAACGAAATTTGAAAATATTACACATGGAATTAAACTCTAGTTCATTTTGAACTATTTCACGATCAATTAAATGATTGAATATGATAAATGGCAATTCCAATCTGTTAATCGAAATACAATGCGTATGAGACCACATAATCATATCCATCACCATTGGGATATCCATAAATAACAATGACGCTGATACACTAGTACAATCCAAATGTAGCTCGCCTACACTAGTAAGCATTTGATCTAGCTCATTTGGAATAGCTTGTGTGTTTATTGCAAATGGTAGACTTTTAACACTAATTTGTTCGTTTTCCTCACGGATAGCATGGATTTCGTCAGGTGTCTTGATGGTTGCTTCCATATATTTAATAAAGTAATAATATGAATTATTCACCTATAGAAAATTCAATTTTATATTGAAGGTATATCATATATATGAAGGTATATCATATATATGAAGGTATATGAAGGTATATGATATATCATATATATATGAAGGTATGGTTGTGTTCTACAAAATGCACTTTAGATTATAACAAGTTACAAATTCCTACAACAGATTTAAATCGTATTCTTAAATATCAACAATCTCAGGATCAAACAAATGCATTTTGTAGCGTACTAATGCAGCAGTATATGTTACGAGACCATCATCGTGAAAGAAAAAATTATAATATATCACGTACTAAATATGGTAAACCCTATTATATAGATAATCCAAATATTGGGTTCAATATATCTCATGATAATTATATGATTATGGGAGCTATATTAGAATCATCGGGTGTGATTGGATGTGATATTATGATGCTTACAGGACGTCGTAGTGAGGTTAGTTGTTTTGAAAGTAATTTTACAGTAAATGAATGGAAATATATTCTAGATAAGGATCACCTTTCATATAGACGATTTTTAGAATTATGGTGTTTAAAAGAAGCCTATATCAAGGCAGATGGACGTGGGCTGATAATTCCACTTGATGATATTGAATTTAGTATTAATTCAGGCAAAGCAAAAATGATCTACCCCGCCGGTTATAACTGTATGCTTTATAATGAAGAGAGATGGGTGGGTGCTATTGTATGGAAATCAGATGCTAGTGAAGAAACAGTTATTCCAAAATGGTTGGAAATTGAAAATATAAAGTAATAAACTATATTTAAATTTCAAATATATAATGAGCCATTTCTATATTTTTACATTTGAAACCAAATTTTTCATAAAAATCCTTATATATGGGATTACAATTTAAAATTGTTTTATAGCAGTCTGTATCTTTGGCATATTGCAAAGCAAACTCTAGTAATTGTTTTCCATAGCCTAAATTCCGCGAATTTTCATCAACAATAACATCCTCTATATGAAGCACCGCTTTTCCATGTATAAATTTAGGCTCTCTTATCAAAGTTATACTTGCAATAATTTTATTATCATGCTCAATAATATAAATATTATGATTTATATCAAGTTGATTATAAATCAATTCAAATTCCGATGGTGATAAATCGGGACAGTCGCTTAGTTGTTTTAACAAATTTAAATAATTTTTGTTATAATCAGATGGTTCAAGTTTTCTGATTGACATTTAACTAGTATGTTTAAATCTATTTAAATCTATATTGGATATTCCAATTTGTACATTATATAATATAATGTAATGAGTTTACCTATTTTTCCTATTAGTTTTGCTACTGGAGTGCTTGGAGGATTTGTCGGGATTTCATTTAAAGATACAATGACAAAAATATTTCAACATGGATTACCACCTACATTATCACCTACATTACCACCTACATTACCACCTACATTATCACCTACATTACCACCTACATATGCACCTACATTACCACCTCAATTTAATATTCAACCTGCTACATTATTGCCTGTAACAATTCCCTACATATTACTTGCAATTATATTTTTTATATGGCGATCACGCCGTTCAGATGGTTCTATAGAGCGTTTACGTGATGATGCTATCTACCAAATGCAGCATAATCAAATGGAATCTGCAACTCGGTTTAATAATCTTGAAACCAATATGAGTGTTCAATGTCATAATATGCAAAAGCATATGTATTATTTAGGGTTATTAGGAATGAAAACTCTAGGTTTACTTGGTGAGCATATGGATGAGATGGAACAAGTAGAGCCAATTCTCGAAGAAATGCGCCATATTAATAATAATTTAATGCAAGAAATTGCTCAATCTGAGGTACGTCAAAATTCAAACTGTATAAATTACAAGAATAAAAGGAATCAAAATACTTTTATTGATAAAAGACAGCAACGTAATAATAAAATTGTAGGTGGTTTGATAATTGGTTTAGCAGTTAGTGTTGCAGGATTATTTATTTATTTTAAAAGACATTAAAAGTGCGTAGAGCGATTATTAACTCTATAATGCTGTCTAAGCATGAATATACATGTTAATATAAGTACTCCACTAACACATATTATACTTGAAAGCGCCGCAATAAATTCTCTTTCACTATAGACAGGAATACAATTAAAAGTTAGACTCCACGTGGTTGCATTATTTATATTCAAATTTATATTAAATAATTTATTGGTATCTTTAATAGATATGCACTCGTTATCAAAGACACGTTCTTTATTATTAACATTTAAAATACCCATATTTGGCGAGCATACTGTTGTTTCTAATTCTAAAAGTGATGTTACAAAACTATCCTCGTAGGAATCCACATAAGAAGCCCCATGGAAATCCTCATGAGAATAATTATATGAATTATCAATTGTTCTTTCATAATAAACATCTGTTGGACATGTTAATGCATTAACAAATGATATTATAGTTAATATTGATAACATAAAATAGCAATTCATTTTAAAATAAATGGTAGTAAACTCGTATATATGATATCACACATAAGAATAATATCACACATAAGAATAATATCACACATAAGAATAATATCACACATAAGAATAATATCACACATAAGAATAATATCACACATAAGAATAATATGGAAGAAATCAAGATTAAAACAATTATTATCGGTGATATGAGTGTAGGAAAAACATCACTTGCTAGAGTATTATCAGGGGGGCTTTATGATCCAAAAGAACGTTGTTCAATTGGCGTAGAGTTATTTCGCTTGAATCGTATTTCAAAAGATGGGCAACGACTTTGTTTTATTTTATGGGATACTGCAGGGCAGGAGAGATATAAGAGTTTAATCCAGGGGTATTTTCGTAATGTGGATTTATGTATTTTATGTTATGATATAACTCGGTTCTCATCATTTCAAAATATAGAAATGTGGCGAAATAAAATGATACAAGAAAATCCTGCATGCAAGTTTATAATGGTGGGAAATAAAAGTGATATTGAACATGCTAATATTTTTCAGGTATCAAATGAATTATCTAATGAATATGCAAATAAACATAATATGATGCATGTTAGTGTTAGTAGCCGTACTCATGATAATATAGAAGTTCTTATAAAGTGTATGTGTGAATGTATTAATAGTAAATTATCAATTAATAATAAATTATCAATTAATGGTAAATTATCAATTAATAGTAAATTATCAATTAATGGTAAATTATCAATTAATAGTAAATTATCAACATCATATTGTTGTTATTGAATACATAACATGATATAATGTTATTAGATACATAATGAAAATCTATTGCTTGTATAATGACATTCACAGCAAAACAATTAGATTTTTATATACATAATACTCCAATATATGTGGAAAGGGCAAAATTAGAATTAAGAGACAGAACTGGTCCTCCACCTGAGATAAAAAACCTAGCACAAAAAATTATTCTAGAGTTTATCAAAAAAAATAAACGAGTTATGGTGGGGGGAATGGCGCAACATTATATTGCAACTGAAAAAGACCCTAATAATATTATTTATGAAAATCCTCAAAACCATGATTTTGAGTTTTATTCGCCACATGCAATAGATGATATGATTTACTTGTGTAAAGAACTACGTAATTATAAAATAGATATCGAGGGGTTTTCTGCTCAACACATAGGAACAATGAAAATAAAAGTTGGAAACTATGAATTAGTTGATATTACTTATATTCCTTCTAAAATATATGACAAGTTACCATGGAGAATAATTAAAGGAGTACGGTGTATTGAAACACAAAATATATATCGCGATTTTATGAATATTTTAAGTGATTTTACAGAAGAACGACGTTTTTCAACTATTTTAAAACGCTGGAGAGCACTTGTTAAACATAATCCAGTACATTACACATATAACAAGAAACTCCTTAATCGCAAGCACACACACTCTATTAAACCACATAAACCTCATCATACAACAATATTAAATTTGTTACTTGGGTATTCAAATATAATTATTACTGATACTATGGCATTTAACATGATTATGAAAGAAACAAAACAACCTTATCGAGTTCCATTACGTGAAGTTACCTGTATTTCAGTAGATTTCACTACAGATGCAAAAAAATTATATCATGAATTATTAAAATTATATCCAAATTTGGAATTTCGTGAATATCATCCATTTATGGATATTTTAGGAAAGAGTATAGAATTTTATGCTGGTGATATGCATATATTACGATTATTTGATTGTAATAAAAAATGTGTACCTTGGGTACGTATTGGTGAGTATAAGGTGCATGCTTTTTTAAAGTTAATGGTATTTATGCTAATGATGGTTCAACGTCTTGAAATAAAAGGAGATGGGATTCCACTTGCGTTAAGAGGGTTTATGGTGAATAAATTACTAGAAGCTAGTAGAGTAAGTGAATCCAGTAACAAGAAATCCAGTAGCAAGAAATCCAGTAGCAAGAAATCCAGTAGCAAGAAATCCAATAGCAAGAAATCCAGTAGCAAAAAATCCAATAGCAAGAAATCCAGTAGCAAGAAATCCAGTAACAAGAAATCCAGTAGCAAGAAATCCAGTAGCAAGAAATCCAGTAGCAAGAAATCCAAACTATCGCGCTACTCTAAAAAAAAATATACTAATGTTAATTACAGACAGCATCGTTTATTTGAATTGTTTGAATATAGATTATGTCATGGAAAAACAGTAGATTACCGTACTGACAAAAAACTTCGTTGCAAGCAAGATAAAAAATTCAATCTTGCGATTAATATACGTTATCGTGGTGAAACTGATGATATCAATCCGCATCAACGTAAATGTTTAGAATCACTTTTAAAAAGAAATAATGGTTCACTAATAATTACTTCTGAATTAATGACATTAGGTGAATATTCTAAACCAATTAAGAAAAGTAAAAAGGATTAATTTTAATAACAAGATACTAATTTATTTAACGTCTTTTAGAGGTTTTGCGCTTTTTAGAGTTTTTTTTAGAAGTTTTACGCCTTTTAGAGGTTTTCTTTGAAGTCTTTTTTGAAGACTTTTTTAAAGTCTTTTTTAAAGTCTTTTTTAAAGTCTTGCGTTTTCTGCTAGTTTTACGAGAGGCCTTTTTCTTAGAGGTTTTCTTTGAGGCTTTACGCCTTTTAGAGGTTTTCTTTGAGGTTTTCTTTGAGGTTTTCTTTGAGGTTTTCTTTGAGGTTTTCTTTGAGGTTTTCTTTGAGGTTTTCTTTGAGGTTTTCTTTGAGGTCTTGCGCCTTTTAGAGGTTTTCTTTGAGGTCTTGCGCCTTTTAGAGGTTTTCTTTGAGGTCTTGCGCCTTTTTGAGGTTTTCTTTGAGGTCTTGCGCCTTTTAGAGGTTTTCTTTGAGGTCTTGCGCCTTTTAGAGGTTTTCTTTGAGGTCTTGCGCCTTTTAGAGGTTTTACGTTTAGGTTGTTCATCTTCACTAGTTTTCTTTTTACGCCTTCTTTTACCTCCTTTTAGAGAACCACCGTGTTTTTCTTCAGAACCATCTCCGTCTGGTCCTACTTCTAGAATTGGTTGATTTAGTAAAGCATTCAACTGTAGATTCAAATCAAGTATTGAAACTTCATTTGGTGGTGTTCCCACTATTCTTTTAATTTCCTCAAGATTAGCAGTACAACAATCTGAATTATCTGGAATCTCATCCAGATGTAATACAAAATCACAAATACTAAATTTGGTCCTAATTGTTGGTGGTGCTGCTGGTGGTGCTGCTGGTGGTGCTGCTGGTGGTGCTGCTCCTGCTGGTGGTGCTGGTGGTGCTGCTGGTGCTGCTGCTGGTTGCAGCATTTGTAATCTTTCTTGTAATCCTGTTATCTGTCCAGGAGATAATACAAACACAATATCCCGCTTGTTAAATGCATATGGTGATATACCATGTGTATTCAAGTCAGTAAATACTTGGGTTACAGTTCCGACACTGGCTTCTCCATCTGTAGAGTATTTTAGAGACATATATATATATACATGTATTAGAAATAAATTTCCACCTAATTACAATGAGTTATGTTATCCCAAGTGATCCTAGAAAAGGGAAATTATTTCCCCAATATATCATCAAAATGTTTAACGATTTAATTATGCCACCTTTAGATGATTCAATTGAAGACAAGTGTAATGTTAATGAGGACCGACGTATTGCTAGAAATTACCAGAAATTCATTTCTAGATATTTATCTTATGAATCACCCTACCGAAATATTCTTATTTATCATGGTATGGGGAGTGGTAAAACTATATCAGCTATTAATTTGTACAATGCTCTATATAATCATAACCCTGAATGGAATGTAATAATTTTAATAAAATCATCTCTACTACAAGGCTGGGAGAAAAAATTAAATGATTGGTTACAAAAAGAAAATAAGCGTGATAGAATGTCTAATGTTCAGTTTATCACATATAATTCTGCAACAGCTGATAAAAAATTTCTTGAGGTTCAGCAAGAATTAGACCCCACACGAAAAAATCTTTATATTATAGATGAAGCCCATAATTTTATTCGTAATACTTATAATAACATACAAGGAAATGGTAATACTGCAAAGACTATATATGAAACTTTACAAAGACAAGTTATTGAGCATGAAACAGATACGCGTTTAATTCTACTTAGTGGAACACCCTTAATACAGGACGCATTCGAAGCAGCACTATTGTTTAATTTATTGCGCCCAAACTCTTTTCCACGCAAAGAAAATGAATTCAATCGCATATTTATTAATGATAATGTATTGAATCCAAAAATGGAACACTTGTTTATGCGACGCATTTTAGGATTAGTTTCCTATTATTATGGTAAAGAAAAAGGCGCGTATGCTCAAGAAAGAAATATCCATATGGATATTCCAATGTCTGAATATCAAACAGAAATGTATAAACGATTTGAAAAAGAAGAAGCAAAACTTCGTGCAAAACGTAAAGCTTCTTACCGAGTTACTACACGCGCTGCATGCAACTTTTGTTTTCCAATGATAAATGAAAAAATTAATGCAGAAAGCCGACCGCGACCATCAAAGTTTAAAATAACTATGGAAGAAGCGAAAGAACTTTCTGAAAAAGGTATAAATGGAGATCAGGAAGGTACAACTAATGTTAAATTATATTTAGAAACATGTAAACGTTTTATTAGTGAAACACAAAAGTATTTTTTACAATTAGCTAAAAAACATAACTATTTAAAAAATGATTTAAAAGAATACCTAAAATATAAAAATTTCATAGAATATTTAAATAAAGCAAAGAAATCTCCCCTATTTAACGAACTTTATAAATGTTCGTCAAAAATGACTGCAATGCTTTTTTTTATTAGTAGAAGCAAAGGTAAGGTTGTTGTATATAGTAATAATGTAAAAATGGAAGGATTAGAAGTATTTAAAATTTATCTTGAGGCAATGGGATATCAGGCATATGGAAAAAATAAAACATCTATGTATGTTGAATATCATGGCAGTATTTCTGATAAACAAAGAAATGAAAATTTAAAAGCTTTCAACTCTAGCAATAATATTCGTGGTGAACGTATTCGCGTACTCTTATTAGGTCCTGCAGGATCCGAAGGGTTAGATATGACAAATATACGTCAGCTTTTTATTATGGAACCTTTTTGGCACGAAGGACGTTTAGATCAGGTAATTGGACGCGGTATTCGTTTTTGTTCACATAAAGAATTACCAATGAAAGAACGTATTGTTGATCTATTTCATATGAAGGCAAGTATTCCAAATTCCCGAATAGAGACTGCAGATGAATATATGAGAAATATGGAAATTAAAAAGGCATCACGTATTAAAAGTATAGAGGAAGTAATGAAAAAAGCATCAGTTGACTGTTTCCTTTTCCGAAATCACCATAATAATTTGGAATGTTTTAATTTTTCAAATCAGGATATTTTACGTAAAAATACGGGACCCGCTTATAGCAATGATATTGATTATGATGTTCGCCATGACAATAATAAACTTGTTACTGAATCAGTACAGGTACGTAGGATTAAAGTCATTATTAATGATACTGATCAACCAATAGATGGTCTACTTCAAGATAGTACTGGGATTGTTTTTCATAACAAATATCATTATCCAATTGGTATTTTAGAAAAAGATAATCATCAAAATTTTGATATGTGGGATATGGGAGTTTACAAAATGTTAATGGTAGCTGGAGTATATTAATTATAATTAGTGCGTCTTGAAGATTTAGAATAATATTATATGTTAGCAATGAAAGACTTTTATATCTCTTCTAGTAATGTATCCCGTCTTGTTCAAATTTTACAACCTATATTAGCGCGTCAACATCAACATGTTGATGCAACTCTACTTGCAAACATTATACAAAAAAATGTACATATAGTTGAGCGTGTTGATATAAACAAAGTTAACAAACATAATCAGAATACTATTCTTCAACAACTTGACAAACAAGTTATTGCAAAAACAATAAAACAATATCCAAGTAATAATAATCGTCAATATAAAGGACAATCAATGGGATTACCCTCTAGAGCACCACCCGTACGTGGTAATTCTTTTGTAGATAATAAATTAATACAAGAACGGGCAATATATGATCAACAAATAAATCCATATAAAAATACAAATGATATTCAATCAGAACATAAATCACAAGCCCCTGAACAAACGTTAGGTGCACCAGGAGATACATATATGTCTTCTAATCTTGATAGTTTTTTTGGTGATTTTAATCCTGGTCCAAATACTGAAAAAACTTTTGAAAGTGTGAATAATTTTCATAGTTCAATATCAGATGGCTTGAATATCAACGATACGACTCTTGATAATGAAGATATTAATGAACGTCTTGCTCGTAAACAACAAGAGTTATCTATGGATTTTAAACCTCCTTCTAATACACAACTTCCACCGCCGATTGATACAGTACAACCAAATAATAATTCAAAACATGATAAGCATAATCAGCATGATCAGCATAATCAGCATAATCAACAAATACAACCCCAATATGATCAGCATAATCAGCATGATCAGCATAATCAGCATAATCAACAAATACAACCCCAATATGATCAGCATAATCAGCATGATCAGCAGATGCAACCCCAATATGATCAGCAGATACAACCTAATCAGCAACCCCAGCAGATGCAACCCCAGCAACCCCAGCAGATGCAACCCCAGCAACCCCAGCAGATGCAACCCCAGCAACCCCAGCAGATGCAACCCCTGCAACCCCAGCAACCCCAGCAGATACAACCCCAGCAGATGCAACCTAATCAGCAACCTAATCAGCAACCTAATCAGCAACCTAATCAGCAACCTAATCAGCAACCTAATCAGCAACCCCAGCAGATGCAACCTAATCAGCAACCTAATCAGCAACCTAATCAGCAACCTAATCAGCAACCCAATTTAGAAGCATTCACTACAAAAACAGAAATGATACAGCATGGAAATGATTTACTTAAAACTCAAAATGAGATTGAAAAACAATTAATCCTGTTAAAAGAAAAACAAGAGCATTTAGAAGAATTAGAACGTACGCGTAATTCAATGGTATCAATACCTAAAAAAACAATCAAAAGTATAATTATCAATACTCATACATTCGAAACTCCAAATATTAGTGAATATGAATTTGTAATAAGTAATCCAATTGAGAAAGTGACAAAATTAGAAATAGTTCATATTGAACTACCACTAGTTCAGAGAACTATTACAAACACGCACACAATATCCTGGATGCAAAATAATGAAAAAAAAACTCTTGAATTATCACCAAATAATTATAATATCATGGATTTAATAAAAATTTTTAAAAACAATGGATTACAACTATATATAGATAATATAACAGATTGTCTCAAGTACGATGATGATAATATCACTATTATCAATTCTAAATTTTGGCAAAAAATGGGATTTGATGGAGAGGCTTTCACACAACCATATAATTTAGCTCCATCGCACTTTTGTAATATATGGATAACTAATTTAATGCCAAATAAAGAACTCGCAACTATAAATATGCGTGATTTTACATCTATTCAATTTGATTTTGTTAATGAAGTAACATTAGATTTATTAGATATTCGTTTTACTGATGTTTATGGAGATGCAATTGATCTACCTGGACCGCATATAATTGATATTCGCGCACATACTAACATTTGAATAAATTAATACATTTGAATAAATTAATACATTAGAATAATAATATTAATATAATATAATGCAGAATTTTGCGCCACCACATGGGCTTGGATCAAATGAAAATAACTTGATACCAGCAGTTGAATTACATCAAATTAATTATCCACAAGATAGGAATATTATTCGTGAAAGTGGAGCGTACTCTGGAAAAAGACAAGCCCGAGAACGTCGTATTGTTATAAATTCATGTTTTCGCAAGTTTTCCCGTACTCCTAATCCTTTACATTTTGACTTGCATTTTTATAATGGTATGGTAGATGATACTTTTTATTTAGAAAAATTTTGTCATGGCGATTTCAAGATGAATGATGACGGTGCAATAGGTAGTAATTTAACATTTGGCGAATCATCTTTATTAAAAGACGACCAAATAGTCATATTAGATAATGATAATCTACATAAAAAACATATAACGGTTAAAAACAATGCCATCACATGGGAAATTGATGGATCAACAGGGAATGCCACTGCTCAGCGTCTTCGTGCTGATCCTTACACACAGCGTTTGCGAAATCTTATATCTGGCAATTGGTTTGTTGTATCTACTGATGATAATCAATTATATCCACGTATGGGTATATCAAGTGATAATGAGGTAGAAGAATTAGACAACATTATAGGTGCTGTATTCACATTAAAACGCAAATCAAAAGATAATATAAATCAAGAAACGGATGCAAGTACAAATTTATATGATGCAATTGCAACATCAGAATCACGGGATAGTACTACATTTGAAGAATATATCATTGCTTATCATAGTGTTGACGCTTTTCAAACATACACTGGTGACTATGCTTTGAAATTAAAAAATTATACTTGCGATGGAGAATTCGATAGTAGTGCTAACGAGTCTCTGGCATCTGTGGATGGTCCTGCTTCAGATATCCCAAATTACTTTTTTACTCATAGTATTACTAGTATAAAGTACTTTACATCCTATAGTCAAGTTGTATACTTTCACTTAAATAGTGATACTAATACCCTTAAATACGAAGAGGGAATATATAATATTCAGGATACACCCATATCCCCACTTCCAATTAAAGAACAAAATATATGTGTATCCACATGTTGGGATGCTAATATACCCTTTAGTAATACTGTTGCAACAAATGATTTTTTACTATGTATTAATAAATATCATTTTAGTGCTGATGCTGATTCTAGTACTAGTTCTCCCCGTTCTATTACTATTAACTCGGGAGGAAAATCTCCATTAAGTATTCCAGATATTGAAATCTTTTTATTTACACAAGATAGTTTAGTATTACCTCAAATAACAACCGCTGAATCTACAGAACTAACCCTATACAAGGTAGTACGTCCACAGCGCGAGTTGAGTATTGATTTACCAGGTGAAGAAATTTCAAGTCTAAGTTTTGATGTTATTCTAATTCCTAAACACTTGTTGGAAGATCACGATGATAATATTTTAATTATGCGAGTTCCAGAGATTAACCAACGTGATGTTTTATTTGCGTCAAGTGGTAATCACCCCTTAAATAGTAAAACGGATATTGTTTTGAATAGATCAAATGAAACTAAACATCATTGGCAATTTAGTACGCGCGGGTCAATACAAATGGATCATGCAACTCTATTAAATACCCGGACTTTGACATTTACTTTTTATGATATTGATGGAATTCAAATTGTTCCTAAATATCGTTTTCAAACACAGCCATATGAAGATACATATATAAATGTAGATGCAGTTTATCCATTACTTCCAGAAGAATACCTTAGAGTAAAGAATAACAGAAATAATGCTTACAGTAATGATAATAATGTAATAATTGATATGAGGTTGATTAGACTTGAGAAACAATATCTAGATTAATACAAATGACGAGTCATAATTGCGCGCCTAATCATCCCTGGGATGGAATATCATGTTTTAGTATAGAGGATTTAATACGATTAGCTTTTGCATGGAATCAAGAAATGTTGAAACAATCAAAAAATAGAAGAGATTTTACAGGTGAGTTAGTAAAGATGCCCAAATATAGTAAACGTCATCACAATAAGAAATATCTTGTAAAGCAAATTCAAAGTAGGTTAAAAGACGCATGTGATGATCAAATGTGTTGGATAAAACAAGATTTTGTGAAACATATTCAAGATCCATCAACTCTGAAAGAGAGCTTTCGTCCAGATGGACCACAAGGACGTTTCACATGGTTGTGTACGAGTGATATTAATAATGTTATGCAGCAATACAAAAATAAAGATTTCCATTATATGGGAGCTGTTCCAATTGATTTTGATGATTTACCAGTATTGAATATTGTTCAGTTAACTGCAAATAAAATTACAAATAAAGCACGTAAAGGAATAGTAAAATTCGGTATTGTATTTAATTTAGACGAGCATTATAAATCAGGTAGTCACTGGACGGCAATGTACGTGGATATTGAAAAAAAACAATGTTATTATTGTGATAGTGTGGGTGATCGCCCTGAAAGACGAGTTTTGAGATTAATGTCACGATTTGTAAATGCTATGATTGTATATCATAGTGATGATAATTGGAGAGACTTTGATATTAGATTTAATCATATACAACATCAAAAGAAAAACACAGAATGTGGTGTTTACTCAATAAACTTTGTAACTCGTATGTTGAGAGGAGTTTTATTTGATGATATAATTGAAAATAGGATTAGAGATGATCAAGTTAACAAATGCAGAGGTTTCTTTTTTAATAATATTGATGATGTATCACAAAAAGAACAATTAAAAGTAATTAAAGATAATCAACATCAGTTAGTAAATGATGTCACTGAGGATATGGAAGAATTAGTACCTGAAATTGCAAATGATGAGGATCAAGTTATATGGATAGATGAGGATGATGAGGATGATAATGATGAGGATGATAATGATGAGGATGATAATGAGGAGGATGATAATGATGAGGATGATAATGATGAGGATGATAATGAGGATGATAATGATGAGGATGATAATGAGGATGATAATGAGGATGATAATGATAATGATGACATAAATATGAACGAATCTTTAACAGGTAAATACAGTGATTTAGATATTACTGTAATAAAAAGTGAATTAAATAATATGTTCAATTCTGCTAACAATAATAAAAATACTCTTGTAGATACAAACCAAGTTATTACTAACTTGAGGGATAACTTTGTAGATGGGGTGGAACAGGCAACAACAGTAAAAGTTGGTAATTAGCAAGTTTAGCCTAAAATATTAACATGTTTATCATCAATAATTTCTATTATTTGAGGACGACGTCCTTCATTAGTTTGAGCGTGTTCTTGAAATGAGCGTGAAGCACCTGTATCAATACGCCATATCTTTCGTGAACATACACTATTTATAAAATTATTATCAGGTTGAAGTTTTTGAATATTATGTCCTACTACCAAATTGCTAACATCCCATGTTTCCAAGCCATCTAATAATTCTTTACATTTGTTTGTATAATCTCCATTATTTTTTTTAATATTGTCAATTACATCTCCAAATAAACGATTCCAAAATGGCGAGTCGCCTTCTCTTTCGCTACTTAATATCTCGTTAATATTTTCAGGAGTTAACAAGTTGAGCATCCAACGACGTACTACATCATTTAATTCTGTTATACTATATTTTTCTGCTAATTGTTTTGTTAACCCAGCATGCATAAACAACCATGAACCTATAATAAGAGCAGACTGGCGCGTGCATGCCATAAATTTTGCCATTTCTCCACCTGGGCGAAATACTTTAATACGATTATTAGGATTTCCATCAAAAGCATGCATATTTTCATATGAAACAAATGCTGTATTCCCCTGTACGTTCATAGTTTCATGATTTCCTAATAAACTATATACAGCACCACCTTCGCGACGTGCTAACTTGTGCAAGTATGTAAAAAATTTTAATATTTTTACATCTTCAGCTTTATCATTCTGTTGTTTTTGCATACGACATGCATCACTACGACAGCTATCAATTTGATCACCTAATTGAACAACAATTGTATTTTTAGGTTCGGCTACCCACGATATCTTGCAGCTATTTTCAGTTTCTTTAATTTTAATTACCTTTGCTATATTTTGTAATATATGTATAGTGAAATCCCAGTCACCATGGACATCTCCAATAGCTACAATCCTATCTGCAGAACTTATACGATCTGGCAATGGAGGATACTCATTACATTCTTCTGGCCAATTTATATTCATTACTAGAGTATTGAAATTATACGTTTTGTTCAGATTCCATGTATGCATCAAAGCTATTAGGCGTGGATGCAAGTTTCTCGATGGATGAGTATTGAATTACTGGTATTGAACATTCTGATTGCTGTGGTATTGGGGAAGATTCGTTTCTAGTTGGTGCAGGGGAAGATTCGTTTCTAGTTGGTGCAGGCGAAGATTCGTTTTTAATTGGTGCAGGCGAAGATTCGTTTTTAATTGGTGCAGGAGAAGATTCATTTAAACTAGCAAAACCTTCTACTATATCAATAGTATTAGAAGAATTTACAGGGGCAGCATTATTTAATAAACTATTCAAAGAGAATTCATTATTCACATTTATTAATCCTAATTTAGAATCATCTTCTGTGTATGCTACTGGAAGAGCTGCAATATTCACTTGAACTGGCTGTTTCTTGTTCTTGATTTTGTTCTTAATTTTGTTATTGTTATTGTTCTTAATTTTGTTCTTGTTCTTAATTTTGTTATTGTTCTTTTTCTTAGGTTCAGATACAATAGGTTTACTATTTTTTTCAAGACTCTTGGTCTTTCTTTCATTATTATTATTGATTGCAATTCGCAATGTAATAAAAGCAAACATAGCTGCGTAACCAATAGGTTGATACCAATATAAAGTAGCACCAATACTAATTAAAAGAGCAAAAGTAACAATACTTGTTTCGCAAAATTCCAATACAGAAGATGGAATGACATTAGTAAAAACTAGTAAAAAGCCTAATATAAACAAAACAGCACATACTCTCATAATAAAATTTGCTCTGCTTTCTGAAATATTTGTATTTGCTAAAGTTGGCAAGATTGATCTCATTAAAATTGAAAAAGATTTTTTTCAATCTAGATGTTTATTTAGCAATTAAGTATTAAAATGCTTGAAAAAAAAGGTCTCGTTTTAAATGCATCTAACGGTATTTCACATATTGATATATGTGAACAGCTTACTGTTTGTCCAAAAGTAAATTCACAATATGGGAAACCACCACCATCATTCTCATTGTATAAATGGGTTGATGATGATATTCCTAATGATGATATTCCTAATGATGATATTCCTAATGATGATATTCCTCAAAAACAGTTAATAGTTCCAAAATTTTGGGCATTTAATAATAATTATCATAACGTTGAAGTATTACCGACAAATAATCCAATTGATGTTACTTTTAATGGTGAATTAAGAGATTATCAGCAAAAAGTAGTTGATGTGGTTTTACCTCAATTTCATACACGCGGGGGTGGTATAATTTCACTACCATGTGGCGATGGTAAAACTTGTGTTGCAATTAATCTCTTTACACGGCTCAAGGTAAAAACTCTTGTTTTGGTTCATAAAAGTTTTTTAATGAATCAATGGAAGGAGAGTATTAAAAAATTTACTAATGCTCGCATAGGTACGTTGCGTCAGTCGACAATTGACATTGAAGATAAGGATATTGTTATTGGTATGTTGCAGAGTGTAAGTATGAAAGATTATCATCCTAGTATTTTTAATGAATTTGACATGTTGATTGTCGATGAAGTTCATCATATTTCTTCTCGCTCATTTAGCAAGGCTTTAACAAAATGTACTTACAAGTATACTTTGGGTTTATCTGCAACACCTACACGGGCAGATGGTCTAAGCAAAGTATTTCATTGGTTTTTAGGCGATATGATGTATAAAAGAGAAAAGCAACATAATGAAAATGTGGAGGTTAAAATGATAAAATTTTCATTGCCTGATACTTCTGATGAAAAGATGAAAAACCTATACAAGATAAAATATATGCGAAATCGTGAAATAAATGTTTCTGGAATGTTGACAAATATTACAAATGTGGGACCACGAAATGAATTGATTCAAAATACCTTGAACAATATTCTTGAAAAAGATATAACAAGAAATATACTCGTGCTAAGTGCTCGTGTTGATCATTTAGTATCTTTGAAAGATTCTTTCGATGAGATATGGCCTGATGTGCCAAGTTCTCTATATATTGGCAGGATGAAACAACGTGATTTAGATACCGCAGAACGCAAGCAAATTTTATTTGGAACATATGCTATGGTAAGTGAGGGTTTTGATTTACCAAAACTCAATACATTAATCTTGGCAACGCCAATGTCAAATGTAGAGCAATGTGTAGGAAGGATTATGAGAACCCGAGACGAGAGTAAACCTTTAATTTTTGATATTGTAGATAGTATTGTTCCTTTCAAGAATCAAGGATTCAAACGCCTAAAGTTTTACAAAACACATAAATATGGAATTACATGGGTAGAAAGTAATAAATAATTATAATTAAAATACTCTAGTTTTATATATTTTACATATATATATATGTATGAATCAAAATACATAAAATACAAACAAAAATATAATGTTTTACAAAAAGATTTATTTTTTAAACACATTATAAATACATCTAACATGTATGGCGGCAGTAATTTAGAAATTGATTTAAGTAATTTTGATAAAGTTCGTCGTGATTTTATTAATAATTGGTCTGATATAAAACAATTTATATCTTCATTCAATTATGATGAGTTTTTAGGAACTACAAATATTAATGCATCTATGGGAGATATTAACAAAATGTTGGATAATTTTGATCCACGTATGATTACAAAAGAACACGTATCACAATACTATAACAATATACATAATAAAAGTAATATTTCAGATTTTGATAAAATGATATTAAATAATATTAATTTGCACGGTGGAAGTAAAATAAAAAATAAATTAAAAACATTTATTCACGGGGAGCCTAATACAGGAATGAGTAAAGTATCAGTAGCTATAGGTGCAATTATGGTTGTAGGTACATTGCCAATTATATATTCATTATATAATACTTATAATAATTCACAAAATAATAAACAAAAAATCGGAGTAGCATTATCATTAATAATACAAATACTTAATTTAGTTATGTATTATTATCATTATAAAAACAATGCTGATAATTACGCTACTAAAGCTATTATTATGATCATAGTAGGAGTTTTATTAACGAGAATGCTAGGATTAAAAATGGAAGAAAAAGACACAGATAATGAAACAGATGTTAATCCGGTGGCAGAAGCAGCAGTTAAAAAAAAACAAGAACAGGATGCAGAAAAAGCATTAAAAAAAGCAACAACTGATGAAGATAAAGCAGAGAAAAAAGAAGTACTAAAAAAAGCAACAGCAGAAAGAAAAGCAGCAGAGAAAAAAGCACGTGAAGCACCAACTCGTCAAACTCATCAAACTCCACCAGCTGATAATCCACAAACTCCACCAACTCTACCAGCTCAACCAGCAGCAGCAGCAAATCCACAAATGAATGCTCTACTTGGTGAAATTCTGGCTATAGGGAAAAATACATCAGATCCACCAGCTGAAGATCCATCGGCTCGTCAAGGTGAAGATCCACCAGCTCCACCAGCTGAAGATCCACCGGCTCGTCAAGGTGATGATCCATCAACTCCACCAGCTCCACCAGCTCAAGAAGATGGTCAAGGTGATAAAGAAAACCCTGCACGAAAAGCTTTTAATAAACAGGTAGAAGAAGCAGAATTAAGGCGATCGCGAGATGCAGCAAGAGCAGCAGCAGCAGCTGATCAAGGTAATGCTCCACCAGCTGAAGCTAATAATACAGCAGGGGAAAAAGAACTATTCGCGGCAATTCGGGCTTTGAGGGTTGATCCACCAGCTGATGAAGATGATGATGGTGATGATGGTGCTGATGCTGATTTATCAACTAAAGAAGATGATGATGGTGATGATGGTGCTGATGCTGCATTGAGAGCAGCACAAACACAAGCACAAACACAAGCACAAACAGAATTAGAGCAAGCGCGAGATGAAGCAAAAGCAGCAGCACAAGCAAAAACAGCACAAGCAAGAATAGAAGAGCAAGAAAAAAAAGTAGAACAAGCTAAAAAAGTATATGATGATGTACAACAAGAACGTGATGATTTACAAAGAAAATTATTGAATGAAGAAAATGATGGAACAATTGATGGGGAAGATGTGGCGGAACTCCAAACAGAACTTATGAATAGGATAGATAAGTTAGGTACGGAATTTCGTGCAGAACAAGAAAGACTAAAAAATATGCAAGAAAAATTCGCTCCACCAGCTCCTCAACCTCCTCAAACTAATCGAGATCCACCAGCTCTACCAACTCTACCACCTCTACCAGCTTCAACTCCACCAGCTCCTCAAACTCCACCAACTCCACCAGCTAATGAAGATGCTCAAGCTCCACCAGCTCGTAGAGCTCCACCACCTCCACCAGCTATGCCAAAAAATGGTATACGTGCTGCAAATAAAGCAGAAAAAGCAGCAGAAAAAGCAAAAGCAGCAGAAAAAGCAGCAGAAAGAGACGCACCAGCTGAAGATCCACCAGCTGATAAAGATACACCAGCTGAAGATCCACAAAGTAATAGTCTATTAGAGGCAGTTCAGGCTGCTCGGGAAAATCTATCACCTCGACCAACTGATGATTCACCAGCTCCATCAGCTCCATCAACTCCACCAGCTAAAAAAACATTTATGGATCATGATTTGTTAAATAAGATGGAAAAACGAAGGCAATTTATTGCTGATAAGGATGCTGATAAGGATGATGATGATAGTGAATCGGATGATGGAGAATGGGATCCGGATGCGGGTGGTGGAGGATTTCTAAGCAAAAAATCCAGACGACGATTAAATAATGCATACAGAAAAGCATATTCTAAAATAATTACACACAAATAATTTAATAATCTAATTTAAATCTACTTTTAATTTAAATCTAATTTAAATCTAATTTAATATAAATGGAAGCATCAATATATGATAGGAAAACATATGAATTATATACTAGCGATGATTCACGTATTAATATTATTCGTGTAGGTTTACCTCAAAAACATATTCATTCATATACTTCCCTTGTATGTGATGTAGGACATTACGATAATCCCAGCGATGTAATGGGAATGGCGCATTTTTGTGAGCATTTGTTATTCATGGGGTCAGAAAAATATCCAGACGAAGATGCTTACCAAAAACATGTAGATGAAAATGATGGGCACTGTAATGCCTATACAGATTACACCCACACAAATTACGAATTCAGTGTTCGCTCTACAGCATTTGAAAAAACCCTTGATATGTTTTTAGCAATGTTTGATCAACCCTTGTTTCGTGAAGAAAGTGTAGATAAAGAAATTAATGCAGTCCATAGCGAGTTTGAAAAATCTCAATCACAAGATTGGTTTTTAGACGAAGCTATTTTTCATAGCAGAGTTAATCCAGAACATCCCTATAGTAAATTTGTATTTGGTAATAAAGAATCCTTAACCCATACTAAAGATTCCCTTGCTAACAAAACTAGGGACTTTTTTGAAAGATATTATCGTTCTTCAAAATATTATTTAGTCATTGCACATCCCAATAACGATATCTCCATGTCAACATTAATAGAAATGATGAATCCAATAAAAAATAAACTAACTCCAATTAATCCAACCCCTATCCCACCCTTAATAATAACATCTCCACCTATTCATTACAGATATATCAGTAAATCTACTGATTTAAATAGCTTGAAAATTATGCTAATGTTTAATAATGTGAAACCCCAAGATTTAGATTTGTTGGCTTTTTGCATAAAGCGAGACGTACCTGGGAATCCTGCTCATTATCTTGTTCATGAGGTTAAATCAACAATAGCTATTAGCTGTCATACCTCATGTTATCCACGTAATGAAATTAATTCAGATGGAACACGTATATGTGATGGTACTTTGGAAATCATAGTAATTCTTGCCGATGATGATCATGATAATGATGATCATAACAATGATGCTAATGATGATCATGATAATGATGATCATGATAATGATGATCATGATGATAATGATAACAATGATATAATAAAGATACTAATAAATCATGTTTATGAATTGATAAAATTTATCCCAAATCAACCAAATATAATAAATTACTTTAATACTTTACGTGAAAACTCCTTTCATGGGATACAAAACGCTCATATGAATGATACAATGGAATTCGTAGAGATGCTAGCTGCAAGTATGCATAAACATACACAAAATAATTATCTAAAAATGTATCAACCTGTAGTTGAACCACAATATCCAAATAAAGAAAATATACATATAACTATTATATCTAGTATTATATGTAATTGTGAGGATGTATCATGTGAATGTATATCAGGTGTGTCTAAAATAGAGCATTATACAAAACGTGAATATTGGCAACAGCCAAATAATCCTTTAGATGCATCACATGATTCATCACATGATTCACCAGATGATTCATCACATGATTCACCAGATGATACACCAGATGATACACAACATGATTCACCACATGATTCACCACATGATTTATTATTTAGATTATCACCAACTCAATATTATAGTACCCTAATAAATGTAGATGAAAATATTGATTTCAATCATATTAATGATAAAAGTGTTCATATTAATTTAGATTATACATATCCATTATTTCATATAAATATATTTTTTATAACTGATGATGATATTACAACTAGAATTTATCAAGAAATATTAATTGAAATGATTACATTACATATGCAAAAAACAGGAGTAATACAGTCTCTTGGCGAGGCAAAAATAAAAATATCAATAAACATGTCATCACGTGGATTTTACTTGTCTTTTACAGCTCCACCTACTAAACAAAGTATTGATGCACTTGTTTTTTATATAAATAATTTAACCTCGTATAATGAAAATTTTGATATGGCCCAGCGCAATGTATTCAAAGAATTAATTGAAGAGAAAAATTCTCAGCCATTTGAATTATTAATGATGAATTTAGAAAACTTGTCAATGAATCGTAATGTTTCCAGTGATACAATACAGGCATTATCTACAAGAAATCAAAACCCAAATCTAATCATACCTACTGATATACCTTTAGAAACTCCTCTTGGTCGCAGGTTAAGAGTAGCCGCAACAGCAACTCTAAATGATGTGAATATACCAAGCATTTGCAAGCAAGTAAAGTACATGATTGCAGGAACTATAAGTGAGAATTTGGCGCGACATATCGAGTATAATATAGATACAATTGTAAATGCAAAAATAAGAATAACAGATACAGTATCTCAAAAACCACCTAGAATAAGAATACCCTCGTGCTTTCAAAGATATAATACGAATGATCCTAATAAAGCATGTGCATTTGTATTACAATGCGAGTTAACTAAAAAAAACTATATTATGATGCGAATACTACGAAAAGAGTTTAAACAAGAATTTTTCAATGAATTGAGAACAGAGAAACAGTTAGGGTATATATGTAATATATATCCAATAAATACTCCATTTCATTGTATGCTTGTTGGGTTAATTCAACATTCGCCTAAATTTAGTAAGCATACAGTTCAAAATCATATGATGAAATTTTTTAAATCATGTCGTGATAAACTTGATAATAACATACATACTCTTGAACGAGTTATTGAGCTCGATATGGAAGAACTAGAACAGCCATTTTCTACCCCTCATCGTAAATACACTCAATATATGGGTCAACTTTTAACAAACCATCCAACTAAAGACGAACAAATAGAAATTCTTTCACAATTAAAGCAAAATAATTACAATGATATTAAACAGTTTTACTATTCACTATTACGTTTATACCAATTCGCCCATGTTTAAATCAATTACTTTAATCTTGCATAAATATCTTTTATTTAAAAGATCATAAATTATACACCACTGTAGATGTGCTAATAAAACAACTGCAAATACAGGTACTAGAAAGATTAATATTGAAAATAATATAAATAGTTTAAAAATAATTACAATTGATTGCCCCATGTACTGAATCTCAGTAATTCTTATTTTAGAATGCCATATATATACTAACTCGTGTAGTATAAGAGGGAGCCATATTATAATATAATAATAACCGATTGCATTTAACACACATATATACGTGGATAGTTTTTCATTATGTTCTGCTTTTTCAATTACACGAGTTATATTCTCTTGTTTACATTTACTATATTCATTAAATATAATAGCATTTCCTAAACAGGATAAAACAAAAATCCAAAGCATGCGCAGTTTGTTTATTATTTTAATATATTTTATATAAAAAGGTGTATCCAATTGATATTCAAATAAACATTGATTGCAATGAGTATAATTTGATGATCCTGTGCCATTCGCGTGTCGCCAACGATCTAGACATTCCATATGAACGAATTTACAAGTTCCTGAACATAAACATGGTGCTATTAAATTACCTTGTTCTTCAAAACATATTCTACAGAACATTACATAAAAATACTATATGTTATTTAAACACAAAAACACTATATGTTGTTTAAACATAGAAACACTTTATATAGTGTTTTTTTCTCTCTTGTAACTGTGGAAGATACATTGGTATAGCAGGAGTATAACCCTGCTCTAGCTCAAGAATACATTCTTGAGCATATGTCGCATGACTTTTAACTAGAATCTTAATATCATCATCATCATGATCATCATCATCATCATGATCATCATCATCATGATCATCATCGATACATATAATGAATTCATCCTCATGATCATATTTTGGGATATATCGCAATGTATTCAAGTCCATCAGTAGTTATTTAAAGATAATAAATACATGAATTTCATTTTTAAATAATAACAGATTTATCACCAAGGTGTGAAAATTTATCCTTGTTTTGTGTATTTGCCATGGTCTTTCCCTCAACGAGTAATTCAGATTCCTTATTATAATCTTTTTTTGCATATATATTATTACTTGTTTGATTGAATTGAAGTTGAGTATCTAACCAATCAAATGCCATTTTCCCAATTAAAGGTTGTGGGGTATCTTTAGCTATAATTGCAGGTACCCTTTCAAGAAATGATGGTAAAGTTGATCTATCAACTGTATCTATATTAATTTCCTTAAATGGTAAATTGTGCTCTTTTATTTTATTATGTAATTTTATACAAAATTTGCACCGCGGCGAATAAAATAAACAAAATGTCATTTTATACAAATTAGAAAAAAATGAACCTTGCGGTTTAAAAGCATACTATAATACTATATCAACGATGCGCGTAAAAGTTATTTCAAAAACTCCTCTTGAATCGACTCTTGAAATTAGTAATACAAATCATATTGAAATTAATACTCTTCGCCGAATTATTTTCAAGTGTATACCAGTACATGGGTGGTCAGATATTACAATTAAAGAAAATTCATCGGTGTATGCTCATAATGATTATCTAAAAAAACGTTTAGAACAGTTCCCAGTATTTGCAAATAATGACCGTCGTCGTCTTCATGCATTAATTTTGCGCAAACGCAATACTATACTAATGAATGAACAAATGGATGATATTACTGATATGGATGTAATTACTATGAGTTGTAATATTAAACATCAAGATCCTAATGTAGAATGTTTATATGTAACTACTGAACACTGTACCTTTTATAAAAATGGTAAAGAAATTTCCAATCCATACACACAAGCAATTCAAGACGGATGCTTGCGCGGACATCTTCTTATCTTGAAAATGAGATATAACGAAGAACTAAACTTTATTGCAACATCTGGAATAAATTGTCCTCTAGTTGATGCACGATGGAATTGTGCAAATTGTTTTTTTCGTGAAATAACACCTACTAAATATGAATTTATAATTCTTTCGTATGGACAAATCCCTCCAATTGAAATTTTTGCACGTGCCAATATAATACTTGAAAAAAAACTAATGTTTTTCACAAGTTTGTTAGAAAATAATCATCAAGATATTGCATCATCGAAAAATGGAGAAATTATGTTTCCAAATGATTCTTTCATCTTGACACCTATTCTTGTTGACAAGCTTCAGCAAGATCCACGAATTTCTTATGCTGGGTTTATGAATGATACCTTGTTAAACCAAAACTGTTCTATAAAATTTAACTCGTCTACAGAAATATTAAATGTCATACGTGATGTAAGTACTAGTATAATTTCAAATTTGTATAGGGAATGAGTTCATTACGAATACATCTGCGTTTATGTTTAATAAAATATATATCTATTATTTTATATGAGTTCCGAAAGTGACGAGGTACAATCAAGTTATAATAGATTTCTTGAGCAACTATCAAAAACAGACTGTTTATATTTGGGCGAAGATGAATCAACACGCCATACACATTTGAAAGATATGATTGATGGTGATAAAATGATTAATAGTGAAACATGTTCTCAGTATGTAGATACAATGAATTATTTCATTAAAAATGTAAAATCCAAAAAGAAACACCGAATAGGCAGTACTGATTTTATAAAAGCATTTGCAGAAAGAGTGGTAAAAAAAGAGAATAAAGCCGCCTATTTATTTTGTTTTAATAAAGATAAAACAACCGAAATAAATCTTGGTCAGATTCTGTTAAAGCAATTACAGGATAATAAAAAAAACGTTAAACAGATTCAGAGTTATCTATTTATTCTATATATTCAATCATGTAATTTTATTTACAGGGAAATACCAGCTATTATTGATGATGAAGATAGTGAAATTAATGCACCTTTTTCTGTAAAAAAGAATTATATTGAGATTATGGATTTCTTTCAACAACAAGTTGATTCAGACAGTGATGCAGAAACAGAAGCACCAGTAGAGTCTAAAGTTAATGGCGAGCTTAATAATAAAATAAAAGGGATATGTAGTGAAGTGATGGATCAGATAATGCCTGGCTCAGATATGAAAAACATGTTTGGTAATATGATGGGGAATCCACAAATGTCTGCTATGATGGATACCATGATTAATAGTATGTACAGTGATGATGATAAACAGCGTTTAAATGACGAATTAAATGAAGAAAACATGAAAAAAACACTTGAACAAGCTAAACAAGAATTTGGCAAGTTCAATTTAGGGCAAATGATGCAGAATATGGGTGGTGGCAATACTGAAGAAGGGCAACCCTCAATGGATCAAATGAAAGAACAATTTCGCCAACAATTAGGCGATCAATTTGATGATAAAGAATTTGATCAAATAATGAATATGGATAATGATCTTCTCAAAATGATGAAAAAGAATTAAAACCTATTGTTAAATAATGATATTAAGTATTTCTATTATTTTAATCCTTATTTGTATTATAGTTTTTTTGCAATACTCAAATACATACAATAATTTAGAAAATATCCCATGTAGAATGCCAACTCTAGATAATCCATTTATGAATCAGATGCCTTTTACAGGCGACAATCGTATTGCATGCGATTTTGTACATTCCCATAATTTAAATTATAATGTAGAAGCATTCACATCTAGTAATACTAATCAAGGTAATCAAACCACTGATGGTAATCAAGATAATCAAGATAATCAAGATAATCAAGATAATCAAGATAATCAAGATAATCAAGATAATCAAACCACTGATGGTAATCAACCTGCTACACGTGTTGGACGTAAAGTGAAGGAATTTATTCGTAATCATAATAAAGATATTCCTAATGTGTTCTATCATAAACATCACTACCAAAAAGAATTTGATATATTAGAACGTCATGATGGGTACCGTGATTTTTTCACACATAACACTACAAAACGCATTAATGATATTGACAATTTTATTGATTATGTTTATGGAGATACAACATTATGTAAAGACGATCAAATGGCATGTATGCCATATAAGGAAATAAAATATTATCGTTCATAATTATGTTTTCAATACCGTACTAATATCTACAAATAAACCAATCATTTGAAGTTTTGTATCAACTATATTGTTTAATGTAAAAAAACATTTATTTAACCTTTCAATAATTTCAAGCTTTCGTTTATCATCTGATTTCATCATATAATATGTTAATCTGGATACAATATCAATATTAGATAGACCACAAACTGACATCCGATGATATTGTTTACATGCAAGTTTACTTGATTTTAAATTCCTGTAAAGCTTTATAATTTCAATATCTATTGGATTACATAAAAAATCACAAATAGCTTTTTGAGTTATACGGTTAAATCCAAGATGTATTGCCTCCATATTATTGATACACTTTCGTAAATCACCCTCTGATCGTAAATATATTAATTCTAGGCATTTATCATCACATGATATACCTTCCGCATCAAGAATTTTTTTTAAAAAACATACTATATCTTGTTTTGAAAGCATATTAAATTTTAAAATTATACATCTGCTTTGAAGATGTTCGATAATTTCATTTGAGTCATTACATGTAAATATTATTCTAATATTATTATAATTTTCAATTAAACTTACCAAACGATGCTGTGCTTTAGGTGTTATATTATCAGCTTCGTCTAATATAATTATACGAATATCATCTTCTGTATGTCGTTTACAAAAATTTTCAACAATATTGTCAACCATATTAACACCACGATTATCTGATGCATTAAATTCAACATATGAAGATTTATCTGTTACCAAATCTCTAGCTACTGCTAAAGCAGTTGTTGTTTTACCAACACCTGGAGGACCTGTAATTAACAAATTAGGCATATTTGTTTGTGTAATAGCGTTTAATTTTTGTCGCAACTGATTAGAAAGTATAATATTATTACTTTTTAAAGGGCGATACTTTTCTACCCATGGTTTCTTTTTTATCTCCATTTACTATCATTAATAGAATTATGTTTATGGGGTTTATTTGATCGCGTTTTTTGTGTATTTTTTGTTTTCGGTTTTGTTTTCGGTTTTGTTTTCGGTTTTGTTTTCGGTTTTGGTTTCGGTTTTGTTTTCGGTTTTTGGTTTGTTTTTGGTTCTAGTTTTGTATCTGGTGTTGGTTCTAGTTTTGTATCTGGTGTTGGTTCTAGTTTTGTATCTGGTGTTGGTTCTAGTTTTGTATCTGAATGTTTTTTTTTAATAGATAATTTGAATAAATTTTTTATAATACTTAATATTTTATAGGCATTTGGGAAATCAATTAAAATATCAGGATTACTTTCTATATTTTGAATTACACTTGTAAATAATATTTTTGGAATATTGTACGTCTTTATTAAATCTGTCAATAATCGTGGCATATATTCAGGAATTTTATTTTCCTCAATAATAATTGTAAGCGCACTTTTAACTAGTAGCTTTTTATTAACATTTAAAACTGCCAGATCAATTTTTGTTTCTTTAATATCCATGTGATTATCATATTCTTTAAATATAGACATTATTTTATCCATTGTATTATGAATATTATTTATAGGTTTATAATCTGGGGTATTTACATTTGGAGAATTATTATTTAATTGTGTTATCATAAAATCTAAACGAGACGAAATCCCTAATAATTGTGTTAATCTCATCATGTATTGATTATAATATGACCATTCTTTATCAAGTGATGATATTAGAAATATAACAAGTTCGATGCTATTTTCAATATCTGTATCAATTTGGATAAAAATATTTATTAAAGCATGTATAATTTCATCTGGAATATTTTTTTTCATATGAAAATACCCAATAGAGTGAATAATATTTTTGTATTTCTTTTTCCGAGCTAAATCCTTCATAACAATAGCTATATCATCATCTAATAACTCTTCAAATCCTTGTTGAAGATTAATTAAAAATATATTTAACAACTTGCTACCTAATGAATCGCATAAATCATTTACAAGTCTAAAGTACAGGTATATAAATTTATGCTCATTAATAATTTTTTTATACAAAAATGCAGAAATTTCTCTGATTATATCATCGTTAATATTACAATATAGAATTTCTTTAATAATATTATTATAGTTACTTTCAGATAAAACATTAATATACTTTTTAATTGTTGCAAGAATATTAGCTGTCTCAAGATGCTCGAGTGTTTCAAACGAAATATTAAAATTAATCTTTTTTAACATTTTTGATAAATCATTACTTTTTTTCTTATGTGATAATTTTGATATAGATGATATTATACTATTAAAAATAGGAGAAGAATCTAATTTTGTCATTGATTTACGGATAATAATCATTGTATTGTAATCATAAACAATATACATTTAATGATTATTGAAAACAATATCTAAGGTAATAGTAATGAAGTTTCATATCCCAACCTGTATATTAACTTGTTTTATTTTAATGATGATATATTATGTTTCGTGTCCTCAACCAATAGTAATATCATCATTTTAGAATACGAACAATCTAAAACGCCTATAATAAATATTATATACTTCTAGTTAATGATCGGGATTATTATAATAATAATACTATTAATATATATTTGTTATTTATTATATAAATTTGGCTATTTTACCAAAGTTATTAAAAACGTATCTCAAGATGCAACAATTTTATTTAATAAAAATGTTCGCTTTGGTAATACTGAAATAATCCCAGATTCTAGGTTTAACCTACCTCCCCAACCTCAACCTCAACCTCAACCTCAACCTCAACCTCAACCTCAACCTCAACCTCAACCTCAACCTCAACCTCAACCTCAACCTCAACCTCTTCAACCTAGTCAACCTAGTCAACCTAGTCAACCTAGTCAACCTAGTCAACCTAGTCAACCTAGTCAAAATAATTGTATAAATTTTGATGATACTGATTTTACTATTGATTATGGAGATTATGCATATCAAGATAAACACGTCCACGAGACATCACGACACGAAGAACAAATGAATCAACAGCATTTAAATGACATTAAAGAATCTCTAGATTTTACAGCACCTATTGGGAATTCTGGAGTACCTGTATCAACTATGTATGATAAATTAACATTATGGCAAAAATAATATTATGGCAAAAATAATATTATGGTAAAAATAATATTATGGTAAAAATAATATTATGGTAAAAATAATATTATGGTAAAAATAACATCTCTATCAATACAATGAAGATATATTCAAGCTCGTTACGAGGGCGTCGCAAGAAAAACGAGGATACGCATCATTATATAGAAACAAAAAACAAAATATATTTAGGAGTATATGATGGACACGGTGGCTCGCTTGTATCAAAATATTTAAAAGCTAATTTTATTAAAAATATTCAAAATAAAGATGATAATAATTCAATTGATTATGTAGTAGATCATATTCAAGATAATCTTGCAAAACGTTATCCATCAGCTAAGGAATGTGGTAGTACGCTTCTCGTGGGAATTATAGATAAAAATACAAAAGATATTAGAGTAATAAATATTGGCGATTCTCGAGCAGTAATGGCCGTACAAAGAGGAGGAAGTATAGAAGCAAGGGCATTGTCAAAAGATCATAAACCTTTTGATCCTCCTGAATTTAGTGAAAAAAATAGAATTGAAGGATTAAATGAGAAATTAGAATGGGATTCAGATGATAGTATTTATCGTGTAAATGGTTTTGCAGTTTCACGAGCAATGGGGGATCTCAATTATAGGGCAATAGGTCATCGCCCAGATTTTCGTAAAAAAAATCTAGCAAATTCACCACATTTCATATTAGCATGTGATGGTTTATGGGATGTTATGAATAATACTCAAGCGGTAAACTTTATTGATAATTATATTAAAAAAAACCCAAATGGCGATCCAGCGAATGCTATTGCAAAACAAGCAATTATTAATGGTTCATATGATAATGTTACTGTTATAGTAGGAGTTAATAATTAAATCAACGCGCTCATCTATACAAATTATCTAAATAAATACAATGAATATCTCTATTGAAACTATCAAAGAATTAGATAATGAAAAAATAATTCTTGCTGAGCGTCTAAAGCAAATTCGCGAGAATAAAAATATATATCTAAAAGATGAGCAGAGTGCTCTTGCTAAGAAAATTACTATTTTACGCGAAGAGTTACAGTCTCTAGATACAACAAAAGATATTTCACAAAAGATTGAACATTTAACAAATGAACTATTAAATATAAATAATAATTTTGATGCAACTATTGATAAAGTATCTAATATTGACAATGAAATCATAAATATTCAAGAAGAACTTGCTGAAACTGATAATGACATGCAAAAAGATTATGAAATAACAAAACAACAATTAGAAGAAGAGATAAGTAAATTTGAAAAAAATAATAATAAACTAAATGAGATGGAAAAACAACTATTGGAAACTACAAATAATAATGAGAATCTCGAAGTAGAAATTAAAAAATTACACAATGAAATAATTATATTTAAAGGTAATGAAGATGAAAAGAAACAATTACTAACAACCCTTAGTATTGAAATAGCAGAATCAGGTCAAATTCTAGAAGAAACAAAGAAAGAACTAGAAGTAGCAAAACATGATCTCATGGCAACAAAAGATGATCTTGCTGTGGCAAATGATGATCTTATGTCAACAAAAGATGATCTCGATGCAACAAAAGATGATCTTGAGGTGGCAAATGATGATCTTGAGGCAACAAAAGATGATCTCATGGCAACGAAAGATAATCTCATGGCAACAAAAGATCATCTTGTTGATACAAAAGATAATCTCATAGCAACAAAAGATGAACTTGTTGCTACAAAAGATGATCTTGATGCTAAACATAACAATATTCAAGAATTAAATACTAATATAGAGAGCAAAAATCAGCAAATAATTAATCTATCAAAGGCGATTGAAACTAAAAATACAGCACTTGCTAATAATAGAGATGAAATTAATCAAGCGACTGCTCAATTAAGCAACCTTCAGGGCAAGATGGATACATTTTTAATGGAAAAAGAACAACAACAAGTACGTTCAACAGAACTTGTTTCTTTGATTAATAACTATCAGCAAGATATAAGAAATAATGAAGAACGTATAAAAGAATTACAAGTATATAATGGTATTAACCAAGATAAATTACATAAATTTCAAAAATTACATGAACATGATCAAGAACGACAGGAATACCTAATGATGCTTGAAGAAGAACGCAATGAATTCAAGGAAAGAATAGTTCTCTTGACAAAAAATAAAGAAACAATAGAGTTTGATTTGTATCATAAAGAAGAACAACTAGTTGATATAACTCAAAATACACGTGAAAAAAACAATCAATTACTAGATTTAACTAGAAAGTATGATATTCAAGAGGAAAAAATGACTGAATCAAAAACTCGTATTGATGATTTAATTGACGAATGTGAATTTTCCATGTTAGAATTAAATACAAGTATTGATAAACAATACAAGATAGTAAAACAATTTCAAGATAATTTACCAAATATAATGGCAGAATTAGAAAAAGATATGCAAGTTAAACTTGAGGATGCCCAGCAACTCATTGATAATAAATTAGTTGATATGAATAATCGTCTTGAAGAGAAAACTAATGAAGCTTCACTGGAATTAATTAACAAAGTTGAAATTCAAATGGCAACTCTTCGAGAAAAATGCAAAAAGTACGATCTTATGGAGCTGGAAATTGACAACAAATTAAAAACATTTGAATGCTTTGATGAATGTCATCAGGACAAGCAAGAACATATTCGCGAATTTCGCCTAAATATGCAAGAACGACATAATGAAATGCAAGATATTAACATTCGGGTAAAAGACCTTCGTAAATTTATTAATGAATATAATAATTTTAATATTTCAAATGAAGGTTATCGTGAAATGATAAATGATATGACTAAAATAAAACAAATGAAACAAACAATTGATAAACAATTACTCGACAATGAAAAAGATGCCGAGTTATTACAAACTCAAAGTCTTACTAGTTTAGATGATCGTATTACAGGCGTACAAAACAGCCTATCAAAGATTGTTTTAGTATTTGTAGCTCAGTATGCCGTGCGTGCAGTTTTTTTTGGAATGTAATTATATATTTAAACTAAAACATATCAATTGTAAACCGTACGTTTATTCTTAAATATGTAGTAAGTATTCCTAATATAAATAATATTGGATATAATAATGCACTTTTTTCATCAATCTCTTCAATTTCCATATGAGTGACATATAACGTAATTAAAAATACTCCCCATGTACATAAATATAGCGAACATTTTAAATAATTGTAAAAATTTCTTCTATGGGGCAAATAATATATAAAAAAAACGTATGGTAAAAAACTACCTATACACATACACCAAGCTATAATTAACTGCCATAAACTATATTCAATTGTGTACATGAAGGCAAGAATAATAATTATACTTCTATATATAAGGTACTTGGAATCTATATTTATTTGATCATCCTTATACGAGTAAATAGACGCAATATTATGCATCATTTTATCATGATTATCTTTTCGAATATATGCTCCAATACCTATCATAATAATTGTTAACATTCCTAGAGTAATCAGTATAATGTGTTTATCAGAATAACATTCTATTTTTTCTACTTTATAAAGTTGTCCGTCCTTACAATGTAATACTTCAACAAGAATTGTTAAAATAGGAATTCCCAATAACCCAAAAAGAATACTTGAACCAAAATAAATCCATATGAAATCTATAATAGGAGAGCCTTTATCTATATGGTTTAATAATACACAAATAAAAGAAAATCCAAGAACACTAATAACAGATGACCAAAAAAATCCCATGTATACTTCATCTGTAAAATCAAACCGAAGCTTGCTTAAACTGGAACTCCACGAAGAGGGAACTAATGTTGCAATTTGTATTGACTGAATCACCGTACTAGTAATTAAAAAAAATTCTTCCATATAATTCATAATATCATATTACTCATAATATCATATTACTCATAATATCATATTATGAATTATATAATATAGCAATATTTAAAAGGTAAATCATTAATCATACTAATGAAACCCATTGAATTATCCAATCTGGGTAATACATGTTATTTCAACTCGGCCATGCAATTACTTACATTAATCACACCGTTACATGAATTCTTTCAAAGTAATGAATTCAATAATGGGCCATGTAAAGATATAAATATATTTTTGAATGCCTATCGCGATAATAAAATGTCAAAACGAATTTTATTATCTGCTAGAAAAGCATGTGGTAATAATAATTTCTTTGGTGCAAAACAACAGGATTCTCAAGAATTTTTAACCCTATTATTGGATAATATTGAAGAAGAATTAAAAAAACATAATCATCATAACGTTATAGATGAACTTTTCGGTATAAATAGTTTAACTAAATTGTACTATCCCAACAAGAAAACAACTTCAAAACATCAAGAAAGAATGCTCTCTTTGGCTCTTCCAGATGATGTACCATATAATATGAGAGAATGCTATGAATTGTATTGTCGTCCAGAAGAAATAGGCGAAGGGGTATTCAAGCGAAATGTTATTGAAGGATGGCCTTTATATTTGTTTATTCATATTAAAAAATATGATAATATGATGAGAAAAATAAATGATCCAGTTGATTTACCCCTTAAATGGAATATTGAGAATGTCTATAAAAACCGTGATGGTGAAACTAACACCAAGCGCCTACACAAATATCGTATGATGGGATTTATTATACACTATGGAGGCTATGGTGGAGGACACTATGTTAATTGCAGTTATCGTGATGGTGAATTTTACATGTGTAGTGATACTACCATAACAGAGATGACTAAAGAACAATACGTACAGGCATCAAAGCATGCTTATTTGGTATTATATGGATTGAAAAATGTGTGAATATAAATAAAATTGAAAAAATTTTATTTTGCTATATGAATCAATTTAACAACTTTACTTCGGATATGGCTACTTCTTCCGATACTTCTTCAGATACGAAAACTGAACCCGATGCACTCTACCGCTATGTGGATATGTGCGTCACTCATGTTTTCTTCGAAATTGAACAAGAATCCCTTATCCCAGCGGATGATAACGCCCCACCGGCGCCTCCAACCGCGTGCAGTGCTTCGACCCCGCATTTTAAGAGGGCAGTTACTCGCGAGATAAAAGAGCGGGGAGAACTCGCTAACGTCGCTCGTGCATTTGAGAACCTGCGTGATTTGTTCAACGTCGATGGGCTGACACAAGACAGCAGCGTGGATGAGATTGCAAGCGCAATCATCGCGACCGCAACCGCACACGCGACCGCAACCGCACACGCGACCGCACAAGCAACCCCCTAAGACAAACGTAAAAGGATTATTGTTGAGCATATGTGCTTATCGGAGGGGTTCCTACTTATACAAACCCAAATTTTTATTTTAATGTAGAATTCAAGGTTTATTCTCAAATTAAGATTCTTATTTTACATACAAATAAGGAGGTTCTTTTAATTAATATATATAATAAGTATATGATTTATTATTAATAAATTTATTTACGTTATTGTTAGAGAAAGATCAATATAATATCTTTAGCCATACATATCATCATCGTCCGATTCAGCTTGGGTAGCTTGGGTTGCCGTAATATCTGAATTACGACGAATAAATCGTGTCATTTTGGTCTTGTGGGTATTCGACTTGAAGATCTCATCCATTAGTTTTTGGTTTTCGAGAACCAAATCTTGCATAGTTTCGAGGTCGCTGGGATCAATTTCACCTCGTCCGCAAACATGAGCATTCCAAGAAATTGTATCATTTAAATACTTCATCTGTTCAAGTTCTTTCCTCTTTAGTTCATTTAGGACACTCAAACCTCTGCGATATATCTCGAATAGTTCGCTAGGAGTTTGACATAATGCTACTGCTTGTGGGATAGGTTGGTATTGTTTCTCGTCTTGTGTAGAAATATCATGTGAGCGAGCTCGTGTAGATGCTATGCATGCCTCTAGTACTGTACGGCTAATAGCATGGCTTGTATCAAGGCTAGCAGCATGGCTTGCATCAGGGCTTGCCATAGTCGCTGTTTTATATCAATCATACTATATGATATAAAAAAATCAATTTTCTCAAGTACGGGCTTCAGGGGATAGATAAGGCATTTCAAGGTAATTAAAAATATCTTGCTCGGAATCTGCTTCAAGCATTGTTTTTCCTTGGAATACACCATAGCGGTTCAATTTCAAATTAAGATTCTTTGCTTGCTTTCGCATTTTAATATTATGGGCATATGAGCCTGTAAAGTATAGGGTTGCGGCATGACGTGATTCCATAGGAACCATGATAATATCAATACGACGAACGACATTACGTTTCATTGACTTGCAGAATCCCATATATTCCACCTCGAGTTTATCATAATTAGGAGTTAAATCATCCACAAGGAAACGTTTTTCGCGCAAATATTCGCAAAACTCACCAAGTATTGGCGACTTTTTTAGTTGACGTTTTGTGGTTACCTTTGGATGAAATATCAAAACATCAATATCGTTTGATTGTGTGGCACCTCTGCGATAACTCCCACAAAGAACCATATCCAAATCAGAATCAAATTCTTCCATATAAGTCAAGAGTTTATCTCGTATTATATTCATTTCTTTACGTGGTATTCCTACTTCCAAACGTACATTTCCTAATTCATACTTTAATCCCATTTGAATTGCATGAGTCAATGTAATATTATTTTCTTGAAATTCTTTATATAGTTGTTCAGGTGATTCAATTCCCATCATATAATAGTCTTTTGCTTTTTTTGAACCTATGCCTACAATTTTTTCAAGCGATGCAATGGAGTTTGCCTTTGTTACATTATTTTTGTTATCAAGTTCTCGCAATCCTCCCGTTGTAATAATCTCATGGATTCTTTCCAAAGAACCTTTGCCAATCCCAGACAACCCCTTTAGGTCGTCTGCCGAGTTAATGGGCGATGGGTACTTTTGAATTGTTTTGGCAACCCTACGAAACGTGGATACTTTGAAACGATAGTTTGTTTTACTGGGATCATTATCCATCTCATCTTGATAATACTGAGCCAATGCTTTAAATTGATCTACAAGTAATGAATTCATTATTATTATTCATATATATATGTATATATCATATTCAGTTTTTTAATACGATTTCTTCTTACTGTAAGAGGTTTTTACATATAGTTTATATATGTAATTGCATACCATAATTGCGTACAATAATGCAACTATTATATAAAACATTTTGTGTTCTGCATCTTCTATGTAGTGCATACCATGTATGCAATAAGTCGCAGCTAAACCTGTATATACAAGTAGTGATACTATTGTAGTAATAATTACATATGTTTCTGCCATATTATAATATACAAATAATAAAAATATATTCAAGTAATTAAAATATATTCAAGTAATTAATGATAATTAAACATAGTATATCTACACTTCTAAGTTCTGCAGTTCTTACAAGCTATTATATCATATTCAGCAAGAGCGCACAGCCCTACCACATGCATAAATATTGGCTCGGGATTCAAGCTGTAAAATCTCTAACATTTATTTTTCAAATACCAAGTGCTATAGGTGCTGTAGTATGGTACATGTGGGCAACACGACAAAAACATAAAAAAGGATTATTTACAAAAATACCCCCCATGTACATAATATGGGTCTTTTTAATGGCATCATTAGCTTGGCCATGGCTCTTGCCAAAGAATCTTCCCTCTAAACCATATCAGGCTATCTTGTGTTGTATTCCTTTATGGATTGCAAGTATATCTGTAATCATGATGGTAGCAGGAACATTTGAAGTTGGTGCGCCAACAATACCAACAGTTGCTGTAATTTATCTTGCGATAACTGTTGTTTTAATAGATGGGATTGGTTGGTCTGCCAAACTCATTCACGACAGTTTGAATATATCATGATAATATCATAATAATATAGAAAAATTAAAAGAATAATAATTAAACTTGAATAAGCTTTTGATCGTATTTTGAAATTATAATATCATGTGAAGACATAATAGGCTGCCATGTATCATACATCGTATCGATTATCAGCTTGCATGTATATGGAGTTATTTTGCCCCTAGAACATGCATTCATCACTCGAAAATATGCAATCATATAAACGTTATATATGTAATGTAGGTCACATCCAGTACCAAGTACGGTGAATCGTACACATTGTACGTAAAAGTCCCAATTATTAGACATCTTCGACAGCACTGCCTTCCTCTTCCTCTTCATTCATATCACTATCAAATCCAGGAAACTTGACACACATAGTTGTCTGAATATGATTAATTCGCTCGCGCATTTCATGTTCTGAAATAACACCATCGCGAGTTGCACCCGCTAGTACAATTGCTGTGAATTCATAGACTGCAAGAGCTTGATCTTTAGTATGTGTATTAGAGTCAATCAAATAACAGTACTCTACTGCTTCGTGAGCTTGCATAGGAAGCATGAAATCGAGTGTTTGTTTAACGATTTCATCGTATGTTTGAGGGGTTTCCATTTGGGTTGTTATTCGGGTTATTATTAAGGTTATTATTTATATAAATATTCAATTTTTATATAATTATATGGGACGAGAATTTAATATTTAAATATTCACATAATATTAATAATAATATAGGAGGAATAAATACAAAAGGAGACTTGATGTTGTATAAATAAATATGTAATGTCCATAATAATAATACAGTCATAACACGCACCGCCGGTGTTATTCTTTTATTATTATTGTTTCCAAATATAGCACATAATCCAATATATGCTGATAATATTATAAATGAAACATGGTATTCAATTGATGCAACATTTGCAAGTTCTGTATCAGTCATTCGTTTAAGACGACGTTTTTGAAGCTCTCGTCTAGCAGTAGGCATATTATTATTTGAATAATAAACCCCTCCATTTTGAGTTTTATATATTTTTTTAAATATACCTGTAGATGTATTGACATTTGATGTATTTAATGGCTTGGCAAAAAATTCATTATAATTTTGATTATAATTTGTTTGATTGAATATAAAACTAATATCGTCAAATGTAACATTTTCTAGTTCATTCACAGGAATATTAGTATATGATGACATTACTTGGATACTTTCTTTTGTTATAGAGTTAAATATTTCGCGGAGTGGTAGTTCACGAACTGTTTCTAATATATTTTTTATATCATATCCACCAACTTGATTACTATTAATTTTTGACACATTCACATTATCAACTAAATTATTAAATTCTAGAATATTTTTTAATTGTTGATATTTAGTTTTATATTTTTATACTTTGATAGCATTATATATATGTATATATTAATATCCCTTGCATAGTAATATATACATATATATATTAATATCCCTTGCATAGTAATGAAAGCTATTTTTATTTTAGTATTATTTAGTGTAATTCTTGCAACATGGAAAAAACGCATGCAAATAAATGAAGAAAAAAAATCCACCGATACTTTGAATAGTAAAAATAATACTAGTGCATCTAATATACCTAATACATCAAACACAAGTACATCTAATACATCAAACACAAGTACATCTAATACATCAAACACAAGTACATCTAATACATCAAACACAAGTGCATCAAATGCATCTAATACAAGTACATCTAATACAAGTGCATCAAACACAAGTACATCAAACACAAGTACATCAAACACACATATGGGTATATTTATTGGAATAAATTATGTTAATAACCCTAGTATGAGACTATATGGTTGTGTTGGAGATACAGTTGATGTATTGGTAATGGCTGAAAATTTATATGGAATGAATCCTGATAATGTAACTTTAATTATTGATGATGATACTGAATTTAGAAGACGTTATAATGGTATGTATTCATCAGAAGACTATATATGTGATAAACGTCCTAACATTTCCACTTTACGAAAAACCCTGCAATTATGTGTTGATGAATCAAACAAAAAAAATAAATTCATTTTCATGCAATATGCTGGTCATGGTCATTGGAAATCAGGATCATCAAATGAAGATGATAATCGTGATGAATGTTTAGTATGTACGGATGGAAACCTATATGATAATGAAATTAATGAACAGTATTTGAGCAAGTTAGATTCTAGTACTCGTTTATATGCTGTTATTGATTGCTGTCATAGCGGAACTATGTTTGATTTACCCATAATGATGTGGGGTTCTGGAGATATAAAATCAAAAAATTCCCCCAAAACTACAACCGCGTGTATTGTTAAAATTAGTGGCTGTAGAGATCATCAATACTCATATGAAAATAATGGAAATGGACTGCTTACCCGTACTGTAATAAATACAATTAATGCAAATCCTAATATCACTTGGGATGAACTCTGCAAACAAACACAAAATATTTTTAATACAAAGTACCCACAATATAAACAGAATCCAGTAGTCACTTGTAATAATAAATCTTATTTAAATAACAAGGTTGTAATTTAGTTTTCATGTAAATATGTTTCTTCAATATATTCATTGCTCATTTTATCTATCATATTTCGGATTTTATTAAAATGTTGTTCATTAACATAATCGCGTTCTGCTATCAATTTATTTGCACTTTTAATATTAATTTTCGCAGAACGACAAAAACGATGTATAATATTTACAATTGGTTTTATTTGAGGTTTTAAATAAGTTTTTATCAAACGATATATAGAAGTATCCAGAAATTCTTTCATTAATTGTTTTTGCTGTGGTGCAAAACGAATTATACCCCTATATACGTAATCTTCAAACGGTATTCCATCACGTATACTTTCAAACAAGTCGTCCCATGTTAGACTTTCTGGATAGTTTTTCTCAAAGTGACGTTCTCGTTCATCTATATAGTATTGTAAAGGTTTATATGGAATATCAATTCTATTAAATACTGGAATTAATTTCTTTACTAATTTTAGCGTATGTTTTGTAATTCGTGTATATCTGTCTTGCATAAACATAAATTCCATTAACATTACATCATCTACATTATATCCATGAAGACGCCCTGCAACTAGATAAATTGTAGATAATGTACTATGAATATCAATCATCCATAATAAATCTTTGACTGATTTTACTTTGGATTTTTGAATATATGTTAATAATTGCACTATAGCAATTTTTGCATTAAGCGTTTTAGTCCGGGATGCTTTTTTCTTCTTAGACATATCGTACAAATCATTACATCCTGTAATACCTCTTATAAGAAGTGACTTTGTATAGTCAGTACCTTCATCAAACATTTTTGCATTATTTGGTGGACTGTATTCAGCTAATCCAAAATCAACAAGTTGAACTTGATCATTAATAAGCATAACATTATCAGGTTTTATATCTTTATGATATATATGTAAAGAATTAATATAGGTTACCGCCGATAATAACTGATATGTTATCATTTTAAGATTTATATTATCATTTTCTTCAATTTGTTGAAGGGAACGTTGGCAATTTATCATAACTAACACACGAGGTATAGGTCGAAATGCTTTTATAATATTTGGATGTCGCAACTCCATTAATACTCTTGCTTCTAATTCAAGTGCAGCATTCCCTTTATCATCAAGTGCTGTTTTTACAGCATATGATAAATTTTTATGTTCATATAAATAAACACTCCCGTATTCACCCCTTCCTAATAGATGCGAATTAGGTTTATCTATAATGGTTCCGCCAGATAATATTGCAGGATTAATAATCGTATTATAATTCATTTCTTAGCATTATAGAGAAAATTATTCATATAATGAATGAATTACGCATTTGTGGAGTAACCATTGTAGTTGATGGTATACTAGATTCTAAAAGTTCAAAATATTCTAGTCGACGACGTTGATATAACATTTGATTGTAAAATATTTTAACAAGTATTTGTGTTATTTTTAAATTAATATATATTGGAGTATGATGAATTGTATAACCTGAAACTCGTGTATATGCACGATATATATTATTATTCGGCAAGTTTAGATACTCTTCTAGACCCACTATACCACCTGGAGACATACGATTACATTCATGTGGATTTTCTATATTTACTAATGTACGGGGATTGTAAACTTGAATAAAACCTTTGGCTAAAAAAAATAATTTTACTCCTAATTCTTCTCCCTTAACGTACTCATCTACTGTAACATATGGGAACAAATCTAGTAGATCTAGTGATATATCATACGTACGTGCTATCATAGCAAGACATCTTTTAAATGCATTCAAATTTTGTAATGAATTTTTAATCCTGTAATGAATAGGATCTGTCATCCAATATTCCTTTAATAAAAAGTTTTGAGCCCTAGTTATACTAGTATCCAGATCAATATCAATATATTTTGTAATATGTAAATTATAGAGGTGATTTGCATTTGCAAATCGTAATTGAATATTATGATTATCCAAGGTAGATTTTATAATCAAAAGACCGTCTATTGCTGACATATCTATATGCGTAACTAATGACATGCTCATTATAACTATTTTTGGATTATGTGGGAGTACTTTTTGAATACATGTTTTGATTTGATAAAGATTGCCAAAAAAGATTATACCTTGAAGAATAATTATAACAAGTTCATGTCCATTTTTGAATAAGTATTTAGCAGTAGAACCACGTCTTATTATGCTACTTGGGAATTCACTACCATTAGTAATAAATTTTATGCAACATTGATTAATATAATTATGACAAAATAATACAATACTTGCAAGAACACCAATAGAAACTCCATATAACATGCCAAAAAAGTTAAACATTAACACAACTATTATTATAATAATTCCCTCCTTTACAAGATATGTTTTATGTTTAATCAAAAGACGGAATGGAGTAATAGTAAAATTCATAAATAAACGTATCGCCTGGCTTATCAAAACACCACTTGATATATATCGTGGAATATAATTTATTCTTTGTCCTCCAATTAGCAATAATACTATTAAACCTAAAAATACATAAACTTGAGATTTAACACGATCTTGGCCAAATCTTTCAAGTTCACTAGATAAAAAATAATCAGGGACACAACTAGCACCTCCAATAAATGCAGATAGAGCATCCGCGCCTGCATAACCCATTAGCATTTTTTTTGTTATTTTTTTTTGAATCGCAAGTGAATGAACATGAAGTGAACAGCGAATTGTCCATAATACACTAATAACAAGTAATTTTGGCATTTGAGAAAAAATATAATTAAAATTTATAACAGGTACTGCGCTACTTGATGTTATTGTGTGTATTATAGTTGAATTTGTGTTATTTAATGTAATACTTTCATTAATATTAAATAATACATAATTTACAATACTTGTAAATAAAACAATTAAAGGTAAAAGAAATGGTGATTGTGTTTTATGAAATCCAATATAATAAACAAGGGAAATAACTATTGCGACAATAAACTCGTTCGTATTATTTACAAGCTGCCATCCTAATTTAATTAAGTATATTGCAGAGCTGGTCATCCATCCACATAATACAGGATAAGGAATATAATCTCCAATACGAGGAATCTTTGAAAAACTTGCACAATACTTAAATATTGCACTACACCCTAAAATTATACTTTGACAACCCATCAATGTCCCTAGTACTTTTTTATTAATTACATTTTGATTCATTTCAAGAATATCATGAGCAATTTCACCTAAAAATGGGGCCAAAAATAAATCAACACATGGATATACCGGTGTTTTTACATAAAATGCCACTAACATCAAAACAACACTTCCGACAAGATTACTCAGGATTAAATTATTTGTTATTGTAGGACTCTCAAGAATAGAATTAGACAAAGCTATAATCTTGACAAACTGAGTAGTAATAACTATTATTGGAGTACTTATCATTATAATGTATTTGCGTATCATTCACAGTACCACTAGATTAAATTTATCCATCTATAGTGCTAAGATCCAGTTTAGGAATTGTATTTTTTGCACTCTTTGCGATTGCAATTGAAACTTGCTCTATAGTAGGATTTGCTCCAAATACACTGCATTGGACTAGATGCGCATGTTTATTATTAATGTTCATCTTGAATACAACAAAACCTATTTGCGTATAGGTTGTGTTGTAAGGATTATCCCCGTAATCATTATTATGTGTATCTTTTAATATAGTTATTTCTAATACTACATATAGAGTACGGTGGTGATTTATATCACACCAAAGGATGGGTTTTTTTATGTTTGCTTGGAATATTTCTAAACGCAATTCATCTGCTGTAATTTGTGTATCACGTGAAAGTTTAATATCATTAAAAAATATATTATTGTTCACGCGAGTATAATTTATACATCCTACCCCCATAAAAAGTGGATTTATATATTATGTATAATTTAATACAAAAAAATCATTTTTAATTTATAATTAATTCATAATTAATTCATAATTAATTCATAATTAATTCATAATTAATTCATTACATAAAGGCTCGCAAGTGAAATTGGTATTCGGGCGTACAAAAGAATTCCTCTACTTCAGCGTCCTTAACCCCAGCCCACATATAGATACGATTCTTATCTTCTATATGCCAGCGCAAGCTAAACGGATGGGGAATATCATATTCGCGAAGAGTCATTGGAGGATTCAAAGATCCCACTTCCATGCAAATAATTTCATTACCTGGATCCATCCCATCTGTAGCACACATAATAGGTTCCCAGCATACATAATCGTTATGACTATGAAACCACCAACGTCCATAAGTATCTGCAGAAGGAGTACCATAAAGTTGATCGGGGCGATCTACTCCATAACGGTAATTAAATAGGCATTGTGAAGCTGTTCCAAGATATGTAGCAGCATGAGCGCGGGGAATAGTCATATGTGTGATAATCACAGATACTAGAATACACCCGCATAAAAAACTCATAGTAAACATGAAATCGCAAAAGCTAGGCATTCCAAGACTTGATTATATCCATATCAATATATTATATTTAATTAATCAATTTTTTTACATATCATCATATGATGATATCATATAATTAAATACATATTATGATTAAATCATATTATGATATCATTACATATGATAAACTCATTACATATGATAAACTCATTACATAATTTCACAATATGTATAGAGTTTATTTGGTTATATACTTTTATTATTATGTCATGTGTTGCTGTTATATGGACTATTATCATGCTTTTATTTATGTGTGGAAGAGGTTGTTATTATATATATTCTAAATTATACATATTGTTCACAACAACGCCAATTAAAATAAAATGGGACGATATGTTTGGAAATATTGCATGTTTTAACTGTAATACAGAACCTACTTTAGTATGGACTTTAAAATGCAAGCATAATAGACATTCATTTTATGATCCATATAATCATTATTATGAAATTACTATATCTCATAATAAAAATCATGTGAATTTAGACAAGATATTAAATATTGTAAAACCAAATAACATACATTGGGATGTTATCGGATACAAATACGATTGTATTAATTCATTAAAAGAATATCATATTCGACGCACTATGCGTTTACTACCTTTACCCACATATATTATAGATAAAATTATCAATTACATCATGTGATTTATTACATCATGTGATTTATTACATCATGTGATTTATTACATAATGTGAATTATTATATAATGTGAATTATTATATAATGTGAATTATTATATAATGTTATAATATTATGAACGGGGCTATTGCATGTGTTAGCAGTGTCGCTTTACTACAATATGGTATTAATTTAAGAATGATTATTATTTTAATGATAATCATGATGGGAGCACAATTAATGCGATGTATCCCAAGTTCTTGGCAAAAGTCATTTGTTGAAAACTACTCAACGTACGCATTAAACATGTTGAATTTTGATATTGAGGGGAGAGAATATTTAAAATTTTGGTCAAAACCCAAGATTGTTATATTTAATCATTTAAATTACTTGGATGCAATGATGGTTGCGCATGTTTTACGTGGTAAATCATTATTTAGTATTGGTAAGCATGATATCATGGAACGCTTGCCTATTAAATTACTAGCATTTAATCGTATTATGATGCATCATGATATATTGTTTGTGAAAAAAAATGATCTTGATAGTATTGAGGAGGTTTTAGAACAAGCAATAAAACGACTTGAAGAAAAATCTCTTATGATATGTCCAGAAGGCACTAGGAATAAAAACTCGCCTGATTTATTGCCATTTGAAGATGGAGCATTCCTTTTATCAACCATTACAGAAGCAGAAATTATATGTATTACACATGACATGCGCTCATTTGTCAAACAAAATACTAGTCAAGTAAAGATGATAGTAAGTAAACCAATATCTCCAATTGGTAAAACAATAGATGAACTCAAAAACCAATGTCATGAAATAATGAGTCATAATTACCGTCAATTACATGCAATGTACAATCCTAGTTTTGAGTCATTTAAATTTCTACCAAACGCAATGTAATATATTACATTTTATATATATAATGAAACACATATATATGATGGATGATTTAATTATGAATATTAAAGCAATTACCAAAATCACAGTTACACAAGATCAAGATTTATTTGATTTAGGAATCAAGTCAACTCAGGCAGTTCAATTAATATTTAAAATAAAAAAACAGTATCCATCGATAAAAGATAAAATAAAGACATCTGATTTGGAATTATATCGTAATGTTAAAGATATTGCAGAATATCTATGTAAATTATTAGACTCTGCATAAGGGACATATTCTATAATTATAATCATAAAGCTTTTCAACACAATCACGATGAACCATATGATTACATGCAAGTGAGCGAACATCGGTTTCAATATTATTTATAGTATGTCCTTCCAAGCAAATAACACACATCCAATCA